>OUNO010000116.1_pt1 | contig 23621 bp, 27 predicted proteins | sample 1779811 | NCBI WGS metagenome assembly OUNO01 (sample SAMEA3914804, study PRJEB12502) | metagenome | biome: forest; material: soil | place: Canada | collected 2010-06-25 | depth 0.3 m | reverse complement strand
CCCGCCGCGCCCGCCGCGCCCGCTGCGCCCGCTGCGCCCGCCGCGCCCGCTGGGCGCCTCGGGGCCGCCCTCGCCAGGTGCGCGCGGCGTGCGCCGGCGCGAGGCCAGCGCGTCGGCGCTGTCCGCGTCGGGATCGGCGCGCAGCCGGCGCCGGGCGCGGTAGCGCGTGTACTGCGGCTGCTCTTCGTGATCGTCGGGCATGGGAGGGAGCCTATATTTGCGTGATGACTCCCCCCGAGGCGGCGGTCGGACGGCTGGTGGTGTGCCCGACTCCGATCGGCAACCTCGACGACATCACGCTGCGCGCCCTCGCGGAGCTCGGCGGGGCTGATGTGATCGCCTGCGAGGACACCCGCCGGACGGGCGTCCTGCTCGAGCGCCACGGCATCGCCGGTCGGCTCGTAAGCGTCCACGAGCACAACGAACGTGCACGTGCGAGCGAGCTCGCCACGAAGATCTCGGCAGGTGCCGTCGTCGCGCTCGTATCCGACGCCGGCACCCCGCTCGTGTCCGATCCCGGCTTCGCCCTCGTCCGCGCCTGCCTGGAGGCGGGGCTGGCGGTCGAGGTGCTGCCCGGCCCGAGCGCAGTGACGACGGCGCTCGTCGCGTCGGGCCTGGCGGCCGAGCGGTGGCGATTCGTCGGCTTCCTGCCGCGCTCGCGCGGTGAGCTTCAGAGGCTGCTGTCGGATACGTCCGAGACGCTCGTCGCGTTCGAGTCGCCGCGGCGCCTGGCGGGCACGCTCGAGCTGCTGGCCGCAGCGGACCCAGGTCGGTTGGTGGCCGTGTGTCGAGAGCTGACCAAGCTCCACGAGGAAGTCCGCCGGGGCGCCGCGTCCGATCTGGCCGTCCACTACCGCGAGAACCCTCCCCGTGGGGAGATCGTCCTCGTCTGCACCGCCGCCGAGCCCGGCCGGGCCTCGAGCCAGGCAGCGCTGGAGGCGCTGCGGACGCTGATCGCCGCCGGCGCCCGCGCGCGGCCGGCGGCCGCGGCGGTCGGGAGCCTGACGGGGCTCGGCGCGAACGCCCTCTACCGGGAGCTCACGGCCGGCGGACAGTAGCCTTGCTCGCCGATGTCCTTCTACGTCACCACCCCGATCTACTACGTCAACGCCGCGCCGCATCTCGGCCATGCCTACACGACGATCGCGGCCGACGTCATGGCGCGCCACCACCGCCAGCGCGGCGAGGACGTGTTCTTCCTGACGGGCACCGACGAGCACGGCGAGCCCGTCGCCGACGCGGCTCACGCCCTCGGGGTCGAGCCCCAGGAGCTGGCTGATCGCAACGCCGAGCGCTTCAAGGCCCTGGCTCCACAGCTGAGCGCGACGAACGATTTCTTCATTCGCACGACCGACGCCGAGCACGAAGCCGTCGTCCAGGACGTCCTCGGCAGGGTGCGCGACAACGGCTTCGTCTACGAAGGCACCTACGAGGGCTGGTACTGCCCGAGGTGCGCCGACTTCAAGGCCGACAGCGAGATCGACGCCGGCAACCTGTGCCCGATCCATCACATCGAGCTGACGCGTGAGCAGGAGGACAACTACTTCTTCAAGCTGTCGGCCTTCCAGGAGCGCCTCGAGGCCCTCTACCGGGAGCGAGAGGACTTCGTGGCACCCCGCAGCCGTTACAACGAGGCCCTCTCGTTCATCCGCTCCGGCCTGCGTGACGTGCCGCTGACGCGCCACAAGCTGACATGGGGCGTGCCGGTTCCCTGGGACGCCGAGCACGTCTTCTATGTCTGGTTCGACGCCCTCTTGAACTACTACTCGGCGCTGTCCTATGCCCGTCCCGGCGAGGACCTGACGGGAGAGATGTGGCCGGCCAGCTACCACGTCATCGCCAAGGACATCCTCCGCTTTCACGCCGTCTACTGGCCGGCGCTGCTGATGGCCGCCGACATCGAGCTGCCCGACCACGTCTTCGTCCACGGCTACCTGTTGATGGAAGGCGAGAAGATGAGCAAGTCGCTCGGCAACGTGCTCGACCCGTTCGCCGTCATCGACCGCTTCGGCGCCGACGCGCTGCGCTTCTACCTGCTGCGCGACGTGCCCTTCGGCCAGGACGGATCGGTCTCGACGGCGGCCTTCGAGCTGCGCTACGAGAGCGAGCTCGCGAACGAGTTCGGCAACCTCGCCAGTCGCACGATCGGGATGTTGGAGCGCTACCGCGACGGCGAGGTGTCGAGCGGCGCCCTCGACCCGGTTCTGGCGGCTGACTTCGCCGGTCTGGTCGAGCGAGTCAGCGGCCACGTCGACCGCGCCGAGCTGACGCTCGCCCTCGACGAGATCTGGCAGCGGGTGAGGCGGCTGAACCGCTACGTAGAGGAGCAGGCGCCTTGGCTTCTGGCCAAGGACGAGGGGAAGGCGGCCGACCTCGACATCGTGCTGCGCTCGCTGGCCGAGGGGCTGCGGGCGGTCGCGGTGCTGCTGTGGCCCTACCTGCCGACCAGCACCGAGCGGCTGCTGGCCGCGCTGGGCGCACCCGAGCTCTCGCTCGCCGGCGCCGAGCTCGGTAGCGGGACGGTACGGCGAGTGGAGCGGATCGAGTCGCTGTTTCCCAAGGACCTGCAGTGAGGAGGCTCGCGGGCGCCCGATGATCGACTCGCACACCCATCTCGATCTCTGCGAGCCGCCGAATGCCGAGCTCGTGGCGGCCGCCGTCGAGGCCGGCGTGACGCGCCTGCTGAACGTCGGCATCGACGGCGCCTCGAGCCGCGCGGCGCTGGCGGCCGCCGAGGACTTCCCGCAGGTGTTCGCCGCCGTCGGACGCCATCCCAACACGGCTCGCGGCTTCGACGAGGCCGATCTCGCCGAACTGCGCGCGCTCGCCGCGCACGACCGCTGTAGGGCGATCGGCGAGACCGGTCTGGACTTCTATCGCGACGGCGCTCCTCGGGTCGACCAGGAGCGCGCCTTCACGGCCCAGATCGAGCTCGCACGCGAGACGGGCAAGCCGCTCGTCATCCACTCCCGGGCGGCCGATGAGGAGACCCTCGCCCGACTCGCCGCCGAGGCGCAGGACGTCAGCATCGTCATGCACTGCTTCTCGATGCCCGAGCGACTGGCCGAGTGCCTCGAGCGTGGCTACGCGATCTCCTTCGCCGGCAACGTGACCTATCCCAGCGCGATCGACCTGGCACGGGCCGCCGCCGAGGTGCCCGCAGACAGCCTGCTGGTGGAGACGGACGCTCCCTACCTCACGCCGCAGGCCGTTCGCCGGGAGCGAAACCAGCCGGCATTCGTCGCCCACACGCTGGCGTTCATCGCCCAGCTCCGCGGCGTCGACGTCGGCGAGCTCGGGCTGCTCGTCGAGCGCAACGCCGCCCGCGTCTTCGGCTGGGCATACCCATGACCGGGCACACCCCGCAGGGCGCAGGCGAGTGAGCGCCGTGGCCGATGCGCCCTTGCAGCCGAGCCTGAGGAGGCTGCGCCGGTTCGGCGTGCGACCGGACCGCGACCTCGGCCAGAACTTCCTGATCGACTCCAACATCCTCGGCGTCATCGAGCGCGCGGCCGACCTGTCCGGCGAAGATGTCGTGCTCGAGATCGGTGGCGGCCTGGGCGTCCTGTCCGAGTACCTCGCCGCACGCGTTGGCCACGTCCACGTCATCGAGGTCGACGAGCGCCTGCGCGAGGCGCTGCTCGACGCGACGGCCCCCTACGAGAACGTCACCGTCCACTGGGGGGACGCCATGACGATCGACCTCGCCGGCCTGCGTCCAGCGCCCGCGAAGGTCGTCGCCAACCTCCCGTATGGCATTGCCGCCGGTGTCCTGCTGCGGACGATCGAGGAGCTCACCGGCGTCGAGAGCTGGACGGCGATGGTTCAGCGCGAGGTCGGCGAGCGTCTCGCGGCCGAGCCCGGCGGCGGCGCCTACGGGACGCCCTCGGTCCTCGCCCAGCTGGCCTGTGAGGTCGACGTCGTGCGGGCGATCCCCAGGACGGTCTTCCACCCGGTCCCGAACGTCGACTCGGTCCTCGTGCGGCTGCGCCGCCGCGCCGGCACCGGGCAGGCGCCCACCGCGGCGGTGCGGCGTCTCGTCGGCGGCGGCTTCGCGCATCGGCGCAAGACCCTGTCGGGGTCGCTCGGCCTGTCCGGAGGCGCCCCCGGACGCTCCCGCGCGCAGATTCGCGAGGCGCTCGAGCAGCTGGGCCACCCAGCCGACGTTCGCGCCGAGCGCCTATCGCCCGGCGACTTCACGGCGCTGGCACGCCTGCTCGAGCTATGACCGTCTACCGGGCGCTGGCCCCCGCCAAGATCAACCTCGGCCTGTTCCTCGGTCCCACGCGCGCCGAGGACGGCCGGCACGAGCTCGTGACAGTCATGCAGTCGATCTCATTGGCCGATGAGCTGACCCTCGAGCCGGCGGCCGCCGGGGCCGCTGGCGACGAGGTCCGCTGCCCGGGGGTGGACGGCGCGCCGGAGGACAACCTGGCCGCGGAGGCGCTGCGCCTGTTTCGAGCCCATACGGGCTGGGCGGAGCCACCGCTGCGGCTCACGATCGTCAAGCGCATCCCGGTGGCCGCCGGCCTCGGCGGCGGCTCGGCCGACGCCGCGGCCGCACTGCGGCTGGCGGCGCGGGCTTCGGGGCTGGGCGACGGCGAGCAGCTGCTGGGCCTCGCCGAGGAGCTCGGCGCCGACGTGCCCGCCCAGGTCGTGCCCGGACGCTGGCTGGCCAGCGGCGCCGGTGAGCGGCTGATGGCGCTGCCCGACCCGGCCGCCCCCCTCGGCGTCCTCGTGCTGCCGGCGCTCGAGGGCCTCTCGACGGCCAGCGTCTTCGGCGAGGCCGACCGTCTCGGGCTGACGCGCCCGCCGGCGGTGCTCCGTCAGCGAAGCCGCGAGATCGTCTCGGCGCTCGAGCGCGGGGCCCCGTTGGCGGCGGCCACGGAGCTGCTCCACAACGACCTTCAGCGCGCGGCCTTCTCGCTGCGCCCCGACATCGCAGACGCCCTGCGCGAGGCCCGCGGAAGCGGCGCCGAGCTGTCGCTCGTCAGCGGCTCGGGACCGACGGTCCTCGGCCTCTACGCCCACGCCGCAGCCTCCGGCGGACCGGTCGAGCAGGCCCGGCTGGCCGCCGCCGGGCTCGGCGACCGCGCCGCGGGCGCGCTGAGCGCCGAGGCTGTCACGGGCGAGTTCGGCGTCGTATCGGAGCTCGAGGCGGCCTGATCGCGCCCGCGCCCTTCGCGTCGCAGCGGGCGGGCGACTCCGGCGTGCGCAACAATCCCCGGCGGATGGCAATGAGCCGAACGACAATCGACGAGCTGGTGGGCAGCGGGGCCGTCGTGTTCGGCCTCGCGCTCTACGCCGGTCTGATCCTGCGCCCGGCGTGGGGCTCCTACTCGCGCCTGTGGGAGCGACTGGCGGCGACGGTCCTGTCTCTGTACGTGCTGGCCGTGCTCGTCGGCGCCGGGGTGGTCGGTGCGCTCGCGGCCGTCTACTACTGGAGCTGAGCCGGTGTCAGACCTGGCAGCGCTCGACGCGATCACCGAGGCCGTCGAGTCTGGGGCGGGGTTGCCCGAGGTCGTCAGGGCGGCCGCCAAGGCACTCGAGGCGAGCCTCGCCGTGACCGACGCCTGGGGGGCCACGCTGGCCGTCGCCGCGCGCTCGCCGGCGGAGGAGAGGGCTCTGCTTTCCCAGGGCGAGGGCGTCGCCAGCGCCCCGCTGCGCGTCGCCGACACCGTCGTCGGCACCCTGCACATACGTGCCAAGACCGAGCCGAGCGCCCCGATGCGGCGGCTGCTGCTGACGATGATCGCCTCGGAGGTCGAGCGCGTAAGGGCGCCCGAGCGGGTCTCGGAAACCGCCGCGGCCGACTTCCTGCGGGCCGTCCTGCGCCGCGAGCTGACCGACCGGGATGAGCTCGTCGCCCGCGCCAAGGACCTGTCGCTGGCGATCGAGGACGGCGCCAGCATGATCGTCGCTCGAGCCCACCCGCAGGCGCCGACCGACGAGGGCTGGCGCGGGCGGGTCAGAGCCGTCGCCGAGCGCGGCGCGCGGGCTGTCGCCAGCCGCTCGATCGCGGCGCTCTCCGATCGCGACGGGCTGGCCGGCGCGGAGGTCCTGCTGCTCATCCCTGGCGGCGAGGACGCGACCGCGGCACGGGCGGCCGAGGGGGTCCTGCACGAGATGGAAGCCGGCCTCGGCGGCTACACGTTCGCGCTCGGGCGCAGTCGCATCACCGAGGACCCGGCCGAGCTGCCGCGAGCCGCCAGCGAGGCGCTCCTCGCCGCCAACGTCGCCCAGGGCTCGCGTGAGCACTCGGCGCTGGCATTCGAGCAGACCGGCGCCTACCGGCTGCTGCTCTCGTCGATGAGCGAGAACCCGACCGAGCTCCAGCGCTTCTACGCCGAGACGGTCGAGCCGCTGGTGGCCTATGACGAGCAGTACGAGACGGACCTCGTGCGGACGCTCGAGACCTTCCTCGAGGCCGACGGCAACGTCGCGGGCACCGCCCAGCGGCTGTTCACCCATCGGCACACCGTGTACTACCGCCTCGAGCGCGTCCGCGAGCTGTCCGGGCTCGACGTCAGCTCCAGCGACGGGCGCGAGAAGCTGAGCCTGGGCCTGAAGTCGATGCGGGTGCTCGGCATCACCTCCGCCGGCGGGCCGGCGTCGGAGGCCGGCGCCGAAGGCGGCCGCGTGCCGCGCCGAAGCGGCAGACGCACCTGACGGGCGCGGCCGTCGCGAGCGCTCAGAAGCGGCGGGCGCCGAACTCGATCACGTAGACGGCGCCCCGGTGCCCGACGCGCAGGACGCTCGGCAGCGCAGGCGCGACGGCTGGGCCGGCATCGCGGTAGCCGCCGGCGAGCATGATGGCGCGGTGGGGGGGCGAGGCCATCCAGGCGGCGACGATGTGCATGGGGCTAGCCGCGCCGCCGGTGCCCCAGGCGATGTTCTGGCCGACGGCGACCCGGGCGGCCCGGACGCTGTAGTGGGTGACGCCTACTAGCGACAGCGGCGTCTGTCCCGTCGGACGGACGTCGGCGAAGTAGTTCATGCGAACCATGCTCCTGGCCTGGCTGGCGGCGACGCTGCTGAGTTCGGCGTTCGCGCGCAGCGGGCGAAGGTGGTGGGCGACCCGGATTCGATCGATCAGGCAGAGGGTCGCCGCGTCGATGGCGGCGGCGTTCGAGCCGTTCGGACTCAAGTTGGCACCAGGGCAGGCCGAGGCCGCGCCGACCCCTGCGGGGAAGGCTGCGAGCGTGCCGGCGCAGGCCAATATGCCTGTCGCCAGCGTCGCGATGATCCTGCTCCCCGTTCTCGGCGGACGCGCTGACAGAGTGCAGGAATGGTTGCAGACGGAGGGGATGAACGTCCTCTTGCGACGTCGCCGGCGTCGTCTTGCGCCAGGCCCACGGAGGTTCTCACCCACGCCATGCGGGGGCCTTCGAGGCGGCGCGGCGGCGTCCCGCCGAGTCCCGAAACGCCCTGCGCCGCGGGCCGTTTCGCCCCCGCGGGCGACGATCTATCCTTCAGGCTGCCCCTGGGGGGTCGTCCAATGGCAGGACATCAGGTTTTGGTCCTGAGAATCGGGGTTCGAGTCCCTGCCCCCCAATACTCCGGCGCCGATCCGGGGAGCGTTTAGCATTCGAGCGGTGAGCGCGCCCATCGTCCTGATCCTGGCCGCCGGTCAGGGCACGCGGATGCGCTCGGCTCGGCCCAAGGTCCTGCACGAGCTGTGCGGCCGCCCGATGGTCCTGTGGCCGGTCGCCGCCGCTCGGGCGGCGGGGGCCGAGAAGGTTGTCGTCGTCGACTCCCCGGCGCGGGCGCTCGAGGCGGTCCTGCCCGCCGGCGTCGAGCTGGCGGTCCAGCCGCGCGCCGACGGGACCGGAGGGGCCGTCGCGGCGGCCATGGCCCGCCTCGCCGAGGGCCCGGGCGCGGAGTCCGACTCGGACGCTCTGATCGTCGTACTCAGCGGTGACGTGCCGCTGCTCACGGCAGAGGCGATCGAGCAGCTCGTCGACGCTCACCGCCGCGGCGGCGCGGCGGCGACGATGGCGACGACCGTCCTCGAGGACCCGGCGGGCTACGGCCGCGTCGTGCGCGACGGCGACGGCAACGTCGCACGGGTGGTCGAGACCAAGGATCCCGGAGACTCCACCCAGGCCGAGCGCGAGATCCGCGAGGTCAACACGGGCATCTTCGCCTTCTCCGCGAGGGCCCTGCGCTCGACGCTGCCGCGGCTGTCGGCCGACAACGCGCAGGGCGAGCTGTACCTGCCCCAGGTGATCGACCTGCTCAGAGCCGACGGCGCGACCGTCGCCGGACACGTCGTCGACGACGAGCGGATGGTCCTCGGCGTCAACGATCGCGCCGACCTCGCCCGCGTCCGCAGGCTCGCCCAGGACGCGATCAACGACCGCCACATGCTCGCCGGCGTCGGCATCGTCGACCCCCGGGCGACGGTCATCGACGTCGACGTCGAGATCGGTGCGGACACGGTCATCGAGCCCTTCACGACGATCCGGGGCGCGAGCCGCATCGGCCGCGACTGCACGATCCGGCACTCCTACCTCGTCGACTGCGTGCTCGAGGACGGCGTCAGCGTTGGCCCGTTCGGATACCTGCGGCCGGGAACCGTCCTGCGAGCGGGCAGCAAGGTGGGCACCTTCGTCGAGGTCAAGAACTCCGACATCGGCGCCGGCGTGAAGGTTCCCCACCTGTCCTATCTCGGCGACGCCGACGTCGGCGAGGGCTCCAACCTTGGCGCGGCGACGATCACGGCCAACTACGACGGCCGTGCCAAGCACCGCACGACGGTCGGGCGCGGAGTGCGGACCGGCGTCGACACGACGATGGTCGCGCCCGTGAGCATCGGCGACGGCGCCGTCACCGGAGCCGGCTCAGTCATCACCGAGGACGTGCCGCCCGGCGCCCTGGGGATCGCCCGCGAGCGCCAGAGCAACATCGACGGCTACGCCGACCGCGAGCCGGGGCCGCGATGACCGACGGCGACCGGACCTTTACACTCCCTGCTGAGATGAGCGCGATCGACACGCGCACGCAGTCCTCGGCCAGCCTGCCGATCGACTACAACAAGCGCCTGATGATCGTCAGCGGGCGCGCGAACCCGCAGCTGGCGATCGACATCGCCGAGAAGCTCGGGGTGGACCTCGGCCCGGTGACGCTGAAGACGTTCTCCAACGGAGAGGTCTACTGCCGCTACGAGGACTCGATCCGCGGCGCGGACGTGTTCATCGTCCAGCCGACCTGCGGAAACCCGCAGACGGGCGTGACGGCCAACGACTCGCTGATGGAGCTGCTGTTCATGATCGACGCCGCCGTCGGCGCCTCCGCCCACAGGGTGATCGCCGTGACGCCGTGGTTCGGCTACTCGCGCCAGGACAAGAAGTCCGCGCCACGGGAGCCGATATCGGCGCGCCTCGTCGCGCGCATGCTCGAGGCGGCCGGTGCCGACCGGGTGCTGACGATGGACCTGCACGCGGGCCAGATCCAGGGCTTCTTCCAGAAACCCGTCGACCACATGACCGCGCTGTTCATGCTGACCCAGTACTTCACCGATCTCGGCCTGCCGGACCTCGTCGTCGTCGCGCCCGACGCCGGCCGCGTCAAGCTCAACAAGAAATTCGCCTCCAAGATCGGCGCCGAGCTGGCGATCCTCGACAAGGAGCGCCCCGCCCAGCAGGTCGCGGAGATCGGCTACGTAATCGGTGACGTCAAAGGCAAGACGGCGGTGATCGTCGACGACATGATCGACACGGCCGGCACGCTCAAGGCGGCCGCGAGGACCGTCAAGGAAGAAGGCGCCGAGCGCGTCTTCGCCGCGGCCACGCACGCGATTTTCTCCGGCGACGCCTTCGAGAACCTCCGCGAATCGGATCTCGAGCAGATCGTCGTGACCGACACCATCCCGATCCGCGCCGACCGCCCGGAGAATGTCCGCGTGCTGCCCTGCGCCGATCTGCTGACCGATTCGATCCGGCGCATCTTCGTCGACGACTCCGTCAGCGAGGTCTTCGGCGGCGAGAACCAGCTGTTCTAGGGCAGGGCTCCGAGTAGCGGCCTAGGAGCCGCCGACCTTGCTGAAGTCCGGCGCCTCGTAGGCCGTGCCGGGTACGCCGCCGATGCAGAGGAGGCGAAGGCCCTCCGGGCCGGCGAAGATCCGCCTGCTCACGCCGGGTCCGACGCGGACGAGCGTGTCGCCGTCGAGCGGGATGCGCTCGCCCTCGATCTCGATGTCGGCGCTGCCACGGAGGACGAGGTAGACCTCCTCCTGGCCATCCTCGCTGTGGCTGTGCTCGGGATACTGGTCGAAGTTCGGCGGGAATTCCTCGATCTGCATGCCGAAGGAGTCGATCCCGAGCTCGGCCCGGGCGAGTCGCATGCCGCCGTTGAAGGCCGTCTCCATCTCGTCGATCCTCTTCACCGTGTAGCCGGACATCGGAGCCTCCTCCTGTGGGTTTCGGGCGAGTCTACCCGCGGAGAAATCTCATCGCTCGGACCAGCGGGCGTGTAGCGGTCGCGGACGCGAATCGGTCATCCTGTGCGCGGAGATGCCCTCGGAGATGCCCTCGAACACGCCATGCGGGGCGGCGCCGGCCGCCGCGCCCGGTGCGACCCGCGTCGGCGCGACGCCGGCGGCGTCAGGGCGTCCGGCGCCCTGAGACGCAGGGTCCTGATCATCGTCGGCGTGCTGCTGTTCATCGCGATCAGCGGCCTGCTGGCGCGGTTCCTGTCGACCGAGAACACCGAACGCGACGCCGACCTGGCGCTGGTCGAAGCCGAGGCGAAGGGCGACGTCAACGGCATGCTCGACCGCATCAGCGGCTGTCGCACGAGCCCTTCGTGCGTGGCCGGCGTGCGGGCCAACGCCGGCAATCCGCGGCTCGTGCGCAAGGGAACCGTCAAGATCCTCCAGCTGACTTCGCCGACCGCGTACGCGCTGAGCGGTGCCTCGGGAAGGACGCGGCTGGCGTGGACGGTCATCGGCACGCTGCCGGTCGTCCAGTGCGTCGGCGTGCGTCGCGGCGGCAACGTCCTGACGGGCATGACGATCACGATCGAGTCGCTCAGCGCGCCGATCCCCAACGAAGGCGATTGCTAGAGTCTCCACTCCTCATGGCTTCGACCACGACCAAGCTCAGTGTCAACGCCCGCTCCGGCGAAGGGTCGCGCGCGGCACGCCGCCTGCGTCGCAGCGGTCGCGTGCCCGGCGTCCTCTACGGCGGCGGCGCGGAGCCGGTCGGCTTCGACGCCGACGCCCGCGAGCTTCGACTCGCTCTGGCCGGCAGCGGAGCGGTTCTAGACCTGAGCGTCGACGGCGGCAAAGCGACGCCGGTGGTGCTGAAGGAAGCCCAGCGCGACCCGGTGCGCGGCGAGACGACGCACGTCGACCTGCTGCGAGTACGCCTCGACGAGAAGATCCACGCCGTCGTGCCGCTGGAGCTGACCGGCGCCGAGGCGTCTCCGGGCGTTAAGGAAGGCGGCGTGCTCGAGCAGATCACGCGCGAGCTGAACGTCGAGGCCCTGCCTACGGCGATCCCCGAGTCGATCGTCCACGCAATCGGCGAGATGGACATCGGCGACACGATCCTGCTCAGCGCGATCGCCGCGCCCGAGGGCGTGACGTTGCTCGACGATGCCGAGGAGACGGTCGTCGCGACGCTCTCGCCGCCGCGCCTGCAGTCAGAGACGGCGGAGGAAATCGAAGCCGAGACCGAGCTCGTCGGCGAGGGCGAGGCCGAGGCCGAGGCCGGCGAGGACAGCAGCTCCGAGGACTCCTCCGGCGAGGAGTAGCGGCCTCTGCGACGACCGTTCGGTGGCGGTGGCGGGGCCGTCGACTGGTTGATCGTCGGACTTGGCAATCCCGGCAGCGAGCACGCGGGCAGCCGTCACAACGTCGGCTTCCTCGTCGTCGAGGAGCTTTCCCGGCGCTGGGGGCTGGGGCGGGCCAAGGACCGCTTTCGCGGCCGCATCGCCGAGGGGCGAGTGCCGGGGCAGGACGGCGCCGCCCGCGGCCCGCGCGTGGCCGTGCTGTGCCCGCAGACCTACTACAACGACGCCGGTCGCTCGGTCGGGCCGGCGCGGGGGTCCTACCGGCTGCCGCTGGAGCGGGTGCTGGTCGTCCACGATGAGATCGACCTGCCCTTCGGCGAGGTTCGGACACGCCTCGGCGGCGGCCTGGCGGGCAACAACGGTCTGAAGTCGATCAGGCGAGAGCTCGGTGGAGCGGACTTCGTCCGCGTCCGCGTCGGCGTGGGTCGACCCGAGTCCAGCGATCCCGAGATCGTCTCGGCCCACGTGCTCGGCCGCTTCCGCGAGGACGCCGAGCAGGTCCGCGGGCTCGTCGAGGCGGCTGCCGAGGCGGTCGAGCGGGTCCTGCTGGGCGAGACGGCCGGACGGCTCGGGGCGGACGGTTAGGTGGTCTCGGCGCCCGGGGCACTGCGGACGCTGCTCGGCCTCGTCCAGGAGGATGAGCCGACCCTGCGGCTGGCCCGCGACGGCGGGCACGCCTTCGTGTCGAGCTCGCTGCGGCCGTATGTCATAGCCGCGCTGGCCGAGATCGACGAGACGGCCCGCGGTCGCCCGACCATGGTCATCGTCGGCGACGACCGGGCGGCGCGCGACCTGGCGTCGGACCTGCGCGCCTGGCTGGCGCCCAGGCGCGTGCGCTACTACCCCTCGCGCGGCGTGGCCTACGAGTCCCACCTCGCACCGCCGGCCCACCTGGTCGGCCTGCGCGTGGCGGCGCTCGACGCCTTGCTCGCGGCGGGGGAGCGCCCGCAGGACGGTCAGCCGGTGGTCGTCGTGAGCGCGGTGGCGCTGTCGGAGAAGGTGCCCGACCCCGAGCTGCGGCCGCGGTCCTTCACTCTGCGCGTGGGCGAGCTGCTCGATCTCGAGGAGTGCGCGACCGAGCTCGTCGGCGCCGGCTACGAGCGGACCGAGCAGGTCGAGGAGCGCGGCCAGTTCGCGCTGCGCGGCGGCCTGCTCGACGTCTTCCCGGCGACCGAGGAGCGGGCGGTGCGAGTCGACATGTTCGACGTCGAGATCGAATCGCTGCGCTGGTTCTCGACCTTCACGCAACGCTCCCTCGGCGAGGTCGAGGAGGTCGAGATCGCGCCGGCGGCCGAGCTCGCCGTCGAGCACCGCGAGCTGGCCGAGATCGCGGCGGCGACCGGCGCGTTCAACGCCGGCGAGGACGGACAGGCCGGGCGCCCGGACATCGCCGAGCTGCTGCCGCTCGAGCGCTTCGGGGCGCTGCTCGATCTCGTCGCGGAGGACGCCGAGCTGATCGTCGCGGCCGAGGAGGAGCTCGACCCGTCACTCGCGGATCACTGGACTGACGTGTGTGCGGCGTTCGGCGACGAGGACGCACATCACCTCTACGTCAGCCCCGAGAGCATCCACGCGGCCCTCGAGCGGCGCTCGCGGATCTGGCTGTCGGCGCTGTCCAGCGGACAGGAAATCGAGCTGCGGGCCCAGTCGGCGGACACGGCCGCGCGGTCGCTGGCGGACGCCGAGCCGGCGCTCGAGAAGCTCGTCCGCTCCGGTTACCGGACGGTGGTGGCCTTCCCACGGCGCGGGGAGGGCGAGCGGGCGGCTTACAACCTGGGGCGCATGAAAGCGACCTGGCTGGCGGAGAACGTAGACGCCGGGCGCCAGGTCCTCGAACCATCGCTGCGCTTCGCGGCAGCGTCCCTGCGCGAGGGCTTCATCGCGCCGCAGCTGAAGCTGGCGGTCTTCCCAGAGCACCGGCTGCTTCGCCGCCGCCGCCCGGAGCGCCCGGGCGGCGAGGTGTCTCATCGCGGCCCCGGCGGCGCGCGCCGCGGCGCGCTGCGGTCCTTCACCGAGCTGCGGACGGGTGACATCGTCGTCCACGAGGACCATGGCGTGGCCCGCTTCGCCGGCTTCGAGACGCGGACCGTCGCCGACGTGACGCGTGACTACCTCTACCTCGAATACCAGGGCGACGACCGCGTCTTCGTCCCGACCGACCAGCTCGCCAAGATCTCCCGGTACGTCGGTGCGGGCGCAGACCATCCGCCGCTGAGCAAGCTCGGCGGGACGCGCTGGGAGACGATGAAGGCGCGCGCCCGCCGCGCGGCGCAGGAGCTGGCCGGAGAGCTGCTCAGCCTGTATGCGGAGCGCCGCCGTCGCAGCGGCCACGCGTTCGGCCCGGACTCCGAATGGCAGCGCGAGTTCGAGGAGCGCTTCCCCTTCACCGAGACGCCGGACCAGCGCGAGGCGATCGAGCTCGTCAAGCTCGACATGGAGGCACCCCGCCCCATGGACCGGCTGATCTGCGGAGATGTCGGCTACGGCAAGACCGAGGTCGCCCTGCGGGCCGCCTTCAAGTCGGCCGGCGAGGGCAAGCAGGTGCTGATGCTCGTGCCGACGACGATCCTCGCCCAGCAGCACTACGGCACCTTCGCGGAGCGCCTGGCCGACTACCCGTTCACGCTCGAGCACGTATCGCGCTTTCGCTCGGCGGCGGAGCAGAAAGCGGCGATCAAGGGGTTCGCCGAGGGGCGCGTCGACATCCTCATCGGCACGCACCGTGTCCTCTCTCGCGACGTCCGGGCGAAGGACCTGGGCCTGCTGATCGTCGACGAGGAGCAGCGCTTCGGCGTCAAGCAGAAGGAGCTCCTACGCCAGCTCAAGCTCAAGGTCGACGTCATCTCGATGTCGGCCACGCCGATCCCGCGGACGTTGCAGATGTCGCTCGCCGGCCTGCGCGACATCTCGGTCATCGAGACCCCGCCCGAGGGACGACGGCCGGTCAGAACCTACGTCGGCGAGTACGAGGAGGAGCTCGTCAAGCGTGCGATCGAGCGCGAGCACGAGCGCGGCGGGCAGGCCTTCTTCCTGCACAACAGGGTCGAGTCGATCGACGAGACGGCCGAGCGGTTGCGGGCGCTGTGCCCGGGCGTGCGCTTCGCGGTAGCCCACGGCCAGATGGCCGAGGGCGAGCTGGAGAGCGTGATGATGGACTACCTGCGCGGTGGCGCGGACGTGCTCGTGTGCACGTCGATCATCGAGTCGGGCATCGACATCCCGCAGGCCAACACCCTCGTCGTCGAGCACGCCGACTCCTTCGGCCTGGCGCAGCTCTACCAGATCCGCGGGCGGGTGGGACGAAGCCGCGAGCGTGCCTACGCCTACCTCCTCTACGACTCGGCGGCGGCGCTCACACCCGAGGCCGCCCAGCGCCTGGCGGCGCTTTCGGACTACACCGAGCTCGGCGCCGGCTTCAAGATCGCCATGCGCGACCTCGAGATCCGTGGCGCCGGCAACCTCCTCGGCGACGAGCAGTCCGGGCACGTGGCGGCGCTCGGGTTCGAGCTCTACATGCAGATGCTCGACGAGGCCGTCCGGGCGGCTGAGCCCGAGCAGGATGGCGAGGCGCTGCCCGAGCCGGTTCGCCTCGACGTCAGCGTCGACGCGTACGTGCCGGCCGACTACGTGCCCTACGAGCAGGCCAAGATCGAGGTCCACCGCCGCGTGGCCGGAGCACTCGAGCTCGCCGATGTCGAGCAGCTGCGCGAGGAGCTCGAAGACCGCTTCGGGCCGCCGCCGGAGCCGGTCGAGAACATGCTGGCCCTCCAGCGGGCGCGGATCAAGTTCGGCCAGGCCGGGGCCCGGACGGTCAGCTTCCGCGGCGATCGCCTGGCGGTCGTGCCGATCGAGCTCGACTCCAGGCGCGCGAAACGCCTGCGCGAAGAGCTGCCGGGGGCGCTGTACGAATCGAGCCGTTCGCAGGTGTCGGTGCGCGTTCCGAAGGATGGGATCGAGCGCTTCCCGAGCGTCGTCCGCGCGGCCGACGCGCTGCTGTCGATCATGCGCGAGGCGGCTTAGGAACTCGTTAAGCAAAACATGGGGCCTATCCGCTACAGTGCCCCCGTCGTGTCCATGAATCCTCGCTTCCTCGCGGCGCTCGGCGCCGTTTTGTTTGCCCTCCTCGGCCTCGGCCTCGCCGCCTGTGGTGGCGGCGGCATTCCCGGCAACGCCGTCGTGAAGGTCGACAAGACGCCGATCACCCAGACGGCCTTCAAACACTGGATCAAGGTGGCGCTCATCTCCGGTGGAAGCGGGCGCTTCGCGAACCTGCCGGTGCCGGAACCGCCGGAATATAAGGCGTGCATCACCCGCCTCCAGGAACTCGCGAAAACGGAACTGGCGGCCAAAAAGATCAAAGCCATTCCCACCGCCGCGACGCTGAAGAACCAGTGCGCCCAGCAGTACAAATCGCTCTCGCAGGAGGTTCTCGGCTTCCTGATCTCCTCACAGTGGGTCGTTGGCGAAGCGGGATCGCTCGGCGTGAAGCTGACCGACGCGGAAGTCAAGAAGCAGTTCGTGAAGATCCGCAGCCAGCAGTTCCCGAAGGCCGCAGAATTCGAAAAATTCCTGTCGACGTCGGGGCAGAGCGTGTCCGACCTGCTGCTCCGCGTGAAGCTCAACATGCTCTCGCAGAAAATCCAGCAGAAGATCGTCAAGCAGAAGGGCAAGGTCACCCAGGCCCAGATCCAGAAGTACTACAACGAAAACAAGTCGCGCTACGGCACGCCCGAAAAGCGCACCGTCGAGGTCATCCTGACCAAGATCGAAGCAGAAGCGAAGAAGGCCAAGTCCGAAGTCGAATCGGGCAAGTCCTTCGCCAGCGTGGCCAAGCGCGTGTCGATCGACCCGACGAGCAAGAAGAGCGGCGGGAAGCTCACTGAAGTCAGCAAAGGCCAAGAGGAGGCGACGCTCGACGCGGCCATCTTCGCGGCCAAGCCGAACGTCCTCACCGGACCGGTGAAAACTCCCTTCGGCTACAACGTGCTCGAGGTGCTCGGGACGAAGGGCGGCTCCCAGCAGACGCTCGCGCAGGTGTCGGCGTCGATCAAGCAGCAGCTGACGGCGACCCAGCAGCAGCAGGCGCTGAGCAAGTTCGTAAAGGACTTCAAAAAGAAGTGGACCTCCAAAACGGATTGCCGTAGCGGCTTCGTCGTGGCCGACTGCAAGCAGTACAAGGCGCCGAAGACCGGCTCCACTGCCACCACGCCGTAGGCGTGAGCGGCATCGAGAGCATCCACGCTCGCCAGATTCTCGACAGCAGGGGCAACCCCACCGTCGAGGTCGACATCGCACTGACCTCTGGCGCTCATGGCCGGGCGGCTGTGCCGTCGGGTGCCTCGACGGGGGAGTTCGAGGCGACAGAGCTCCGCGACGGAGGGGAGCGCTGGCAGGGCAAGGGGGTGACCATTGCCGTGGCCAACGTCAACGGCGAGATCGACCGGGAGCTCAGGGGCATGGACGCGTCCGAGCAGGAGACGCTCGACCGGGCGCTGATCGAGCTAGACGGCACGGCCAACAAGTCGCGCCTCGGCGCCAACGCGATCCTCGGAGTGTCGCTGGCAGCGGCCCACGCACAGGCGGCCGAGCAGGGACTTGCGCTGTGGCGCTATCTCGGCGGCGAGGCGGCGGCGCTCCTGCCGGTGCCGATGATGAACGTGCTCAACGGCGGAGCCCACGCCGACAACGCGGTCGACTTCCAAGAGTTCATGGTCGTGCCGTGCGGCGCCTCGAGCTTCTCGGAATGCCTGCGCATGGGCGCCGAGGTCTTCCACGCCCTCAAGCGCACGCTGCACGACCGCGGCCTGGCGACCGCCGTCGGCGACGAGGGGGGCTTCGCCCCGGATCTCAGCTCCAACGAGGAGGCTCTCGAGATGCTCGTGGCCGGCATCGAGGCCGCCGGCTACCGACCGGGCGAGGACGTGGCGATCGCCCTCGACCCGGCGACGAGCGAGATCCACCGCGACGGCGCATACGTGCTCGAGCACGAGGGCCGCAGCCTGTCGGCGGCTGAGCTGACCGACTACTGGGCGGATCTGGCCGCGCGCTATCCGATCGTGTCGATCGAGGACGGCATGGACGAGGAGGACTGGAACGGCTGGAAGACGCTGACCGAGCGCCTCGGCGCGCAGGTGCAGCTCGTGGGCGACGATCTCTTCGTCACGAACACCGAGCGCCTGCGGCGCGGCATCGAGGCCGGCGTCGGCAACTCGATCCTCATCAAGGTCAACCAGATCGGCACCCTGACCGAGACCATGCAGGCCATAGCCATGGCCCGCGAGGCCGGCTACACCGCCGTCATGAGCCACCGCTCGGGTGAGACCGAGGACGTCACGATCGCCGATCTGGCCGTGGCGACCGGCTGCGGCCAGATCAAGACCGGGGCGCCGTCGCGCTCGGATCGGGTGGCCAAGTACAACCAGCTCCTGCGCATCGAGGAGCAGCTCGGCGACGCCGCGCGGTTCCTCGGCCGGGGCGCCTTCGGCGGGCGCTGAGCGGCGCACGTCGAGGGCCCGCGGCAGGACTAGCGCGGGGGAGGGCGAAAGCGGTGTGGATGGCCACCGCCACGAGCACCCGACCGCGCCAGAGGACCCGCAGCAGCAGCGGCCGTGGCGCGGCCATGCCGGCGCGCGTGCGCTGGGACCGCGTCGGCCGCGCGGCCATGCTGTGCGTGCTGGCGGCCCTCGTCTACCTGTACATGGCCGCCGGTATCCACATGCTCTCGACATGGCGCCAGTCACACCGCGACGGCGCGGCCGTCGTGGCCATGGAACGCGAACACCGCGTGCTCGTCGGCCAGCACGAACGGCTCGTCAAGCAGGCGACGCTCGAAGCCGAGGCGCGCCAGCTGGGCATGATGAAACGCGGCGAGCAGCCCTACGTCATCAGCGGCCTGCCCAACGACTGAGCCGCGAGGCGGCGATGCTAGCCTCGGCGGGTGTCGTTCGAGAACGCGATCTACCAGTGGCAGCAGGGCGAGAGACGCGTCCTCGCGGCGCCCGTGGAGCGCTCGTCGACGCTCGAGCGCGTGATCGACGCGCTGGTGGCAGAGCTGCGCCGCCGCCTGGGCGGCCGCTTCGATGCAGACGAGCTCGTCGAGCTCTACGACCGCGGCACGTCCTGGTGCCTGCAGGCGGCGATGAAAGTCGCGCCCGAGCATCCGTGGGCGTGGGAGGCCGGCGTGGTGGCCGACGCGGCGTTTGCCAGATATCTGCGCGAGGCCGCCGACTACGCCGGCGGGCGACTGGAGATCAGAACCTAGACGGCTCCTCTACTCGTCGTCGCCGACACGGCGGATGACGATCCTGTCCTCCTCGACAGCGACCTCGACCGGGCGGTGTCCGGCCCAGTGCTCGGCATAAACCGGGTTGTCCTGAATGGCAGGGTCGAGCCACAGGCCGTAGCCCTCCTCGCCGTGATCGAAGGTGCCCTCGAGCGGCGCGGTGTTACGCCCGCCCGAGCGCCGTCCCCGGCCGCCTCGGCGGCTGCGGGTGCGGCCGCGGCCCGCGCCGGCCTCCTCCTCATCCTCGTCGGCGTCCTCGTCGGCCGGGGGCGCCTCGGCACGAACGCGCTCGGCCTCGGCTTCGGCGGCTTCGAGCTCGGCGGCGATGAGGGCATCGTCCTCCGCCCGCAGGTCGATCTCCTCGGGATAGTCAGGCGCGCCGGCGCCCTCGGGCGTCTCCTCGTCGCTGACCAGCTCGTTCTGGCGCTTGAACTGCTCGATGTCCCGGACGGTCACCTCGAGCTGATGGGCGACCCAGGCGTCGGTCCGCCCCTGGCGCACCCAAGCGCGGATCTGGTTGAGGTGCGGGCGCAGGGATCTCCGGGGCATCGACGGTCCGGGAGACTAGCGTAAAGCGGCACCTGCGCGCCGCGGTGGCCAAAAGCGACGCTCGCTGCGGGCTGCGCTGCCGGTTCGGCCACGATCGGGTCGCGTTCCCCCGGTCCTGGGACTATGCTTGATCGACCGGCGCTTGGGGCTTGCGTCGAGTCGCCAATCCGGCAAAGAGGAAGGTGCACCGAAATATGCTGGTTCTGACCCGCAAGTCCAACCAGAGCATCATGATCGGCGACGAAATCGAGGTGTCGGTGCTCTCGGTAATGGGCGAGAAGGTGCGCATCGGCATCCAGGCGCCCCAGGAGGTTCCCGTGTTCCGCAAGGAGATCTATCTCGAGATCCACCGCGAAACCGGAACCGTCAGCGTCAGCGACGCCGGCCAGGAGAGTCAGGACGGCGCCGGCCGCGAGGTCGAGGTCGACAGCTCGCTGCGCAAGCTGGGCGAGGGCGCCTCCTAGGATCCGGCCGCTCGTGGCACGCCCGCGCCACGAGGCCTGAGCCGCAAGCCACGCCCGGCCGCGGTGGACGGCACGTTCGAGGCTAGCCCAGCAGCAGGTAGAGCGTGCGGAACATCACGACCGTCACGACGACTGCCGTCGCGACGAGCGTGAGGACGAGGACGAGGAACCGCAGGGAGCCGCGCTTGTGGCGCCTGTCGAGGTCGCGCTTGGCCGTCCGCTGCTCGGCCGTCCGGCGCAGCGATGCCCGCCTGTGCCGATCGAGCGTGATCTCCTTGACGAAGGCCCGCTCCCAGTCGGCGAGGCTCTGACGCATTTTCATGGCGTCGTGTCGGGCGTTGCTAGGAGGCGACCGGCGAGGCGGCGCGCTCGTAGACGGCGACGAAGCGCAGGTAGTTCTCTGCGACCTTGCGGGCGCCGGCAGAGCGCTCGATCTTGCCGTCGACGTACGCCTTGAGCGGGTCCCACCAGATCGAGCGGCCGATGGCGAAGCCGATGAAGCCGTCGACCGGCGCGGCCTGGGTCAGCCAATGGTCGACCTTGGCGTCGTCGGCGCCGCGGCCGAGGACGACACAGGCGACGCCGTCGCGCCCGCCGGAGCGCGCCTGGCTGACGAGCATCTCGCAGTCCGAGCGCTCTTCGACGCCCTCGATCTTCCAGATGTCGGCCTCGATTCCGGCGTCCTGGATCTCGGCGATGGCCCGGCGCATGAGCTCCGGTCGCAACTCGGCGTCATAGCGCTCGCCGTCGCCCCCGACTGACGCCAGCTGGACGTCCTCGGCGGGCACCAGCAGCTCGAACAGAAATAGGCGGTCGTGGGCGTGAAGCCAGTCGCTCAGCCGCTTCAGCTTGCCCAGCTGCTCGGCGTTTTCGCCGGCATGGCCATCGGGGTTGTACCTGACCAGAACCTTGGTGAAATCGGGGTCGAAGCGTTCGATGTGGGCGCCGAACTCCTCGCCGTACTGGAAGTCGAACATGTTCTGGCCCGAGCGCTCGGCCGGCATTGCCAGCTTAAGGCCCCTCTCGCGCGCCTCCTGTGGCACGGTCGAGCCGAACTGCTCGTCGACGAGCACACCGGTCGCCGCACCGTCGGCGCCGGCGCCGACGGCCTGGAGCAGCCCCTCGTAGATGAGGTGCTTGGCGTCGGCGATGATCGCCGTCTGCTCCGCGTCGGGCTCGCCCTCGATGCCGAAGAACTTCTTCTGGAACGAGCCGCGGTGGTCGAAGGCGAGGATGTAGAGCTTCTGGTCGTATCCGAGGTTCATGGCCCTGAGTATTCCAGAGGCGCCTCGGGCAGGGTCGAGAGGTCCATAGAATGGATCGACGATGCCATCGGGTGCTGATCTCTTCGTCGTGTGCAAGCAGTGCGGATCGGAGGTGAGCCCCTACATCACCGAGTGCCCCTACTGCGGCAGCCGCCTGCGTCGTCGTGCGCCGAAGCTTCCGCGGGCCCATGCGCCGAGCCGCTCGGGGAACGCTCGCGGCCGGCTGGCGGGGCTGCTGGCGCGCCCGCCCGGCGCCGGCGCCAGGCGGCGCAGTGGCGTCCAACGCGGCCCGCGGGTTGGCCTGCGCGGCGCGAGCTGGGACGCCACCCGGCCCTACGCGACGATCGCTCTGGTGGCGCTCGGGTGTGGCGCCTGGATCGCACGCCACGCCGAACCCGAGGTGTTCCTCAAGACGGCCGTCGTCGGGCCGCTGGACGGCGACTGGTGGCGGCTGCTGAGCAGCAGCTTCGCCTATCTGAACGGCTTCTACGCCTTCGTCGCGCTGCTCGTCCTGGCGATCTTCGGGTGGCTGATCGAGCTGCGCCACGGGCCCGTGACCGTGCTCGTGTTGTTCTTCGCCGCGGGCGTGACCGGAGCCCTCGTCGCACTGGCGGTCTATCCCGCGCCGATCGTCACCGGAGCCAACGCGGCCGCTCTCGCCATGCTCGCCGCTTGGGCGGTGCCCGACCTGCTGGCGGCACGGTCGGGCGCCTACTACGAGGGCGACCTGCTCGGCGCGGCCGCGCTCGGCGGACTGCTCCTCGCCCTGCCGTTCGCGTTCTCGGTGCCCGAGGCCAGCTGGCTGTCGGGCGTCTGCGGCCTGGCGGTCGGCCTCGTCGCAGGGCTGGCGCTGAACCGGCTGGCCGCAGCGGACGCCTAACGGGCGCGGGCCTATGATGATGCCGACATGACGATGACCAACGCCGTGGTGCTGATCGAGGCCGAGCGCGATGCGTTTTCGAGCCTCGGGAGCGCGCTGGCGGACATCGAGGGCGTGGCCGAGGCATACTCGGTGACCGGCGAGTGGGACTTCGTCGCGATCGTCAGGGTGCCCGACCATGAGCAGCTCGCCGAAGTCGTGACACGCGGTATCGGCGGTCTCCCCGGGGTGGCCAAGACCCAGACGATGGTCGCCTTCGCGACATTCTCGCGCCACGACATCGAGGCGCTGTTCTCGATCGGCGAATGAGCGCGGTGGAGCTGCGGATGAGGCCCGAGTACGGGCCGACGCTCGGGCGCCTGCTGGCGCCGCGCTGGAGAGCCTCGTCGCGCTCGCTGCGGGCAGCCGTCGTCGCTGCCGGCGTCGGCGCGCTCCTCCTGGTGGTGGCCGTCGCGCTGACGCTCGAGAACGCCCACTACTCCCGCGGCGGAAGCGTGCCGTTCGCCTTCAGCTACAGGGGCCTCTACCGCGTGGCGCCCGATCCGGGGGGCTACGTCAAGATCCAGAGCCGCTATCCCGACGGCTCCCTGAAGTACTCCTACGCTGTCGCCTCTCTGAAGGTGCCCGCCTACGCCGGCAACATCTCGGGCGAGCTGCCGGTGTTCGCGACGCTCTACATCGCCGGGCTACGACGGCGCTACCCGGACCTCGTTCTCCGCGGCGAGGGCAAGACCCGCGTCAACACCGTGCCGGGCTATCACGTCCTCTACACGGCCGGGGTCGATGGACGCCAGATGCTCGGCCGCGACGTCCTGCTGCTGCCGCCGCGACCCGCGGTCCGCGAAGGCGTGGCCATCGAGATGCTGACCTCCCCGACGGCCACCGCCCAGGTGAAGGCGCCTAACGAAGTGGCGTCGGCCGGCGTCCTGCTGCGACCCCTGAAGACGTTTACCTTCGGATAGTTACCTTCGGATAGCTCGGCGGCCGGACCAGGGGTGGCGCGGCGTCACCGCGTGGCCGGCGAGCGGCGCGGTTCCGCCAGTGGCGGGAGCGAGGGAGCGACTCGTCGAGACTTCGCCGACAGGTACCGGTTCCGCGGTCGGCAGCGACGCGGTCGGAGCCGACGTCGTGGTCGCGTTGGGCGTGGGGGTCGTGGTGGCCGTCGGCGTCGGTGTCGTGGTCGTCGGCGTTGTGGTCGTGGTCGGCGTTGTGGTTGTCGCCGGCGTTGTGGTCGTCGTCGGCGTCGTCGTGGTGGTGGTGGGCGCTTCGCCGGCCGTCGCAGAGGCGGGGAGCTCGGTCGTTTCGGTCGTCACCTCTGTCACCTGCATCGGCGGTTCGGCCGGCGTGGCGGTCGGCAGCCCGGCCGGCGCCGGCGCCGGGAGCGC
>OUNO010003063.1_pt3 | contig 23796 bp, 23 predicted proteins | sample 1779811 | NCBI WGS metagenome assembly OUNO01 (sample SAMEA3914804, study PRJEB12502) | metagenome | biome: forest; material: soil | place: Canada | collected 2010-06-25 | depth 0.3 m | reverse complement strand
AAGTAGCCGCCCTTGGGCCCCGGCCGGTGGCCCATGTTGCCCTCTTCGTAGGCCCGCCCGGTGTTGGCCGGCAGCTCCGTCGAGTCGAACGAATAGCGGGTGTCGTTGGCCGCCGTCGCCCAGCGCACGTCGTCGAAGATGAAGAACTCCGCCTCCGGCCCGAAATAGGCCGTATCGCCGATCCCAGAAGCCTTCAGATGGGTCAGCGCCTTGCGCGCCATCCCGCGTGGATCGCGGTTGTACGGCTCGTTGGTGTCCGGGTTGAGCACGTCGCAGAACAAGGTCAGCGTAGTCTGCTGGTAGAACGGATCGATATTCGCCGTCTCCAGATCCGGCCGCAGCTTCATGTCGCTCTCGTTGATCGCCTTCCACCCCGCGATCGAGGAGCCGTCGAACATCGTCCCGTCAGTCAGAAAATCATCGTCCACCAAATCCACATCAAACGTCACATGCTGCAGCTTGCCCCGGATGTCGGTAAACCGAACATCCACATAACGCACCTCCTTGTCTTTGATTTGTGCGTATATGTCCTTCACAGTGGTCATGGTTGAAGTATCCCGATCATTTTTGTTGATATGATGCTAGTTTAGATTGCGTTGCGCCCAGTTTCACCGGTGCGGATGCGAACGACCTCGATGATGTCGGAGACAAAGATCTTGCCGTCGCCGATGCGGCCGGTGCGGGCGGCGTTCTGCACGGCCTCCACCGCCGCGGCCAGCTGGTCATCATCGACAACCACCTCGATTTTTATCTTGGGTAGAAAATCGACCACATATTCCGCACCCCGATAGAGCTCCGTCTGGCCTTTTTGGCGGCCGAAGCCCTTGGCCTCGACAACGGTCATGCCCTGCAGCCCTAATTCCTGAAGCGCCTCCTTAACCTCGTCGAGCTTGAAGGGCTTGATGATGGCCTCAATTTTTTTCATTCGGATCAACCTCGGAGGCGCGTCATGGGACAGGCGTCTGGCACGGCCTCCCGCGAAGGCGCAAGAGTCCGTCCGGGCTTCGTCATGTCAATGGTGAGGGCAGGGCAAGCGCGTCAAAACCGGCGCCCTGCCCATTTTGGAGTGAGCCAGCCCGCTCCGTTACGTCGTTCCCCGAATATCCTTGTGGTTGGCGCCCGGCCACTTAGGATCGAGCCTCGCCAATGACCCGCCTCTACATGATCCGACATGGTCGACCGGCCGGCGCTTGGGGAGGCGGCGACGATGACCCTGGCCTCGATCCCGAAGGCGCCCGCCAAGCGCAAGAAGCCGCCCAGGCGCTGTTGAGCCTACCGACTGACGAGCGGCCAGTCTCAGTGGTGAGTTCACCCCTGCGACGCTGTATCGAAACCGCGCGCCCGCTCGCCATGGCGCTCGGGAAGGAGGTGGAGATCGTCACTGAGGTGGGCGAAATACCCACGCCGGCGGCGCTTGCCCCGGGCGCGCGGGGCGCCTGGTTGCGAGCCAGCCTGCTTGGACGGTGGCCGATATCCGCGGGGACCTGGACTATGATCTCTGGCGACGGGCCGTCTTCGACGCGATCAGGGCCAGACCCGGCGCCGCCATATTCAGCCATTTCGTCGCCATCAACGCGGTGCTTTCGGTGCTCGAGGGGCGGGACCAGGTGATTGCCTTCCGGCCGGATCACACCTCCATCACCGTTCTCGACGCGAGTGCGGCTGAGGTGAGGCTGGTGGCGCGCGGGCGCGAAGCGGCGACGAGGGTGCTGTGACCGGGCAGGTCCTGCGGACGCTCCCGCCGCCGCGAGAGATCCTGACGGTGGCGCAGATGACCGTCGCCGACCGGCAGGCCATTGAGGCGGGCGTAAGCGGCGACGAACTCATGGAACGGGCCGGCGCGGCGGTGGCTGATGCGGTGATCGCGCGATATCCGGCGCGTCCGACCGTTGTGCTGGCGGGACCGGGCAACAATGGCGGCGACGGCTATGTGATTGCGCGGCGCCTGCGCGAAGCTGGCTGGCCCGTGCGCATGGAGGCTCTGGCGGCCCCCAAAACCGCCGACTCGATCAGGGCGAAGGAGCTGTGGGATGGCGAGACAAAGCCATTGTCCCAGCGCATCGATCCCGCGGAGCTGGTCATCGACGCCCTGTTTGGCGCCGGTCTTGACCGGCCGCTGGGGATTGAGACCGCCCGCCTGGCCCGCTCGCTCCAGCAATCGCCCGAACGGGTGGTCGCCGTGGATACGCCGAGCGGCCTCTCCGGTGACACTGGCCGCCCGGTGGGGGATGAATGTTTCGCGGCCGCCCTGACGGTCACCTTTCATCGTCGAAAACCTGCCCATGTGTTGCAACCCGGACGGGACAAGTGCGGGGAAGTGGTGGTGGCTGACATCGGTCTTGGGCCGACCCCGGCGCGGCTGCACGAAAACGGACCGGAGCTATGGCTGCCGCGTTTCCCGTGGCCTGGAGTGAGCGCCTACAAACACACTCGGGGGCGGCTGATCGTGGTGAGCGGCGAGGCCTGGAGCACGGGGGCCGCGCGGCTGGCGGCGCGGGCAGGGCTGCGCGTGGGCGCCGGCCTGGTGACCCTCTACTCGCCTCCGGACGCCTTGATGGTCAACGCCGGCCACCTCGAAGCCGTCATGCTGCAGCCGTTCGAGACCGACCTGGAACTCGAGGCGGCGGCCTCCAGGGTCGAGGCCGTCGTGATTGGTCCGGCCGCCGGGGTGACCGAGGCCACCTTGTCGAATGTCCTGGCGGTCGCGCGCACCGGAGCGGCTCTGGTGCTGGACGCCGACGCGTTGAGCGTCTTTCGCGACGATCCCCTGGAACTGTTTTCCGTGCTCGATCGCGATGACGTACTCACCCCCCACCCTGGGGAATTCGAGCGGGTCTTCCCGGGCATCCTAGCCAGTGAGCCGGAACGCATATCCGCCGTGCGCGCGGCGGCGGCGCGGGCGCAGGCCGTACTGCTGCTCAAAGGGCCCGACACCGTCATCGCCTCCCCAGACGGGCGGGCGGCGGTCAACCTCAACGGCTCGCCCTGGCTCGCCACCGCCGGTTCGGGCGATGTCCTGGCGGGATTCATTGGCGGACTCATCGCCCAGGGCATGGACAGCTTCGAGGCGGCGTGCGCCGGGGTCTGGATTCACGCCGCCTGCGCCGAGGGATTCGGTCCGGGCCTGGTCAGCGAGGATTTGCCCGGACTGGCCCCCACGGTATTGAAGGGGTTGTACGCCCGAATCGCTGCCGGGCCCGCCAGATGACCATGATGGACGGGACGATGACCCACGCTTTCAACATGCCCTTGCTCGCGATTCTCGCGGCGACTGCTTTGGCGTTTGTCTCACCAACAGCCTCGGCACGGACGCACCACCACCACCACCGCGTCCATACGGTCGCCGCTCGGCACAGGCCGAAAATACTGCCTGGACCTGTGGGCCGCCGCCAACATCGCCACCCCCTTGCGTCCCAGGCGACGCCTCCCCTCCATCGCCGGCATCGTCATGCCCTTCCGCCCCCGGTGATCCACAGACACGCGCAGCTTTGTCAGCAGGTGATGGTCCGCCAGCACTGGGTGAGCCACTGCCGCTAAACGCGGACAAGGACAAACACACCAGGAGGCTGGCGCGGTGTGCGCCATAGCCGGCGTAGTCGGCCAACCGGCCGAACTGTCGCGGGCGGCCATGCCACACATGCTCGAGGCCATGCGCCATCGCGGACCGGACGATGAGGGCGTCTTTGAAGAGGACGGCGTCTGTCTTGGCCATCGCCGGCTGTCGATCATCGACACCTCGCAGGCGGGGCATCAGCCGATGCGCTCGGCGTGCGGCCGATATGTCATCACCGTCAACGGAGAGATCTACAACTTCCGCCAGTTGAAGGGCGAAGTGGAGGCGGCCGGCGCCGTGGCCTGGCGAGGCCATTCCGACATCGAGGTGTTCCTCGAGGCCATCGCCCGCTTTGGGGTGGAGTGGGCCCTGGATCGCGCCAGGGGCATGTTCGCTTTCGGTCTGTGGGATCGACAGGCGCGCACCCTGCGCCTGGCGCGCGATCGTGTGGGCGAGAAGCCCTTGTACTATTGCCAATTGGGCAAGGGTCTCGCGTTCGCTTCCGAACTGACCGGACTGGAGCGATTGCCGGGACTGTCATCGGCGTTGGCGCCCGATGCGCTCGCGGCCTACTTCCGCTACGGCTATGTGCCGGCCCCCTTGTCGATCTACGCTGGCGTAAGGAAGCTCGAGCCGGGCGCCCTCCTCACCTGGCGTGAGGGGACGCAGCTTGAACACGCGTTCTATTGGCGACTTGCCGACGCAGTCCGGGCCGGGCAGGCCAATCGCCTCGCCGACGGCGAGGACGCCGTGGACACGCTGGACGCGCTTCTGCGCCGGGTCGTCGCCCGTCAGATGATCTCCGACGTGCCCCTGGGGTCCTTCCTCTCCGGCGGGATCGATTCGTCGTTGGTGACCGCGATCATGCAATCGCAATCGCCGACCCCGATTCGAACGTTCACCCTCGGTTTCGATTCCCCCGAGTTCAACGAGGCCGAGCACGCCTCGGCGGTGGCGCGCCACATAGGAACCGACCACACCGAATATCATGTCACCGGCGTCGACGCCCAGAGCATCGCTCCGGACCTCGGCGCCACCTACGACGAGCCTTTCGCCGATTCGTCTCAGATACCAGCCCTCATGATCAGCCGCATGGCGCGGCGCGAGGTCAAGGTGTGCCTCACCGGCGATGGCGGTGACGAGATGTTTGGCGGCTACGTGCGCTATCCCGGCGTAATCCGGATGTGGAACGCCATGCGCTGGATGCCGGCGCGCGGCCTGGCGGGCTCGACCCTCGAGGCTCTACCCCTGCCGTTCGTCGAGCGGTGGATGCGATGGCTTGAGCCTTTGACCCGGCAGTACGCATCCAGGGGCTCCCTGGGCCCCAGCGTGCGCAAGGCGGCGCGATGGCTTGGCGCCGAATCCCGGGAGGCGCTGTTCGATTCGACCCTGACCCTATGGCCCGAACCAGGGCTTTTGCTGGGTCCGTCGGCCCGCGGAGCTGGCAGCTGGCGGGCGCAGGCCCCCGCGTTCGACAACGAAATCGAACCGATGCTCTGGCGCGACGCCGTCGACTATCTGCCGGGCGACATCCTGTGCAAGGTGGATCGGGCCGCCATGGCCAACGGACTGGAGACCCGCGTGCCGCTGCTGGATCCGGACGTCATCGACCTGGCCTGGCGGGCGCCTCCGTCCATGAAGGTGCATCGCGGGGAGACCAAATGGCTCCTGCGAAGGCTTCTAGCCAGGTACGTCCCGTATGAGCTCACCGCGAGACCGAAAGTGGGCTTCACCGTGCCGCTGCACGAGTGGCTGACCGGCGGGTTGCGCGAATGGGCTGGTGACCTGCTCGAACCGGCGCTTTTGCGCCGCCACGGCGTGCTCGCGGTCGAACCGGTGCAAGCCGCCTGGCGAGACATGGCGGCAGGGGACACCGGCCTCGCGCCGCAGGTGTGGTCGGTGCTGATGTTCCAGTCCTGGATGTTGGCGAGAGGCCGTTGACGATGACGAGAGTGCTCGTAACCGGCAGCGCGGGGTTCATTGGCTTTCATCTCGCCCGGCGATTCCTGGAAGAAGGCCATGAGGTCCTCGGGGTCGATGGCCTGACGCCCTACTATGATGTCAGCCTGAAAGTCGCCCGCCACGCCCGGCTCAAGGATCGCGCCGGATTCACCGAGCGCATACTCATGCTCGAGGATATGGCGGCGCTTGCAGAAGCGACGGGTTCCTTCCAGCCGGAGGTCATCGTCCACCTGGCCGCTCAGGCCGGGGTTCGTTACAGCGTCGACAACCCTCGCGCCTATATCGACGCCAATCTGGTGGGCGCCTTCAATGTTCTGGAAGTCGCCCGGGCGGCGAAGATCCGACATCTGCTCCTGGCTTCGACAAGCTCGGTTTACGGAGCGAATCGACAGATGCCTTTTCGCGAACAGGATCGCGCCCCGTACCCCTTGTCGCTCTACGCGGCGACCAAGCGCGCTGGCGAGCTCATGTCGCACAGCTACAGCCACCTCTGGACGCTGCCCACGACCATGTTCCGGTTCTTCACGGTCTATGGACCGTGGGGTCGCCCGGACATGGCGCTGTTCAAATTCGTGCACGCTATACGGTCCGGCGCGCCTATCGATGTCTACAACAACGGCGAGATGGAGCGCGATTTCACCTACATCGACGATCTGGTCGAGTCCGTGTGGCGACTGACCAAGGTTCCCCCGGAGCTGGGCCGGGCGGTTTCGGGAGATTCGATGAGCCCGGCGGCGCCCTGGCGGGTGGTCAATATCGGCCGGGGAGAGCCGGTCAAATTGATGGACTTCATCGCCGAGACGGAACGCGCGCTGGGCCTCAGGGCAAGGCTCAATTTGTTGCCGATGCAGCCGGGCGACGTCGAGCGCACGTTCGCAGACCCGACCTTGCTGGAGACGCTGACCGGATACCGGCCCTCCACGCCCCTCGGTCAGGGCGTGGCCGCGTTCTGTCGCTGGTATGAGGACTATTACGGCGCCGCGGCCGTTAGCTAGGGCGCTCGTACTGGCGGTTGGCGAGAAGGTCCCGCGCTCGCACGAAGATGGCGTCGAACATGGCGGGCGTGAGCCGGCCCGTGTTCGTGTTCAACCGCGAGCAATGGTAGCTGCTGATGAGGTGATAGCGCTCCAGATCGGTCTCCACCCCGTGGCCGCGCGAGGGTTTCGGGCGCTGGCCAGCGGCCCGGATCACATTGCGTCTCGCCACTTCACCCAAGGCGACGATGACGCGCAAGCGGGGGAGGGCGGCCATGCGCCCGGCCAGGAACGGCCGGCACGCCGCTTCTTCCGCTGGGGTCGTCTTATTGGCCGGCGGCGCACAGCGCACGGCGTTGGTGATCATGCAGTCGACGAGCCGCAGTCCATCGTCGGGCCTGGCCTCATAGCGGCCGGTGGCGAACCCGGTCTTGATCAGGGTCTCGTAGAGCAGCACTCCGGCGAAATCGCCGGTGAAAGGACGGCCGGTGCGGTTGGCGCCGGCCCGGCCGGGCGCCAGGCCCACGACCAGCAGCCGAGCGTCAGGATCGCCGAACGACGGAGCCGGTCCGTTAAACCAGTCCGGGTGCTGGGCTTGGTTGGTCCGGCGATAGGCGACCAGGCGTTGGCAGATGGGACAGTCGCGGGGAGGTTCGGCGAACGCGCTGGCTTGGCTCATTCGGCGCCTCGGTCGGTTCGTGGGATAAGGCGCCATGGAGACGCCTTGGTGAAATGGGCGGCGGAGCAAGACGATCTCGATCGGGTGACGGTCATCGCCCTCGGGTCAAACCTCGCCGGCCGCCATGGCTCGCGCGAGGCGCTTCTGGAGGCGGCGCTGGCCGCTCTGCCTGATCTCGGGATCATGGTCCGGGCGCGCTCGTCCTGGTGGCGTTCGGCCGCGTGGCCCGATCCGACCCGGCCCGAGTATCTCAACGGGGTCGCGCTTGTCGAGGCGGACACGGCTCCGAGACTCCTGCTCGAGCAATTGATGGAGCTGGAGAGGGCGTTCGGTCGCCGCCGCGACCAGGTCAACGCCGACCGAACCCTTGATCTCGATCTGATCGCCTGCGGCCGCACACGTCTCGACGAACCAGGCCTTGTCCTCCCCCATCCGAGGGCGGCCGAGCGCCGGTTTGTCATGGGTCCGCTGGCCGAAGTCGCCCCCACGTGGCGCCATCCGGTAAGTGGCGCGACCGCCGAGACATTGGCCGTTCAGGCCTCGGTCGGCAAAGACGCCAGACCGGCTTTCCCGGATCGTGCGGCGTTGCACAATGGGCCCGGGAACGCTATCTAAAGGGTCAAATCCCCTACATCTGCGAGAACTCATGGCCCGCGTCACTGTCGAAGACTGCGTCACCCGCGTCCCCAATCGCTTCAATCTCATCCTGCTGGCAGCTAACCGCGCCCGCGCGATCGCCGCCGGCGGGCCGCTGCTCATCGACCGGGACAACGACAAGAATCCGGTGGTCGCCCTGCGGGAGATCGCCGACGACATGGTCAATCCTGAGGAGCTTCGCGAGACACTGATCACCAGCCTGCAGCGCGTCGACGAACATTCCGAAGCCGAGGAAGAGGCTGAGACCCTCGCGCTGCTCGCCGATCCGACCCACTCTCGGATGAGCGAGCAAGAGCTTGTGCGCGCCCTTCAAAGCGACCGCGACGGCGGTCAGGAGGAACGTTACTGAGTCTCGAGCATACAGAGACTCTGAAACCACCCCAGGCGGCGCCCCTCCCGCTCGCCCCCGCACCCTCGCCCGGCCCTCTACCGACCAAGGGCGAACCGCGCAAATTCCTGCGCCAATACGAGCTCATCGAACGTATCCGGGCCTATGATCCCAGCGCCGACGAAGCGTTGCTCAACCGCGCCTACGTCTACGCCATGCGCATGCACGGCACGCAGACGCGGGCGTCCGGGGATCCATATTTCGCCCACCCGATCGAGGTGGCCGGGATACTCACCGACTACAAACTCGACACGGCGACCATCGTCACCGCCCTGCTGCACGATGTCATCGAAGACACCGAGGCCCAGAGGGCCGACATCGATCGCCTGTTCGGTGAGGAGATCGGCGAACTGGTCGAAGGGGTTACCAAGCTTTCCCGTCTGGAAGCCTCGGCCGACCACAAACGCCAGGCCGAAAACCTGCGAAAATTCATCCTGGCGGTCTCGAAGGATGTTCGGGTGTTGCTGGTCAAGCTTGCTGACCGCCTGCACAATATGCGCACGCTGCATTTCATCACCAATGCGGCCAAGCGTGAGCGGATCGCGCGCGAAACGCTCGACATCTACGCGCCGCTGGCGCGCTCAATCGGTTGTCACCGGATTTGTTCGGAACTGGAGGAGTTGGCGTTCAGCCATCTCAATCCGGTCGCCCGGGACGCGATCATCCGCCGCCTGGATGCGCTGCGCGCCCGCCAGGGCAAGTCGGTGGCGCTGGCCAGCGAGGAGATCGTCAAAAAGCTCACGGATGCGGGCATTCCCGCCCGGGTTGTGGGCCGCGAGAAGAATGCGTTCTCGATCTGGCGGAAACTGCAGCGCAAGTCCTTGGGGTTCGCCCAGCTCTCGGACATCTACGCCTTCCGCGTGATCGTCGATACCGAGGACGACTGTTACCGGGCCCTGGGGGTCATACACCGGGCGTGGTCCATGGTGCCCGACCGTTTCAAGGACTTCATCTCCACGCCCAAGCGCAACAACTACCGCTCGATCCACACCACCGTTGTGGGGCCCCGCGCCGCCCGCATCGAGATGCAGATCCGCACCGAGGTGATGGATCTGGTAGCCGAACAAGGCGTGGCGGCCCACTGGCGTTACAAGAACGAGACCTACGGCTTCGACCCTGAAGCCGCCGCCGCCGCCGGAGGCTCCGATCCCCTCGAAAACCTTCGCCAACTCGTCCAGGTCCTGGACCAGGGCGGCGACGCCGAGGACCTCCTCGAGCACGCCAAGATGGAGATGTTCCTCGATCAGGTGTTCGTCTTCACGCCCAAGGGCAAGCTGATCAGCTTGCCGGCGGGGGCCCTGCCGTTGGACTTCGCCTACGCCGTACACAGCGACGTCGGCGACACCTGCATCGGCGTTAAGGTCAACGGCGAGCTGCGGCCGCTGCGCACCTTGCTGCAGAACGGCGACGTGGTCGAAGTGGTGCGCGGACCCAAGGCCGCTCCGCCGCCCGACTGGCGCAGCCTGACGGTTAGCGGCCGGGCTCGCTCGGCCATACGCCGCCTCATCCGCCAGACCGAGAAGGAGGAGTTTCAGCGCCTGGGCCGTGTCACCCTGGAGCAGACCTTCAAGCGCGCAGGTAAAACTCTGGCCGAGGTGTCCCTCAGGCCGGCGCTGGATCGGTTCGCCGCCGCCAACGAAGCCGAGCTCATGGCGGGCGTGGGCCGCGGGCGGGTCACGCCGACCCAGGTTCTCGAGACTGTGTTTCCGGGGCTCAAGGAAACCGAGCGCGAGGCCGCCTCGGGGAGGCGGCGCATCGAGGATGGCCATGCGGCCCGCTTTTATGTCCAGGGCGGCGGCCTCACCCCCGGCGTCGTCCTCCACTTTGCGCCCTGCTGCAATCCGATGCCGGGCGACCGCATCGTCGGCATCGTCGAAAAGGACAAGGGTCTGGCCGTCCACACCATCGACTGTCCGGTGCTTGCGGCCTTCGAGGATCAGGAGGACCTGTGGCGCGACCTGCAGTGGACCCCGGAGGCCGAGCACAACACGCTCTCCGACGCCCACCTTCGCGCCACGGTGCGCGATGCGCCCGGCGTCATGGGCCAGATCTGCACCATTATCGGCGAGGCGGGCGGCAACATCATCGGCGTCAACATGCGCCATCGCCACTCGGACTTCTTCGATGTCGACTTCGACGTTGAGGTGAAGGACGCCCGGCACCTGACCCATATCGCCGCCGGCTTGCGCGCCTGCCCCAGCGTGGAGACGGTCGACCGGGCTCAGGGCTGAGGCGCGCGCCTCGCCAGCCGGTAGACGCATTGAGCGATCTCCGCCGAGCGCGGCTTTGACCAACGGCGCTCGTCAGCGAGATGGGTGAAACCGAGCTTCAGCAACACCACGCCCGAGGCCGGATTGTCCGCGGCGTGTCCGGACCTGACGCCGTCCAGGTTCAGGTCCTTGAAGGCAAAATCGCGCACCGCGCCCGCCGCTTCGGTCGCCAGTCCGGCGCCCCAGTTCGCCTCGTCGAACCAGTAACCCAGATCGCCCCAGGCATCGGCGATCTCATCGATATCCGCACAGCCGATGACAGCCTCATCCTTGACCACGGCGAAGCGAAAGGCCGCGCCATGGGCCCATTCCCGCGGGGCCGCGGCGAGCCAGGCGGACATCGATTCGCGCGTCGGAGGATAATCCGCCATGCGCAGCATCCGGCTGACGTTCCAGTTCGATTGAATCTGCACAAAACGTTCGACATCGGTGACCTCGACGGGTCTCAGCATCAGGCGATGCGTTCGGATCACGTGGCCATACGGCGGCGGCGTCATGTCGAATGTTCCACACCCTTCGAGAGTGGGTTATTCACCCGCCCATGACCAATGACGAGGTGCTCGAGGAATTCCGCCAGGCCGGGGCTCTGCGCCAGGGCCATTTCATCATGTCATCCGGCCTCCACACCGGCGTGTTCCTGCAGAAGAACCTGGTCTTCATGCATCCTGACCGGTGCGAGCGGCTGTGCCGCGCCCTCGCTCGCGCCATCCAGGCTGAAGTCGGCGCCGTCGATGTTTGCGTCTCCCCCGCAGTCGGCGGGATCATTCCTGGTTATGAGACCGCTCGCCACCTCGGCGTGCCGTCGATCTATGTGGAACGGGAGGGCGGCGCCCTGCGCTTTCGACGGGGTTTTTCCCTTACCCGGGGCGTCCGCGTTGCCGTGGTCGAGGACATCGTCTCGACGGGTCTTTCCTCGCGTGAATGCGTGGAAGCGGTCAGGGAGGCCGGGGGCGAGGTCGTGTGCGCCGCCTGCATCGTCGATCGGTCGGGTGGTCGGGCGGATTCGGGGGCGCCGATGATCGCGCTGGCCACGCTCGACGTCCCGTCGTGGCCGGCGGACGCGCTTCCAGCGGATCTGGCGGCTATTCCAGCGGAGGATCCCGGCAGCCGGAGGCTCAGCGCATGAGCGGCGGTCGCACCCTGCGCCTTGGAGTCAACATCGATCACGTGGCCACCATTCGCAACGCGCGCGGCGAGGCCTACCCCGACCCCGCCCGGGCCGCGGAACTCGCCATGCAGGCCGGGGCCGATGGGATCACCGCTCATCTGCGCGAGGACCGCAGGCACATCTCGGACGCCGACATCGACGCCTTGGTCGCGCTCACCCGTCGGCGCGGCCGTCCGCTGAACCTCGAAATGGCGGTAACGCCGGAAATGCAGGCCATCGCCCTGGCCCACCTTCCGGCCGCGGCCTGTCTGGTCCCCGAGCGGCGGGAGGAGGTGACCACGGAGGGCGGACTTGACGTGGCCGGAGCCCATAACCGTATCGCGCCAGCCGTGGCGAGCCTGAAGCAGGCGGGCATCCGCGTTTCGTTGTTCGTGGAGCCTGATTTGCGGCAGATTGAGGCTGCCTCGCACGTGGGCGCACAAGTGGTGGAGCTGCACACGGGCGCCTTTTGCCTGGCGGTGCGGGAGCGCTCGCCCCGGGCGGAGGACTTGCTCGCCCGGCTGCGTGAGGCGGCGAGACAGGCGCACGCCCTGGGGCTCGAAGTCCACGCCGGCCATGGCATCGACTACGAGACGGTCAGCCCGATCGCGGCGATCCCGCAGGTGGTGGAACTGAACATCGGCCACTTTCTGATCGGGGAGGCGATATTCGCCGGTCTCGACCCGGCGATTCGCCGCATGCGCGCGCTGATGGACAAGGTCGCCGGCGCGCGCGAGGCCGCCGCGTGATCATAGGGATTGGCTCGGACCTCACCGATATCCGTCGCATCGAACAGACCCTGGAGCGCTTTGGCGAGCGTTTCATCGAGCGCGTTTTCACCGACATTGAACGGGCCCGATCTGAACGCCGAGCGGGTCGGGTGGGTAGTTATGCGAAGCGGTTTGCGGCCAAGGAGGCCTGCGCCAAAGCGCTGGGCACCGGCATGCGTCGTGGCGTTTTCTGGAAGGATATGGGCGTGGTCAACGCCCGAACCGGCGAGCCGACCATGGTCCTCACGGGCGGCGCGGCCGCGCGTCTGGCCGAGCTGACGCCGCCGGGTCATGCGAGCGCCGTGCGTCTCACGTTGACCGACGAGCACCCGTACGCCCAGGCGTTCGTGATTATCGAGGCGATCCCGGCATGACGCCGGTTTAACGAGGGCGGCGCTTGCCGAAGCGTTATCCAGCGTCTAGCACCGCCGCTCGCCAATTCGTCGAACGCCAACCATGAGCGCCATGAACAAACCGACCGCCCGTTCAAAGGACAAGCCGACCGGCGCGGCCGAAGAGGCCGTAGAAGTCGTCAAGACGATCTTCTGGGCTCTGCTTATCGCGCTTGTCATCCGCACGGTGCTGCTCCAGCCCTACACCATTCCTTCGGCCTCGGAGGAGCCCAACCTCTATCAAGGCGACTACATCATCGTGTCCAAGTGGTCTTACGGCTACAGCCGGCACTCGATCCTGCTCAGCCCACCTGTTTTCTCCGGCCGGGTCCTGTTCAACCCGCCCACGCGCGGCGATGTGATCGTGTTCAAGCTGCCCCGGGATGGGCGGACGGACTACATCAAGCGCCTGGTGGGTTTGCCGGGCGACCGGGTGCAGGTGCGCCGCGGCGTCCTCTACATCAACGACAAGGCGCTGGCGCAAACGCCGGTGCAGAAAATCGAGACCTCCGATCGGAACCGTCCGGAAGAGGCGGAATTGGTTCGCGAGACCAATCCGGAGGGGCGCTCCTATCTCATCCAGACGCATGGTGGCGACGAACCGGCGGACAACACCGCGGTCTATGTGGTTCCGCCCCATTGCTATTTCATGATGGGCGACAACCGCGACAATTCGGCTGACAGCCGCTTCGATCCAGGCCTGTCGCCCGAGGACCCGAACCTGCGCGGCTGCGGCTGGGACAGCCGGGTCGACGGCCAGGTGGGCGATGAAGCCGGGGTGGGTTTCGTCCCGGAGGAGAACTTGGTCGGCAAGGCGCGGATCATCATGTTGTCCTGGAAGGAGGACGCCTCGATCTTCAAACCGTGGACCTGGCTTGATCTGCGTTGGAACCGGTTCTTGCGATGGATTCATTAGACAGGGAGGCCGAGTGAACCGGCTGGCCCAGGCGAGAGGACAGCTGCAGTCCCGTCTCGGCCACGTGTTCGCTGATCAGGCGTTGCTGGAACGCGCTCTCACGCACGCCAGCGCCGGCTCGGGGACGCGCAAGCCGCCAGACAACGAACGGCTGGAATTCCTCGGCGACCGCGTGCTCGGCCTGGTGATCGCCGAAGCGCTTTGCGATCGGGAGCCGGAAGCCAGCTCCGGCGATCTGTCCAAGCGCCTGCACGGTCTGGTGAGCGGCGAAGCCTGCGCCAGCGTGGCGCGCGAGATAGGCCTTGGCGAGGCGCTCAGGTTGCCGCTCGGCGAAGCCAAACGCGGCGCCCGCGACCATGGCGCTATCCTCGCTGACGCCTGTGAGGCAGTCATCGCCGCTCTATTTATCGAGCTCGGTCTGGAGGGTGCGAGGCCGATCGTGCTCGAACTGTGGACGCCGCTGCTCGAAGCGCCCCACGATCCGGCGGCGGCCAACCCCAAGTCCGAGCTTCAGGAATGGGCGGCGGCGGCCGGCAAACCAACGCCTGTCTACCGGGTGCTGTCCCGGTCAGGACCCGACCACGAGCCCCTCTTTACCCTGGAAGCCTCGATCGACGGCGAGACGCCCGAGATCGCCCGTGGCGGCTCGGTCCGCGCGGCGGAGAAGGCCGCGGCGTTCGGCCTCCTGCGGAGGGTGAGGAGCGGGGCGTGACCAGAGCCGGTTTTGTCGCAATCATCGGCGCCCCCAATGCGGGCAAGTCGACCTTGGTCAATCGCCTGGTGGGCTCGAAAGTATCGATTGTCACCCGCAAGGTTCAGACCACGCGCTTCCCCATCCGCGGTGTGGCGGTCGAGGGTGAAGTCCAGATGGTTCTGGTGGATACGCCAGGCATCTTCACGCCCCGACGGCGGCTGGACCGAGCCATGGTTCGGGCCGCCTGGAACGGCGCCCAAGACGCCGACGCCGTCGTCCATCTGGTCGATATCGAGGCGCATGAACTCACCAGGTCCGGGCGGCCGCGTCCGGCGGATCGTCTGGCCGTGCGTGACGCCCAGGCCATCGCCAAGGGGTTGGCGGCGGCCAATCGCCGGGCGGTGCTCGCATTGAACAAGATCGATCTGGTCCAGAAGGAGCGGCTGCTGGCTCTGACCGAGAGCCTGTTCGATGCGTCCATCTACACGGAAGTGTTCATGATCTCGGCTACCGGAGGCGCCGGCGTGGATGACCTGCGCCACGCGCTCGCCGAGAAGATGCCGGATAGCCCGTGGTTCTACCCGCCCGACCAGAGCGCCGATTTGCCGGTGCGCCTGCTCGCCGCAGAAATCACGCGAGAGAAGCTCTATCTTCGCGTGCACGAGGAGCTGCCCTACAGCGCCGCGGTCGAAACGACGGCTTTCGAAGAGCGGGCCGACGGTTCGGTCAGGATCGAGCAAACCGTTTTCGTCGAGCGTGATGGCCAGCGGGCCATTGTCCTTGGCAAAGGCGGCGCGGCGCTGAAGCAGATTGGCCAGGCGTCGCGCCTGGAACTCGGAGAGCTGTTGGATCGAACAGTTCACCTGTTTCTGCACGTGAAGGTAAAGCGTGGTTGGGCCGAGGATCGGCGGCTCTACGGCGAGGTCGGCCTCGATTTCGATGTCTGAGACGTCCCGCTAGGCCAATGGAATTCGAGGACCAGGCGTTCGTATTATCCGCTCGCGCCCACGGTGAGGCCGGCGCCATCGTGGAGGCGCTGACAGCTTCGCATGGTAAGTGGGCCGCCCACATCGCCGGCGGCGCGTCCCGGCGGATGAAGCCGTTTCTACAGCCGGGCGCGCGGGTGCTTTTCTCCTATCGCGCCAGGGTCTCCGATCAATTGGGCTCGGCCAAGCTCGAGGCGGTCGGGGAGGGCCCGTCGGCTCTGTTCGATGACTCGGATGCACTGGCCGGACTGGCCGCTGCCGCGGCGCTGGTAGCGGCCGCGCTGCCGGAGCGCGAACCCCATGCGGGCGTGTTCCTGGCCTTCGAGAGCCTGCTCGGGGCGCTCGCCGACCAGGCGGTCTGGCCAGCGGTGCTGGTCCGCTTCGAGGCCGGACTGCTCGCGGACCTCGGGTTTGGGCTCGACCTGTCCTGCTGCGCGGTCACCGGCGGCGCCGACGATCTCGTCTGGGTGAGTCCGCGAACCGGGCGAGCGGTGAGCGCCGCCGCCGGCGAGCCCTACCGGGAGCGTCTGCTCGCCCTGCCCCCCTTCCTGCTGTCCGCCCAAGGCGGTCTGAGGCCAGGAGACGTCGCCGCAGGTCTGGCGCTCACCGGCCACTTCCTGGAGACGTGCGTATTTGGGCCGCTCAACCGGCCGTTGCCACCAGCCCGGGACCGTCTCCTCGACCGCCTGAATGAGCGCGGCCGCCTCTAGTGGCTGGCGCCGCATCGGTCCATCGTAATCGCCGAGGATCACCGTAGAACAGGGGAGGCAACCATGACCGGCATCATGACCGATGAATTCGTTGAGATGCGCGGCCTGCGTTTTCACTATCGGGACTGGCCATCGACACGCCCCGGCGCGCCGAGCCTAGTGCTGTCGCATGGCTACACCGGACACGCCCGCTCGTGGGACACCTTCGCCGAGGCGATGACCGATCGCTACAGCGTGCTGGCGTTGGACCAGCGCGGCCATGGGGAAACGGGCTGGGCCGGCGCCGGCCAATACGGCATCGACGCCATGGCTGAGGACGTGCGCGCCTTCGTGGCCGCCCTTGGCCTGCGCAGATTTACCCTGCTGGGTCTGTCCATGGGCGGCATGGTGGCCATGGACTATGCAGGCGCGCGTCCGCCGGAATTGGCCGCGCTGGTCATCGTCGATATTGCGCCGGAACTCGTGAGTTCGGGCGCCGAACGCATCCGGGACGCCCAACAGGCCAGCGATGTTTTTGCCAGCCGCGAGGCGGCGTTCGCTGTGGCGAGGGCCGCCAACGCCTTGCCGCCAGAGGCCCATCAACGCCACCGCGTCTACAACAATCTGATGATGACCGAGGACGGTCACTGGACCTGGCGCTACGACCGCGCCCTGCGTTCAGTCCGTGAACTGCGCCCGCGCGATGCGGAAACCGGCTGGCGGTCGTGCGCCCATATCGCCGTGCCCACCTTGCTTATCCGCGGGGCGCGTTCTGACATCTTGGCCGCGGAGGTTGCGGATAGGATGATCAGGACAATCCCCGGCGCGCGTCTGGCGACCGTGCCCAATTCGGGTCACAGCGTTCCGCTGGACGCACCAGAAGGCTTCCTCGCGGCCGCCGGCGCGTTTTTGAAAGGCTAAGCCAGGGCGCGCGGCGCCGCTGGACTTGGCCGCATGACTCGCATCAAACGGTCACATGGACACGCCGGCCCCGCCGCCGCCGGATGATGGCGGCCGCATCATCGATGAGCCTTTGAGCGAGGCGCTGTCGCGGCGTTACCTCGCCTATGCGCTATCCACCATCACCCAACGGGCCCTGCCCGACGTACGCGACGGACTGAAGCCGGTTCATCGCCGGCTTCTCTACGCCATGCGCCTGCTGAAACTCGATCCAGAGTCGTCGGCGAAAAAGTCAGCCCGCGTGGTGGGTGACGTCATCGGCAAATACCACCCCCATGGCGATGTGGCTGTGTACGACGCTCTGGTCCGCTTGGCTCAGGACTTCGCGCAGCGCTATCCGCTCATCGACGGCCAAGGCAATTTCGGCAACATCGACGGCGATAACGCGGCGGCCATGCGCTACACCGAATGTCGCCTGACCGGCGCGGCGCAACTTCTCCTCGAGGGCATCGAAGAGGACGCCGTCGACTTCCGCTCAACCTATGACGGCGAGGAGGAGGAGCCGGTCGTACTGCCGGCCGGCTTCCCCAACCTCCTGGCCAACGGCTCCTCCGGCATTGCCGTGGGCATGGCGACATCCATTCCCCCCCACAACGCCGCCGAGCTGATCGATGCCTGCCTGTTGTTGCTTGAACGCCCGAGCGCTTCGACGACCGATCTCATGGCTAGGGTCCCGGGCCCCGATTTTCCCACCGGCGGAGTGATCGTCGAGCCACTCGAGTCGCTTCGCGATGCCTATGAAAGCGGGCGCGGCGGGGTGAGGGTGCGGGCGCGCTGGACAAAGGAGGACACGGGACGTGGCCTCTGGCGCGTCGTGGTCACCGAAATTCCCTACCAGGTGAAGAAAGCGGACCTGATCGAGCAACTCGCCGGCCTGGTGGAATCCAAGAAGGCGCCGCTGTTAGCCGACGTCCGGGACGAGTCGACGGAGGACGTGCGACTGGTGCTCGAACCCCGGGCCCGCACGGTCGAGCCGGAAGTCATGATGGAAAGCCTGTTCAAGCTCTCCGATCTGGAGACGCGGTTTTCGATCAACATGAACGTGCTGAACGCCGCCGGCGCGCCCCAGGTGATGAGTCTGAAAGGCGCCTTGCGGGCGTTTCTGGATCACCGACGCGTGGTGCTCGCCCGCCGGGCGCGTTTCCGGCTGGCCAAGATCGAGCAGCGACTGCATCTCCTGGAGGGGTTGCTCATCGTCTTCCTCGACCTCGACGAGGTGATCCGAATTGTTCGTTTCGAGGAAGAACCCAAGGCGCGTCTCATCGCGCGGTTCGAGATTTCCGATCTCCAGGCCGAGGCCATTCTGAATACGCGCCTGCGGCAGCTGGCGAAACTTGAGGAAATCGAGCTAAGGCGCGAACATGATGACCTTTCCCGCGAGCGGGAAAGCATCCAGTCTTTGCTCGACTCGGACAAGGAGCAATGGAAGCTGGTGGCGGTCGGGCTACGCGGTATGCGCAAGGTTCTGGGTCCGGCGACGGCGGTCGGGGCGCGCCGTTCGACGTTCGAAGCAGCCCCCGCGATCGACCCCACCAGCGCCTTGGAGGCGTTGGTGACGCGCGAACCGATCACGGTGATCCTCTCCGAGCGGGGATGGATACGCGCGGCCCGGGGGCGCATCGAGGACACCTCCACGCTTTCGTTCAAGGAAGGCGACAAGCTTGCCTTCTCCGTCGCCGCGGAAACCACCGACAAACTGCTGGTCTTCGCTTCGGACGGGCGCTTCTTCACGCTCGCTTGCGACAAGCTTCCGTCAGCCCGCGGTCATGGTGAGCCGTTGCGGCTCATGGTCGACCTGGACGATCGGGTGGCGATACTGGCCGTCTTCGTCCACAAGGCCGGCGGGCGGCGTCTGGTCGCGTCCAGGGCCGGTTACGGTTTCATCGTTCCCGAGGATGAGGCAGTCGCGTTCCGCAAGGCGGGCAAACAGGTGCTTAATGTGGACCAGGCCGGCGCCGCGGCGTGCCTCCCGGTCGTGGGGGACACCCTGGCCGTGGTCGGAGACAACGGCAAGGTCTTGATCTTTCCTGTCTCTGACCTGCCTGAGATGGCCCGCGGCAAGGGAGTCAAGCTCCAGAGCTATCGCGGCGGCGGCCTGCGCGACGCCCAGATCTTTGTCGCCGCCGACGGACTGAGCTGGACGGATGCCGCCGGCCGCACCCGTGCGTGGCCGGACTGGCAAGGCTGGCAGGGCCGCCGGGCGGCGGCGGGCCGATTGGCGCCCCGCGGCTTTCCGGCCAGTCGGCGCTTTCATCCCTGACTGAAGCGTAATTGGCGCCATGCCGCCGGCTCCACTATCTAGTGGGCCGGGATAAAAGGGAGCGCGCGCAATGATCATGCCGATCATCATCCTGGTCATCGTAATCGTGCTCGTGGGCATGGCGGTGGCGACCTACAATAGGTTGGTCGGCCTGCGACAGAGCGCGAACGGCGCCTTCGCCGATATCGACGTGCAGCTCAAGCAACGCCAGGACCTGGTCCCCAACCTGGTGGAGACGGTGAAGGGCTACGCCGCCCACGAACGCGGGACGCTGGATGAGGTCACGGCCGCGCGCAACGCCGCCGCCTCGGCGACGAACGTGCAAGACCGGGTGCAGGCCGAAAACGCCCTTACCGGGGCCCTTGGCAGGCTGATCGCGGTCGCCGAGGCCTACCCCGACCTCAAGGCCAACCAGAACTTTTTGCAGTTGCAGAGCGAGATTGCCGACATCGAAAACAAGATCGCCGCCGCGCGCCGCTTCTTCAACAACGCGGTGGCGGAATTCAATGCCCAGATCCAGACGTTTCCGGCGGTATTGTTCGCCGCCTCACTCGGATTCACGGCGCGCGACTTCTTCGATCTGGGCGCCGATCGGGCGGCCGCTAGCGCCGCGCCTCAGGTCAAATTCTAAGGAATCCCCGCCATGGGGGCCGTTGGTCTCCAGACCTACATTTGGAACAACAACCTCCGCTCAGCCCTGCTGCTGACGTTGTTCCCGTTGCTGCTCCTAGGAATGGTCTTCGTGCTGACCTTGGGCATGATCTGGTCCGGATGGCTGCCGCCGCCCGAGGCCGGCGAGGGCGCAGTGCGCGAGGCCGCGCACCTGATGATCGGAGCCGCGCCGCTGGCGATTGTCGTCGCCGGGGTGTGGTTCGTCTTCGCCTATGTGTTCAATCAATCGATCATCGATTTCGCCACCGGCGCCCATGTCGTGCCGCGTGCGCAGGAGCCTGAGTTCTACAACCTCCTGGAAAACCTCGCGATCTCGCGCGGCATGAAGACGCCGACACCGCGCGTCATCGAAACAGACGCTCTCAACGCCTTCGCCAGCGGTCTGCACGAGGGGCGGTTCTCAGTGACGGTCACCCGCGGCCTTCTGCAAAACCTGGACCGCGACGAGCTCGAGGCGGTGCTGGCCCACGAACTCACTCACGTCATCAATCGCGATGTACGCACCATGGTCATCGCCTCGATCTTCGCCGGCATCATCACCCTGCTGTGCCAGATCCTGGCGCGCGCCATTTTCTTCGCCCCCCGGGGGCGCGACCGCGGCGCGGGTGTCTTCTGGCTGATCGCCGTGGCCACCGCAGCGGTGGGCTATGTGCTGGCGATCGTTATCCGAATGGCAATTTCGCGGCGGCGCGAATATGTCGCCGACGCCGGGTCGGTCGAGCTGACCAAGAATCCGGACGCCATGATATCGGCGCTGCAGAAAGTGGCCGGGCACACACATCTCGACGCGCCGCAATCGATGCGCGCCATGTTTCTCGAAGAAGACGACGATGGCGTCTTCGGTCTCTTCGCCAGCCATCCGCCGGTGGCAAAGCGCATCGCGGCTCTGCAGCACTACGCGGGTGGCCGCATCGTCGAACATGGGACGCCCGGCGTCCTGCTCCATCAGCCCGCCAATTTGGTGAGCCGCGCGTCAGGCCCCTGGGGGCAGGGGCCCGCCCGCGATGGGACTGGAGGGACGGAAACTTCGCCGCAAGGCGCGAGCGACAGCGACCGGCATGGACCCTGGGGCTGACACCAACCTGATTCGACTTGGCGCGCCTCCACTCACAGCCTAAGCGTGAACTAAGCGCCCGGCGGGCGAAACGACAACAAGGGAGGCTCCATTGAATAGATTTGCGCTTCTGGCCTCGATCGCGGCGCTGACCTGCGGCGGTCTCCTGGCGTCGGCATCCGTCCGAGCGGCGCCGGCTTCCGGAATTACCGCGGCGCTCACCGATCCCGGTCGCCCAGCCGCCGACGCGCAGCGCGACGCCGCCCGCAAGCCTGCAGAGGTGATCGCCTTTGCCGGCTTGAAGCGCGGTGACCGCGTGATCGATTTCATTCCGGGCGGAGGTTACTTCACCCGTATCTTCGCCGGTGTCGTGGGTCCGAAGGGTCACGTCTATGCGATGGTCCCAGGCGCCGCCGAGGCGCTCGAGGCCAAGGCGACGGCGACCATCACCCAGTATGCGGCCGCTCACCCCAATGTGAGCGTCGTGATCACCAAAGGCTTGGATTTATCCGCGCCTGGCGGCCCCGTGGACGTCTTCTGGACCGCGCAGAATTACCACGATCTCTATAACCCCTTAACCAAGGGCGCGGCCAAGGCGACTAGCATGGCGCCGATCAACAAGGCGGTGTTCGCCGCGCTCAAGCCGGGCGGGACCTACTTTATCATCGACCACGTCGCCCCAACCGGATCGGGCACCAGCGACACCAACACCTTGCATCGCATCGACCCGGACGTGGTCATGAAGGACGTAACCTCGGCCGGCTTCGTATTCGTCGGCAAGAGCGACGTGCTCAGGAACCCAGCCGATCCGCACACGGCGCTGGTGTTCGATCCCTCGATTCGCGGCCACACCGACCAGTTCGTTTTCAAGTTCCGCAAGCCGCGTTGACCACATAATGGCCGTCTAGCCGGAACGGCGCAGGTTGGCCCTTGACGACAAGAACGAAACGGGAATACAAAGCGGAACAAAACGGGTACGATAAGGATTGATCCCCATGTTTCGCTTCGTCATGGACTCGCTCGCGCTTGCGTCGGTCGCAAGCTTCGTTTGGATGGTGTGCCAGGTGACCCAATTCATCGCCTGAGTCGGCGACGGTCGCGTTGAGGAGCAGCAGGTGAGCACAGACGGGCAGGCCTTTGTCCATCTGCGCGTCAGGTCGGCCTATTCCCTCCTCGAGGGGGCGATAAAGGCGGACGCCATAGCTGAACTCGCGGCGGCCGAGGCGATGCCCGCTGTCGCCCTGACCGACCGGGCCAATCTGTTTGGGGCCTTGGAATTTTCCGTGGTCACCAAGGATCACGGCGTGCAGCCGATTGTCGGCTGCAGTCTGCCCGTGAGCGGTATCGGCGAAGGTCCGTCCGAGCGCTGGGCGCTTACGCCGACAATCGTGCTTCTGGTCCAGAACGAGACCGGGTACCGGAATCTGTGCGAACTCTCGTCGGCCGCATTTCTCGAGATCGACGGGGTCGAGGCGCCGCACGTACCCTGGGCAAAGGTTGTGGCCCACGGCGATGGCCTCATCCTGCTCTCCGGAGGACCGGACGGGCCGGTTGATCCGCTGTTCGCCGCTGGGCGAGGCGCGGAGGGAGCAGCGGCGCTGGCTGAAATGCAGCGGGCGTTCGCCGATCGTTTCTATGTTGAGCTGCAACGGCACGGCCTGGCCGTCGAAGCGGCCGCCGAGCCGGGGCTGGTGGCTTGGGCTTACGACAACGACGCCCCCCTGGTGGCCACCAATGACGTCTATTTCGCCAAGGCGGACACCTGGCAGGCGCATGACGCCCTGCTTTGCATCGCCGATGGCGCGTTCGTGGGCCAGGAAGAGCGGCGGCGCGTCAGCGCGGAGCACTGGTTCAAACCGGCTTCGGACATGCGCGCCCTGTTCGCCGATTTGCCGGAGGCCTGTGAAAACACCCTCGAAGTCGCGCGACGCTGCGCCTTCATGGTCAACAAACGTGAGCCGATCCTGCCACGCTTCCCAACCACGGGCGGCCGCACTGAGGACGAGGAACTGGCGGAACAGGCCCGGGAAGGTTTGCGCAGGCGGCTGACATCCACGCCGCCGCCAGACGGAGAAACGGCCTACTGGGAGCGCCTGGAACGCGAGATCGGCGTCATCCAGGCCATGGGCTTTTCGGGTTACTTCCTTATCGTCTCTGATTTCATGAAATGGGCGGTGGCCCACGACATCCCGGTCGGACCGGGCCGCGGCTCCGGGGCCGGCTCGGTGGTGGCCTGGTCGCTGTTGATCACGGGCATCGATCCCCTGCGCTTTGGCCTGTTGTTCGAGCGTTTTCTCAATCCGGAACGGGTGTCCATGCCCGACTTCGACATCGACTTCTGCCAGGAGCGGCGGGAGGAGGTGATCGCCTACGTCCAGGACCGATATGGCCGCGACCGGGTGGCCCAGATCATCACCTTCGGAACCCTTCAGGCGAGGGCGGTGGTGCGCGACGTCGGCCGCGTTCTCCAGCTTCCGCTCGGTCAGGTGGACCGCCTGGCCAAGATGATCCCCAATAATCCAGCCAATCCAGTCACTCTGGCCCGCGCCATCGCGACCGAGCCACGCCTTCAGGCGGCGCGGCGCGAGGACGAAGCGGTTGACCGCCTATTGGACGTCGCGCTCCAGCTTGAGGGGCTATACCGAAACGCCTCCACCCACGCCGCCGGCTTGGTGATCGCCGACCGCCCGCTGACCGAATTGACGCCGCTCTACCGCGATCCGCGCTCCAGCCTGCCGGCGACCCAATTCAACATGAAGTGGGTGGAGAGCGC
>OUNO011317667.1_pt1 | contig 23841 bp, 19 predicted proteins | sample 1779811 | NCBI WGS metagenome assembly OUNO01 (sample SAMEA3914804, study PRJEB12502) | metagenome | biome: forest; material: soil | place: Canada | collected 2010-06-25 | depth 0.3 m | reverse complement strand
AGCATCTTCGTCAATCCGCTTCAGTTCGGTCCGAACGAAGATCTGGCCAAATACCCGCGCCCATTTGAGCGCGATCGCGGGCTTTTGGAAAAAGCGGGCTGCGACGCTCTTTATAATCCGGACGTTGCCGATCTCTACATTCCCGATGCGTCGACCTATGTGGTCGAAGAAAAAGTCAGCCAGCCGATGTGCGGCGAATTCCGCCCCGGTCACTTTCGCGGCGTCGCGACCGTCGTTTTGAAGCTCTTCAACCGCGTTCAGCCTGACGTCGCGTTCTTCGGCCAAAAAGACGCACAACAATGCGCTGTGCTCGAGCGCATGGTCCGCGATCTCGATGTACCCGTCACCATGGTTCGCGGCGAAACCGTTCGCGAAGCCGATGGCCTCGCGATGAGCTCACGAAACGTCTACCTATCAAAAGAAAACCGCGCCTGCGCGACTCAGATTTACAAAAGCCTTCAGGCCGCGCGCGCGGCTTATGATCGCGGCGAACGCCGTGGCGCCGAGCTCGCCCGCATCGGACGCGAAACGCTTTCACAGGTTTCTGATTTCAAGATTCAGTACTGGGAAGCGCGCCATCCTTCATCGCTCGAACTCGTCGAGACCGTCGGATCCGAAGGCGTGCTCTTCGCGGTTGCCGCCTATCTGGGTACGACGCGGTTGATTGATAATCTTCGAATCGGCGGAAATCTCTAGCCCGACTAACCAAGTCGGTTTCAGCTGAAAGCAGTCACCACGTGAAAATCCAGAATCTCAAAACGGGCAGATTCTATTTTCTAGTCAGGGCAGATGAAATCAATGCTACTGAAGCCAATCACAATACGATCTGCTCGATCTGCAATGAGCCGGAAGTTTACAGTTCTCTGTTTGCCTCTTCCCTAGGGGGCCAACCCTACCCCATCGAGAAGGCCAAAGGGTTTCTGGAGTGGGCGATCCAGGGTTGGAGAGATCGCACGCATTTCGTATTTTTGATTACCGATGAAGCCGGTGCCGTTTGCGGCGCTGCCGATATCAAATCAAACAACCTGGAAGGCGCGGAAATCGGCTACTGGGCTTCAAAGGCTCATGCCGGAATTGCAACTCCAGCCGTCACAGCCCTCTTAGGTGTCGCGCAATCGATGGGATTTCAGATTCTCTCTGCCTATGTAAAGAAGTCGAACCCAAGATCCGTAGCCGTTCTCGAACGAAACGGGTTCGTGAGCACGGCTATTGCTGACCTAGTCAGAGCTGAGACTCATCTTAGGTTTCAGCGCCGCCTATAGGTTTCAACACAGCTATAGGTTTCAACACAGTTTGTAGCGACATTAAGCTCGCAAAATAAACGTCGTGCCTCAGCCGGCCTGAAACCAGCGCTGCGCCTCGAGCTGATTGTGCTGAAAGCAGAGCAACCGAAGATTCGAAGGGTCGTCCGACCTGCCTCCAAGTGCAAAAGGCTGGACGTGATCGATCTGAATGAAGCTGCGCGATTCGCAACGCCGCCCCGATTGTGAATCTACAAACGTGCAGCACCCCTGATCACGTACCCAGACCTTACGTTTGATCGCAGTGGGGATGTAACGAGAGCGGGAGCGTGGGGTCTTCCTACTGACTGGAACGGTCGGTTTCACGTGATGGTCAGTAGGGTCCCCCACCAGGGCGGAATTCTGAGGAAGCGTGACCGGCTGAATTTGTAATTGCGGTGGCCGGTCTTGCTTTCGAGACGACTGACGACCTGGCCGCGAAGACTCAAGTTCAAGCTTCGCAAGCCCAAGATCGGCAAGCCAATCAATCAGATCTGCGTAAGGCGTTCCCGCACCTAGCCGATGCGCAGCGAGTTCCTGAAGTCGCTTGAGTTTTTTGAGCAATTTCTCGTCTGCAATGAACCGAATCTCGGTTTCACTCGTCGAGACTGCGCGTTCTCTCTCTTTGATGCCCGCCGACTGAGGCGAAATCGCCACAAGTTCCCGCTCAGTCTCCCTAGTCGATTTGCCCGCGACGCGAGCAATCAGCTCTCGCTTCTCCTCGGTTGAGTAAGTCCTTCCCTGCTCTCGCTGCTCAGCTCTTAGAAAGCCCTGCACCTGACTGACTTGTCCAAGCTTCAGCTCACCTGACTCAAGCTTCTTTTCAATTTCCGGAAGTTCGCGAAGCAGACGCATCGCCGAGATGCGTCTCTGAGCTGTTGCTTCGGAATATCCGAACTCGCGAATGCACATCTCAAAAAGCGACGGGTAGCCACGCTCTGCAAAAAGACGGCGGTCTTCAATTTCACGAAGATGCCAGAGAATGCGAGTCGCGAGCTTTCGCTCTTCAGACACAAGTGCCCGCGTTTGATTGAGAAGAAAGTCATTCGAGAGAAGCTTCAGGTTTTGCATTCAAGATCCCTGGTTAAAATGAGAACAACGCGTAACACAGGGTTTTTCGGCCTCTCAGGGACCCTATTATCGAGCGAATGAGACTCCAGACGAGAAAAATGTCTATCGAACTGCAGGACGTTCGTATGGGGCATTTCCGTGCGAATGAACCTAGGTGCGCGGCGCGATAAAACGGTTCGCTGATGCTCGTACGGAAAAACCGTCAATGATAAATAGAAGCTATTTTATAAAATTCCGAGTCATCGAAACCGAGTCATCGAAACCGAGGCACTCGTCACCTTGGGGTCAAGATCCTGACCTTCTAGGGCCGAACGAGAGCGGTCCTCGAAACACTTTCCACGCCGGGCAACCCACTTTTGTTGACACCCTTTTTTAGTCCACTCAGCCTGGATGTTGGGGGTTTTCATGAAATCACGGATGACGAGAAAATTTACGGTTCTAGTGATCGCTTTCACCACGGTCGTCGGAGCTGGTACCGCTGCGCTGAAGTTCAGAGGCCTGCCCACTTCGCCGTTTTTACAAAGAACCCCCGCGTCGGTAAATGACGTCGGACTGATCGGCCCTAAAGGGCGCGTGATTCTTTATAAATACGACGTCGAAAAAAATGAAGTCGTCATTCGTCGCTGTCAGGACAACGTCAACATTCAGACCAGCGCTGATTGTGCCGCGCAGATGAATGACGTTCGAGTCGCGCCAAATGTTTTGAAGCGCAGAATCGTCGACCTTGTCACTTCGCTCGACGTTACCAAAGTGCAGCTGAATCCCCTTACGCTCGCTGAGCGCCAAGAAATAACCAAAGTGTCTTACGAATCACGGACCGCGATCAATGAGAGGGTCTTTCTCTTAGGACAAATTACTCAGTTCATCCACGAGGTCTGTCCTGGGTTTGAAGCTGCAGAGCGGACTCATCCGGGTTCCGGAATCTGTATCGAAGCGGATTTGGAAAAGTACCGCGCCCTTCGGAAGGAACTCCTTCAGTTCGGCGATCCGCTCGTGAACAGCCTAAAGAAGGTCGACCAGTTGGCGGCGGACCTAGTGGATCGCCTCATTGCAAGCTCGCGGTTGACCACTCTAAAAGTTTCTCAAGCGGGTCAAAGTTTTAATTATCAGGCCCTGGAAGCTTTCGCCTCCCAGCAGAAACTCAGTCCAGATCAGCCCACCTTGTGTAAAACATTCTCGTCCGGCTGCTTGGGTCTGAAAATTTCCCAGCTTCCTCTCGAAGGATGCAGCGCCCAACGCTGGGAGTTAAGTGCGGACGGAGCTCTCAAGCGGCAGATTTGTGAGACCACCACAGAGAAAATACGCGCGGCCTTTCTCCTCTCGATCGCTCTTTGGGAAAACACCGGCCTCACTCAGTATAACACGCCCTGGGTTTCTCAAATCCAAGCCTGGGCCGAGAAACACCCCGATGGTCGCGAGATCCTCGGAAATGTGGGCTCGTGCCGACTCGTCTATGACCTCGCTCAATACTCACCCGGCTTCTGGAGAGACAGGACCGAAGCAGCGCAAACCTTGGATGGCCAAGCCTATGGCTACGCACTCAAAGTGTATCTTGAACGAACAGGTCAGCCGAGATCGGCGACATTCCTTTTGGACGAGATGTATTCGCAGGACTACGCTTTTTCAGCGGTCTGTCCGTATAAGCCTGACCCGTCCGTTCGCTGCGGAGAGTCCACATTCGCTCAAGAGCTCATCCGGTATCTGAAGACGGGCGCCTGCGACTAAGTCGCCTCTCGTCTAGCGATAATCGTTATCCGCTTTGTCTATCGCAGCGTAGCAATCGTTCAGCGTAGGAGTAAAAGCGGCAGTCGGTAAGCTACGTACGAAGTCGCAAATGCGTGGCCGGTTCTGCTCCGGGTTTGGGCTTTCCGGAAAAACAGCATGAACAGCGACGCGATGAATAGGTCCGATGAAACCATTGGATTTTGGACACCCTGCTTTTGTCCAGTCTCCGAAAATTCCTGGTTTGCCGGATGTGCCCATGTTTTCACGATATCCAGGCGCGGTGATCTTACGCAGATAGTCTTTGATCTGCGTTCCTTCAAACTTATCAAACCCAGCCGTAAGAGCTCCGCTGCCCGAACATTTACGGATGATGGCGAGCTCTTCAGGCTTTGTGACCGAAAGAGTCTTCACCTCCTGGTAGTTTCCGTAGGAATAGGTGGCCCCCGACTTTGGGTCGGTAAAAGCGCTCACATAAACTACAAACCGAATCTGCGGCTTCTGGCCATTTCCTGCAACCGCCGTGGGCGAAAGCGCCAGATTTGAAAAAGCTGCAAGTCCAAGAACCAGTGCGGTTTGAAGTCGTGAAGTCATTGAGTCACCCCTTCCCGGAAGCATTACTCTAGACGCCATATTTGACAAGTAACGTTCGCTGGTCTCAAGTCACTTTATCTTGCACAACACTGTTTTCTGAAGCTCGGATTTCCAATTAGCCTGAAGGGTGGATTTTTGATTCTGTTCCACCATGAACGATCAGGAAAATCAAAATTGGGACGTCATCGTCATCGGCTCTGGAATCGGCGGAATGGCCGCGGCTACGGCCCTCGCCCGATTTAAGAGAAAGGTCCTACTTCTTGAGCAGCATTACGTGCTCGGAGGCTTTACTCACACCTTCTCTCGAAAAGGCTTTACGTGGGATGTGGGGGTTCATTGCGTAGGTGAACTCGGCCCCGGAATGCAAATTCGTCGCGTCATCGACTGGCTCGGCGCAGGAAAGCTTCAATTCGAGCCCTTCGGCAAGATCTATGAAACCTTCCATTTTCCGAACGACGAGACATTTCAGTTTCCTGATTCAAAAGCAGATTTCATTACTTCGCTTAAAGCTTGGTTTCCAGACGAACACATTGCAATTGATCGCTATTTCAAAACAGTTTCTGAGGCCATTCGAGCGAATGTGCCCTACTACCCACTTCGCACACTTCCGGAATCTCTCATTCGTATTGGCGAACGTTTGGTCGATCGAGCAGGCGTGAAGTGGCGAGAAAAGACGACGGACGAGGTCCTCACGGAAATCGGGGTCAGCCCAAGGCTCAAAACAATTCTTACGGCGCAATGGGGCTACTACGGCGAGCCACCTTCTCGCTCAAGCTTCGCACTTCACGCGTCGTGTATCGCGCATTTCCTGAACGGAGCCTGGTTTCCAGTGGGAAACGCCACCAAATTTGGCGAGGTGCTTAAAGTGGAGCTGGAAAGCCGCGGCGGAAAAGTACTCACGCGCTCACACGTCACAGAAATTCTTGTCGAGAATGGTATGGCGAAAGGTGTCGTTCTAAAAAATGGAATGAAGTATTTCGCCAAAAAGGTCATCTCGTGCACAGGAGCCAAGACGTCCCTGAAAATGATTCCTGAATCTGCAAACATCAGCTCCCGCTGGCGCAAAGAGATCGAATCGTTCAAAAATACCCCGGCCTACTTCAGCCTCTACCTGGGCTTCGAAGGTGATGTCCAGAAGGCGGGCGCAACTCGTTCAAGTCAATGGATCTATGAGACCTGGGATCCAGAAAAGGTGATCTGGAACCTGAATGAGGAAGAAATGCCTCCGGTGCTCTTCTGTTCGTTCCCTTCACTCAAAGACCCACATCACGATGCCGGCCCGGCGCAACGACACACCGGCGAACTCGTAACCTTTGCCGATTGGAAAGATTTCGAGAAATGGTCCCATTCTCGTCGAGGAAATCGCCCTACTGACTATATTCAGTTTAAAAAGACCATTGAGGATCGAATCTTTCGACTTTTCGAAAAGAAGTTTCCCGATCTAGCGAAGCTGGTCATCTACCGTGAACTTTCGACCCCGCTTTCAACAGTCTTTTTCAACGCCGGCGCCACACAGGGTGCGATCTATGGGCTCGAGCACACCCCGCGCCGATTCCGCTCAAGCGCGCTAAGAACTCGAACTCCGCTAAAAAACTTCTACATGGGCGGTTGCGACATCGCCTCCTGTGGCGTCGCTGGCGGGCTGATGGGAGGACTTCTCGCGGCTGCGACTCTAGAACCCCGGGTCTTCGGCAAACTCACTTAGTGAAGTGTCTATTCTTTAGACAGCCCTAGCGAAACTCGTCAGTTCCCGACTTCAGCTCAAAACAGGATTATTCTAGTCTATTTATTTACGGCCCGAACCTTGCTCTAATCTCCGATATGGGCTTATTTTTGTTCTTAGCGCTCTTCCTATCCAAGGCTGAGGCTTCAAGCCAAATTCATTGGGACGTCGAGGGCTTTGCGGAAGGTTTCGTACAAGTCCAAAAAACGATTCAAGGCGGACCCGCCGCCCTCTCGGTTCTGTGGCGCTCCGGCGATCAGATCTCTTCTCGCCAAGACTTTCGCCTTTCTGAACTGAAAGAGGGCGTCACTCTCGCGACCTTCGGGCGGTACCTTCCCCTTCCCGTTTTCTCGCTGCGTTCCACTGCCAATCCCGATGAATTCGCTCTCGAGTACTTGGGGAACTTTGGCACCGGAGGTACACGACAGATTCTGTTTCGCTGGAATGCGAGGCTACAGGGAGTGGAGCTTCTCAGCCGCCAGGGTTGGATACAAAGCGAAACCCTTCATTTTAAACTCAATACCCGCATGGGAATTCCGATCGGGTTGAACGCTACCGTCCACAAGAAGCAGGGCCACCGATGAGTTCACGAATCAGCCGCTCGACCAGTCTCGTACTTTCCGTTTCACTCCTCTCACAGACTGCGTTCGCGCAGTCGACCTGGAACGTTACCCAAGACCCCACGAGCGGACAACCACAGGCAAGCTATCTCGATAGCAATGGTCAGCCCACTCAGGTCAGTGTTGATACGCTTTTCTCTGACGAGCAAATGGACAGGCTCTTGAAATATTTTGACGGCACGATGTCAAATCTCGATGCCACTTTAAACAAGACCGTAGACGGAAGTCTGTCGATCGCTGATCGTGCGGTAACTGTCGCAGAACACCTGTCGGACCCCAAGAAAGTAGCCGAGCTCAGCTTTGCCGCCGCCGCGGGCGGAGCACTCGGAGCCGCCACGGTCAATTATGGCCTCGACCTGCTTGCTAAAGGTTTTGTCTATCTTTGGCGTGAGGTTTCGGGCGAATCAAAAAAAGAACGAATTCAGCATGCGACCCAGAAATACGAGACCGCGCGCAAGGCCTACCTCGATGGCACGGAGGCCTTGGACGCTCTCGAGGCGATCCTTCACCAATCCAACCAGCTGATGAAAATCACTCTTCATGGAAGAGAAAAGAACTCGACTGTCTCCCTTTCTGAGAGCCTGAAACAGAAGATTACTGAGACCGAGGACTCGGTCTTGGAAGCCGAGCGCTCGATCAAAGGCGAGCAGAGCGGACTCTATTCCGACGAAACTCGAATCAAAGCACTTCGAGCGGATTCACGGTCAGCCCAAGCGCAGCTTTCGATGCTCAAGAGCGCAACCCGATGGGTAAGCGAAGAGTTACCTAGAGCATGTCGAGAAGCCACTCATTCCCGCGAAAAGCTAACTTCCATTGCAGAAGGACTTCAGAGAGCTCGCCGTGAGATGCTGGAAAACCAGAAGCTCGCGCGTGAGGGGCTCTATCGACAGCTTCGTCAGGATGACCGAAAACTCATGAGGAACTATCGATCTGGCCTCTACGCTCGCCAAAGCTATCAAATGGACCGGAATGAAGTAGGCCGCCTGAGATTTCGCTCAGTCGTTCTTGCCGACTCGACTCGGGCCGAGTGGAACGAAGTTTGTCACCGCGACCATACATCAGGGATTCCTTCGCTCAGCTTGAAACGCGCCCGCTGCCGCAAGCTCTGGAACACATCGCTTGAGGTTCAACCCGCGGCACTCGCTTCGCTTAGACAGCGCTGGAACGAATACTCTCGGTTTTCAGAAAAGTCAGTCGCACGCCTCATGCTTCCGTTTGCAGAGCACCGTGAACGGCAAACGGCGCTCGCCGTATTGATGCGAGAGGATATACTCAGCGTTTATCAACGCCAGATTGCGCATCTCGATTTCCTGAGCCGGATCGAACAGGAATACGCAGGACACGAAAGCAACGGCCTATCAACGGAGATGGATCAGTTTATCAGTTCATGCCGAGCGCTTGGCGGTAAACCGTGACCGAGACTATTCGTGTGGCCCATTGGGTTCCAACGATTTCGCTAGCGCTACTCTTAGCAACGGCAAGCGCGTGCCACTACGTCGATCAGGGAGGCAAAGTCGTTCCGAGCACTTCAGAGGCAACCTCGTCAAAAGTACGAGTATCGAGTACCACTCTTCAGAAGCTCTACTCCTACCGTGAAGCCCTTAAGGCCAAAGCTCCAGTCTGCCATGGAGCCTATGAAGGGCAAATGTCGGAAAGCCCGACGGAATGCAACGAGTTCGATACGACTCATTTCGCCGGCTACTCTTGCTACGCGGCCTATCTGGCCAAAGATGTCGAGTGGGCATCCAAACGCTGCCGTGACGTCGCCGTCGGACAGGATCCGAACACTGGGCGCTGGTGGCGTGGACAACAGAATCGGGACAAAAACCTTCAACTGCTCGCAGCCGGACAGCCTGAAGGACCGGATTCGTTTAGTCGGGATATGCATTCCGGTGTGATGATACATTTCACAGTGAGTGGCTTACTCAACGATTGGGATTTGTCGGAAAAAAACGCGATCGCGCCAATGGCAAAGAAATGGGTCCGCTGGATCGACGGAGATGGACACGGCCGCCTTTGCTTAAGCCCAAGCGATACGCGTTGCAGTCTTTACGGAGGCGCTTCCGGAATGATGTATTTGGTCTACAAACGCTTAGGCGCATATGAGGCCGAAGGAACTTCGCCGACCTTTACCTCGATGAAAAACAATTCGAACAAATTTAAGCGTTTCCTTGATGGCGGTCTTGGACTCAGCTTTCTCTCGGAACTGAAGGCCACCCCGGTCGGTTTTGAACTCCATTTGAAAGCGGCCACCACGCTATTCCTTCACGCTTTGGAGCGCTCGGATCTCCTGAGCGGAAGAACCACTTCAGACTTCAGCCCTGATATTATTCCAGAAGCCTGGAAAGCAATTGCTGAGAAAGATCCTGAAAATCCATACTACGACTTCCTGGGTAATGGAGTTTCGGACCCGTCTGCGCAACGCCTCTTTGACCTGATTGACTCACTGACGAGCCGCTCGGCATCACTTCCTTATGACTGGCTCTGGCAGAGAAAGTGGGAAGTGAACTCACTCGGAGTCGCCATGCCCAACAGCAACTCTTCTATCCATGACATGATTTTTCTATTGAACTTAATGATCGCGGACGCAAATGGCGACTGGTGCAAAGCCGGACAAGCCTGCTCGAATTCCAGATAGGTCAATGCTCACTCGTCCGCGCAATATCGACGCGGATGCCCGGGATCGGGTTCATTCGCGGCCTCGCGTTTAATTTCGTAGGCGGCGGCCAGTGCCCGATCTCTCGCTATGGCCGCTTCGCTCTTAGGGACGAGCAGCGTTTCATATTTTTCAAGGTGACTGATCATTCGCTGGGCATTTTCGACCGCTTGGGCTGCCGTGACAGGCCGAGAACAGACCGCCTTGCCGAGCTCGATTGCCGCGTCTTCATAGAACTCGGGCTTTAGAACTTCGTCTGCCGGCGCCGAAACTTCACGGTCCACAGGCGTCAAAACCCCCAGTGCCGCGCGAGTAGAAAGATCTTCCGATTCCTTAGTCCCACTGGTCTCGCTCAGAGCGGCTCGGACTACTTGCCTGACCTCCTGGGAGTCACTATGACCAGTACCGGCGGCAATCCAGTAGACCCATTCATGGAAAAGAAGAATTCCCTTCTGAGAAACATTCAGCCTCTTCCAGACCGCAGGATCGGCGAAGACTCCAGTTTCCGTGCGGATCACCGCCTGCAGGCGCACACAACCCGGAAAAAGTTCATAGGGTTCGCCCGAGTCCCGATAGGGCGGCAGCGGTACCGCCGTCCAACTCGAGGGACTACCCACTGCAGCTTCAGCCAGAGCCAACGACCGACTGAGTTTCAAAAGTGAAGAATTTAAAGGACGAAAGCGGGCAAGCCTTGCCACTAGAAAGTGCGCGACACTGACCTCGTCGCTGGTCGATGGAAGCGCGATCAGTGGCGGAGAAATAGAACTCCCCAATCGAGGAAGACTGGCTTCGTAGAAATCGAGAACCACGGGTTCCCTGCGTGCGCATGCGACAACAGATCCCCCGTTACCTACTCGCTGCCCAGCCCAAAGTTCTCCGGAGGTAGCCAACCCAACCAAGAGAATGAGAAACCGAATCATGACTGCTCCAGACTAAAAAACTGGGTCGATAACGCATAAACCTTCTGCGGAGACTTGGAACGCGACGCAAGCAGGTCAAATTCCTCATGGAACCTGTCGAGTAACTTCAAATAGTGCGGAAAATCCGCTTCGTCGATCGAAACAACCAAGGCACCGAGACTTCTTTTCTCGCTAGATTGGCTATCGACGGCTGCCCTTGCCTTTTCGATCAATTGGGAATGAAAACTTCGGACAGCCTGACTCGGAACCCCGGCCGGATTGGCAAAAAGGTCGGCTTTCAATTGAAGTCGGTAAATTTCACCGCCTGCATCGTCGGCGACCAACTTTCCTAAACGGACGAGTCGCTCCAATGCCGATCGAACTTCCTGATCTGTCGCTCCCAGCCGCTGGACGGCGTTCGAAATACTCAAGCTGCCATCTGTCGTTTTGGCCAACTCCAGAACCGCTAGGTGGACCCAATCCGAAATGAACGCAAACTGGTCCTCGGAAATGATCTCGTACTTCCGCAAGAATGACTCAAGTCTTTGCTGAGCGGCAAGCCGTTGAAGTGCGGAGCGTGCGTGTTCGCTCTCAACCAAGTCGCAAAAAAATTCAAGGTCGGATCCCTGAAGGCCGATCTTGCACCCGATTGTCAGTGCCGAGGCCTTCGAGAACCCAAACCGTCCGTTAAGGACATTCGAAAGCCGTGGAGCCGAAACACCTATATCCCTGGCAAATGCGCGCAAGGAGTAACGAGGATTTCGAACGCAACGGCTCTCGAAGGCGCTTTTTAGGATTTCTCTGTAACTGGCCTGAGTCACAAGCGGCCTTCTGCCTGAAGAGTACGTCTTAGACAACGACGTCGTTTCAATCGGCAAATAAAGTATTGAGCGAGCTTTCGCGAGCAGCTTCACCTGATCCGGGATGTCTGCCCGACAAATCCTCCTAGCATTTACTTAACTTATAGGTTAATTAACCGATAGGTAATCTATGAACCCAGACCGTCTCAGTCAGGCCTTCGCGGCCCTAGCAGATCCTACGAGACGAGCCATTTTAGCTCGCCTATCAAAAGGTGAAACGAGCGTCGCGGAACTCGCAAAACCTTTCATGGGTACGATGAGCGCCCCTGCCATCAGCAAGCACCTCAAGGTGCTTGAAAATGCGGGGCTCATCTCCAAAGGGCGAGAAGCCCAATGGCGCCCCTGCAGGCTGAACGGCGAGCCATTCAAAGAAATCGCCGACTGGGTCGCGGCCTACCGACAGTTCTGGGAGGAAGGCTTCGACCGGCTCGATGCCTACCTTGAACAGATTCAAAAACAAGTGAGCTCAAAACCAAACGCCGTCAAACGTTCCAAGGAGAAGAAAAGTGGCCCCCGAAAAAAGTAAGACTGCCCCAAGCGACTTCGTGATCACCCGCACCTTCAATGCGCCGAGAGATCTTGTTTTCGACGTCTGGACTACTCCGGACCATCTCAAGAACTGGCTCGCCCCTGGTGGAATGACCATTCAATATAAAAAGGCGGACATCCGTCCCGGTGGGATCTCGCACTATTACATGGAAACCCCTGGCGGAAAGATGTGGGGAAAGGTCTCGTATAAAGAGATCGAAAAACCGAATCGCCTCGTCTACGTTCAAAGCTTTTCTGACGAGAATGGCGGAGTCGCCGCCCATCCGCTGGCGCCGACTTTTCCGCGCGAGATGCTCACAACCGTTCTTTTTAAAGCCGTGGGCGATAAGACGGAAATCACGCTGACGTGGTCTCCGATCAACCCAAGCGCCGAAGAGTCTGCGACTTTCGAGCACGCCAAAGGTGGCATGGCTCAAGGCTGGGGCGGATCGTTCGATCAGCTCGACACTTACATCGCTAAACTCTGAGTCAGCGCTTTCTCGACGAACCCGCGGATGTCGCTTGCGATGTCCGCGGGAAACTCGACCCTTTGCTCGTCATAAACCAGCTATCGGCAACACGGACCCATGGCTTCAACGCCCCTGGATAATTTCATGGGCCTTCGGGCGCCCGAAGGCCCATGAAATTATCCACAGGCGTTGAATACAAACCCATTCTGGAACTAGCAGCCTGGGGACGCTTTAATCCCAGGTCCGCCGAAAGGGCCATTTTGACCCCGAATTCACCCTGAAATCTAATTAACGCAGCGCATCTACGTTGGCACCGATGTTGCTCATAGGGCGATCCAGAGAGAGTTAACCGAGATTGGGAACCCATATGAAAACTTTAAATGCCGCGATGATCCTGACCACTGTTTTGATGAACGTTCTCAGCGCTTCTGGCGCCGAAAAAGAAGTCGTCCTTGATCGTAAAGATGTCTCCGTCGGCGTCGAATCCGTCGTCGTCATTCGCACCTCGCAGACCCCTGACAAGGTCAAGCTCGAGCTCAGCGTCCCATTCGGCGAGACCGTCTGCGAACAAACCCAAACCGTCATGGTCGTCCAAACCAGCCCAGCCTGCGGATACGACACCCACTACGTCACCCGTCGCGAGTGTAGCGTCCAAACCGTCTGCGAAGTCACTCGCAACGGCGCATGTGTCAGCTCTCGCCAGGTCAACAGCTGTCGTGACGTCGTCAGCCCGATCACCGTCACTCGTACCTGCGCACTTCCAGAAACCACCTGTGTCCACTATGGCACAGCCGTCGATCGCCAGAACGTCCATGTCACGCTGAATTTCAAGAATCTCGATCGTCTTGATGCCGGCAAACAGGAACTGATTCGCATCACGGGAAGACAGAACCATACCGATGGTTCGAACGATAAATTTACCGCAAGCGTCTTGATGTCTGACGAGAAGATCGACGTCGTTGTCCGCGACATCCTCGGCGACCGAATCATTTTCAAGAAGGCCGATTAAGAAGCAGAATAATTAACTGACTCAAGTAGTCCTCCGCTGTCACCGATAGGCTCGGTGATCGCGGAGGATTCTACTTTGAAGAAGAACCAGCCTCGGACCGATCTCGACGAAGATGGAAAACCACTACGCAACGCCAAGCCTCTCATTGGGGCGTTTGCCGTATTTACAGTCGTGATCCAGTTCTGGATCAGCTGGAATCAAAAGAAGCAGTTCGAGCAACGTGCCCTGACCCGTCAGGCTAAAGCACGAATCTATCCCGCCCATCGCCATCCTGCCTCGACCCGATAGCCCAAGCGAGCGAGAACTAGACACAAGAGCCGCTTGCCCTGCAGCGGCAACGCTCTTGCTACTCTAGAAACAGGAACCTAATGAGTAAAAAACCCGTACTCATCGTAGAAGACGATGAAGGCATTCGGACGGCAATGAGAATGACGGCCGAAATGTTCGGTTTTGTCGCCTATTCTGCTGCCAACGGCCAAGAAGCATTTGAATGCCTGCACACGATGCCCAGGCCTGGCCTGATCTTGCTCGATTTGATGATGCCGATCATGGACGGATGGGCGTTTGCTCAGGCCATTGAAGGCCAGAAGGACTATGCTGACATCCCGATTGTCGCGGTCACCGCCTTTACAGATCAGGCGCGCGCGATCCGGAAAGCCGAGAAAGTCATCGGCAAACCGGTCGATATCGACGTGCTCGCAGAAACCCTTCAGAAGTTCTGCGGCTAGTCAGATGCCTGGTTCTGACACCCCCACAAAACCCCTGCTCGAAGACATCTACCGTCAGATCGTAGAAACCACCCAGGAAGGGATCTGGCAGATCGACGCTGAAGCGAATACGAGCTTTGTGAACCAGGCTCTTGCCGACATGTTTGGCTACACCGTCCAAGAAATGATGGGACGAAAGCTTCTTGAATTCATGGACGACGAGTCTGCCAAATCTGCGACAAAATATATCGAGCGTCGTCGCGAAGGCATTCGCGAACATCATGACTTTGTATTTTTAAAAAAAGACGGAACAAAGCTCTGGACCACTCTCGCAGCTAACCCACGCTTTGACGAGCGAGGCACCTACTACGGATCTCTGGCGATCGTAAATGATGTCACCGCCGAACGGCGCAACAGCGTGGTTTTGACCGCGCAAAAGAGCATTTTTGAACGTCTGCTCAGAGGCGGCCCGAACTCGCTTACCGAAGCCCTCGAACTCTTGGTCAGGGCTTTCGAAGGAATCATCGATGGAGTGCGCGGCTCCGTACTATTGACAGACCCCGATGCGAAACGATTGATGTTCGGAGCCGGAAAAAGCATTCCTGAATCATTTCACAAAGCGATCGAAGGTCGTCCGGTCGGCATCGCCGAAGGCTCGTGCGGGTCAGCCGTCGCTCTCAAGCAAATCGTTATCACGCCCGATATCTTCACCGACAACCGGTGGAAACAGTACTGGCCTCTTGCACGCGAACATCACCTTCGCTCCTGCTGGTCGAGCCCCATTTTCGATCGAAAGCAAAATGTCTTGGGAACTTTTGCGCTCTACTTCTCAGAAGTTCGCAGTCCGACTGAAAGCGAGCTTCAACTTATTCAAGACGCGACCGCAGTCGCTGCTGTGGCGATTGAACACGTGCGAATAAACGAATCGCTCGTTGACAGCGAGAGACGGTTCCGAGCGCTTTCCGAAGCAACATCCGAAGGAATCATCATACACGAGGGCGGCACCATTCAAGTCGCCAATGAAGGCGTCGAGCGGCTCTATGGCTACACTCGCGAGGAGCTGATTGGAAAAAACCTACTGGACCTCTGCCCACCCGAGTTCCATGCCGAGGTGATCGATAGCATCCGAAATCACCGCAACAAGTTCTACGATACAGAAGGCCTTCGAAAGGACGGCTCACGAGTTTGGATTGAAGTTCGCGCTCGCGAAGCCCTGATTGAAGGACGACAGGTCCGAGTTGTATCGGCCCGAGATATTTCGGATCGACGCAATCTCGAGATCGAACGAGAACGCAATCTTGAGCGCGAGCGCCAAGCCCGTATCGATGCCGAAAGATCCGTCAAACTTCATGATGACTTTCTCGCTATCGCCTCACACGAGTTGAAGACTCCGCTCACTCCGCTGAAAATGTACCTTCAGCTTCTGAAGCACGCACTGCGCGACATCAAGCTTCCTCCCACTCGACAGGCTGAACTCCTGGTAGACGCACTCGAAAACACGGACCGAGAGTACAGTCGCTTGCTGAATTTGATCGACGACTTGCTCGATGTTTCTCGAATTACGGTGGGCCGATTGCTTCTCAATCGAGAACGCTGCGATCTGGCTAAAATCACGCGCGACACTCTGAAACGATTTCAGCCTGAAATCGAAAAATCGAAGTGCACCATCACACTCACTGGTCCGGACTCGGTTCCAGGAAATTGGGACCCGGCTCGTATCGAGCAAATCGTTACGAATCTGCTTACCAATGCGCTGAAGTACGGAGCGGGCTTGCCGATTGACATCAGCATGTCGATGAACTCCACAGGGACTCTTGCGCAGCTGGTAGTAAAAGACCAAGGAATCGGGATCGCGAGCGAAGACCAGGAAAAGATCTTCGATCGTTTCGTACGCGTCGCACCCATCCAGCATTACGGCGGACTAGGACTTGGCCTCTACATCGTGAAACAGATTGTCTCTGCCCACCAAGGGCAGATTTCGGTTAAGAGCGGCCCCGGACCCGGAGCCTGCTTCCAAGTCGATCTACCTATTTCTTAGCGCCAGGCTGAGCAGCGGGCTGCACAGGTTTTTTCACTGGAGCGAATTCAAGATCCTTGGCGATCCCGCTTCCATCGATGCCTTCGGAACTGATTGCGCTTCCGCCCCACGAGTTCGTGCTCGCAGGCTGAACATAACCGCTACCCGCAGGCTGCGTGTATCCCGTTCCGGCTGCGGCCGCTCCGACTCCAGAAGCAGTCGGGACTCTCACAGCCGATGGTGCCGAAGGAGCATAAGGGCCTGGAAACGGAGTTTTCGTGCCCGGATCACCTTTTGAAGTTTCAGGACGCTTGTTCGGCAATTCGATCGCCAATCGTTGGATCTCTGAGTCGACCTTTGCGGAATCAAAAGGAACCCCTTGGATTTTCGCAATACCTTCAACGATTCTCTTGGGCGTACCAACCACCCACTCTTGTTCATGCTTCTTTTGAACATCCTGAACTGCCTTGGCGGCTTCGCCCTGAACTTTATGTAGCGCCTCGAGGTCGGCTATATAGGGAGTGCCTTCTTTTAAATTCTTTAGATATGCGGCGCCAAACTTTGCCGACGCTTCATCGATCCGACGATTGGAGGAATCCACGACATCGCGATTTTCGGAAATCTGCTTGGCCGTCATATCGCCGCCGCTGTCGGCAAAAACTACCGAGCAGTTCAGAATTCCAAATGCGACGGCAGCTGTAGTCACAGCATTCATGAGATTTACTTTTGCAGTCATTTTCGACACACCTGTATGGCACTTTTCGCGTGCTGTATGCGCCCTGAGAGCGGCCCCCATCAATTGCTTTAACAGTTTACTATGCTACACTATAGGCTGCAAGTTCGGGGGAACGGGGAATGACAAACTACACGGGGCTTTGGAAAAAGTCGTTTCGGGTTTCGCTTACATTCATCTTATTGATGGAAGCGTTTTCAGTTCCATTAAGCAGGGCCGATGATGGACCTGCATGGAACGATGCGAATGAAGGCTGCTGCATCAACGCCGGCGCGGGCTGCGCCATCGCTGTTTCGGCAACTACTTATGCTGTCTGCCCCGACTCCGTGTCTGACGCCGACTGCCCTTCCCGCCGCCGCTGGTATACCAATCCGGACTGGAATTTGTCAGATGCCCACGAGAAGGCAGTGGCTTGGAAAAAGTACGACCGCGCGGGAACGATTTCACTCCTTCAGCAGGACATTGAAAAAGCTCGCGGCGACAATGCCGGCAACCTGATCGAGCCCTACAAATCCTCCTACAACAATCAAATGGACGCGCTTAAAGCGAGCCTAGGCGGAGACTTCAGAGACTTCAGGGACATTGACGAAGATTCCGATGGTGTTTGCGCCTCTGCTATCGAGGCCGCCATGCAGACCCGCAAGAGGATTGTGGATACCTACGACAGCAACAAACGCATGCAGGACCGCCTATCGGGAGATTTGAAACTGCAGAATCCAGCAGGCAATCCTAATAATCTGCCAGTGCCCGACCCAGAGCCGAGCTTTTCTTATCGAAACGCAAACCTGCTTCGCACTTACGACCATAAGCCGATGCCTGGCGCGGACGTGAACCAGAAAGCCCGCAACTACATCGCCGAACAGTTCGAAAGAATGGTTCGCATCTACATTGCTGGCTCGGCTCAGCTTTCAAGAGATTTTCCTGCTGGAGATCCGATCGCTCCCGCCGTGAAAGGCCTGTATGAGGGCCATCGCCCCGATCTGCTCAACTCGTCCGTAGCGGGCGGTGTGATCTACACAAACATTGATAATGATTATTCGCTCTGCAACCCGGGCTCAAACCACACCACAGGCGGCGTGGCCAATCCTTCCAACCGCTGGTTCAAAAACAGCGGAGGATCCTTCGCCGAATCTGTCAGCGGGAACGTCGTTTCCAATCACCAGTGCCCAAGCCAGGCGATGTCTAAAAACGGTAAAATCGATCCCGTCACTCGAGTGCCCACAACGCGAGGTCAGATCGTCCATTTCTACATGAATCTCATGGACACGATCAAAGCCACTATTCTCGCGGGGGCGATCCCTTCCGAGAAGACGCTAGGAGTTGGTCTGAACTTCTGTGCTGAGCGCGCTGAGAAAATCAAAGCAAGCCGCTTGGTATTGCACGATGAACTCACCAATCTTCGAAAAGGGCAGAGCAGCTCCGAATTCGTCGAGTGCGCGGACCAGCTGGACCAAGCCGCGGACGGATCCGTCAAAATGAAGTCCTCCACTGCTGAAATCGGGGCGGACAAAAAAATGCAGGGTTCCTCGGCCTGCAACATCGCCCACCTTCAGAATCTAGTCGAAGCTCAAATGACGCTCGAATATGCCTATTGCGTTTGGTACGTCGTCGGGAGTTTTGGGGAACAGCAACTCCTCGATGTCGCCAGATCTTCGACCATGCGAGAAGTACCTAAGACGAGAGTGCTAGCCTGCACGAAGCCCACGGAGCTCGAAATGATTCAATCCGAAGTCGCAAATCAAAAAACCTCGGCCTCGACTCAGCAAGGCGGTTCACCAGTGAAGGCGGCAGCGGGGCTACTCTCGCTCCTCATGATCCCGTTTGATTTTGCCTGGGGTCGCAGACGAAAAAGACTCCTTGTTCCGATGACCATTTTGCTTGTTACGCTCAGCATCACCTCGTCAGGATGCGATGTCCGTGATGAACCCGGTATCAATTGCAACGGCGACCACGCCCAAGCGAAAGAGGAAGAAAAAGATTGGTGGAAAGTGGGGATTGCTTATGTCCTCGGTGGTCTTGGCGGTGTTTTGATCTACGAACTCTTCAAGAAACGTCCGCCTGATCACTTCGATGATTTCAACGGATCATGCGACGAGGGATGCAAGCCCCTACAGACGGGGCTGGATGGCCAAAGAGCTCTCTTGGGCAAGTCCATCTCAGATCTCAGAGTACAGATGGCGACGAATTCAGAACTGGGAACCAAAGTCGAGGAGATGGAAAAACAGCTCGGCACAATGACGAGTACCTTCTCTACCAGTCTTCAGTCGTGCAAAGACCAAACCTTTACCGCTCACTGGTGCTCAAGATCAGCCGGGAAGGAATGTCATTCCGATGCCCATGGCGCCAACAATGAAATCAGAAGCACCGTTTGTAAATGCGTCACGCCTACAAATCCGAATGGTCCTACTCTTCCAACGAACTACGGCACTGGCGATCCGGAAACGCAGTTCAAAATCGGCTTGCCGGATACTCGTGCCCTCGGGACTGGCCGTAAGCCTGCTTCAAATCTTGCCGCGGGTAACAGCGACTACGCCAATAACGCCCCACAAACCGCAGCTGCAACGGCCATGGGTGATAAAGCCACCTCTCCGGACAAAGCTTCGGGCGCAGGCTCGGGCATGACCGATATCAACCCACTCACGGGCGCAGGCACTGGAATGGGTGCCGGTGCAGGTATGGGTGCCGGTGGTATGGGCCGCCTTATGGGCATGGGTGGTCCTATGAACGGGATAGGTATGCCACTGGGCAGCGCCGACATGGGCAAAGGCTCTGACATGGGCGCGGTAGGTGCCGCTGGAATGGCCATGGTTAAATATGGTCAAGGCGGAGCAGACTCATCTTTCGGAGGCTCGGCAATTGAAGCTGCAGCTCTCAAAGGCGACGGGTCACAAGGCTCACTTGGAAAAGACCTCTTCGGTAGCGGGAATGGCAAAGATGGAAAAGATGGAAAAGGCCTCGGTAAGTCTGGACTCAAATCCATGGGCACCGATGATCCGGATGACTACTTCACCCGAATCGGCCGCGACGAAAGCATCTTTAGACGCGCGTCGAAGCGTTACTCGAGCACGACGATTGACTGGATGAAGGACGACGTCACCAAAGGGCGCAGCCCGATGAGCGAGCAGATTCAAATCGCTCCAGAAGACAAAGCCCTCTTCGAGGAAATCCGCCGGCATAGCGAGAAGAAGCTCTAAGCTATTTCGACTTCAAAGCGTTTAGGGCCCTACCCGCGCGGCTTAACCTGAAATTCGTAGCCCATCTCGACCAGCATCTGGCCGGTGCGCGATAGCGGAAATTCGGAAAGCTTTTCTGGCGGACCCGCGGCAACCAATTGGCCACCGGCGGTTCCACCGGCCGGACCGATATCGATGACCCAATCCGCCTGCGCGATCACGTCCATATGGTGCTCAATCATGAGCACGCTATGGCGCGCATCGACCAGGTCGTGAATCACGCCCATCAGACGCTTCACGTCCTCGAGGTGCAGGCCCGTCGTCGGCTCGTCAAAGACGTACAATAAATTTTCGTTCGAACGCTCTTCGAGCGTCGAGGCGACTTTCATACGCTGGGATTCGCCCCCAGAGAGCGTCGTACTACTCTGGCCGAGCTGCAGGTACCCAAGCCCCACGTCGCGCAGAATGCCCAGCTTGCGCTTCAAGACGGCATTCTCACGGAAGAGCTCATAGGCCTCGTCAATCGTCGTATGAAGCAGCTGGTTCACGTCCTTGCCGCGAAAAGTAACGTCGAGCACAGCCTTCTTAAAACGTTTTCCGTCGCACTCTTCGCACGGCAGTTTAACTTCGGCCATGAAGTGCATGTCGAGCGTGATCTCGCCCTCACCTTTGCAAACCGGACAGCGGCCGCCGTCGACGTTGAATGAGAAGTGCTGAGGCGTATAGCCGCGGCGAAGCGACAAAACCTGATTGGCGTAAATTCGGCGAACTTCATCCCACGCCTTCAAATAGGTCGCGGGATTCGAGCGCGAGCTTTTTCCGATCGGCGTTTGATCGAGAAGCACAACGCCTGAAAGCTGCTCGGCTCCGTACAAGCGATCAAACCGCCCCACCGGATCGGTCGTTTTATAAAAGAGGCGCGAAAGTGATTCGAAGATCGTCTTGTGAACGAGCGAACTTTTTCCAGAGCCGGAAACCCCGGTCACGACCACAAAGCGATCGAGCGGAATTTCGACATCGATGTTCTGCAGATTGTTCTCGCGGCAGCCGGTGACTTTCAAGAACCGACGCGCCGGCGGCCGAAGCGAACGATCGCGACGCACCTTCAGCTCACCCGAAAGGTACTTTCCAGTCACCGATTCGGGTTTCGCGATGAGATCGGCGGCAACTCCCTGCGCAACAAGCTCGCCTCCGCGGCGACCAGCGCCCGGTCCAAGCTCGACGAGCCAATCCGCGTTCTTCATCACTTCAAGATCATGCTCAACGACGACGACCGTATTGCCCTGGTCGCGAAGACGGTGCAGAACGCGAATCAGCCGTTCTGTATCGGACGCGTGAAGCCCAATCGACGGCTCGTCCAGAATATAGAGAGTTCCGCACAGACCGTTCCCCAGCTGCGTCGCCAGGTTGATGCGCTGAAATTCTCCGCCCGAAAGAGTCTTCGTCAGACGCGAGAGAGTCAGATAGCCAACACCGACCTCGTCCAGAAACGAAAGCCTGCGCTCGCACTGCGAGAAAATCTCGGTCGCGATTTTCTGGTCGCCCTTGGAAAGCTTCAGCTCACGCATCCACTTCAAAGATTCCGTAACCGGCATAGCGAGCACGGCAGGAAGCGACTGAAGATCCCCAGGCTCGCCCCCACTATTTGCGGCGAGCTTCGTTCCGAGCGACCCGACCCGAACCGCAAGCGACTCGGGCTTGAGGCGCGCGCCTTTGCAGCCCAGACAGATCGTCTGCGTCTGGTAGCGGCGAATAAACACTCGGATATGAAGTTTATATTTATAGCGCTTCAGCTCTTCGAAGCAGGCCGTGATTCCAGGAAACGTTTTGTCATCGGGAGATCCATCCCAAAGAATGCGGCGCTGCTCGGGCGTGAGCTCGCGGTAGCGCTTTCCAATCGAGATTCCCTGCCGTTCGGCAAACCGGAAAAGATCGGACTGCCAGTCGGAAAACGACGGCTTGGAAAACGGATCGATGGCGCCGTTCTTAAGCGTCTTAGTCGGATCTGGAACGACCAGACCCTCGTCGAGATCGAGCGTGTGACCAAATCCGGAACAGCGCGGGCACGCACCGAGTGGACTATTGAATGAGAAGAGATTGGGCTCGGGAACTCGGTGCTCGCGTCCGCAGTTCACACACGCAAAGCGATTGTCGAAAGTCTTGAGCTCGCCCGAATCGAGATCGAAGAACCCGACGCGTCCGCGACCGATCTGAGTCGATTGCTCGATGCTGTCGAAAATCCTCGCGCGCAGAAGTTTGGTTTCTTCGTCTTGCTCCGCGCTCGGAGACTTGCTTGCCGCAGGGGCACGGAGACGGTCAACGACGACGTAAAGCTCACCGCGGGTGCGGGCTTCCAAATCAGGAAGAACAACCGATCCCGGTGTATTGAGCGCCTCTTCAATATCGATGACTTCCGCAGGCTTTCCTGCGCGATGCCAAAGCACGCGTTGAAACCCTTGCTCGCGAAGCACGGCAAAGAAACTCTCGGTGGAAGCGACGGTTGTGCCCTTCTTCCCTGCTTTGCCCTTGGCGGTTTTTGCGGCCTTGGCAGCGGCTTTCGCAGCAGCGGCTTTCTTCTTGGCGGCCGCGCTCAGTTTCTTGCCCTTCTTCCCTGCTGCTTCTTCCGCAGCGGCGGCCTCGGCATCTGGATCCAAAAGAGGCGCCACAACGAGCGTCTTGCGCCCAGGCAGCCATGCCATCGCCCATTCGAGCACGTTCATCGCATCGAGGCGTTTTACTTCCTCGCTGCAGTTCACGCAGAAAGTTCGCCCCACTTTTGCGAATAGAACGCGCAGGTAATCGACGACCTCGGTCTGCGTGCCGACGGTGCTGCGAGAATTGATGACGTGATTTTTCTGCTCAAGCGCAATGGCGGGCGGAATGTTTTGGATCGACTCGAGGTCGGGCTTCGGCATTTTCTCAAGAAACTGACGCGTGTAAGTCGACAGACTTTCCACGTAGCGGCGCTGGCCCTCGGCATAGAGGGTATCGAAAACAAGCGAGCTTTTGCCACTTCCAGAGAGGCCTGTCACGACCGAGATCTGGCGGAATGGGAACTCGACCGTGACGTTCTTCAGATTGTTCTGACGAACGCACGTCAGGCGAATCTTGCGGTCTCGAATGGCAGGGCGGGTATCTGAGGTAGGTTCCATAGTGCGGTGTTTAAGCTTTTGACAGGGCCCCGGAAATTAGCCGGTTTTCGGAAGAAACGAGGCCCTTTTCAGAGCCCTGGCTCACGCCGTTTCGGGCCCCGGTCAGCGTCGGCTGATGAATGCCCCAGTGGCGGGTCCGTTTTTCTCGGTGAATCAAGCCTCTAGAAATAGCAGGGATTCCGCAGTGTTGCGCAGCGTTATTGAACGATTCCCCGGGTAGACAGGCCCCTAGCCGGTCCGGAGCCCCGTCGGTTGGTCACTGGCTGAAGATTTATGACGCACCTGGCACTGCACTTGCTCATAGGGCGACCGGATGACTTGAGATGGTTAAGTCGATCCAAGCAGGACTTACAGCAGGAGTTACTATGAAAAGCATTTTGAAGAATCTTTGGTTTGGAACGGGCACCGCAGCTGGAATTACCCTCATCTCGTTTTCGTCGGCCTCTGTGCCTACGAAAGCCCCAGCCGCTGGCACCGTAACTGACGACACGGCTCTCTACGAGAACCTGAGCGAGATCCGCTCGGCTCGTGAAAAAGACCTGAACTTCGATGGCGATATCGAGCATCTGTCGAAGCTCGAAGGCCATTACCGCGAAAAACTTCCTAGCCGCGCTCGCGCAGCACACG
>OUNO010000715.1_pt3 | contig 23867 bp, 21 predicted proteins | sample 1779811 | NCBI WGS metagenome assembly OUNO01 (sample SAMEA3914804, study PRJEB12502) | metagenome | biome: forest; material: soil | place: Canada | collected 2010-06-25 | depth 0.3 m | reverse complement strand
GACGGCACGGCGCGCTTCGCCGTTGCGCGCGCAGCAACCGTGGGCGCCCGTGCCGCGACTGCGGGAGCACGCGGGGGCGCTCCGGGAGACGCCGAGCGCGGCGCTTCGGGAGACGCCGAGCGCGGCGCTCCGGGAGACGCCGAGCGCGGCGCTGCCGGCGCTTGCCCAGCCAGCGGCGGTAAGAAGGGGGGCACGCGACCCACGACGGCCGCAACGTAGGCTTCGATCTGCTCCAAGAACGGCGGCAGCGCCCCCTGACCCCGCGCAATGGCCTGCAAACGCGCTTCCCAAGCGCCCGTCATGGCTGCGCTCTTCACTTCGGCGTCGACCACGTCGATCAAGCCCAGGCCGCGCTGCGTGGCGCGGAGCGCCTTGCCGTCACGCACCACGTAGTTGCGCGTGATCAGCGTCTCGATGATCGCCGCGCGAGTGGCCGGCGTGCCGAGCCCGCTGTCTTTCATCGCGTCGGACAGCTCTTTTTCATCCAACGTTTTCCCGGCGGCTTCCATGGCCGTGAGCAGCGTGGCGTCAGTCAGCGGCGGCGGCGGGCGCGTGGTCTTCGGGAGCACTTTGGCTTCGACGACGCGCGGGCGTTGTCCGCGCTCGAGCCCGGCGGGTAACGTTGGCACCGATGCAGTGTCGAGCGCCGCGCCGGGTTTCGCGCTCTTGTCGCGCGGCGGCTTCGGATCCCCGAGGTCGAGCACCTTCCAGCCCTGTTGCTCGATCGCGGTGCCCAAGCTGCGAAAGTGATCGGCCGGCTCAGGCGCGCTCTGCGGGCGGAGCACCGTGATCACTTCGGTGGCGGCCCACACGAAATCATCATGCCAAGCTTGGAGCAAGCGGCGGCACACGAGATCGTAAACCCGGCGTTCGTCACTGCTCAGCGATGCGCTGCTCGCCGCTGTCGAGGTCGGGATGATGGCGTGATGGTCGGTCACCTTGCCGTCGTCGATGAAGCGACGCGCGAGCGCGCGCTCGCCGGTGCCTTCGGCGAGCTGCGCGCGATACGGCGCCGCAATCGCGCGCACCACTGCTGGCAGCGTGGCCGCGATTTCGGTCGACAAGTGCCGGCTATCGGTACGCGGGTAGCTGAGCAGCTTGTGCTTTTCGTACAGCGCTTGCGCGACCTCGAGCGTGCGCTGGGCAGAGAGCCCGAACAAGCGATTGCAATGCCGTTGCAGCTCCGTGAGGTCGTACAACAGCGGCGGCGGCAGGCGCTTGGTCTGCGACTTGACGCTCTCGATCTGCGCTTGGCCCTCGAGCGCGCGCGCCACGATCGCGTTGGCTTCTTCGCCCGACGCCGGCAGACGCTGCGGGTGTTTCGCCGAGCCAGGGCGGAACCACGTTCCCGTGTAGCGATCCTGGTCCGGCGTTTCGAAGCTGGCGGCGACCTCGAGATAGTCCTCTGGCACGAAGTCGCGAATCGCGATCTCGCGTTCGACCAACATGGCCAGGGTCGGGGTCTGCACGCGGCCGACGGACAGCGGCGCATCGAGCGCCAGGCCGTAGGCGCGCGATAGATTCATGCCCACGAGCCAATCGGCCCGGCTGCGGCCGAGCGCGGCGTTCGCCAGCGCGTCGTAGTCGCGCGCAGGGCGCAAGCGGCGCAGCCCGTCTCGAATCGCCCCCTCGGTCAGCGACGAGATCCACAGCCGCGACACCGGGCGCTTGCACTTCGCGGCTTCATAGATGAAGCGAAAGATGAGCTCGCCTTCGCGGCCTGCGTCCGTGGCGCAGATCACGGACTCGACGTCGGGCGCATTCAGCACGCGGCGTACGATCTCGAATTGCCCGCGAGTCGATTCGAACACCGTCAGCGGCCAGCGCTCGGGCAATAGCGGTAAGTCTTCGCGGCGCCAGCGCTTCCATTCCGGATGAATGCCCTCGGGCTCGGCCAAGCCGACCAAGTGACCGATCGCCCAGGTGACCACGTAGCCATTGCCCGAGAGCGTGCCGTCCCCGCGCCGGGTAGCGCCCAGGGCGTTCGCCAGATCACGCCCGACGGAGGGCTTTTCGGCGACGACGGCGATGGTCATGGAGCGGCAAGCCCAGGTCTAGCCCAAGCTTCACTCCTTCGGTCGAGCGTTTCGCGAGTTGCGTGCCGAGCACAGACATTCTTCGTCCGAGCGGCGTGCAAGCAACGGCGCAGGGCCGCTCACGTTCACGCCCCCAGCGCGCGCACGACCGAGTCCGGCACTGCCCTGTGCTGCGCGGGCGATCGTTCCCGAACACGCCCGGAGTTTGGAGGGGACTGCTCCCCCATTTGCCCCAGTTTCGGGGACCGCTCAGCGCCGCGCCCAGGTACGCGGGCCAGCGCCCCCGAATTATTTCATTAATTATATACAGTAATTATACAGAACTGCTTTTGACGCTGTTCTCACCGGGTAACAGTTGAACTAATTCGTAAAAACAGATGAGCACTTCCCCGGCACTCGAGAGCGCGGTTGCAGCGCCGGACGGCGGTCAGGGTGGCCACGGAGGCCACGCCGGTCGCCGCCAGTTGTTCACTCTGGCCCTCGCCTCCCTGGGCGTCGTGTTCGGCGATATCGGCACGAGCCCGCTGTACGCAGTGCGTGAATGTTTGAGTCGCGCGCATGGCGTCTCGACCGCGCCCGAGAACGTGTTCGGCATCGTGTCGCTGATCTTCTGGGCGCTGATGCTCGTCATCTCGCTCAAATACGTGGCCTACGTGCTGCGTGCGGACAACGCAGGGGAAGGCGGCATGCTCGCGCTCACTGCGCTCGCCACCCAGAAGCCCGATCTGAAGCCGCGCGCGCAGCAGCTCGCCCTCGCCGTCGGTTTGTTCGGCGCAGCCCTGTTGTTCGGTGACGGCATCATCACGCCTGCCATCTCCGTGCTCAGCGCCGTGGAAGGCTTGAAGCTGGTCACGCCCAACTTCGAGCCGCTGATCCTGCCGCTGGCCAGCATCATCCTGGTCTTGCTGTTCTCCATGCAGCGGCATGGCACGGGCAGCGTGGGCGCGGTCTTCGGACCGGTGATGCTGCTCTGGTTTTCGACGCTCGCGGCCCTCGGCGTGATGAACCTCGTGAAGCGCCCGGGCATCGTCGCCGCGGTCAATCCGCTGCACGCGATCGAGTTTTTCGTGCGCAACGGGCACCTCGGCTTCCTGGTGCTCGGCTCGGTATTCCTGGTCGTGACCGGCGGCGAAGCGCTGTATGCCGACATGGGACATTTCGGGGCGCGACCGATCCGCACGGCCTGGTTCGTGGTCGCGCTGCCCGCCTTGTTGCTCAATTACTTCGGGCAAGGCGCGCTGCTCCTCGGCCATCCGGACGCTATTTCGAGCCCGTTTTTCAACATGGTGCCCGCCTGGGGGCTGCTCCCCATCGTCTTTCTCTCGACGCTGTCGACCATCATCGCCTCCCAGGCCCTGATCTCGGGCGCGTTCTCGGTCACCCGCCAAGCGTTGATGCTCGGCTTCTTGCCGCGCATCCGCATTCAGCACACCTCGGCCGATCAGATTGGCCAAATCTACGTGCCGATCGTCAATTGGATGTTGATGATCTCGGCCGTGATCGCGGTCTGGGGTTTTGGCAGCTCGAGCGGGCTGGCAGCGGCGTACGGCGTGGCGGTCACGCTCGACATGACGATCACCACCTTGCTCGCGTACGTCGTGGCACGCGTGCAATGGCGTTGGCGCAAAGCGCCGGCATTGGCGGTGACCATTCCGCTGCTCTGCCTCGAGCTCACCTTCCTCAGCTCGAACCTGACCAAGATCGCGCACGGTGGCTGGTTCCCGCTCTCGGTCGGCGCGGTGATGTACACCCTGTTTACGACTTGGCGCCGCGGACGTCAGCTGTTGTTCAAGAAGATCCGCGAAGGCGTCGTCCCGCTCGAAGATCTCTACGAGCTGATGCGCGTCGAGCGCCCAGCACGCGTGCCCGGCACCGCCGTGTACATGACCGGCAGCGACGTGGGCACGCCGCCCGCGCTCTTGCAGGGCTTCTTGCACATGCGCGCGGTGCACGAGCGCGTGCTGATCTTGACCATCATCACCGAGAAGGTGGCGCGCGTTCAGGAAAGCGATCGCGTGCGCGTCCGCGAGCTGGAGCACGGCTTTTGGCGTGCCGTCGCGCACTACGGCTTCATGGAAACGCCGAACGTGCCCGCGCTGCTGAAGCGCTCCGAGTTCGAAGGCTACTCCCTCGAGTACGTCACGTTCTTCCTCGGCCGCGAAACCGTGCTCGCGAACAAGCACTCCGAGATGACCCTCTGGCGCGAGCGCTTGTTCGCCTTCTTGACGCGTAACGCCGAGCCCGCGACGGCGTTCTTCGGTATTCCGCCGAGCCGTGTGATGGAGATCGGCTCGCAGATCGAGCTGTGACGCCGAAGGCTGAGTGAGCCTCGCCGTGGTCGGTGACCATCAACAGAAGCCTTTACTCGATGGTCACCGAGCGCAGCGCAACCGGCGCAGCCTTCGGCGTCGCAGACGTGCAGCGCATGCGAAAGCACTAGCGCTTGCGCGCAACGGCGCGGCAGCTCGGGCCATTCGTGAAGCCGCTCGGGGGCGACTTCTTCAGGCGTTGCTCGGTGGGAGCGCCATAGAGGCCGTTCTCGACGATGGCGTCTTCGGGGTGGTTACGATTCCAGAGTTTTTGGAAAGCGCGCACGTCGGTCGCCGTGCGCGCGGGGCCGCTGTTGCCCTTGTAGTCGAAGTGCACGCGATCGGAGGCGCCCAGCCAACGGAACTGTTGCGCTTCCAGCGCGGGGCGCCACTTGGCGGCTTCGGCGATGTCGAGCGCCGTGCCGATCTCGTGGTTGCTCTCGCCGGGCGGAGTGGCCAATTGCACGCCGCAGATCTTGGTCGCTGCCCAATGGGACACCAAGTATTGCTGCGCCACGGTGCGCAGCGCACTGTTGATCGTCATCGTGTCTTTGCTGTGCGCATCGAGCGCCTTCAGCAGGTGATCGCGCGCAGACAGCTCCAAATAAGGGTACACGTGCGGCGCCATGATGACGTTGGGGCGCTTGGGCAGCGGCACGAAATCGTTCGGCTTGATGCAGCGCGCTTGCTCGATGATCTGACGGCTCAAGCCGTCCACACTTTCGGTCGAGCAGCTGCCGAGCGCGGCCTCCTGCACGGTCGCGAAGTGCTTCGGTGCGGCGGGCTTCTGCGGCGTGGGTCGCTCTTGGTCGTTGCCTTCGTCTTCGAAGCCGGGCACGGCCACCATCGGCGCTTCGATGCTCGGCGCAGCGCTGCCCTCGGCGGCGGGCGCTGCAGCCGCGGCTTCGTCGGGCTCGTTCAGTCCGTTCGGCTCGTTCGGCGCGCTGGCTTCGCCCGGCTCGCCGGGAAGCGCGACCCCCGCGTCGTCAGGGAACTGGGGCGCGCCACTGGGAACCGCTGTGGGCGCTTGGCGCGGGGGTGCGCCTTTGACGATGAAATACACGCTCAACGCGATCACTGCGCACGGCGCAGCAAAGCCCAGCGCAATGACCGCCGCGCGACGCTCAGCCGACCACGCGCGATTCGGCGAAGGGGTGGGCAAGAGCCCGCGCTCTTCGAGCTGCGGTTCGCTGCGCAGGAACGGCCGCTCGCGCGCCGACTCGAGCGCGACGTCACTTGGTGGCTCGGGCGCCACGTCACTCGGCGGCTCGGGCGCGGCGTCACTCGCGGGCGGCTCTACTACGATGACGTCACGCGCCGGCTCCGTTGCCGCCACTGCATCCGCTTCCACGTTCGGCTCGGGCACGACGTCGCGCGGCGGCTCGGGATCCGGTGGCTTGCCTTCAGCGTCGTCGCCGGAAGCGGGGTTCACCGCCCCCGGGTACCGCGATCAGCGGCTCAGAGCAAGGCTCGACGTCGGGCAAGGCTGCGCTGGCGACGGATCGCCCACACACCGAGCGCGAGCAACGCTGCGCCCGCGCCGACGCCGATCCAAACGCTCGTGGGCACGCTCTGCAGCGCCACGAACAGCACCTGCCCGAAGTAGCTCATCAGCAGCAGTGGCACCGCGTAGCCGAGCAGCGAGCCCCAGAAGTGGGTCCAGAAGCTGACCTTCGACACGCCCAGGAACGTGTGCAGCATCTGCGGCATCCAGAACACGAAGCGCAGCACCGCGACCGTCAGGAATGCGCGCGCCGCCAACGCGGCATCATACTTGCGGAAGCTCTGGGGGATTTTACGTTCGAGCCAATCACGCGCCACGAAGCGCGCGAACGAAAAACCGATCACGCTGGCGGCCATGGTGCCCGTCATCGACAGAACGAAGGCCACGGGCCACGGCCAGATCAACGGCGCGGCCATGACATATACCGTGCCCGGCACGCCGAACGGCTGCAGCAGCGCGTACGACACCACGAACACCACGTAGCCCCACACGCCGAGGTCACGCACCGTTGCCGCGATGCGTGAAGGGTCCGCGAACAGCTGGATGATGCCCAGGCGATACGCCAGCAAGGCGAGCAAGGCGACCGCCAGCACGAGCCAGAGCCGCGAGGCTACAGAGCTACGGGGGGCAACGGCCAAACCTTCCATCAGGAGACTACCTTGGACCGCTGACAGCCGATGGCAACTGAGCGCTTCATTCACACGTGCTGCAATTCAGCAACGGTCCAGCCGAGCTCGAACGCCGGCTCACGAGGAACGGCGCGACGCGGCTCAAGAGTGGACGGTAATGGCCTTCCACGCCAGCAGCGCGCCATCGCTCTGTTGCTTCGTGCTGAGCACGACCGCCTCGACGCTGAGGCTCGATTCGTGGATGACCTGATCATTGGTGTTCGCGACGTAGCCCTGGCCCGTGGTGGGGTTGTAGTTGGGCTGGGAGTTGTAAATCTCGGTCTTGAAAGCCTCGTCCACGAACAGCTGCGAGGTGATGTACTCGGTGTTTCCGACGGTAACCTTGAAGTGGATGTGGGTGGCACGGCTCGCGTACCAACCCGGGAAATTGGCGTCGAAAGTGACGCGGCCGTCCGTGCCCGCGGTTTGGATGCCGCGACCCCAAAGCGCCGCGGCGGCTTCCGTGCTGCCGCCCGTGCAGAAGGCGTCGTTGTTGACGTCGATATCGCCGGAGTAAACACCCTCGGTATCGCACATCCAGATCTCGACCGTGGCGTTGGGTACCGGGTTGCAACTGGGGTCGACCACGATCAGTTCGAGGCGCATGGGCAACCCCGGGTAGCCTTCGCTCACGTCTTTGCGCGTCAACAGGTCGCTCGTGGCGTGGCACGGGGCACCGGTCGAAGCTTTGTAAACGCTGCACGTGTTGCCGATCACGTCACACGCAGAAATATTCGTTCACGCAGATTCGCTCACCTGGGCGTCGTGCAACAGGTAGTCGACGTGGACGTAGTCACGCACGAGTGTGATCTGGTCGCCTTGCACGTTGAGCACGATCACGGAGTGCGGCTGCCAGCCGTTGGCGTTCTGCTTGTAGTGCACGACCGAGGGCATCCCCTCTACCTCGGCCAAGCCCAGCCGCCATTGCCAGGCCAAGTTGGAGTAATTCGTGAAATAGGGCCCTTGGAATGGGCCCTCGGTGAATTGCACGACCTCGAGCCGCGCGTCCTTGCTGAGCAACGCGCGCACGCCGTCCCAATCGCGCGCGTTGAAGCGTTCCACGTAGCGCTCGATCACTTGGCGGTGTTGCTCGGAGAGCGAGACGGCGTGCTCTTCGTTTTTCACACGTTCGAGCTTCTCACGCGCGCGGTGGATGGCCGCCTTCACAGCGCCCACGTTCGAGCCCGTGATCTCTGCCGCTTCCTCCAGCGAATAGCCGAGCACGTCTTTCAACACGACAGAGGCGCGTTCGCGCGCGGGCAGCTGGGTGAAAATCGCGGCCAGCGTGGTCTGTGCAAGCTGACGTTGTTCGAAGCTCGGATCTCCTTCGGTCATAGTAACCTCTTCGTCGAGCGGCAAGAACGCTTTGCGACGCCGCAGCAAGTCGATGCAGCGATTGTGCGCGATGCGAAACAGCCAGGCGCGCAGCGAGGCGCCTTCGCGCAGATCGGGCAAGCGGTAGAAGGCGTGCATCAGCGTGTCTTGCACGGCATCTTCACCTTCGCTCACGCTGCCCATCATGCGCGCGCAAAAGCGATGCAGCTCGGGGCGGAGCTGCTCGATCTCTTCGTTGAAGCGCTGCCGGGCCTCGCGTAGCTGCGGAATTTCGTGCTTCAAAGCGTTCCTTGCACAGGGAGACGAAGTAGGGGCTGGAAAAGTGACGCGAAGATTCGCACTGAACCCCAAATAAAAAAACTGGGGGCAGCAGCGTATCCCCGGCGCGCGAGGCCGCGTCTGGCTGTCGAACCCATAACGGGAAGGAAAACAGCCATGTTGACCATTTATGACTACGACGCTTCGCCGAACTGCCTCAAAACCAAGATCTTGGTGAAGGAGCTAGGCCTCGAGTACCGCGAGCGCTGGTTGACGCGTGAAGAGCTGCGCGGCCCCGAGTTTCGCGCGCAGTTCCCGACCGGCCAAGCACCGGCCATCGAAGACGGCAACGTGCGCATCGCCGAGTCCGGCGCGATTGCGCTGTACTTGGCACACCAGCACGGTCGTCTGATCCCCGAGCAACCGGAGCCGCGCGCGCTGATGTTTCAGGCCCTACTCGTCGAAGCGTCGCTGCTCGCGCCGACCGTCGGCGGCCAAGGCCTGTTCGGCGAGCTCTCGAAACCCGAGGCCGAGCGTAACTTGGCGCGCATTGCGGAGCTTGCAGAGAAGGCCGTGCGTGTCGGTCGGATCCTGAGTGAGCTCTTGGGCGACAGACCCTACTTCGCCGGAGAATTCAGCTTGGCCGACATTCAGCTGTATGCGGCGACGAGTAAAGCGCTGGCGCATGACGTGTTCGGCGAAGCGCCGAAGAACCTGGTCGCATGGCACACGCGCATGACCGCGCGGCCCGCGGTGAAAGCGGCACGCGAGGAGTACGTGCACTATCGGGCGAGCGCGGTGGCGGCGGAGTGAGTGTAGACGCTCCATTTCGATTTCGGTAACTCGGGGCGACAATCGCTGATCGGGAATTCGGGTCAGCGGTTGCCGTCACGGCAGGCAGCCCCGTGCTGCAGCACGCGAACAGCACCACGATGGACGATACGTACCTTTCGTACCTGTACACGGGCCAATGGCAGAAATACACGGTCCAAGTCCAGGCGGCCGGCACGTACAGCATCGGCGGGCTCCTCGCCTCGCCCGACGCGACGGTCACGCTCGACTTCGCGAGCACGAGCGGCACCGTCTCGAGTGTCGTGACTGTCCCGGTGAGCCCGACGGCCAACTGCAAGTGCCCCGAGACCTATCACTCGTGGACCAACATGCATGACATCGGCACCGTGACCTTCACCGCGGCCGGCAGCTACGTGATGAAGTTCACGCTCACGACCTCGCAATTCAACCCGCTATTTTTCACATTCACGAAGATGTGAAGCGCTCTCGGCACACGTGCGCTCGAAGTCCCTCACGCCCGTCTGCCACGCTGGGAACGCGCCTGGCGTGCGCGCCGTTCAACAAATGACTAAGGGCCGATGCGTCGCTTTCGAACGCTCGCCGGCCGACCTGCCGACGAAAGCCGACAGGGTCCGCTCTTCTCACCCCATGGAGTGATGCACGAGTGGCGACTGCTGATTGCGATAACTCGCCAACTGCGCAACCCGGAGCGAGCAGAAACGTAAACAACAGGGTGGTGCGCTGCGGCTCTCCACCCGCGACACGCGAAAGCGTGGTGTAGCAACACAATCGGCACTTCGTTAACGGCGAGTTTCGACGTCCTCACTCGCGAACGCGATGTGTCAGCTGCGTGTCGGATGACCATGCAGTTTCGCCTCGACGCGCCCTATCGCAAAATGGCCACGGCAGTGTAGAGTTGTTGCATTGTGCGCGTTGACGAGCGGCGAGAGGTGGCCTCCGCGATGAAGAGCGATGCAAGCGCGAGCGCTGCGTTGGTGCGTGAAGACGTGCTCGTGTTGCTGCGTGAGAAGCGTTACGAAGAAGCCCTTGCGCTCCTGTATCGCGCGCGCTCCGAGTCGCCGGACAGCAACGAGCTGCAGAAGAGCATCGACCAGATCAAAGAGTTCTTGGTCGGTGCCTACGCCAAACGCTTGGGCGGCCTCGATCAAATTGCGCGACCGATCCCGGTCTCGGCCTCTCGCTCGCCGGATGTGGTGCTGATTTCTCGCTACATCGACGGTACTTCGACGTTTGGCGATGTTTCGCAGATGTCGCCGCTCGGGCGGCTGCGCACGCTGCAGGTGCTGGCCGAGCTGTATCCCAAGCCCGAGCTGCCGCCCGCCTTCCTCGTCCAGCGTGAGCTTTCGAGCAAGGAGGACGAGCCGCCGCGCTCCGGCCTGCGTGCGCCGAGCTCGCCACCCGAGGGCGAGCTCGCTCACATCGTCCCGCTGGACGAGCCGGCTCCGGACACCGCACGTAGCGCTTCGGTCGCGGCGTTGACCGCGCCGTTCCGTTCACTCGATGCTCAACTGGCGCCCAGCGCGCGCCTCCAAGCCGAAGAGCCCGCACCGCTCAGCGTGCCCCGGTTCGAAACCGAAGAAGCGCGCCGCTACCGCGAGACGTTCGCGCTGGGCACCGCAGCCTTCATTCAGCGTCGCTTCGAAGACGCCGTGCAGGCGTTCGAGGAATGCGACCGCATGCGCCCCGGCGACCTCCAGTCCCAAGTCATGCTCCGCCGCACGCTGCGTGATCTCGAAAGCCGATAACCGAGTGAACCTCGTCGTGGTTGCTGAACCGGATCTGCGCGAGCGCATGCGCTGCATCCGCATCATCGCCGATCAGACGCCGGTCAGCGCCCTGGGGGCTGCTTCCTGGCTCGAGCTGGAACAATTGTTGGAAGACGCGCCGCGCGTCGAGCTCGTGTTTTACGCGGGCTGCCTAGGCGGCGCTCCGGAAGACGCAGCCGAGCGCTTGATGCAGCGCACGAAACGCCTGATTTGGGCGACAGACGACGAGAGCGCGGCGCCACCCGTTTCCTCCACGGTCACCCGCTCGCCGCGACCCATCAGTGAAGAGACACTGGTGCTCTCGGCGCGTGCGCTGGGCGCGCCCTCGGTCACGCCGCACATCAGCTTCGTGCCGGTCGATTTTCTGCAGATGATCTGCATGTCGGGCGGCTCGCACGTGCTCGTATTGAGCGGCGAGAGTGGCGACGCCGGTGTGATCGAAGTGCGCAACGGCGAGGTATGGACCGCCTTCGACGGCCTGGGCGTCGGAGAAGATGCCTTCGCGCGTTTGATGCGTCCTGAAGTGCGCGCCCGCGTGACGCCCGCGACGGGCTCGACGAAAGAGCGCAGCATCTTCAAAGGGCTGCACGAGCTGGTGCTCGAGTCCCTACGCCGCTTCGACGAGGGCGAGGTCCCGCCACCCGCGCCGCTGTCGCCCGGTCAGCTCGAAGCGTCGTTGTCCACGCCAGCCGAGCTCGCGCAACGGGTGCAACAGCTGAGCTCGGACGCACGACGCTTGTTGATGGGACGCAACTACGACGAAGCCGCGCGGGTGCTCGTCTGCCTCTCCGAGCTCGACCCCACCTCTCACCTCGTCCGAGCCAACTTGGAGCAACTTCGCCGCCTAGGGTACCCCAAATGACGCTAACCATCGCATTTTCCAGCTTGAAAGGGGGCGTAGGCAAGACCACCACTGCGCTCAACTGCGCGTTCGCGTTTGCACAACGCGGCACGCGCACGCTGCTGGTCGACACGGATCCCCAAGGTGCCATCGGCTTGTCTCTCGACGGTGTGGGCGATCGCCCCGGGCTCGCAGCGAGCCTCAACGACAGCAGCGGGGTTCTCGCGGGTGTCGTGAAAACGCGCTTGCCCGAGCTCGAGATCTTGCCCATGGGCGCCCTCGACGCGATGGACGTGGACGTCTTCTCCAAGGGAGCGCGCGACACCGACATACTGCAGCGCATCATCGATCGCAGTCAGCACGAATACGACGCGGTGCTGTTCGATACGCCCGCCGGGCTCGGTGGCATGACACGCCTCGCGCTGGAAGCGGTCGACAACGTGATCGCGGTTGCTCAATGCGAGCCGCTCGCGCTGCGCTCGTTGCCGCGCTTGCTCGAGCTGCTCGGCCAATTGCGCGAAGGTGGCGGCGCGTGCTCGCTGCTCGGCGTCGTCTGCAACATGAGCTCGTTTCGCGACCCAGTCGTGCTCGCCTCGCTCGAAGAGCTCTGGGCGCACTATCGCGATCGCGTGTTCGACACCGCGATTCCGCGCGACAGCACCTTTTTGCAGGCCAGCCGTGCCGGCGTACCGCTCGGCTTGCTCAGCCGACGTCCGCCGGCCGTCGCGGCCGTATTCGACAGTTTGGCGGCCGAGATAGAAGGCCGTTTGGGCATCAACGAAGGAGGCGAAGATGACGGACCGATCCGTCTCGTGGACTGACGCGAACCGCGTCGCGGACCTGCTGGCGCGCGCGACCGCACCGCGACGGGCGGCCCCGGCGTTCGGCTTTGCGGCCAACGGCAGGACCAGCGCCGCGCGACCGTTGCCAGCGCCGCGCATCGCGCCGGTTACGCCCGTGGTTGGCCCGGTGTCGGTCGCTCCGCCGCCCTCGGTGCGCCTCAAATCCCAGCCGCCGCGACGCGCGCCGCGCCTGGAGCAGCCCTCGGAGAACCCGTCGGATCGCCTCGACGCGCTGCTCGCCTGGACGCTCGATCATCAGCGCTGCACCGGCGCGTTCATCGCCGACGACAACGGGCTCACGCTCGCCGCGCACGGCATCTCCGAAGCGCACGTGTCCCTGGTGGGCCCGCTGCTCTCCGCGCTGGTCGGCGTGCGTACCATCCCCGGCATCGACGCGACGCACGGCGCGCTCTGGCTGGGCACGAACATGATGTCCTGGGTCGAAGCTCACAACGAGCGCGGCGGCTTCTGTCTCGGCACCGTCGGGGTCGAGCCGCTCTCGACCTCCGCTTTCGAACAACTCAAAGAAGCGCTCGAGCTCACGGTACGCGGCTTGTGATCGAGCCCCTGCTACCTGAGCGCGTGCGCTCCTCGCCAACCGGAAAGAAGCCATGATCGATACGAAAATCCTCGACCAAGCAGTTCTAGACCTCCGCAACGTGCTACGCGACGGCCTCATCGCCAGCGACATTTGGGACCGCGCCGCAGGCCTATCGCTCGCTGGCTACAACCAGCAGCCCGTGGCGGTGGCGCTGTTCACGCGCATCACGCAAGAGCTCGAGACCTCGCTGGCTGACTCGGGCTTCCCTGCGTTGTCCCGGTATTACATCCTGGACATGGAGGGCAACCACACGGTTGCCATGGTCAACCACGGCGTGCTGCTCCAGGGCATCCTGGTCGACAACAAGCGCGCGAACCTGGGCATCCTAATCTCCGTGGCCATCCCGCGCATGATCGAGAGCGTGGCGCGCGCGAAGCCGCGCTGAGCGGGCTCCGCCGGCTCCGCCCTTTCGGCAGCCTTTCCGAGTAGCGAAAGGCGAGAACCGCTCGAGGTCACGAGCGCACTACTGATCGTGCGCCCATGCCTCGAGCCGCAGCGGGCCCAGCCTCAGCCGAACCTTCTGTCGGGACCGAGCTCGGTCTCGAGCTCCGTCGACTCGCCGATCTTCCAGGTGGACGACGAGCGAACGACCGGCACGCCGCGATGTTGCGACGTGGGGTGGGCTTGTGCGTAGCGGAGCAGCTCGTGCGTCCAGCCCTCGAACACGTCGTACACTTCGTCGACCATTTGGCGGCAGCGCGCGCGATCGAAATCGCTGAGCTGCACGTTGGCCAACGCGCGATGGTCTGCGCCCACGGCGTGGCCGTTCTCGAGCTCGAAATGGAACGGGCCGCAGTAACGCAGCTGCTCGCCGATCTCCTTCTCTAGGGCCACGGCGATGGGCAGCATGGTGCTGAACAAGACATTGCCCGTCTCCTCGATGGCCTCGATCACGATCAAGCGTTCGAGGCTGTTCGTGCCGCGAATCAGCGAGGTGAGGCGCGCGAGCAGAATGCGATTCTGCTTGGTCTCCTCACCCCACAGGAAGTTCATCCATTCGGTCCCGCGCATCTCGGCGTCGAAGCCGAGCTTGGCGAAATCCTCCAGGTACCAGGGCCAGTGGTGATCGTCTTCCACGGTGTGCGCATTCACCATGTCTTGGAACAGATCGCCCGGGCGCTCTTCGCGCAAGATGAACTTGTTCAGATCACCGAAGCTCATGATGAAGTGAGCCATGCATGGATAGAACGCCAGCCGCTGACGCGGCGTGAGCGTTTCGTCCCGCATCCACTCGAACAATGGCAAGTGGTTGTAGGCCCGTTTGCGATCGAAGATATGCCTCAAGACCTCTTTCATTCGCCGTCCCTTTCCCGTGGAAAACGCCAACAAGTCCCGTCACTCGTAGAACGCACACACACCCGCAGCCGCCTCGAAAGTCGTGGCGGATACCGTCAGCCCCTTGTTTTGTCGTCGGTGAATACGAAGCGAAATGCGACTTGGAGAGCAGCGCTGAACGCACTGCCCCATGCGAGCGCGACTCGCGCTCGCGACGACCACCAAGCCCTCACGTCCGTCTACACGAACCCACTTTCTCTAACACCAGCGATAGAGAACGTCCAGCGCAGAGTGAGACACTTCGCAATGAATGATGCGATACGGCCATGCCTCGACGCTGTTCCAGCACCACTCACTCTTCGGGGTGATCGAAGTTTGTCGTGCGTGAGTCAGACGTGTGAACGCTCATGGTATTCGTTTCACGTTCACTCGGACGGGTAGCGCGTGCGGTCGTGCTGGCGAGTTTCGCCGTAAACACGGCGCGCTCGGCGCAACGCGCATTCGCCATCAAACCGGCCGTCCGAGCACGCGCGTTTTGCGGCGCGCGCGGGCAGCGCTAGACACCCGCGGGTGGCGAGCCTCGACACCCATCCTTTGCCGCGTCGCTTGCGCAAGCGCGCGGCACAGCAACTGAGCCTGTCGTTGCCGAGCGTCGACGCCCATTGGCAGGCTGGCCGTCTGAGCGTGAGCACGCCCGAAGATCCGCGACCGCGCGTCGTGCCGCTCGCAACGCTGCTGTTCCCCGAAGATCGACTGCTGTGCGACGACGTGCCGCTCAGCGCCGAGCCCAGGCTCGTCTATGCGCTGCTCAACAAGCCCAAGCACATGACGAGTACCGCCGCCGATCCCGATGGCGAGCGCGATCTCTCGTCCTACTTGGCTGCGCTACCGCCGGGTTGCTTTGCGGTCGGCCGACTCGACCGCGAGACCACTGGCCTCTTGCTGTTCACCAACGACGGCGACCTGGCGAGTGCCGTGCTGCGCCCCGACCAACACACGAGCAAGACCTATTGGCTTTGGCTCGACGATGTGCTCGCCGACGACGACCCACGGCTCGCTCGCTTGGTCGCTGGCGTGCCGCACAACGGTGAAGTACTCACGGCGTGCGACGCGCGCGTCCTGTCACGCAATGACTACGCGACCGAGCTCGAGCTGACGCTCACGCAGGGTCGCAAGCGTCAGATTCGGCACATGTGTCGTGTCCTCGATTTGCACCTCGTGCACCTGCACCGACGGCGCATCGGTCCGCTCGCTGATCTCGAGCTCGAGCTCGGAGGCATTCGCTACCTCGAATCGAACGAGGTCGAAGCATTGTGGAGTGCGCTCGGCGGGCGTGAAGCACTGCGCGCTCGCAAGGTCGCCGCGTTGGAGCGGCAGGCTCAGGCGGCCCGCGACTCGGGGAGCCCCGAGCTGCGTCTCGAGCGCTGGCTCGCGGTCGAGCGAGCTCGCGAGGCCTGAGGACACACGGCCCGAATTCCCCGCTCGAGCAGGTTTCTTCACAAATCAGCGTCGTTCGCCGCACTGAACGATGCGTCCGTCCTCACGGACACACCCCGCTCGCTGGCGCGCTTTGCAAGATCGTACAAGACGCGCACCGCTCATCGAGGGATGAAACGACGCTCGCTCGAGAAAATGCGACGCGCGGTTGTCGATCTCGGGGCGCGTGGATCGACGTAAGGGGGACAGCGAAGATCGCGGGCGAGATCCGCCGTGACAGGAACAAAACTGGGTTCGACCCGGAACGAGACGCGCTAAGCAGCGCTTGCGTCCACGCGAATTGGTCGAGCGTACAGACCGTCGTCTTAACAAAACTTCTCGCAACTACTACGAAAAACCCCGCGTAGTCAGAGCACACTCGAGTCGAAGAAGAAGCCATGGCCCGTCAAACCGACCCCTCCCTGACGCACTACATCACCGCAGCTCACCACTATCCGGAGCTGACGCGAGAGCAAGAGCAAGCGCTCACCGAGCGCTGGCTCCGAGACCGCGACGAGCCCGCGCGTGAAGAATTGGTCCGCGCTCACCTACGCTACGTCGTCTCGATCGCCTTCAAGTACCACCGCTACGGCCTGCCGCTTTCGGAGCTCGTTGCGGAAGGCAATTTCGGCCTGGTGCACGCCCTCACCAAGTTCGACAACAGCCGCGGCACGCGCTTCGTGACCTACGCATCATACTGGATCCGCGCCTACATCTTGAACCACGTGATTCGCTCCTGGAGCATGGTGGGCGGCTCTGGCGCGCTGCGTTCCAAGATGTTCTTCAAGCTGCGCCGCGAGCGCGTGCGCATCGCGAACCTCGTCAGCGACGGCGAGCAGGCGGACGCCATGCTGGCCAAGGCGCTCGACATGCCGCAAGCCAAGGTCGTCGCCATGGTGCGCTCACTGGAAGCGCGCGACGTGTCGCTCGACGCGCCCGTGTTCAGCGACTCGGCCACCACCTTGGCCGACACGCTGATGGCCCGCGAGCCCAACCAAGAGGACGGCCTGGCCGACTCCGAGGTCGACGGCTACGCACGCGAGGCCGTCAGCGAGGCGCTCACCGGCCTCGACCCACGCGAGCGCTACATCGTCGAGAAGCGCCTGATGGCCGACAGCGAGGACGAGCTCTCGCTCGCCGACATCGGCCGTGAGCTCGGCGTCTCGCGCGAGCGCGCCCGCCAGCTCGAAGCCCGCGCCAAGAAGAAGCTGAAGGCCCGCATCACCGAGCTCTCGCGCGGTAATGATTGGCTGAGCATCCACCACGACGCGGCGTGAGGTCGCGGCTCAGCGCTCGGTCGGCTCGGCGCTGAGCCATTTGCTCAGCGTCTTCGAGTCGATGCCGAGCGCTTCGCAAGTAGCCATTTTGGCACCGCCCAGGCGCTCCAAGGCCCAGCTGGCGTAGCGCCGCTGCAGCTCCCGAATTGGCAGCACCCGCTCGCCGAACATGGGCTCGGCGGCGCTCGGCTTTGGGCTGGTGATGGACTTGGGCAAATCGGAAACGCTCACCTCGTCGTCGCGGCAGAGCAGCGTGAGCCGCTCGACCAAGTGCTCGAGCTCCCGCACGTTGCCCGGCCAGCCATAGCTGCCGAGCGCCTCCAGCGCGGCGTTCGAGAAGCGGAGTGGGTTGGGGCGCGCGCTGCGCGCCAAGGCCCTGGGCATGAAGTGCGCAATGAGGTGCGCAAGATCTGCGCGGCGCGCACGCAAGGGCGGGATCTCGATCGACACCACGTCGAGGCGATACATGAGGTCTTCGCGGAACGAGCCCTCGGCGACACGGCGCGGTAGGTCTCGATGAGTGGCCGCGATTACGCGCGCGTCGACTTTGCGCTCGTGATTGCTGCCCACCGGCCGCACTACCCCGGTCTCCAGCACGTGCAGCAGCTTGGCCTGCAGCGGCGCGCCCAGCTCGGCGATCTCATCGAGGAACAGCGTGCCTCGCTGCGCCTGTGCGAACAGGCCAACGCGATCGCCAGAGGCGCCCGTGAACGCGCCTTTCACGTGGCCGAACAGCTCGCTCTCCAGCAATGCTTCGGGGATGGCCGCGCAATTGACGGCCACGAAGGGTTCGTTGGCGCGCGTGCTCTCGCTGTGGATCGCCCGCGCGATCAAGCCTTTGCCCGTACCGGTTTCGCCGAGCAGCAGCACGGGCACCGCCGAATCCGCCACGCGGCGCACCAGATCGAGCACGTCACGCATCGCTCCACTGTCGCCCACGACGTCGCTGAACGAGCTGTGCAGAGCCGAGCGCAGCTCTTTCGCTTCGCTACGCAAGGCCGACTCTTCGAGCGCACGCTCCAAGAACAGCACCAGCTCTTCGGTCTTGAATGGCTTGGTGAGGTAGTGATACGCGCCGCGCCGAATCGACTCGACCGCCGTATCGATACCGCTGAAAGCGGTCATGACGATCACGGGGCTGGTCGGAGCCACCGAGCGGGAGAGCGCGAGCAACTCGAGGCCGTCACTCCCTGGGATACGCAAGTCAGTGACCAACGCGTCATGTGCGGCGAGCGCCAGGCGCGCTCGCGCCTCGTGTGCGTCGCACACTGCGTGCGCTTCGAAGCCACGGTCGTTCAGACCGTCGGCCACCATGTTTGCCATGTCCACACGGTCGTCGACCACCAGCACGCGCGGCGCTTTGCGAGAATTTTTCGTCACGGGCTCTCCTGTTCGAGCGGCAAGCGCACGCTGATGCGCATGCCGCGCGCGTGCTCGCCTTCTAGCTCAGCGCGGCGCGTCAAACTCAATTGGCCGCGGTGGTGATGGGTGATCTCTTTGACGATGGCGAGCCCAAGGCCCGACCCGCCAGAGTCTCTCTTGGTGGTGAAGAAGGGCTCGGTTACTCGCTCGATGGCAGCGCTTTGCATACCGTGCCCCTGATCGATGACCGAAAATTCGACCAAGCCCGCGACGCGCGCGACCTTCAACGTCACCGCCGCACCGGCCGTCGATGCTTCGAGGGCATTGATCAGCAGATTCACCAGTGCTTGCCCGAACAGCGTCGCATCACAGGCCACGAATGCGCCCTCGGCACCACGAGCCTCGATGCTCAAGGAGACGCGAGCATGGACGAAGCGATGGCGCACGAGCTCCGCAGCCCGTTCGCAGAGCTCAATCGCCGAGCAGCGGGCCAGCGCCGGCGAATCACCCCGAGTCAGGGCCAGGAAGCCACGAATCACGCGCTCGATGTACTCCGTTTGCGAAGCGATCGCGTCGAGGAAGCGGGCGGATCGGGCATCGCTAGCGAGCCCCGCGCGCAGTTGCTCGACGCGCCCGACGATCACACTGAGCGGTGTCGCGATCTCGTGCGCGAACCCCGACCCCAAGGCCGCCATCGTCGCCATACGATCGGCGCGTGAGAGCTCGGCGTCGCGCGCACTCTCCAAGCGCTGCAGGCGCACTTGTTGCTCGAGCGCGTTCTCGCGCCCCTGTCTGCGCAATGCAAACAAACCGAATCCCACGATCAACAAGCTCACGACGAGCACGCTGAGCACCGATCGCCACTCGGCATGGCGGGCGCGGTCCCGCTCCGCCGCAGCCGACTCGACCACGACCACGCCGTCGTACGCGCTCGCGGCTGAGCGCGTACGCGGCGCGAGGCCGGCGACGGCAGTGCGCGCACCGAGACCGAGCGTGGTCGCCATGGAGCGCGGCAGCATCGCGCTCGGGGCGTGTGTCTGAAAGGCCAGATCGAGCTCCGGGCTAGCGAGCTGCTTGCCGTTGCCCAAGCGAAAGCCGGTGCTGCCAGCTTCACGCAGCAACACCGCGACACGCCCGCTCGCCTCCAAGCGATGAACCGCCTGCACTAGCTCGCGGTCGCCGAGCCCGCTCAGGCTCGACGCGAGCAGCCCGTGCTCGCGGCCTAGCTCGCGCAGGGCGCGCGTCGACTGGCGATGTGCGTCGCCAATGCCGAGCAGCACGACGGCGATGACGCCGGCCAGCATCAGCAGCCAGGTACGTTTTCGTTGCGTGAGAATCGTGGTGACCGACAACATCGCGGGTTTGGAAATATTCCGAGTTGGGCTCGGAAAAGATCCGAGTGGGCCTAGAGATGCCCGGCAAAACGCCGCTGAATCTCGTGGCTTGATCTTTGCTGTGCAGGGGTCGCGCCATGCGCCGATTCGTGTTCCTTCCCCCGGGCGCGGGCCTCTTCCTCGGCCCGGTGCTCGCTTTCGTGGCGAGCACCGGGCATGCGGCGGGGCCGCTCCAGGTCCTCACGGCGGAAGCGGAGCCGGCCCTGCCGTCGCTCTCACTCCCGGCGGCGATCGCCTACGCGCAGGCCCACCAACCCGAGCTGCTCGCAGCCCGCGCGCGCCTACGAGCCGCCGAGCAAGAGGCCGAGGTGCCCTCGGCTCAATGGCTGCCCTCGCTGGGCGTCATGGGCGAGCTGGTGGCCTCCAGCGCGAACAATTCCACGGCTACGCCGCTAACCGACCGTGCCGTCGACCTACCGCGCATTGGCGGCACGACAGTTACCGACCATGCGAGCTTCCGCCCCGAGCCAACGACGCTACTCGCGATCGGAGCGCGACAGGAGCTGTACGACTTCGGGCGCATCGCGGCGCAGAGCGCGGCCGCAAAAGCGTTGTCCGCGATCGCCACTAGCGATGTCCGGCGCGCGCGCCTCGAAATCACGCTCGCCGTCACCGACGCTTACTACGCGGTGCGCGCGGCGCGCGCCTTGCTCGAAGTGGCCACGCAAGCCGAGCGGCGCGCAGCGCTTCATCGCGACTTCGCGCAAGCTTCGGTACAGAGCGGCCTGCGCTCGCCGATCGAGGTAACACGCGCTGACGCCGACGTGACACGTTTCGAGGTCGCACGCATTCGCGCCCGGGGCAGCTGGCAAATCGCGCGAGGCGTGTTCGCGGCGGCCATCGGTTACGCACAGCCAGAGCTCGACGCTGCGCCCGACGAACCGCCGGAGCGGCCCTTACCCACGCTCGCTCGCGCGCAAGCGCGCGCGGTCGAGCTCGATCCCGGAGTGCAGCTCTCGATTGGTCGCGTGCGCGCCGAGCGCGCGCTAGCCGATGCGATTTCGGCTTCGAATCGGCCAAATCTAGCGCTGAGCGCCGAGGCATCGCTGCGCGCCGGTGGGGCGCGCTCCAGCAACGGGGTCGTGCCGGACGGGCAAGGCTTCGTGCCCAACGTGCCCAATTACTCGGCAGGCCTCGTGCTCGACTGGCCGCTCTTCGAGGCCAGTGTCGATGCGCGGGCACGCGCCGCGCACGGCCGCGAGCACGCGCTCGCCACCGAGGTCGAGGTCGCACGGCTCAACGCGCTGTCCCGCGCGCGGCAGGCCTATCAAAACGTCGAAGTCGCGCGGCTTGCGTCGAGCGCACTCGACAAAGCAGCCCAAGCCGCACGCGCCAATCACGAGCAAGCAGAAGTGCGCTTCCGCGCTGGCCTCGGCACGAGCACCGAGCTCGCGGACGCCGAGACCCTGCGCTTGAACGCAGAGGTCGAGCAGGTGCTCGGCCGCTTCACGGCCGCGACCGCGCGTGCCGAGCTCGACCGCGCGATCGCCGATACGCGCTGAGCGTTCACACGACCGTCACATTCGATCTCTTCCCAAAACGACAGGAGACCTGCGTCATGAATCCAAAACTGCTCTCGTTCTCGCTCATTGGCAGCTTGCTGCTCGGCGGCTGCATGGCTTCGCAACAGGCCAAGCTGTACAACATGAAAGACGGCTCGGCGGCGACGCTGGTCGTCGATAGCCCTGGCGCGAGCGCCGGCTCTGTCTCCGGCAAGCTGGCCAATGGCTCCGCCTGCCGCGGCTCGTTCAGCGAGCTCGATCCGGCGAACGCGCGCAAGCTCTCGAGTACCGAGGTCGTGTTCACCGACAACGCGCTGGCCAGCGTGGCGGTGCTGAGCTGCGACTCGGGCGCCGTGTTGCGCTGCACCTTGGCGCGCCGCACGGGCGAGAGCTTCAGCTACGGCGAGTGCCGCGACCAGGCCGGCGCTCAGTACGACATGGTGTTCTGAGCGAGCATTTCCCACAGGAGCTCTCATGAAATATTCACTCTCGTTACTCGCCGCGTTGCTATTTGCCTCCGGCTGCGCGGGAACGCGCGAAGGCTATTTGTACGACAGCCAAGTGCCTCGCAAAGGCTCGCTCGTCTTCGAAGACGCCCGCTCGACGAGCGGCGCCGTGAGTGCCGTGCTGGCCGATGGCGAACGTTGCGCGGGCAATTTCAACACCGTTCCCGCCACGGTGCAGCTCGACAACGAAACAGGGCGCATCGACCGCGAGGAATCACAGGCGGGGCTCGCCATCCTCGACTGCAGCGCGCAGCACATCGTGCGCTGCGGCTTTCAACGCGACCACGGCGGCGCCGGCTACGGCCATTGCACCGATACGACTGGCAAAAACTTCGACCTCTACTTCTGAGCGGTTCCCATGAAACGCACCCTCACCTTCTCCGTCTTTGCTCTGTTCGCGCTCCAGTCTTCCCTCTCCTTCGCGCAGGACACGCCGCCGCCGGAAGGCGTGCCACCCACTCCGGATGCCGCGCCGACGCCGGTCGCGGCTCCGCCGCCGGCGATCGAAGCCGCGCCGACGGCAATTGCCGCCCCGCCGGCCACGCCTGCATCGCCACCCGCAGTGGGCAACGCGCCGCTGGAGAGCGGGCCGCAACCGGTGCAAGGCAAGTGGAACACGACCTTCTACGGTTTCGCGGAATTCGACGCCATTCACGACTCGACTCAGCCCGGCCTGACGACGATCAACGACTCACAAGGCAACGGCGCGCTCGCGCGGCCGGGCACACCGCAAGCCAACAACGGTCAAACGCTGTTCGGTGCGCGCAACTCACGCATCGGCTTCAAGCTCACGGCGCCGGTCGAAGACGGCATCAAGGCGAGCGCGGTGCTCGAGATGGACTTCCTGGGCAACCAGCCGACGTCTACGGCGAGCCAAGCCGCGCTGATTGGCAACCCGACGTTCCGTGTCCGGCACGTGGCGATCAAGATCGAAGATCCGATCGTCGATCTGCTGCTTGGTCAATATTGGCAATTGTTCGGCTGGCAATCGATGTTCCATCCGAACACGGTCGAAATCCAAGGCGTACCCGGCCAGGTCTACTCCCGCGCACCCGAGGCGCGCTTGTCGAAGACGGTGCACGCTGGCGCGTTCAACCTGGACCTAGCGCTCGCCGCAGCGCGCCCCGCATCGCGCAACTCCGAGGAGCCAGATGGACAAGCGGGCGTGAAGCTCACGTTCAATGATTGGAAAGGGCTTCATACGGCCGGCGGTGCGGGCACGGCAGTCGACGGCCTGTCGCTCGGCGTGTCCGGCGTCGCCCGCCGCTTCGTGGTGCCGAGCTTGGTCGGGGCGGGGCACAACAAGCGCAAGGGTTGGGGCTTGTCACTCGACGCGCTGATTCCGGTGATCCCGGCAGCGATGGACAAGCGCGCGAACGCGCTCACCTTGACCGGCTCGTTCGTCACGGGGACCGGTATTTCCGACCTTTATACGGGGCTCAGCGGCGGGGTCGGCTTTCCCTCGCCGCCCAACCCCGCTGGCGTGATGCCGGCTCCGACGTACTCGCCGGACATCGACAATGGCATGGTCACCTTCGATGCGCAGGGCCAACTGCACACCATCGACTGGCGCTCGTTCATCGTGGGCGTTCAATATTACCTGCCGCCCTCGGGTAAGCTGTGGGTGTCCGGCAACTACTCCGTGATGAAGTCGAACAACGCCGCAAGTTACGGTTTGGACCCGTCGAAGGTGTTCGACAAGTCCTGGTGGGCGGATGCCAACGTGTTTTACGACCTGACCTCTGCCGTTCGTTTGGGCGCCGAGTACGCCTATTTCCACCAGACGTACGGGGACGGCGCAGAGGCCAAGAACACGCGCCTGCAGTTCTCCGGCTTCTACCTGTTCTGAAGCGACCCCCACGCGCGTATCACTCAGCCGGCAGTGGCGGCGCCTCCAGAGGCGCGACCTCTGCCGGCTTTTCTGCGCGTTTCGCCAGCAGCGTGAACATCACTGGCACCAAGAACAGCGACAGCACGGTCGACGAAGTGAGCCCGCCGACCACGGCCAGCGCCAGCGGTTGATTCGCCTCGGTGCCTTTTTCCAGGGCCAATGCCGTCGGAATCAAGCCGATGATCGTGGCCAGGCTGGTCATGGCGATGGG
>OUNO011323136.1_pt1 | contig 23930 bp, 20 predicted proteins | sample 1779811 | NCBI WGS metagenome assembly OUNO01 (sample SAMEA3914804, study PRJEB12502) | metagenome | biome: forest; material: soil | place: Canada | collected 2010-06-25 | depth 0.3 m | reverse complement strand
GAAGGCTTCGCGGCCGGCGAGAGCCCCTTGCCCGGGCCGGTGAACGCCAAGGCGCAAGGCGCGCGTTCGCAGCATGAAATTGCGGGTGCGCGCTCGGTCGGGGCCTTGCTGTGGTCGGCTCTGAAGCTCGCCTCGGGCTTGGCCGTGGTGGTCGGCGCCTCCTTGGCCGTGGCTTGGAGCGCGCATCACTACGCGCTGACCAGCCCGCGCTTCGCCGTCCGAACGGTCGAGCTGGTCGGCGCCAAGCGCAGCACCCTCGAGCAGCTGAAGACCGAATCCGGCGTGACGGTGGGCAACAACATCTTCGCCCTGGATACGGACTCGGCCGAGAAGAAGCTCCTAGAAAACCCCTGGATTTCCGAGGTCAAAGTGACCCGGCGCTTGCCCAACACGCTGCGCATCGAGCTCACGGAGCGCGAGGCAACGGCCGTGGTGGCGCTCGGCGATCACCTGTACCTGGTCACCCCGGAGGGCGTGCCCTTCAAAGAGATCCAGGCCGGCGATCCGTACGACATGCCGCTGATCACCGGGGCCTCGCCCGAGAACCTGAACCGCGATCGCAAGCGCGAGATCGAACGCATCCAGACCGGCCTCGAGGTGCTGCGCCAGTTCGAGCGCGTGCCCTTGAGCCGCGTTTACCCGGCAGAAGAGGTGCATTTGGCCGACGCAGGGGACGTGACCCTGACCTGCGGCAAAGACGGCGTGACGCTCGAGCTCGGCACCGGCCCCTGGCGCAAGAAGCTCTTGATGGCCGAAGAAGTCGTGGGCGAGCTGCGCAAAAAAGGCCGCACGCCGGGCATCGTGTTCTTGGACAACCAAGCGCACCCCGAGCGCGTGGTCGTGAGGATGCGCTGATGGCCTACAAATCGTGCGCGAACGGCTCGAATTCACGCGCAGGAATTTGGCCCGCTGGAACCCAGCATGGCAGCGTCGGCCGAGTCTCGAACTGCCGCCGACACGAACACGGAGCTGCCGCTACCCCATGAAAACTACCCTAACTTCCAGTGAGATCGTCGTCGGACTCGATCTCGGCACCACGAAGGTTACGGCCGTGGTGGGCGAAGTCGATGCCGATGGCATCACCATCCTCGGCGTGGGCAACGTGCCTTGCCGCGGCCTACGCAAAGGCGTCGTCAGCAACATCGAATGGACCGTGCGCTCGATCCGCGAAGCGGTCGAAGCGGCGCAGACCATGGCCGGCGTCGAGATCAAGACGGTGTACGCCGGCGTCGCGGGCAGCCACATCAAGAGCCACGTCTCGGACGGTGTGTGCGCGATCAGCGGCCGCGAAGTGACGCGCCAAGATCTGGACCGCGTGCTCGAGGGAGCGCGTGCGATTCCGGTCGATGCGGACCGCATGATCTTGCACGCGCTGCCGCGCGAGTACGCGGTGGACAATCAAGACGGCATCCGCGATCCGATCGGCATGAGCGGCGTGCGCTTGCAGGCCCGTGTCAACTTGGTGACGGCTGCGACGAGCTGCGTGCAGAACGTGATTCGCTGCGTGGAGCGCTGCAACCTGAACGTGGCGGACGTGGTGTTGGAGCCGCTGGCGAGCTCGGACGCTGTCTTGAGCGAAGACGAAAAAGAGATTGGCGTCGCTGTTATTGATATTGGCGGCGGGACGACGGATTTGTTGTTGTACGTGGACGGCGGCATCGCGCACACCAGCGTTTTGCCCGCGGGCGGCAACAACATCACTTCTGACGTCGCGGCCGGCTTGCGGACGCCGATGGCTGAGGCCGAGCGCCTGAAGCGCAATTACGGCTGCGCTCTGGGCCGCATGATCTCGGATGATGAAGAGATTGAGGTGCCGGGTGTGGGCGGGCATGCCCCGCGCCGCGTCGCGCGCCGCTTGCTGAGCGACATCATCGAGCCGCGCGTGGAAGAGATCTTCAGCGAAGCGCGCCGCCGCATCGAAGAGACGGGCCTGCTCGAGCAACTGTGCTCGGGTTGCGTCTTGACGGGTGGCGCGGCGCTCATGGAAGGCATGGTCGAGTGCGCCGAGGAAATCCTCGGGATGCCCGTGCGCCTCGGCTTTCCGGTCGGCGTCAAAGGCATCGTGCAATTGGTGCAAGGTCCGCAATACGCCACGGGCGTGGGCCTGGTGCGCTACGGCGCTTCCCAGCTCGCGGATGCGCAACCGCGCGGCCTGCGCGCTTCGGACGAAGAGCGCCGTGTCGAGGCAGCCGCGCAAGCGGACCCGACGGGCCAAAAGAGTGGATTTTGGAATTGGTTCCGCGCGGCCTTCTGAGCCGCGCAACGCCAAGACCGATTGCTTAACCTAAGTTACGAATACCCCAGCACAGCGACGACACACACACGGTTCTAGAGCGACGACACGAGTCCAGCCGGTTTCTCACCCGACAGAGCGAGAAACAGGCAAGGGAAGGCAGACCCGGACCCATGACGACGCGCCACAGTACAATCCGGGAGTAGGGACGATGAGTTTTTCCATTGAGTTCGCCGACGAAACGCGCGCTTACCAAGCGCGCATCAAGGTCATCGGTGTTGGCGGTTCCGGCGGCAACGCCATCAACACGATGATCCACTTCGGCCTCGAAGGCGTCGAGTTCATCACGGTGAACACGGACGCGCAGGCCCTGAATTCCAACTCCGCAGCCGAGAAGATCGCGATTGGTCAAAACGTGACCCGCGGTTTGGGCGCGGGTGCAGACCCGGAGCGCGGTCGCAAGGCTGCTCTGGAAGACGTTCAGCGCCTGAAGGACATCGTCCAAGGCGCAGACATGGTGTTCGTCACCGCCGGCATGGGCGGCGGCACCGGCACGGGTGCGGCTCCTGTGATCGCGCAATTGGCTCGCGAGGCCGGCGCATTGACGGTTGGCGTAGTGACGAAGCCCTTCAGCTTCGAAGGCCGCCAGCGCTCGCGCCGCGCAGAAGCCGGCTTGGCCGCTCTGAGCGAGCACGTCGACACGCTGATCACGATCCCGAACGAGAAGCTGATGACGCTCGCGGACGACGACCTGACGTTCGTCGAGGCGTTTCGGAAGGCCGATGAGGTCTTGTTCCAGGCGGTGCGCGGCATCAGCGATCTGATCACCCTCGATGGGATTGTGAATGTCGACTTCGCGGACGTTCGGACGGTCATGGCCGGCATGGGCCGCGCCCTGATGGGCACGGGCTGCGCGAAGGGCGAAGGCCGCGCGCGCTTGGCAGCCGAGCAGGCGGTTCAGTCGCCGCTGCTCGACAACATCTCGGTGCACGGCGCGACCGGCGTTCTGATCAACGTCGTTGGCGGCCCGGACATGAAGATGAAAGAAATCCAAGAGGCCGCTTCGCTCATCCAAGAGCAAGCCCACGAGGACGCCAACATCATCTTCGGCGCCAGCATCGACGAAAACATGGCCGACACGCTCAAGGTCACGGTCATCGCGACCGGCTTCCAGCACGCCAACGAAGAGATGCCCGTCGAAGTATCGCGCCGCGCGCAGGTGGTTCGCCCCGAAATCCGCGAGAGCGTCGCTCCCTCGGTCGCCCGCTCGCAGGTTCCGGCTCGCCTCGAAGCGCCGCCGGTCCCCGCGTACAGCACGCGCCGCCCGCAAGCGCCGTCGATCACGACCACCGCTGGTGGCGCCCGTGAATCGCAGATGTCGCTGCCGGTGCGCGAGCGCATCACGTTCCCGTCCAACATGGACACGGACTGGGATGTGCCGGCGTTTCAGCGTCGGGCTGGTGGGTGAGCTGTGACGGCTCGATGGGCTTGGCCTTCGAGGGCTGAGCCTGCCGGGCTGCTGGGCTCTGAGTCTGCTGGCTGAGCCTGCTGGGCTGACTGGGTAATAGATTCTGGTCAGCTCCCGTTCCTCCCACGGGGGCTGATGCATTGCTGGGTATGTGTGTATTGAAGACCCTGGGTCCCTGAGAGGGGGCCTGGGGTTTTCTCTATTTGGTGTACGTTTGTGCGTTCGCGTTTCGCGGCCAAGCCTACTGGCGGCTCATGTGCTGAATAGCAACGACCATCAGACAGGCGCGGCGCCAACGGTTCCCGACGGACGCGGTTCCTTCTTGGTCGTAGCGTCGCGCAGTTTTGCAAGCACAGAATCGACCCATGCTGTAAACGTCGGTAGAGCGTGACTAAGGGCGGCTGAAGTCACTGATTCCAGCGTGGTCTCTCTGAGTCGCTGGTTCAATGCTGACTTGAAATTTGCTTTAAACTCATCCGGCGCCGCCTTGAGGACGCCAGCAAAATAGGCTGCAAACCCCGCGTCTCGCTTTGAGTCTCGAATCGTCGCTAGCAATCCAACGTCGCCATTTGCTGCCTTCTCAGCGACCTCACCAATCAACTCAGTGGGTATCAAGTCTTCCAGCTCGGCCGCCTCGATGCCTTCTTTTTGGTACTGAAATACAAATATATTCTTACCAACATAGTCGCGGTACTTGCCTTCAAGAAATCTCTTCAGTTCGGTCGCAGGCTTGTCGGCGTCAATGATAAAAATCCACTTTACGCTTATAGATATTTGTCTCGTTGTGAAATAGCGTTGGATATCTGTACACTTCCCGCCCTGGTAGAATCCGCAAGTGTCGTACTTAAATGGTTGCGATTGATGGATAAGCTTTGAGTAATAGGACTCAAATAGGATGGCGTCACCATCGCCCTCAAACACAAAGTTGTTAGTTTCGAGCGATCTGAAGTCGTGGTTAGGGCTAAAGTCGAGAGCGGCGTAAAGGACTTCTTCCTGCATGAAGAATCCGATTCGCTCTCGTTTCGAGGGCTGAATTACTGTTCGCTCGTTCTCCTTTTTGAGTATTACATGGCGATCGTAGTTGTCTCGGTCAATCATAAAGACTGAGTGAGTCGCGTATACGACCTTATTGCCGTGTGCAGCGGCTCTTATCAACTCCTGTAACATGAAGCGCACGCCAGAAGGGTGTAGCCGTGTTTCTGGCTCGTCTAGAAGCAGTACCGCGTTGCGGATGACACCGTGTTTAGCCTCAGCACCAACTGTCATCAAGAAAGACAAGAACGTCTGACATCCCTGACTTCGCTCTTCCATCGTGTAGTGACCGGCGTCAGAGGCAAGCGGGTCATAGAACTCAACCCTCATTCGATCGCGTTCAAGCGAAACTCTAATCTGTTGATCGTAGTCGGGCCAAACGCTCTTCAGGTAGGCGCTGATATTCTTATTTATGCGCTCGGCGTAGCGACTTCTTTCACCTGACTGGGTTCTGACTTCTTCGAGCCTGTCTTTGAGCTCGTCTAACGTTCTGATTCCTAGGCCGATGCGGAATAGGTTCACAAGGGGACGTGGTATGCTGTCCAGGCTCGATGCAGACTTAATATCCTTGAATTCGGTTTCTCCTTTGAGTATATATTCTTCTTTTGACTCCCAGAATACGACAGGCGGCAGCCAGTCGTCTGAGATCGCCATGCTGATGTAGTAGTTTAGATCGTCTTGAGAACGGTGGTATTTGTCTTGTATCGGCTCCGTTAGCTCCTTTAATCGTTCAGCCTCTCGGCCGAGCGAATGTTCCATCTTTTTGAGGCTGGCGGCGAGCGTGGCAATTGTGCGCGTGAGACCCGTGAGCTCTTTCTTCTGTACGTCAGTCGGCTCGGGTATTGTGCTTAATAGCTGCCTTTGTTCCGAAGCGTCGGTTGTCTGCTTGCGATTGATGTCGATTTGTCTAGCTGTCTCGGTGATTGCTATTCTTGCGTTCGCTGCATGAGTCCAGGCGTGCCAATCGCCGACCTTCGCCAGAGACAAACCGAGTGAGTCTCGTAGCTTCTCGGCTTCTGTGATGGCTTTCGATAGCTCCGGGCTGTCGGTCTGCTTCTGAGTGTCGTCGTCGTCGCTTGCCTGGTTCTCATTCGTTGCGTCGTCATCACTGTTGCTTCCGTCGGCGAGCGGTGGACGCAATCGTTCCACCTCGGCCAATGCAAACTCAAGCTGCGTTGAGAGACTCGAAATTTGATCGCTGATTGCCGCATTGAGTGCGATCTCGTCGTCCGTGAGAAGCAAGGCGTCGTCCAGGGGAATAGTTCCATCATGCGTTGCAACAAGAAATTCAGAGAAGTACCGGTCTGGTTTTCGAACTTGATAACCGACTGGAACAGAAACGTTCTGCACAGAGAACGATCGGTGTTCGGTTCCAGACTTTTTGTCAAAATTGATGTTGTATGTCACCTTGCAGCGATCGAGCGCGGTGACGGTCAGACCGCGTGCGCTCGCACCCATCGTCTCCAGAAGGTTTGCCTTCTCTTGTGCCGATAGCGCAAACACAAAGCGAAGTGCCGGCTGTGCTCCCTTCCCCATTTTGGGCGAGTGATTGGCCCGCAGTGAGTTGGCCGGAGATAGGGACGCCAGTGCCGCGAGTACGTTTGATTTTCCGGATTCGTTGCGGCCCACCAGGCCGATGCAATTGTCGCCTAGTTCCAATTCACTCCCCAGTAGGCTCTTGTATGCGTCAAAAAATACTCGCTCTAGTAGCATCTGGTCGATCCTTCGTCTGAAGACCTCACACGTCGAACCGACGTGCGAGGGGGTTACGATTGTGCCGTCATGGAGCTGCGTCGCCGATCCTCAATTCGACGAGCGTCGAGTCTCGCCAACGTGCAACGACGAGTGTCCCTCCCTCGATCCAGCGTGAGACCGTTTGAGCAGGTGTCCCTGGTGGCTGCAGCTTCGCGGCGTGCCCAACCGCCTGAGATAGGAGCGCTTCGACGTTCCGTGCCGGCGCCCCGAGCGTACGTGGCTTTTTCGATCCGATCGCGTAGGCTCCGCGGGCATGCCGTTGCATGTCGAACACCACGTAGACCTCGCAATTTTCGAAATCGCGGAATGAGAGCGTTTTGGATGAGGTTGTCAGTGGGCCAAGCAACTCGATGACGGCGTCTTCCTCCGCGCCGATCAGCGGCACGCGCGCCCACTGAGCCTCGGCGAAGGACAGCGCCTTGCTCGAGGCCTGCGCGACCGCGGCGTCGTTTGGTGCAACCTCGGCGGCACTCCGCGCTAGTTCACCGTGTTGACGGAGGCGCCTCAGTCGCGTTGCGACCTTTTCATTTGGGACGGGAGCGAAGGTGAGCTGACCGAGTAGTTCGCTTCGCGCGTGCTCTAGCGCGTCCGAACGTGCTGCGCTGGGAGAGGCGGCGGAGGCCTGACTCAATGACGTGTAGCGGCAGGCGGCGGTTTCGCACGTAGTGGCGATGCTCTCGATCGCTTTCGCGCGCAATTCGCCTGTGTCTGGTGATGCGCCGGATGTCTGGGGAAACCAGCGATTGACCAGAGTCAGAGCATCTGCCGGTTGGTGAGCGTCCAGTTGCGCTTGCACCAGAGCTACGCGCTCAGCGCGCGCGAGCTGCGCGGCCGTCGTCGAACGAGCACCTTTCCGGCCAGCGACTCGATCGAGCAGCGCAAGTTTGGCGTTGCTTGTTGCGAGCTTGGCCTCATCGATCTCGACTTCGTCCTCGGCGGCGAGCGCGTCCTTCGTTTCACCTTGGGTCGCGAGCAGGGCATCGAGGGTTAAGCGCGCGCTTGTGACCTGGTTGGCTGCGAGCGCCTTGTTGATGTCCGCAAGTCTTGGGGTAGCTGCAAACGCCATGGCCAGCGCGCCGACGCTCGACGCTAACGCGCCCAAGGCGAAGACCGCTTCGAGGGGGCGCAACTTGCCGAAGCGAAGGCCAGGGCGGAGCTCGCGCAGCAACGAGCCAACGGCGGGAATAGACAGAGCGACCGCTAGCCAGGTCGCTAGAATGAGGTACCCGTGGAACGGTTGGAAGTAGGGGAGCGGCTTGAATGCGTGGTCGAAGAACGAGAACGTCCCCAGAGCGATGCCACCGACTAGGAGCAGCCAGACAAATGCTCGGACCCGGGCGGGGCGAAGCGCGCTTGCTGTCGTGGAACCACTTAGCCCGTTGCCCGAGAGCACTAGCGTGCCCCGGGTGGCGCAGAATCCGAAATGGGCGTCGCGCCGTAGCACGGCAAGCCGGACGTGTTGCTGGAACAGGGGCTGGTCGAATCGGGGGTGAATGTCCCGCCGATGCTGCTCGAATGCTTCGATGCCTCGGGAATCGGGCAGCAGACCCGGATGGTCTGAGTTTTGTACAACCGAGAACGCTTCGAGCTCTTCGGGCGTAACCGCACGCTTTGCGCGAAGGCTTGGGTGTGCGAGGACAACTGGGCTATCGGTCAGCGTGACGAGCCAGCGCTCTTCCTCGTCGTAGGTCAGCCAAGCGTGCTGGTTCGCGCTGCCTGCGCAGATGGGACAGGTTACTCGCCCCGAACCGCCGCAACCCGCGCACACTACGGTAGCTGACCCTCGGCAAACCGTACATTTCACCAGGCGGGTACGGTTGTTCTTATAGTACCGGCGCTCGCTGCCCGAACCGGCACAGTTGCCGCACCGCGCTCGCCCTCCACCGCCGCAACCGCTGCAAGGTGCAGAGCCGGAGCCCGTACAGCCCTGACAGCTGGTTAGGTGAGCGGTCGCCGCGTGCAGCGAATCCCGGTTGTAGGCAAATGGATCGACCGCGTCGTAGAGGACGGCGGCCCCGGTGTGCGGCCCGAAGGGTCCCCTCGCGCGCTCCTCCCGAAGATTTCTACGCCGTAGATGGGTCGCGAGCCGTTCGATCTCTTCGTCCCGAACGTCTACGGAAGTGACCAGGGCCGCAAGGTTCTTTGGCATCGCGATTGTCGCGTTGCCCCAGTCATTGATGGCGAGCCTTGCCGGCCGAGGTGGCGTTGCGGGCTGCTCTGAACGCTCGAAGTGAAGGGTCGAGTTGCAGAAGTGGCAGGTCGATGCGTCGGGCGCGACGTCGTCGCCGCACGTTGCGCATAGCACTAGCTCACTCATTCCGTGGCTCCGCGTGAGATCGAGCGAATCCCACGACTGCGGCGAAGTGATGACGACGCAAAAAATCCACCGCAATCGCTGCGGTCAGCGCACGATTCACACTCCGTCGAGTACATGTTCTTCCAGTCCGAGATGCTCTTTCGCGCGAAAGGGCGCACGGCCGGCGTCACGACGCAGAGCTGGTGGTTGTAGACAGACACCGGGACCCGCGCTCGCTGCAGCGTTCCTACTGCGCTCTCTAGGCTAGCGGCATAATCCAGCGGGTCTGCCCATAGCGCTTCCAGATTGGTCTTGGCGAAGCCCATGAGCTCAAGCCCCATGAGCGCCACGTGGTCTGCGAAGGTGAGGTTTCGAGCAATGAACTCCGCAAGCTCCGGCAGGCGACCAATTGTCTCCTTGTGCAGCACCACCCTGATCTCGACCCGCACGCCGTTACGTTTCAGGTTCAGGATGCCGCGGAGTGTCTCATCGAACGCCCCTCTCGCCTGGACGACGAAGTCGTGCTCCTCGGGCAGGTCCGAGTAGAGCGGGATGCCGAGCATGAGATCTGGGTGAGCGACGGTCGCGAGGCGATGCGCGAACCCCGGGTCGGCGAATGCCCGACCATTGCTCAGCACGTGCACGGCCGTTGTGGGCAAGTGGTCGCGCAGTGAGCGGATGAGGTCAATTAGCCGATCGCCAAGTAGCCCCGGCTCGCCCCCAGTCAGGCCGAGCGCGACCGTCTCCTGCGAGAAAAGTGGAATCGCGCGGAGCAACTCATCGACGAGCCATGAGTCGTCGGCCGCCTTCGGGGGCTGTGAACACATCACGCAAAAATTGTCACAGCGCTCTGTCACGAGTAGCGAGTTCGAGGGCGATTCGCGGCGATAAAGAGCATGCAGACGGCGACGCTGGGGTTCAATACGGACGACGTCGCCCTCGCCCAGGTAGTGAAGCTCTGGTGACAGCAAGAAGGAGTTGGGCGGGGCAGATTGAGGTTCGCTGCGGTATAGGTACGCTCGAAATCCGGTGGGTATGCTGTCCAGAGCCGGCGAGGAGACGATGAGCGCCGACTCGCGTCTTCGCGGCCCATCGTCGGCGCCATCTTCCGTGAGGCGAACAAGAAAAGGAGCGGGATCATATTCGCCCAGTGGCCGTACCTGGCTCGTTAGATTTAGCATGTCAGAGCCACCCCATCATGATGGCCCGTGCCGCTGGATCGCCGTCGAGACGCTCCAATAGGTAGCTGAGAACGGCTGTCTGCTTCGTACAGAACGAGCTGAACGCTTTGTGCCCGACCCAGTCGCCGAGCGTCGCCTTGTGAAACACGGGGTCCGCCCCGCAATAGGGCAGGAAGGCGCAATCAGAGCATTGCGGGGCACTCTCGAGGACGCTCGCTTCCAGCGGGGCAAGTAGCTGTTCGCTCGTCAGCATGTCCTCGTATGAGTCCGTGCCGAGGTAACCAAGCTTGAACGAGGTGTCGCCCATCTCGGCCAGCATCCTCCCTTCGTCGGAGGCATAGACTGCGCCATCGTAGTTGTAGACGATGCCGGAGATGCCAAGCCCGGCCGGTGACTGCAGGTCGATGTATCCTGTGCCGGTCGGACAAAAGATCTTCTGTAGGAGCACCGCCGTGTACTCCTCCCTCATTGGGTAGCCGCGCTGATTTATCTCGAGAATATGCTCTAGCCCCCTCTTGTAGAACGCCACCCAATCATCTGCGTCGTAGCGCCGGACGAGGCTCTTCACCGCAAAACCGTAGGGACTCAGGGCTCGCAAGAAGATGCTGTGAAACCCGAGGCGGGCGTACTCATCGACGATTTCCTCGACCCGATCCAGCGCAGCTGGAGTTGTTGTCATTAGCGCTGACACGCTGTCCGGGCCGAGCGCCAGGCGCGCGCGCTCGATCGAAGACACGACCATGGCGTGAGAGCTGCCGCTCCGAATCGGGCGCTGCATGTCGTGCAGGGACTGTGGCCCGTCGACGGACGTCGAAAGAGAGATTCGGTGTTGCGCGCAAAAGGCGAGGATCTCGTCCGTCAGCCGGGTGAGGTTCGAAGCGATCACGAACCGCAGGTCGCGCTTGTGGGTTTGGTTGAGCATCTTTGCCTGCTCGACGATTTTGCGAATGAGCGCAAAATTAAGCAGCGGCTCGCCACCCTGGAATTCGATTTTCAGATGCTCGGCGGGGCTACGGAAGACTTGCTCGACAGCCAGCTCGGCGTGCGCCGCGCTCATGTCGAAGTTGTCTCGGTCTTCGGATTGTCGCGAAACCTGGCAATAGTGGCAGGAATGGTCGCAGCGGAGTGTGACCACGAACATGTGTAGAGCGGTGAACTCTGCGACGCGCGCCATGCGGCTGCGGGCCTTGAGCGCGAGCAGATCGATCGTCGCTCTCGAGTCTCGGTCCATGATGAAGTGCCTGGACTTCAAGGTTCGGTAGATCGCGGACGCGGGGCTTAGCCGACGGTGCACCAGATCAGCTAAATCAGTTCGCTCTAGCAAGACGTACTCGCCGACGTCGTTCGTGACGATGTATCGCTGCCCCAGGTTGTTGAACCGAAAGGGCAACAAACGGTACTCATCTGTCGGCGTGAACGCAGCTCTGCCCTGAAATGCCGGCTTCAGAGCATTCATTGGCGACCCACGAGATCCGTCTTCGAGAAAGCATGCGCCAGAATGAGCTCTCGGATCCCTTTTGTTTCCTCGCGGATGTGTTCACGCAGCTGCTGATCGGTCAGCTCCCTTAGAAAGTCCAACGCTACTGCGCGCGCTTCGCTCTCTGCGAGGGGCACAGGTAGCAGCAGCGATACGTGCTGGCCGTCCACCTTGGATTCGCCAATGAGTAACGTGCAGCGACGTGCCAGCCGGTACCCGGTCTTCTGGATCGCGCTGAGCGCATAGGCGGTCGAATTCAAGAGCAGATGCACCCGGTCGGGTTCGACGGTGAATCCGGCCGGAAGGCTCGCGTCACCACTCGACACGAACGACCCCAGTCTGACCCTCAGCAAGGTCGATCTGAACCTCGCTGCCTCCCAAGAACCGATTCTCGACCCGCACGGTATGGGCACCGGGCTTCAGCGCCATGGCCGGCGTCGAATCGATTCCCACGAGCTTCCCGTCGACGAACACTTTGCCACCGGGGTACGCCACGAGTGAGACGATTGCCGGCTTCGGCGGCGGGGGTGGCGGCTCGGGCGCTGGAGACGGTTCGAGATCAGCTTCGCCGTTGCTTGGCGAGTATCCAGAGGAGGAACCCGAGTAGTGCGAGCGATGGGAAGAATGTGAGCTGTGAGAACTGTGCGAACGATGTCCGACCAGGCCGTTACCCAAGTCCTCGTCGGATGGATTCAGAAGCAACGGTGGCTGAGCCCGCTCCTCATCCTCTCGGCGCTTCAGCACGGACGCCGCGGCATTGGGCACCAACATGCCGGACTGTGCAGCTCCACCTAGTAGCGCGAGGATGGCGGCACCCATCGGCAGCAGAAATGACTTTCCGGCCATTGTGCAGGAGAGTCGCCGAAGAAGGCAGCGCCGTCAATGCGGTCGATGCCGGCGCGCCGCTCAAAATTCAAAGTCTGCTGCGCTTCAAATTGTGAATCTTGAGTCAGTGCGGGTTGGCGTCGGATCCGTAAAACTGACTATGCGTTCGAAACTATGATTTGAGCGCCAGCGCTTGTCGACGCTCAAAGATCGAGCAATCTGCAACATAGAGACGCAGGGGCGCTTGAACGAACTTGCTCCGATGGGTCCGTGGCGAATGTCGTCAGGGCGGTCGAGCGAGAGGTGGAGTGAGCGTCGCGCTTCGATGCTTGGGCGGACGCGACGCCGAAGGCTACGACGTTGTGCGACGCGCCTTGTGACCATCAAAAAACCATCAAGACTTCAGGCCGCGGATTGCAGCGCGGGTGGCAGCAACGACGCCTGCTCACAGCTTCGGGCGCTTGAAGCACCACGTGTTCAGGCCGGTCGTGTATGCGACCGTGCCCGCAAGCTCGAAGCCCTGCGCGCCGAGCTTGTTCGCCGGGCCTGCAACGTCTTCTTTGTATTCGGCGGTGATGCAAGAGTACTCCCACTTGGTCAGCGTGGCTGCCTGCTGCGCGCTCGCGGGTGGCACCATGAAGCGGCTCGACGCGCCGCCCACCGCGCAACCCGCCAAGAACACCAGCGCAACCCCGAACCCTTTGAGCTTGTTCATGCGCATGGGTGTAGCCGGCCTCGCTGCGGGTGAGAAGAGTACGAGCGCCGTGGGGAGGCATTACCTGCTTTGGGCAGAGGCCGCTTCTGAAGCCAACCGCATGGTCCGGCCGCTCCTTGCGCAGGTTCGCCGCGCACGCCTCGCCCTCGTCGCTCAGCGTGCGTGGACGGCGCTACTGCTCGATGGCCTTCAAGCCAGAAAATGTCCGAGTGGCCTTCGGTGACTGCTGGCGGGACCTGCGCCCGCGGTATACAATCCAACCGATGGCTGATGTTGCTCGCAACCTCGAAGAGGGCTCATGCCGCTAGTCGTCCCGCCCGAGCTCGAGCAGCGTGTGGCCGATCTAGCTCGCGAAACCGCGCGAGACCCGCAGGAAGTGCTGTCCGAGTTGCTGGATGAGGCCCTGAATGATGACGCGGCCTTTCGGGCAACGGTGGCGGAAGGAGCTGCCCAGCTCGACCGTGGGCAGGGCGTCGCCCATGAGCAGGTGATGGCAGACTTGCGAGCGATTCTAGCTCGGCATTCGCCAGCGCAATGAAGCTCGTCTGGTCGCCTGTTGCGCGCGCCCAGCTGCTGGAATCCTTCGCATACATCGCTGAACGAGATGTCGGCGCAGCAGCGCAAGTTTTTGAGCGCATCACCAAACGGGCAGAGAGTCTGATGGACTTTCCAGAGCTCGGGCCTGTTGGGCGGTTGCCCGATACACGCGAGTTGAGGATTACCGGTACTCGATACGTTCTGGTTTACCGGGTCCGGTGGGAGGCGATAGAAATCCTGGCGGTCTGGCATGGTCGGCAGAGTCGCAAGTAGGCGTCGCACGATGCACGGGTAGCCGTCGACGAGCAGCGAGCTGCTCCGAATGGTGTAGCGATAGCTGATCGGAGCATCTTGCTGCTCAAAGCGGCGAAGTAAGCAGCTGTCCCTCGCCGCTGACGCAGCCTCGTGCAGGTTCGTCGATTTGTGAACTCGCGGTCGAACTATCGAGGTGGACCTAGTGCCTCAACGCGCTACGCGGCGCGCCGCGCCGCTTTTTCTTCGCTTGCCCGAGTGACTTGACCAATGCCTCGAGCAGCGCGGTCACACCCTCTGGGCCGCCGAGCGCCGCCGCAACCTTCTTGTCGACGATGATGGTCTCGAACGAGCGTCGAGCCTTTTCGAGGTACTTGCCGCGCGTGCCGCGCGTCAGATCGTAGCGACTGAGATCGGTTTCGCTCTTACGGGCCATTTTCGTACACTTTCCGCTGGGCGGGCGTCGCCTTTCGGGCGGTGATGATTCGGATGCGGTCTCCACTTTCGGCGGACACGACGAAGAGTACCCGAAGCTGGCGTGAGAAACCAATCAGGATGAATCGCTCGGGATAGTCCTTGTCCGGGGCGGTAAAGGCCTCGGGGTCGAGAAAGCACGTCGCAGCCTCGCTGAACGAGACGCCATGTTTTCTGACGTTCGCGCGCGCCTTCGCTTCGTCCCATTCGAAGTCACCGAAGCGGAAGGTGGTCATGCTCGCTTGCTCGTTCGCCGAGCCTTGGAGCGCTTCGGTTTGGGTTCCTTGCCCAGCCGCGCGATCAGCACCTCGACCTTGGCGCGGATTTTAGGAGATTTCCTCCGGTTTGCGCTGCGTTGTTTGCGATCGAGTGGGCGCGCGGCCCGCATTCGGGCGTCGACCTTCGGCAGGACGTCTTCGTACGGACGGCGCAGGGTCGACGCCAGATCGGCGACGAGCTTTTCCTTTTGCAGGCATGCTCCCTGTAGGCCCTCGAGCATGCGTTGCAGAAAAATGAACTCTGCAGCCACCTTGCCATACCCGATCGCGGATGCTTTCTCGAATTCGCAGGCATCGAGGGCCGTGCTGATCTCGCTCAAGGCCTTTCGTAGCGCGTCGATCGCTTGCGCGACCCCGATGATCTCTCCGAAGAACTCGTCATCCAACTCGGCTAGCGCTTTGCGCTTGGAGGCGAGAAGGCGGTTGGCGCTTGGTGAAGCCGCAATCTTCGATGTTGCCATGGGTCCCTAGTTCACAGCGAAATAGGTTGAAGCAAGTACTTACCATGGATCGATGAAGCGCGGCGTGGTCGATGGGCTCGTGTTCAACGGCCGTTTCGTGTGCGGCTCCGGGGACAGAGTTGCGGGTGCTCGAAGCGAGGTAGGACGCCGAGGGCTGGGATGCGAACGCATGCGACGCGCACTCGCTCCGCCGGCGGAGGCGGGCGTGGCGCTAGATATCGGTCAGGATCGTCCTTGTCCGGGCGGTGAAGCCTTCAGCATCGAGGAAGCACGTCGCGGCCTCATTTCAGCGCAGGTAGCTCAGCGCGCGGCGCACTTGGTCGTACGCCCTTCACCAACAAGGTGAAGATGCCGATGGCGTTGCAGCGCGACCTCCGCCAGCACTTCGGTTAGGTTTCTCTCGACCCCGCCACCATGATTCCTCGACTTTGGACTTGTACCTCGCACCCTGTTCTCTCGATCCTGTCGTTGCCGCTCAGCGTGGGGGTGATCCTGGCGCTCTGCTTTGGCGCGGGGCTTTGGGGTCGATATCGCGATCCCGCTGTCGCGTTGCGGCTCCGGTATTTGGCGCGCGCTCGCGGCCTGCTGGGTTGCGCTGACGTTTGCTGTCGGCGTAGCGGGAGGCGTAGTCGCGGTGCTGGGCGCGCATCCGAATGCAATTTTCGTGGCTGCACGTTACCTGTGGCCAATCGTTGGCGCGGTGGGCGTTTGGCTCGGTCGCTTGTTTGGCTCACGGGCCTTGGCGCATCGGCTCGCGTCGGGTCGACCGCTTGAGCGCACTGCGGCGCTTTCGCCGGGCACGTGGGGGGCGGGCTGTGGGCTCGCGCTTTATCTTCCGTACCTTGCGTGGCGATGATCACGCCGACGCCGAAGGCGCGGGCCTGCTTCATGGGCGCGACGAGCGGGCGCTTGGTGGGCGGATTCTGCGGGTGGGGCGGCAGGAAGCCGTACACCTCGTCGAACACCACCAAGGCGCGCAGGCGCTGGCTGCCGGGCAGGGAACGCACCCAAAGACCCGCGCTCGCGGCGTGTCTCCGTTTGGCCGACCCGGCATGTAGTCATCTCGTTGGTTCCTTCAGTCGATGAACCTGTCAGGTGACATGCTAGATTGCGGGCATGCACGCGCTCAAAACACGAGTGAAGAACGGTCGTGTCGTGCTCGACGAACCGACGGACTTGCCCGAGGGCGCCGAGGTCGAAGTGCTGGTGATCGGTGAGGACGAGCTCACCGCTGACGAACGCGCCGAGTTACACGCTTCATTGGACCGTGCGCTCGATGACTCAGAGGCAGGCCGTGGAGTAGACGCAATGGAGTACCTCAAGCCGTATCAGGCGCGCCGTGCGAGTCATCCTTCTCGATGAGGCACAGCGCCAGTTCGAGGCCGAGGATGAGTGGTGCTGCTCGCAACCTCGAAGAGGGTTCATGCCGCGGCTAGTCGTCCCGCCCGAGCTCGAGCAGCGTGTCGCTGAGCTCGCTCGTGAGACCGCGCGCGACCCGCAGGACGTGCTGTCCGAGCTGCTGGATGAGACCCTGAATGACGACGCGACGTTGCGGGCCACGGTGGCGGAAGGAGCTGTTCAGCTCGACCGCGGGCAGGGAATCGCGCACGAGCAGGTGATGGCGGACCTGCGAGCGATTCTGGCTCGGCATTCGCCAACGCAATGAAACTCGTTTGGTCGCCTCTTGCTGTCGCCTCAGATTGGGCGCGTGCCCGGCACACGCGAGGGTCGATGACGACGACTCCGCCGGCGGAGTCACTCTCGATGTTGGAGCGCTACGCGACGCCGAAGGCTGTGACGGCTGCGACGCGCCGCATGACTATCAAAATATCTAGCTCAGTCGCGTCGACCTGGGTTCCCGAGTGGCCTGGGGTTTTCTCTATTGCCTCGCGCTCACAGCACGTCTCGTAGCGGCAGCCCGTGAGACGCGCGGACCTCATCGAGCAGCGTGTACGGGTAGCCGCGGTCGAAGGTGCCATCGAGGAGGGCGAGCTCTTCGGGCGTGAGCGAGAGCTCGGCGAGCGTCGCGTCCAGGTGAGCGGCGGTGCGCGCGCCCAAGACGGGTAGGACGCCCTTTGACTGCAGCCAAGCGATGGCGACGGTCGCTGGGTCGCAGCCGTATGTCGCTGCAATCGAGACGAGCCCGGCGTGTTGCAGCACCGTGCCCCCGCCCAGCGGCGACCAGGCCATCAGTGTCATGCCGCGTGCCCGGGCGAGAGCCAGGTGTTCACGCTCGATGCTCCGTTCGCCGAGGTTGTATTGCATCTGCAGGGCGACCAGCGGTGTGGAGCCGCGCGCGTCCGCGATCGCAGCACCGGTTGCAGCACGCCACGCGGGAAAGTTCGACAACCCGGCGTGCACGATTTTGCCTGCGCGCGATAGATCGTCGAGGCCGCGTAGGATCTCCTCCATCGGCGTGACGCCATCGTCGAAGTGAACGAGATACAGGTCGATGCGGTCCGTGCGGAGTCTGCGCAGGCTGCTCTCCACCTCATCACGCATTGCGCCGCGGTGGCTGCCGACGCGGCGCGCCGGCGACGTGGCCTCCGTGGGCCGCGCATACTTCGTGCAGATCACGAACGCATCGCGGCCTACGTCGCGCAAGAAATCTCCCAGCAGTACCTCGGCGTGCCCGCTTTGGTAGGCGTTGGACGAATCGAACAGGGTGCCTCCCGCTTCCGCGAAACGCACGAGCGCGCGTCGCGCTTCCGCGTCATCCACGCCGGACGCCGACTTGCCGAGGCGCGCGGTGCCGAGCGCCAAGGACGAGACGCGCAGCCCAGTATTACCTAGGAGGATGGATTTCATCCCCTGCATGTGGGACTGAACAGGTGGCATGGGAAGAACGCACCTCACGGAAAGCCAGTCACCTGCAGGTAAGGAATGCCTGGGGCCGCACGGCTCGGCCGCGCGTGTCCGGGAAGCGTTCGCGCTGCTCGGTGGGCGTTGGAAGCTCGACATCGTTTTTCTGCTCTTCGAGCGCGAAGTGCGCCGCTTCGCCGACCTCGAACGCGCGCTCGACGGCGTCTCTCCAAAAGTGCTCGCCCAGCAACTGCGCGCCCTCGAGCGCGACGGCATCGTGACTCGCACCGTGCACGCCGAAGTCCCCCCGCGCGTGGAATACCGCCTGACGGAACACGGCCGAGCGATTCATCCGGCGCTGCACGCGCTGCGGGAGTGGATGGGTGAGGGGAGAGGGTGAATCGCGCTGGATTGAACTATCGAAGCCCACACCCGTAGCGGAATGAAGTTGGTGTCGATGGCTCGTCGAGATGCGGGGCGCCCGCGTGAACAACTGCAACGCCTGCAAATCCTTCATCGCGCCGGAGGCTACGAGCTTTATTGATGGTCACGCGCCACAACGCGTGCCGGCCCAGCCTTCGGCGTCGCGGCCGCAACCGCGCTCATCGCGAGGTGGCGCTCAGCTGCGCGCTACCGATCGCGGCGCCTGCTTCGACGAGCGCCGCCAACCGGCGATGGCGAGCACAAGCAACGCGACGGGTAGGCCAGCGCGGGGCGCTGATTGCCGCGGTGATAGGGCGCAGCCGCTGCCGCCCGAATGATGCCCGCCGCTGGCACCTGCGACTCCCTCGCCGGACGCGCCCGCGTCGACGTCGCTGCCGGCTCCGGCATTTGCCGTGACGCTGCCGCCCAAACCACCGTGTGCAGCCGCTCCGCCGCTCGATGGTGCTCCGCCGCTCGATGGTGCTCCGCCAGTGTTCGGTTCGCCGGCGTCGCCTGCCTCAGCGTTGGCTCCGGCGGCTCCCGCGCCGCCCGCAGTCGTTTCGCCCGCCACGCCGGTAGTGCCGCCACTACCGCCCGTGCCGCCCGCGCCGCCCGTACCGCCCGCGCCGCCCGTGCCGCCCGAAGGACCCGCCGCGAAGCTCGACGGCTCGATCAGGCGTGCCGCAATTCGGAAAGTGCCGTAGGGGGCGCGCGCGATGAAGTGGCGATACACCGCGAGAATGTTTCCGTCGGCGCCTGCAGCGAGGGTTGGACCGAACTCGTTATAGGGATCTGCCGAGATGGGTAGAGGCATCGACGTCAACCCGCCATCGGTACTGAGTAGCTTACCGTAGAGATCCCAACTGCTATTGCGGCCGGCCCAAGCGACCAAGCAACCGGTGCCGACCGGGGCCGAAGCGGTCGGCTCCCAAAACGGGGCGCTGCCCAAGTCGATCTTCGCTTGGGCCACTTGAGCGTTCGAATCGAGCAAGGTGGCGTACCAACTCAACAAGCTGCCTGACAATACGACGGTGCGAGTGACGTAGCCCGAACCGCACGGCTGGAGCGCCTGCGGATTGCCAGATACGAGCTTCGCCGTGCCGAGCGCGTGCCCCGTGACATCGAGCCGTTGCACGTAGACCTTGGCAGGGTGATCCGTGTCGATGGGGACGTCGGACGCGTAGTACTCCAGCACGAACGCGCCGTTCGCGTAGGCCAGCATTCCGGGCGTGGCATTCGAGATGACGTGCACGGGCGGCGAGTCGAGCAATGTGCCGTTGGCGGCGATGCGCGACAAAAGGACGCCTTGCGTCAACTCGGCGGACCAGGCGATCAAGCAACCGCTGCTGGCACACGCCATCACGGCGTTGTCTGTCACTCCCGCAAGCCCGATGCCGGTCGGATCCTTCAAAACACCGGCGGGCGAGATGCGGCTCAGCCGGGCTGGAGCGTCGCTCGCCGCGACCTGGTCTCTCCAAAACACCACGAAATCCGTGCCGTTGAAGCCGACGTTGGAAAGGAGCGAGTATTGCCCAGCGACGAGCGTCGCAGTCGGGTCGAGCGATGTGCCATTCGCGGCGAGCCGCCCCGCCCGGATCTCCCGATTGTCGTAGTCGCCCGTCTGCTCGTACCAGGCTGCGAGGTATTGGCCACCACCGGCCGCTACCACGGGTTGGTTTTCGTCGCGTGCTGGAGAGCGAATCGCAATCGGCGGATCGTCGAGTAGAATGCCGGCGGGGGACAAGCGGGAGACTCCCTTACCAACGACGCCCAAACACGTGGTCGCGTTGCAAGCGATGGTCGAGGGCGCGGCTCCCGGGGTGGCGATATTCGTTGCGGGATCGATCTGAAAGCCGGCAACGAGGTACTTGCCGTTGACGTAGCTCACCGTCGGCAAAACGTTCGACTCGCCGAGCGCGATCGGTGGGGCCTTTTGCTGGCCGTCGGCGCCGATTTGCACGGCCTTTATCCCGACGCCGCACGGACCGTTTTTTGGCACGATGTGACCTCTGTAAGCGACGAGCAACTCGCCCGCGCCGTTCGAGCCGAGGGCGACGCCGTCGATGCTCGGGCTGGTGATGGCCGGGCAATCTTCGCTCGCGGCGTGATTCAGCGCGCCAACGCTGAATCCTGCGTTGCCTGCCGTCACGTTGGCAGTGACGTAGTTGGCTCCACTGAACGCGAATGAGTACTTGCTGGGGTCTTTGCCGGTGAAGGGGTAAGTGGTAACGGCTCCGAGGACAGGCTCCGAACCCGCGAAAGACACGGTTCGGCTCTGCACGGGGCCGGGCGCCGAGGTCGAAGTGTCGCCCGACCAGGCCACGAAGAAGCCGCTGCCGTCCGAGAGTACCGCTTTGATACTGGAAGCATCACCCGCCGGGAGCGTGCTCAGCACGAACGGCGCGGCGTCGAGCAGCTCACCGCTCGTCGAGACGCGTATGGCCTCGATTTCGCTCGGGTCCGCGAAGTCGAAATTGACCGCATCTGTCGCCGAGGCCCGCAGCTGATGCCAGGCGACCAAGTAGTGCTGGCCATTGAATGCGGAGTGAGCCTGACCTATCAGCCCCGCTTCGAAGTCCCACACGACGCCCCGCGACAAGAAGAGACCCGAGGGGCTCGTGACGACTCCGGTGTTCGAAATCCGTGTCGCGACCACGTCGACCTGCGCGCCTGGAATGGAGCTCACGCCATTGATCTCTCGGCGGTCATACCAAGTGACCAGAAAGCCGTTTGCGTCTGCCGAGATGCTCGAGGGCCCTGCGGCTTGCGAATACAGTGGGATGCTCAGTGGAGCGTCCAACAGCGCTTCCGCGGAAACGCCGCCGCCGAGCAACGCTTCTGCACGGTGCGCTGGCGCTGCGCCGAGAGCGTCCGAATCCGATTGGTCATGGCTCGAGCAAGCGCTCGCCAGCGCGACACACACACAAATCCCCCAACCAGCTTGGTGCTTCATCTCGAGGTTCCCTTCCGCGAAGGCAGATGATCGGCTGGATGACGTTCGGGTGCAAGCATCGCTCGGGGTGCAACGTCCGACTACGCAATCGCGGTCGCGAGCCAATGTTGCATGATTGCGCCGTAGATGCGTGCGCTGGACGAGATTCGTTGTTCGACGATGCGATGTCGCGGAAGGCATGGTTAGTTTTCTAGTGATGCCGCAGAGCGACGCCGAAGGCTGGGCGATGGGTGTTGCGGGTGACCAGCAAAATTGCCCCGAACGTTAGGTGTCCGCTCGCGTCCGAATGTTACCGACCAGGTCTCTTGATCCCATCAGGCAATTGCCTGACCATGGCGTCCGCGCGGAGGGCGCTTCGAATGAAGAACAGAATCTGGTCGCTGGTTGTGGTGGTCTGCGGGTTGGTCGCTGCGTGCGGCGTGGACGGCGGATCGCATGCCGAGCCAGTGGTGGTCGAACAGCGTGAGGCGCTCGCGGGACCTGCGCTCGTATCTGCTGACTTTCCGCTCGATCAAGAGGGGACGGCGAGCGTCAATCAGAATGCAACCTTGCTCGACGTGACGGGCAGCACCAGCGCAGGCTATTTGCTCGCGTACAGTGTGCCGTACGGCGCCGACGCGTGGTCGCGGCCGGCGAGTGGCCAATACGGCTCGAGTCAGCTGGTCTTGGTGCATGAGGACGCGACGGGAGGCACGCCCACGGTGCTGGCGACGGTGCCGCTGCCCGCGCTCGCAACCACGTTCAGAAACGCGCGGCTGCTCGACGTGGGCACTGGCTGGCTGCTCGCGTATGAAGCGTTCACGACTTCCTTCTCCCGTTATTTGGTCACGGTGGCTCGAGATGGCAGCTTGGGTGCGCCGACGGCGCTACTCGGCACCTGCGCGAACGGGCTAGTGGGCGGCTTCGCTCGTTCGGCCGACACGGCCTTGCTCACCGACCAATGCGGTACAGGTGTGCTGTTCGACCTGAGCGGTAATGTCTCGAAGTACTTCAATATCTGGTCGACAGGCCTTTTTACAGCACCCGATTTCCCGCTGGGCCCGCCGTGCGTGAACCCCACGGGTGGGTCGCTTGCGTTCAACGGCATCGACTATTTGGCCCTTTTGGATTGCGGGGGGCCCGGCATCTCTAAGGCGGTCTACGGCTTTGCCGTTTCGCCCGCGGGGGACGTCTTGAAACTGATCTACATCGAACCGACTCCCGCGGTTCCCTATGCGTGGGTCTGGCCGCTCAGCCTCGCCGCCAGGAACGGCAGCTTTCTGTCGGTCGTGGCCGAAGTGCAAAGCTCGGGGCCCAACACCGCTGCCGCGTACCGCACGATCACCGAGACTGCAGCGCACGTTTTCACGGTGAGCAACGCGCAAGTGGTACCGGGCGAATCCGTCATCAACGATGGTCAAGCGAGCGATCTCGGCGACACTGCAATCCCGTTCGGGACTGGCTTTGGAATCGTACGTGAGCGAAGTACGGGCGCCATGGATCTGATCAAGGTGACAGGCAGCGCGTCCGATACCACGCAGGCGCTCGGCTCTGCGCCGTCCACGGCGCGGGCTGCGCTCGTGAGCTCGAGCGACCCATACGGTGCAGGCGACCGCTTCCTGATCGGCACGAACGCGCTCGCGACACGGTTCAACGCGTCCGCGCAAGCCGTGGATGCCTCACCCTTGCCGTTGCTGTCCGTGCAACGCGGACAATTCATGCCCTCGGTTGCCTACGATGGGCAGAGCTATTTGGCGTCCTGGGCCGAGGCAGCGCAGGCTGTGCCCAGCTCGGCTGGTAAACGCGTGCCGCAGATCTTCGGGCATCGTCTGGACGCGACGGGTTCCTTGCTCGGCGCAGCGAGCTTCCAAATCAACCCGAGCACCGACAGTGCGATCTCGCCGCAGCTTGCCGCAAATTCCGGCTCGTTCTCTGCTGCTTGGAAGCCGAACGGTCCGGGCGCGTTAGCCGGTGCGGCGACGATTACGTCTGCCGAGCCGCCCGTAGTCACACCGTATGCTGGCGTCACTGGCTCGCTCGACTTCGGGCTCGTCAGCGATGGGACGCACACTGCTGCCGCGTGGACAGCGAGCTCGCCCGGCGTCTTCATGGCGCAACTGGGCAGCACGGGTTGGTCGACGCCCGTCGCCGTCGCTACCGGAATTGCGGACAACACGTCGGCCGCGCCGGCGCTGGCCTTCAACGCCGGGCAGTATGCCGTGCTCTGGACGGTCACTGGCGATCCGGTCGCCCAACGCGTGCTGTACGGCGCGCGCGTCAGCTCGGCCCTGGCCGTGCTCGACGCCACGCCGGTCAAGCTCCTGCAGTTCGGGGGGCTTGGTTTGACCGCGGCTCCCGCAGACAGCGGTGCGCGAATCATTGCCGTCGGCGATCACTACGTGATTGCCTGGTCCGATCTCGTCGGTGCCACGGAACAGCTGCGCGTCGCGCGCCTATCGAGCACGTTGCAGGTGTTGGATCCCGGCGGCGTCCTCGTCGCTACGCAGCCGTCTTCGCCGATCAGCTTGTCGACTCAACACGTCGCGCTCAGCTGGGACGGCACGAGCGTGTGGGTGGTTTGGCGCGACAACGAAGGCGGCGCGCGCAGGCCTTCCGCGAGCTTACACGGTCGGCGGTTTTCTGACGCGCTCGTCCCCGTCGACGCAGATTCGTTCTTGATCTCGAGCGATCTCGACGAATATTCCAGTGTCACGTTGGCGCATGGCGCGGGCGAGTCGAACCTGGTCGCCTATACGCGCTACTTGCTCGCGAGCGCGGGTGCGTCGTTC
>OUNO011323054.1_pt1 | contig 23964 bp, 23 predicted proteins | sample 1779811 | NCBI WGS metagenome assembly OUNO01 (sample SAMEA3914804, study PRJEB12502) | metagenome | biome: forest; material: soil | place: Canada | collected 2010-06-25 | depth 0.3 m | reverse complement strand
TTCGAATGCGGAAGATCGAGAGCCTTTGCGAGCAGGCGCGCGAGCGTGCGCTTGTTCTGAATTTTCGACGGGTTCGCCGCCAAGCTTCGTGTCTCAGAGTTCACGGCCAAAGGTTCGCCGTTTCGATCGACGATCATTCCGCGATGCGGACGAATCAGAACTTTCGATTCAAACTGACGCTTTGCCATCCCTGCAAGTCGGGTGTCCGCACCCAGCTGCACGCGCATCGCGCGGAAGACGATCGCCCCCGAAAGGATAAAGAGCAGCACCATCAGTGCAGTGAAACGAGTCTTCACTTGAGGTGAACCACCTGATCGGAATGGGGAGCTTGAAGGCTGTAACGGGTTTTTGCCAAAATTTCGAGACGACGAGGCGAACGTAGCGAGGCGAGCTTCAATTCTGAACGCTCACGGGCCTGCTTGAGGCTTCGAATCATGCGATCCGTTTCATCGATTGAATAGGTCGTGCCGACAATCGAGAGTCGAAGCCAGACGGTACCGATGGCGACCGCAACCAGCACCGGAAAAACCCAGAGCGGAAACCACGAGCCGGAATGAGAGGACAAAGGTCCCTTAGGCATGGTCACCTTCGAAGCGACGCGTGGCGACGCGAAGCTTCGCACTTCTCGAGCGCGGATTTTCCTTTTGTTCGACTTCATCAGCTTCGATCGGTTTCTTGGTCAGAGGTTCAAAGTCAGCGTCCGGGCGACCGGGCTCACCTTTGAAGCGGACCTTCACTTTCCGATCTTCTAATGAGTGAAAACTCAGGATCGCCACCCTGCCCCCCGGCCTTACGCAGAGTATAACATCGTTTAATAGGGAATCGAGTTCCTCAAGTTCTTCATTCACAGCAATTCTCAAAGCTTGGAACGTTCGCGTGGCTGGATGAATGCGTTGACCGCGACCTCCACCCGGAATTGCGCGAGTCACGAGCTCGGCAAATTCACGAGTCGTTTGCGGCAGGCGCGACTCGCCTCGGGCTTCAACAATGGCTGCTGCTATTCGGCGCGAGAACCGCTCTTCTCCATAGTCGAAAATCAGTTCCGCGATTTCACGCTCCGACCGCCGCTGGAGCAGCTGACGGGCACTTTCTCCGCGTGTCGGATCGAGGCGCATGTCGAGTGGGCCGTCGTTCATAAAACTGAGACCGCGTTCTGCGTCTTCAATCTGATCGCTCGAAAATCCAAGATCGGCCATGAGCCCGTAGACGGGAAGCTCGTTCAGAACTTCCGCGGCCTCGCCGAACCTTCCATGGTGAAGGCGCAACTTTCCCTCGGCGATTTCGCGCGCAAACCGCTGCTCGGCCTTGGCGATGGCCTGGGCATCTTGGTCGATCGAAAGAACTCGGTGGCGACTGAGTACCGGGTCCGAAGCCAAAGCCTCGAGAAAGGCCGCGGTGTGCCCTCCGCCGCCCAAGGTGCAATCGACAATCCAGCGTGACTCGGTGTCAGGCGGAAGCTCTCGAAACGGCTCGATCACCGCATCGATGATGGGCCGAAGCATAATGGGGACGTGAACAGTCATCTATCGACAGTCTGCCGATAAATACCCGAAATGAGAAGAGGCCCGGAGAAGACTCCGAGCCTCTTCATTCTTAAAGGCCTATGCAAGCGTCTCGCGACTAAGGAGTCGGAGACGGACTCGATGAAGCGGGTGGAGTCGTGCCCGTCGCCGGATGCGCTCCATACAGGGTCTCGACCTGAGCGAAGAGTGCCGAGCCTCCATTGTAGTTACTGTTTTGCGCACAAATGGCGTACGCATCCTGACTATAGATGAGCGCCCCTTCCACAGTGACAGCCGGCGTGAGAGCTCCGAGATAGAAGCGGTAACCCGGTGCATACCGATTTGGCCCTCCGTTAAACGAAGTGCAAACGGGTTGAGAAGGCGTCGGGCTGATAGCGCCACCCAAGAAAGGCTGGACCACACCATTCAGTGCCGAGAGCTCGTCAGAAGTCAGCTTTCCAGAGCCTCCGTTCGAATGGCTAAACGCGCCCGTTGAATCGATTCTAAATACGTCCGTGCTACAGGGCGTTGGAGAGAATGGTGCGCAGCCACGAGTTTGGAACATTTGCCAGGACCCTGACTGAGCCTGAGCGACACTCGCCACCAAGATGAGCGGCAGAACAAAGAATTTTATTTTCACGGCATAAGCCTCCCATCGCAGAGAGTGCACGGATTATTCCTACGGCGTATCGATGATCAGCGTTACAGGACCGTCGTTGACGAGCGAAACACGCATTTCTGCCTGAAACTGGCCACCTTCGGTCTTCAGACCCAGTGAGCGTGAAAGTTCGATCGCTTTTTCGTAAAGAGGCCGCGCGATTTCAGGACGAGCTGCGCCGGTGAAACTAGGGCGGTTGCCCTGCTTTGCGTCGCCATAAAGCGTAAACTGGCTGACAATCAAGTGCTCGCGTTTCAGGTCGAGCATCGAGAGATTCATCTTGCCCTGGTCGTCTTCGAAAATGCGAAGTCGCGCGATCTTTCCGATCAGCCACTCAAGGTCCTTTTCGGTGTCCGTCGGCGCTACGCCCAAGAGCGTCAGCACGCCTGGGCCAACCGCCCCAACGACACGGGTCGCGTCGCCTTCAACGACCTCGACTTGCGCCGACTTGACCCGCTGGATAACGGCTCTCATTACTAGGTGCGCTCAGTGACGACGCAGGGCGACCCGCGTTTGAGGCCCGAGCTTGTCCCGAAAAAAAGCTTCAAAGGACCTCCGGGCCAAGTACGACGATTTCACGCGCCAGAACTTTTCATGAACCGTAAGAGCAGCGACGGCGATCTTCTGACCACCAAATTCAGCGAAGCCAACGAACCAGTCGTATTTTCCACGTGGCGCCAAGCCCGTGAGAGAACCCGTTTTTCCGCCGACATCGACGAAACCGTAGCGACTTCTTGAGAATCCACGGAATGAACCGCGTGAAGTTCCACGACGAACTGTCTCGCGCATCAAAGAGCGAATTTCTTGCGCCGTCTGAGGCGAAACGGAGGTCGCGCTGACTCGTGGTTGAGCTCCGTAGATCTTGGTGCCGTCTTGGCGGTGAACAGAGTCCACGACGTAAGGCTCCATCATCACGCCATCATTCACGATGGTGGCGGCGATCAACGCACCCTGCATCGGGCTCATGGTGTTCTCTTTGGTGAATCCAGAAGAGGCTTCAGCCAGGTGCCAGACATCGTTCGTGATGGCGGCACTTCCCTGTTCCATTGGCATATCGGAAGCGATGCGACGATTGAATCCGAAGCGTCCTGCGTAGTCGCGCATTTCTTCAGGCCCGACGTTGAACGCGCCGATGCGAGCGAAGACCGTGTTCACGGAACGTGCGAACGCTTCTTTCAAAGTCATGTAGCGCGTCCAGCGGTTGATCTGGGTCTTGAGAATCGCGCTGCGATAGAGCGTGTGGTTGCGTCCGTTAAAGGGAATGACGGTACTGCCTGAAAAGTTTCTTTCAGCAATGGCAGCGGCGGCCGTGACGACTTTAAAGACCGAGGCCGACGGAAAGGTCGCCTTGAGAGCCAGGTGCTGATCGATATCGTGGCGGTGCGTGTAGCTCACCATCGAAAGAACACGACCCGTAGCCGCATCAATCGCTACGAAAGAGCCGTAATCAGGGCGATAGACGTCGAAAAGACTCTCCATCGCCTCCTGAAGCTTTGGATCGAACGCGTATTGAACGACGTCCTTTTCAAGCTTTCCGTCCAAGGTGAGATCGATTTCGCTCGGGAGTTCGTGAAAGACGCCGGTGCCTTGTAGGGCTTTCGCAAGATCATCTTTGTTCAAGAGCTGCTTGTGATCGCCTAGATAGGTCGATGCCGAGGCTTCGCCCGCTCTTTTCCAAAGAGAGACACCTCCCCAGATTCCACCGACCGCCGCGACCACTGAAAATAAAAAGAGGGCCTTCGCCCCGCCTTGAATGCGCTTCACTTCATAGATGATGAGGGAACCCAGGCGAAATGGTCAAGATCGGTAAAAAAATACCAGAGATGAATGGCGTCAACTTATCGACGATCCGATCCCCGCTTAAAGTGACGTCAGGACTGCAGCGAAATACTGATCGGATGATGAAGTATCTCCACCGACACAAAGCAGAATACTGCGGCCGTCATGAATTGCATCCAGGGTGACCGCGCAAGTCACTTTCCGATTTGGATCCGTTGAAAAGGAACCCGAAAAGAAGCCATCAGACGGACTGTTCGCCGCAAACCCGTTAATCGTCGTGACCGGGACCACGCCGTCTGGTTGAACAGTCTCGGGTTTAATGGATCGATAGGTCATGGTTCCATTTGAAAATGTCACAGCCGCATTGATCAGCGACGTCGAATAGATAATTCCTGAATAAGTACCGTTTAGCGCCGAGAGTGGAACCGTTTCCTGCGGAATGGAAAGTCGCAACGAGCCGGTAGCAGGCGTCGGCGCTACAAGACTACCGCCGAACCGGCTGGTAATCACACTCGCCGAAGGCAGAGTAGCGACTCCGCCTGAACAGGAAATCGAACCCAGGGCTGCCGAACCGGAGTCGTTCCGATTAAGGTCGAATCTCCTTGGAAAAGAAGCCTGAGATGTCAGTAGATCAAACTGGTAGGTGCCGAACATTTCGACGCCGATCCCATGAGTGACGTCCATTTCAACCCAGTTGAGGGCTGCATCGACCTGAGGGCATCCCGCGGACAGCATCGGCCACATCTGCTGAGTGCCGCCATCAAATGGACGTACGACAAAGAAGACACCGGGAATGCCGATTCCATAGGTCACGGTTCCGGCCGCAGGTGCTCCGGCACCCGAAGCCGAGGTCACGTCAAAACGAATGAGTCCCGAGTCGGTGACATAGGCAGTGCCCTCGGCCTTGAAAGCGGCGTCGGTAGGCGACCCCTTAAGAGTAAACGCCTTATTTTGAAACGTGAGCTGCGTACTCGTGCCCTGATAGGTCACGATTGGCGAACTCATCTGTAAGTTCTGAGCGCATCCAGCGAAAATAAACTGAATCAAGATAATAATCGCGGAGCTGCTCTGAGACTTCGTCATGGGGCGAAGATATCCATCGAAACACCTCGATGCAAATGCATTTTTTTCTCGGAGAAATAAAAAAAAGGCCTCTCTTCTTTCGAAGAGAGGCCTCTCATTTCTTTAACCTAAGTTTCGATTAGAAACCGTAGGCGAGACGAATACCGACAGTACGTCCACGTGGCTTGTAGGTACCGTTGTTGGCTGCAAAGCCAACCGCACCTGTGTCGTCCGTGATGTTGTCGCAATAGACTGTTCCGTCGATTCCAACGATCTTCGACGTCAGGGCCGCATCCAGGTAGGCGCGCATTGCTACGACGTCTTCCTGTTTAGTCCAGTTCGCGTAGCCAGTGAGACCCGAGCTCGTGTACGAGATCGGCATCTGACGAGCAACGTTGAGGTTGACGTTCAGGAAAGTGGCGTCCGTGAGGAAGTAGTTGGTTCCCAAATTGAAAATATGTTTTGGGAAGTTCAACATCGCGCCGGATGAATCAGCGGCAATACCATCCCAATAACCGTCTGGGATGTTGGACTTGGCGTACGAATAGTTCCCGTAGAGAACGAAGTTACCAAGTTTGTATTTACCTTCTGCTTCGAAGCCGACCGTTTTCACGTCGCCCAGGTTTTTATAACCCTGTCCGCCGCCCAACGCGACTGATGCAGGAGAGCCACCTGGAGCCACATCAGCATAACCGCTTTCGAACGACTGACCAACGTAGGTGATGAAGTTTTGGTCTTTCATCAAGAAGCCGGTGAGTGCGAAGTAACGGTCATTCGTCTGGTAAGACGCCTGAAGATCGTACTCGAGAATTTTTTCAGACTTGGTCACGACCGAACGTCCGGACGTGCCACCTGCACTGACGATAGTTCCCTGAGACTTCGAGTAACGAGCGTTTGGACGCAAGAAACCCGAGTTGATCATGGCCTTCGCGGTGATTTCTGGAGTGAGTTTTAGAATCACGCCGCCTCGTGGAAGGAAAATCGTTCCCTTTTCGCGGTAGTCGTTGTGCTCAGCACGAAGACCAGCGAAGAAGGTTGGGATTCCCAAGTCGATCGCGTATTCGCCGTAAACCGCAATCGTCTTGTCTTCTGCCGGTGGGAGACCGAAGAAGCCTGGGTTCGGAGGAGGAGTCGCTGCAGTCGGGTTGTCGAGAGACGGTACGAAAGGACGGTTAGCCGCGATGTTGACTTTGGTGTCGCGGTTTTCGCCGGAATCAACCCACACGTACTTCACGCCGCCTTTGAAACGTTGATTGTCGCTGATTTTCCAATCGGCGGTAACTTCGCCTCCAATCGTAAATTCTTCGTCGCTCAAGTCCTGCATGCGAGTGTGAAGCTGAGGAGGATTGTACAAACCTGGATCGTTCGAGTCGCGACCGGTCAGGTCATGTGCATTTCGGCTCTGAAGGTTGAAGTCGCCGTACACGTTGTACTCGATGTTCACGTTCTTCGCGGCTTCAATGCTGCTTCTCAGGTCGAGGTACGCTTTGCGGGTCTTCAAATCCGAAAGGGTCGAAGTACCTTCTGCGTAACGATCCCAGAAGTAGTCCATGTTCGTTTCCATTACGCGAGCGATCACAGTCGTCTTATTGGCGATCTTGACCTTCGAGTACATGTCCCAGCTGCCGTGGAACATATCGAAAGGAATCTGGTTCGTGAGAGTGTTCTGTTCGTTAGGGAAGATACGGTTGGCGTCTACGCGGTGAGCAGATGGAGCGGTTGAAGCAACGTCGCTCTTATAGAAGCCGTTCGAGTTGAAGTGTGTGAAGGAAATCAATCCCTTGACGTCATTACCGAAAGACAGATCTTTCTGAACCGTCTCGGAGACCAAACCGTCGCCGCTCTGTGCGCGAACGCTGACATGGTAGTCCTTGTCGATCTTGTCTTTGGTGATGATGCTGATGATACCCATGACGGCGCTGGAGCCCCAGAGAACCGAACCTGGTCCACGGACGATCTCAATGCGCTCGACTTGGTCGAGGTTTGGAATCAAGTCTTGCTGCTGATAGCCCTGTCCGAGAATCGAGTTCTGCTGGTGACCGTCGACGAGGAGCAAGAAATGGTCGTTGCCGTCAGACGTCAAACCGCGCGACGTGATGACAGGCCAGGATCCGGAACGGGTTGAGTAGAACCCTGGAACGCGCTTCAGCAATTCGAAGACGTTTGGAAGACCAGAAGCCTCGATCTCTTGGCGGGTAATAACCGACATGATCGAAGTCGCTTCGGCGAGCTTTTGCTCGGTCTTAGACGCCGTTGTTACTGACAAGTTGAATAGATCCTGAAGACTCAACGAATCGTCGGCTGCAAAAACAGAGCTGCAAACTACCAGCCCCACCATCACAGAGCCCGCGATCGCTGCTGAAAAGCGAAAACGCATTGCGCCCCCTTGTGGGTTCAAAAAACAGGTTAAACTGAACGATGCGTACACTGTAAAGCCGTCCGCATTTTCCACAAGGAAGTTTTTTAGGTTCTTGCATTGATACGTAAACTCATCTCGTTTCAACAATTTGCACCCACTGGTGCGATTTGGTTTTTTTAGAACGCAAAAAGGCCGCTGGAGATTTCTCTCCAGCGGCCTTTTCTGTTTTCTGATTTTCCGCCGGTTTTACCGGGAAAAACCGCGATTATCCGTTCGCGACTTTATTGACCGCGGCGATGAGTTTGTCTTCGACAAAAGGTTTGGTGATCCAAGCGATCACGCCTGCCTCTTTGCCCTTCGCCTTCATGTCCGGATTCGATTCCGTGGTCAGCATAAAGATCGGAATCTTACCGAGCGCCGCGTCAGCATGAATCTTTTGGCACATAGAAATGCCATCCATGCGAGGCATGTTCACGTCACAAAGGATGAGTTTTACATCCTTGTTGGCTTCCAAAACTTCGATACCGTTCAGACCGTCCACCGCTTCAACAACCTGGTGTCCAGCATCCGAAAGAACCTTCTTCAGCTGACTTCGAAGCATTTCCGAGTCATCGACCACTAAGATTTTTGCCATGATTTTTCCCCTCCATCGAGCATCGCCGACACTGTATTCAAAATTTCTCTCTTCACGACGTCAGCCGGGGCAGCCACTGTCACACCCAAACGACCTGTCGCACTTCCACTGAACGCCAGAATATAGCAGTTTGGCTGCGTCGTTCCGCCCGCTGACCAGACTGGTACCGCTGAAAGCTTCCATTCTTTGCAAACTTGAGACACGCGCTCGAACGTCTTTTCGGCCTGTGCAGGCTGAACGTCTGCATCGAGACCAAAACAGAGCTGAGGCAACAGGTCGTCGCCCAGACGATGACCGAACGACAGGGTCATCTGCTGACCCTTTCTCTCGATCGAACCTCCGTGCTGCTCAAGGAAGTCTTCGCAAACACGTCCTGGCAAACTGAATTCTGGACCGATTTTCGCTTGTCCGTCTTTTCCGGTGATATTCACCGAGAGCTGAAGACGGCCGTCGTCCATCCATTTCCAGTCGAGATCGCAAGAACGCCCTTTGATCTCGGCGCCCAACAGTGTGGTCACTGCGAGAACCAGACGAGGCACATCGCAATAGACCAGTCCGGACGCGCTCGCCTGAATGTCGGCGATTGCTGGCTGTTTGATTGGCCAGGATTCCTTGGCTCCCAAGCCATCGATGCTGCGATGAAGAGTACGAACCAGGTCGTTCGCGGGAACGAGAGTTCGATGGGTCTTGATCGTCTCGCCCGTTGGTAGGCCGATCCGGAAGAGAGCTCCACCCATGGGCGAGTCGTCCACTGTGATCTCGCCCTTCACCTGGGCGATCGACGAAACCACCGCGGACATTCCCACACCACGACCTGCAATCTCAGTCACCTGTTCAGCGGTCGAGATTTTAGCGCTCAAAATGAGCTGGAGGGCGTCTTTACGAGGCATCGAAAGGGCCTTGGCCAGCGAGATCTGATTCGCCTTCACGGCGGCACTCTTCACCTTTTCGAGGGGAATTCCGCGGCCGTTATCCTCGACCAGCACACTGACCTGGCCGAAAGTCTCAGCGATGCTGATTTTTACCACTCCGCCTTCAGCAGCTACGCCGTGGGCGAGAGCGTTCGTCACCAAGTGGAGCAAGCTCTCACTAATCGCATTTCGGACGCTGATATCGACCCGAATTGGAGCAGAGTCGATTTCAATTTTCACTTTCTTACCCAGCTCGTCGGCAACCTTCTTAGCCTGCGTTTTCAATTTCTCGAGAACTGGCTTCAGAGTGACAAAACCGAACGAACGCAGCGCGAGCGAAATCCTCTCAGCAATGAGGGCGGATTCGGGCGAAATACCGTCGAGAAGGAGCGTGTTGTACTTCGCAAAGAGGTCGTGAACAGTAGTCGCGATCTCCGTGTCCAGTCCGCTTTCTTCCAGAGACTCTTCACCCTGAGACGAAAGGGCTCGGTGCATCTGTCTGAGCTCTTGCCATTCTTTACGTAGGCCTTCGAGCAGAGGCGCGGCCTCTACCCAGCCAGCTTCGCCGGTGCTTTCCGGTTTTAAGATCGCCTCGGCTTCATGGGCTTTCTCTTTCAGAAAGCTAAAACCGCCGATTCGAGCATTACCCTTGATGCCGTGAAGCGCCTGCATCATGCCTGCACGGTCTCGAGCTGTTTCGAGGTCAACGACGCGAGTAAAGAGCTGTTCGATCTCGCCTACGAGCAACGGAAGAATTTCCGGAGCGCACATGCGGATCTGAACGATCCTTGCGATGTTTTCCTCTTCGAGAAGCTTTGCTTTTTCCTCGAAACGGCGCGCTTTTACGATACTCGTGCGGTCTTCTACCACCACAAGAACGCGTTCGATTTTTCCGGAATAGGCGATCGGCTGAAAGGTCATCGCCACATAGCGCGGCTCATTCGAACCCTGAAGAGGTGCGATTTCGACCTCTTTCGGAAGTCCAGATTTGATGACGTCAAAGAGGAGGTCGCTCTGACCGACACAGTTGGAGAGGTCGCCAACAGCCGTTCTTTCAGACTGGGAGAGCTTTTCCATGTGCGAGCCGAAAATCAGGTCACGGATCTGCGTGCCTTTGATCGACTTCTCTTGAAAGAGAATTTCGGTAAAGGCCGAGTAACGCGCATCAACCATCCCTTTATTGCCGAAAGAGAGAATGCCGAGCGGGACGTTTGCGAAAATCTCCGCAAGCTCGCGTTCTGCTTTTCTCAGCTCAGAAATATCCTGGCCGATGACCGCAAAGAGATTGCCGCGAGTCTGTCCGTCACCAAAACGCGAGACGTGCCAAACAAAGGCGCGCTGGTCGTTGCCGCTATTGATTGCGAGCTCAAATTCGACGCTGTTTCCAGAGTCACGACCACAGGACTTCAACATGTGAACGAAGATCTGGCTCGATTCGCGGCGGAAAAGCTCGCCGACCTTCATGCCGATCACTTCTTCGGGACCACGGCTCATCATCTGAGCCAGACCGAAGTTGGTTCTTAGAATGCGGCCTTCGCCGTCCACGATCGCGAAAGCGCCCGAGAGACGGTCCAGAATGCCTTCGCTCTGCGATTTAGAACGCTCGAGAAGCGATAGGATCTGGTGACTTGCTTGTAAGTCTTGATTGATCTGGTTCACAGGAAGTCCACCTCGCCGATGTCGTCTTTTTTGCCTTCCTGATAGAGCCAAGTCTTCGCGGCAAGGCTTGCTGGGTCGTAAATGTCGACCTGAGCGGAAACGATCAATTCGCGATCGCCAAACTTCAGCGACCAGTAATCGACACCTTCGGTCGTCTCGACCTGCTGGTTACCCTGGGTAAAGATCTCGTCGAAACCCCGCGTCAGCAAAGGCAAGCTGATGCCGACGTCTTCTTTTTGATCTTCAAAAATACGCTTTAACGCGCCCGCCGTCAGGTTGCAGTACTCCTTAGCGAAGTCGCGCGCCTGACTATCCGTCAACTGAGACTGATCCGTTCCGAAGGCGCGAGCGGCAAAGCTACGAGTCGCATCCATTCGGAAGTGCGTCTTGATCGTGATCTTAATCGAACGCCCGAACAACAGGATGATCGCCATCCAGTGTCCGTAGACGCCGACCTCAGACTTAACCGCCTGAAGCTCAACGTCTTCAATTTTGGAATAGCTCTTGAGACGCGAAAGCGAAACCTGCTTCGCGATATCAATGAAAACCCTAGGATTCATGATGTTTTCCTCGGAGATGTAGGGATCACGATGCGGAACTCAGTGCCAGTGCCCAGTTCGGTTGAAACCTTGATGGTGGCACCCAGCTTCGTGAGATTTTCTCGGACAACGTCCATGCCGACTCCGCGGCCTGAGATGTCGGTGACCTCTGACTTCGTCGAGAAGCCAGATCGGAAAATCAGATCCAGCTTCCCGTTCTTATCGAGCTTTCCTGCCTCGGCTTGATTGAGCACGCCTTTGGAAACTGCGGATTTCGCCAAACCTTCGGCATCAATCCCTTTTCCGTCGTCGCGAACAATCAATTCGATGCCAGCCGCTGTCACCGATGCCAGTTCGATCTCGATCAAACCTGCCTCTACTTTTTTGGCCTTCTTACGTTCTTCTGGAAGCTCGATACCGTGGTCAATCGAGTTACGGAGAAGGTGTACCAGACTGTCCATGACCACATAGAGCGTGTCGCGGTTCAGAGTTGCCTCTTCGCCAGAGACTCGGAAGTTCACCGACTTGCCCAAGCGATGGCTTAGGTCACGAACAGTGCCGTCGAAGCGCCAAAGAGCGGTTCGCACAGGCACTTCAAGCAACATCGATACGATACTGCTGAGCTCAGGCAACGCCTGCTTTTCAGCAAAGTCCTTGAGCTTGTTGTAGTTGAAGTCGACCACTTCAAGCAGCTGGATACCGCTCGATTTGCGAAGGCGAGCTGGGGTCAGTGCTTCAAGCATTTGCGCCAAGTCGGTTGCGACCAGGTAGTAGCCAGGGCCTAGTGTTTTCACACCTGGGGTCAAAGCCGACTGCGCGACTTCAGATGCCTCGGCCTGTGATCCGCTGAGCTTCGAGAGCCACTCGTTGATCGCATTTTCAGACGTCTCAACGTCGATGATGCTTTCCAAGCCGCCCAAGAACGCAATCGAGTCCGCGAGCGGTACTTTCTGACGTTCAAGTGCCCTAAGAACTGGGACCAGCACGCTTCCCTGGGCGCCAACCGCCGAGAGGGCTCGTTTGCCAGCAGCCGCCTCTTTCAACTCGGCAAGCAGGATGCCGCGCGCTTTCGGACGTAATTTTCCGATGAGGTCCGCACGAAGCGCAAAGCGCAGGTAGGCGACGACTTCCGTCATCACGCTCTTAGCGAGGTCGGCCTTTTTCGCATGTACGTGTTCAACCATTTCCCCGGCGAGTGCCGAGAGTAGGTCAAACTGTCTTGCTTGGGCGCGAGTCAGAAGCTCTTCTGCTTTTCCTTCACTGCCTGCGTTTCTCGAGAGGTCGACGGCTGCCTGGAATACAGGAACCCAGATCTCTGGCTTCGGAGGATACGGCTTACAGAGAATCGTTCCACGGTACAGCTCGCGAATGCGCTTACTGAATGTGAACCAATCACCTGACCCCGAAGAGAGCGCTTTCACTTCATCGGCAAGTTCAGTTCTTTGAAGACGGCTAACGATGGTTTCGACATGGCTAAGAAGTTTTGGAAGATCCTTCTTGGACGTCCAAACACGATCGGCCTGAGCCATGACACGGTGAAGTTCCGCAAGCAATGCGCCTTCAAAGCGGTTCGTGACGCGGAGTACGCGGCTGGCAAAGCCCGAATACCGGTTCAACTCTCGAACGATGCTGGTCAATCCCGACTCGAGGTCGGCTCGAGAATCAGCAATCGACTTGCCGGCATGGTTGAGATCGTGAATCGCTGTCTCGACTTCGTGAACGATCGTACCGATTCCGTTCAAACCATAGACGCGCGAATTTCCTTTAAGGGTATGCAGATCTCTAAGAATTTCTGCCCAAGATTCCTTGCCCGGATTTTCGGTGTTCTTCTCGATGCGATCGCAGAGACCCTTTGAACCTTCAAAGAAGTCTTCAAGATCTTGAATCTCGTTCGAGCCGAGCTCCTGAAGCACGCCGACCATTTGGCTGGTCTGTGCACGTTCAGCAGCGATCGATTTCTCGAGAGCCAAGCGCTCGGTGATATCGTCGACCACGAAGAGGATACGAGCGAGCTCGCCTTTGTCGTTCCAGAGCGGGTTGTAAGCGATGCGAAGCGACTGAACGCCGCCATTCTGGAGAGGAATCTCGACATCGGCCGGAAGGTTATCGACCATTAGATCCCACTGGAGCTCTGATTCACCGAAGACCGTGGCCAACGCTGTCCGAAGCGCGACGCCCTTCTCGGATTTGCCTTCGACGCCGCGGTAGACCGTATCGAGCACGTTTTCGCCTTCGACTTTTTTCCCGAACACGGCGTCCGAGAATTTCGAAACAGGCGGGATGATCTTCAGGCCGCTGTCGACTGCGAAGACGGCCTGTTTCATCGAGTTCAAGAGGTTGGCGATGTTCTGCAGCTGCTCACGCAACTGACCTGTACGCTCCTCGACCAACTTCTCGAGGTTTTTATTGATCGCAGCCAGCTCTTCGTCACGCTTGAGAATCGCTCGGGCCATGTCCCGGAACGTGTCTGCAAGAATTCCGATTTCGTCGTCGGTCTCGACGTTGTTTTTCTGGTGATAATCACCGCCCGCCATGGCCTGTGCGATTTGAGTCAGGGCTTTGACAGGATCCGTAACTCGTTTAGCGACCCAGGCACCCACGATGGATGCGACGGCGAGAACGACCAAAAGGCCCATGAACATCAGGCCATAAACCTTGGCTGTCGTCGCACTGACTGAGGATTCGACCGCCTTGGTTTGGCGCTCCGTACCTTCTTGGAATTCGGTCAGAACTTTTGCGAAAGCTTTGTTTTCAGCATCAATTGCCGCTTCCATCTCCCGAAGGGACAAGACGTAGCGGAGATAGCCAATCTGCTCATTTTTCCGTTTCGCTTCGATGATTTTCTTGGCTTCGGTCGACCGGCGGAAAACCGGAATCACGCAGTCAAAGACTGGTGTGGTCTTGATCTCACCCGTCGAATCAGGAACCTGCGCATCGCGCAGCTTCAGACTGACCGAGGTCATTTTGCGAATATCTGCTAGATCGGGAGCAGGAACTTCAACCTGGCGACCTTTATAAGTGCCGCGCCACGCGCTCTTGCCAGGGACAAACTCAATCGGAAAATCCAGACCCGACGGAAATTTCCGGTTCAGGTACTGAATTGCGCGAACTTCGTCACCTTCTTCGACAAAGAACTCCGCAAGGAGCATCGAAGGATCGTCTTTAAAGGTCTTCGCTAGAAATTCGCGGACCTGCGTAAAGGCGTTGTCTTCCAACATCGGCGCAAGCGTCGAAATGTCTTTTTCGACGAGCTGACGCCCTTGTTTCTCGAGAACTCGGCCGTAGATGCTCCGAATTCTCTCGATGTTGTTTTGCCCGATTTGTTTCAGGTCGCCCTGAATAGAAGCGGACTGTTCACGGTTCAGCTGTCTAAAGCCGCCGGAAATCATGTTGATCGCATAAAAAACCAGCGCGCCAACGATGAAGAAGCCAAAAAGCGTCGTGCCGACGCTATTCAGCAATAGCTTGACTCGAAGGGATCGCTTGGCGGCCACTTATTTCTCCTGGCGGATTTCGTTGAGCTCGCCCATTTTCAACTTCCAGCCTACGGTTTCAGCCTTAGGCATGTTGACGACTGCGTTCACGGCAATAAGTTCCTCAACACCGAGGTCTTTTGGATTAGATCCATCGCGCAAAATACTGTCGATCATCTGACTGGCCTGCGATCCCAAATCACTCAAAGAAGGGCTCATCGCATAGGTACAGAAGTTCAGCTCTTTCTTGGCGAAATCTTCGATCCCGGCGAGGAACGGCATTTTTGAGTCGTGCGCAGCCGGCAACCAAACCTCTTTAAAGAGGGCACCGCTCAACAGAACGCTGTCCAGCATGACCCAAATCGCATCGGCTTTGGTTCCGCCCGAGGCAATCGAAGGGAGCTTTGCACGAACGGCAGCCTGAACTTGTTCGGTAGAACCGCCGCCCTCCTCGACGTTAGTCGCATCGAGCTCAATTCCTTCGGACTTCAACAACTGCTTGGCAGAGTCGATATCCGCACCGAATAGCGAACGGCGGTAAAGAACCGCCACTTTCTTAATCGGGGTCTCCGAGATGAAGCGGAAGCGCGTCAAAAGCGTAAAGGCCGGAACTTCGTAGGCGATACCGCTGATCGAATCGTTACCCTTCAAGAAGCCTTTCAGGTTGAGACCCATCAGGGCCACGCCTTTGATCTTCTTTTTAGCTGCGAGGTTGTACTTGTTAGCCAAGCTCACGGAGAGGTTGTCCATCAGGACGAGAAGATCAGGCGCCTGCGAAGTGACTTCCGAGTCAAAGGTCTCTTGAGCGTAGGTCTTGTCGACTTCGATTTCCTTAATCACATAACGCTTACTCAAGTCTTTGCTGAGAATGGAGCCCACCTCTTTGAAGGCGGCGCCAGAGCTTCGGAAGATGACGATTTTCTTCTGAGGCGCATCAGCTGCGATCGCAGAGAATGAAACCAAGGCACCTAGTAGAGGAAAACCAAACAGACGACAGGTTTTAAATAATTTCATGGTGTTCATCATTGGCCACCCCCGAGTTTTTCAATCTTAGAGAATCCCAGATCCTTGAGAGCAGCTGCCGAGAGCTTTTCAAGGCCCCCAGCGATCGACGCCGCATCTTTTCCCGTTCGAGAAAATACGGTGATCCCATCTACTGGTTTAGATTCGAGGATTTTGAAGACCTTGGAGGAGAACTGTTTCTGAAGTCGTTCGTAGTTGGAAGGCGAGACGAGAATCATGTCGACCGATTTAAAGACCAGAAGTGGAAACAAATCCTCTGGCTTGGAAACGGTCTTGAAAGCTTTGACGTTTGAACCGATCACCCCGTCGATGAAGTCGCGCAGAATTTCGCGCTCGGTTTCCTCAACCAAGCCGAGTCGCGCCATCTTCACGTCTTTGAGTGCCTGACTCAAAGCGAGAACCAGATATTTGAACTTTCCGGAGTTGGACTCGAAGAAGCGAAGCACGGGCTTGTAGTCGGGATTGCTCGTTCCAAAGTTTGAAGGTGCGATGACCATCGCCGGCGAGACAGCCTTCACTTGATCTGCGAAGTCGCGAAACTTCGCAAAAACGGTAACGTCTGCGCCACCCGATTCGGTTTTCAAAACATCTTGGCGAGATTTCACTGGGAGGGTCGTTGGGTAGTACACAAGAAGCGACTCGCTTGCACGTGCTTCAAATCCCATCGCGCCCAATACCAACAGCGTAACTAGCCCAAGCACTTTTGCTCGTGTCACTGGTCTCATGCCTATTCCGCTCCTGCCGTTCATCAAGACTCCGCCGATGCGGCAAAGGGTGTGAGGATCTCGTTCAACACGAGTTCCTGTCCAAGAGGATTCTTCCGAGCAACAAGCATCATCGGAACTGCAATCGCAGTGACCGAGATGATGGAACCTGAAGCAAATGGAGAAAACGTCCCTGGTTGTGCCATGTTTGCCCGTCCTATTAGGCTAAGCAGTACACATGGGTTACGCAACGATTATCAGTGGAATCTGCGGACGAGATTTTCGTTTTGCACTCGCTCGACCGAAATAGTTTTGTACTAAATAGCGAGCTGCTAGCGCTTGATCTACTTTCGTTTGCGCGAAGAAACGGCAAGCACTCCCGGCCCACTTGTCGCGATGAGAGCGAGGATCAGGAGAAAGTTAATCTCCTCGAGTCCGGCAATCGCGACAACTCCAGTCAGCTCTTTCAGCTTCGCCGTCAAAACGGCAACGGTCATGACGCCGATCAAAGGAAGTGCAACGAATCGCGCATGAAATCCAATGACGAGTGCGATGCCTCCCAGAAATTCAACCGCTGCGACAAACGGCACTTGAAGCTGTGGCTGCGGAATTCCGAGCGACGAAAAGAAACCGATTGTCTGTTCCAGATTGTGGAACTTGTACCAACCCGAGTTCAGGAAAACGATTCCGACTGAGACTCGGGCCAGAAATAAAATGACGCCGCTGAACTTCGAGAGCAGACCTTCAATTCGATTCAACATATTCCAACCACCATTCCTTGCGACGCGCATCGTCCCAGAAGCGCAAATAGAAGCCCGGGATCGTTTCCATTTTCGGTCCAAAAGTTTAGCGCTTCTCCAAGTGTAGAACCGTCGCCCAGGCGCTTCAGTATCTGCGCTTCGGGTAGCGAGAGAGTCCAACGCTCAAGCCCGTCCACTCCCCGGAATACGGCGTGGGCCTCACCTGATAAACTGACGAAGTTTAGTCCGGATTGGAAACGCAAGCGAGCAGCCATCTGGGCTTCGGGATCCAAAGCTAAAAGCCCAGAAAGGTCCCCGACCGGCAGGCGCTCGGCATTGATCGCATAGAAATCGGCCCAATCACTTCTCGCGGCGTCCACCAAGCCGGGTACATCGCGATAGGCCGCGCACTCAGAAATGAATTTCGGAAAATTTAAACCCAGGTCCATCAATCCTGCCGATCGACTTGGATAAGAAGTGAGATAAGCGCGGGCCGCGATTTCAAAATCGTGCGACCCGAGAAGCTCCAGGACTCCGTCGAAATCTTCTTCAAGCGATTGGGTCAATCGAATCCAATAGGCATCTTGATACACAGCAAGTCGCGTCTCCGGATTCACACCGGCTACGTCGCGAACTCCGAGCGCTTCCGCCGCTCCAGGCGGAGCCTTCACCACGGCGTTGTAAAAGGACTCCTGAAAATCAGAGAGTGAGCGCATGGGTCTCCATTAGATTTTCCGACTTCGGAAGAATCTGCGTTTCCCGAATAATCCGCGCCGCTGTGTCGACTTCCTGCTCCAGTCGCTCGAACTCAGGAATGTTTCCATCCCACTCGATCATTGTGGAACGGGCGCCCCAGCGAGCGACGCTCCATTTCAAGAGATCCCAGACCTGAGAACAGACGGGAGCATCGTGGGTATCGATAAGATAGCCGTCTTTTACGGTGTGACCGGCCAAATGAATCTGCCCAATGCGCTCGACTGGAATCCGCGTGAGGTAATCGAGCGGATCAAACTGATGGTTCACGGAGTTCACGTAGACGTTGTTCAAATCCAGGAGCAAGCCACAATCCGAGCGATTCGCGACTTCCGAAAGAAATTCCCACTCCTTCATTTCAGAGTGTTTGAAGTCGACATAGGTGGAGAGATTCTCAATCAGGATTCGTCTCTTAAGACGGTCCTGTACGCGCCGAATCCGGTCGACCACCCAATCCACTGCTTCAACAGTATAAGGAATCGGCAAAAGGTCCTGGGTAGAGACGCCACCAACCCCGGTCCAACAAAGGTGATCCGAAACCCACATGGGGTCAGTCTCATGAACCAGCGCTTCGAGTCGCTGCAGGTAATTTTCGCCGAGAGGGTCAGTAGAGCCAAGATTCAACGAGGTGCCATGAAGAGCGGTTGGGTAGGCTTCTCGAAGCTGTCTCAGACGCTGCCTTGAAAGCAGCGGAGGCAGCCCAGGCTCCGGTAGGTAATTTTCCGTAATGACCTCGACCCACTGAATCGATGGGGAGGACTTTTCGAGCAGGCTCTCTAAATGTTTATTTCGGGCGCCGACTCCCGTTCCGTAGTTTTTAAACACAGAAGTGACCGGAACCGAGGCCCCCGGAAACTTCCCGGAGGGCCTCAGATACCGACGAATAATTACTCAGCAGCTTTTGGAGCTTCTGGAGCGGCATCTTTTGCTTTTGCGTCTTTATCAGCGCCTTTGCAACCTTTGCAGTCTTTGCCTTTTTTCTCACCTTTGCAGTCTTTGCCGTCTTTAGCAGCGTCGCCCGAAGTGTGCTTCTTCTTCTTGTCTTTCTTAGTGGCTTTCGGGGTAGCTGGGGCAGCTGTCGAATCAGTAGCTGCTGGAGCAGCGGCTTCATCAGCGAATGCTGCGTTTCCAGCGACCAATGCAGCAACGAGAGCAGCGGACAATGCGATATTCTTGTTCATTTGAGTTCTCCTATGAATATGAGTTCGGGTTTCGATTAAAAAGGTTACCCGAGGTTATTTATTCTGGCGAAAAAAGATGGGGCAGATCGAGCAGAACTTTCGATCCTTGACCTAGGACGGAAATGACACGGGCTGACCCACCGAGTCTTTCTGCCTCAGTTCGAATAGCATCCATCCCAACTCCACGGCCTGACCATTCGGTCACTGCATCGCGAGTTGAAAATCCAGCGTCAAAAATGTGTTGGATAATAGCTTCATCCGACTCGTGAGCAGTCTCGCTTTCACGACCCAGCTTCTTGAGCTTCGCGCGGATTCGCGAAGGGTCTATACCACGACCATCATCTGATATTTCAATTCCCAACCGCTCACCCGCTTGGAAACGAACCAGAATGCGTCCCGCTTCCTGCTTGCCCATCATCACTCGCTCACCGGGCTCTTCAACCCCGTGGTCGACGGCATTTCTAAATGCGTGAACGAGCGCTCCAATGAGAGCTGAATAACTAGAAGTTAGAATTCGCACCGACCCATTCTCAAATTCAATGGGAGTAATGATTTTGCCCAGTTTTTCGGCGGCTTGCTGAATCACCTCGTCGAAATGAGCGAACGCACCTTCGGCAGGCGAAGAGAGAAACTCTCGGTGAAAAATTTTAATCAGCCTTTGATCGATCCCCTGCGAGGCTAGCGCCTTTCCAAACTCAATGACGAGCTTCTCTCGTACCTCGATCACACGATCGACATTCGACAAACCCATACGAAGCCAGGACGCCTGCTCTTCAAGAAACTGGTTCATTGAATTGGAAACGAGGGCCACCGCCTGCCTCACTAGCCCAACATCAGGCGTCTCGCCCTTGGCCAGCAAGTCTTCCGCATGGTGAGCGGCGACGCGCACCGTTTCGAGACCGAAAACACCGGCACCCCCTTTTAAGGTGTGCATCTGGCGGAAGAGCTCGTCTCGTTTCACTGCGCCGCTCTCAAGCGTTCGGTTCGAAGCATCAAGCGTCTCTTGAAACTCCTTGAGAAACATTCGAAAGGCGTCGCGGTTTTTGGCGATCGATACAACCATTCGCGAAAATAGGCGTTCCGCTTCGGCTTCTCTCATCGCCGCCGCCTCGCGGGTTCGGTCTGTCGAAATCACCATAATGCGGTGAACGCGGCCGGACTCGTCGCGAATCGGTTGGTAGTCGAGCTCAATGACTCGGGACGAGTCTGAGTGTTGAAACTTTCGCGGCGCCAGCGGGACCAGGTCCTTAAACGGAATCATCTCGTCGAAGGCCATTTGCATCCATTCGTGAAACTTTCGATCGTCTTGACGTAAGACTTCCCAGACCGGCTTTCCCGGAGGCTCGGATTCAAGAAGACTCACGCAGGCCTTTGAAAACACCGGAAGACAGATGCCTTTCCGATCAGTGACCAAATAGCCCTGTCCCAAACTATCGAGCATCGAGGCAATCAGACGGTTCGCTGCGTGAAGCTCGGCTGTTCGCTCTTCGACTTTTCTCTCGAGGTTTTTCGAGTAGTCCTCGAGCTCGGCTCTTCCGCGTTTCAGGTCACTCAACATCTGGCGAAATGCCGTACGGAGCACACCGGTTTCGTCACGGCTTTCTTCACCGAGATCGACTTCCCACTTACCCCCTGAGACCTGTCTGGCCGCTTCAGCCAACTGCTTCATCGGGCGGACCAAGTTTCTACCGAGCAGAACTCCTAAGGTCATGGCCAAAAGAAACGCCATTGCCGCAGTCACCGCCAGGCTGAGGGCGAGGTCGCGTTTAGCGATCCCGACTTCTTGATCAGCTCGGTAGTCCAGCCGCAAGACTCCTACGAGCTCGCCCGCTTTTGTTTCGATCGGTGCAAGACCGGAAATCCAGAGCGCCCCTTCTTTTCGGAAGAATCCTGTAGTCAGCGGAATTCCACTTTCGAGAACTTCTTTTGCCCATTTGTCTTGTCCCCAGGCGCGACCCGGATAAGCGGGTTCGCCACTTGTCACAAGAACTCGGAAGCGATCCGATCCCTTCGCTTCGGGAACAAGCGTGACGACGTCCTGGGTCAGCTCGTTCTGGCGTTGTAGAATGGCGAGTGTCTTATGAACTTCGCGATACTCAGGCATTGAAGCGACAGCTCCACCCGACGTCTTCCAAAGCTTTTCAATTTCTTCATGCTTCTCACCAGACAGCATCAAGGTCGCTGTCCGTGCAGCGTACTCGAGTCGCTTACCCAGAAGAGGCTCGATCTCTTGATTCAACGTCTGTCGAAAACTCACGACCCCGACAACCGTAAGACTGAAGATCAGAAGAATACTGAGCAGCGCCAGAATCTTCGTGCCGACCGACAGGTTTGTTAGAAAGCTCGATAGGCGTTTCATCGTTTAAAACCGGGTGGTGAGATCAATCCAACGATCCGGAAGGCGATCCGTAATCGCGCCTTCAAGCCATCTGTCCGCTCCCGTAAGAATTCCGAAGCCGAGTACAAGGCAGAGAACTCCGAATAGCGTCTTAACCGCCCCCGTGGTTTGCAGCGCTTGAGATTTACGCCGCTCAAAAAATCCGCGTGCTCCGTAGGCAATGAGCAGAAGTGGGGTGGAGGCTCCGATTCCAAAAAGCAGCATCATCCCGGCACTCGTCAACCGACCACCCTCGGTCGATGCGAGCGCAATCGCGCTTCCAAGGGTCGGGCCACTGCACGGAGTCCAAACCAAACCGAGCAGGCTTCCCGTAAGAAAGTTTCCACGCGTGCCTGATAGCTGGCGCTTCTGTAGAAAGCGTTCCGCAGCATTCGCAATGGGCGCCGTCCAGTTTCCAAAGACATTTTGAAGACGCGCACTCGTAATGAGCAAACCCATAAGAACTAAAAGGACCGCGGCGAAAACCCGCAGCTGCTCGCGCTGTAAACCGATTGCTGGTCCAAACGCGGAGAGAGTCCATCCAATCACGACAAATGAAAGTGTGAGCCCTGCCGCTAGTGCCAACGGGCCCTTGCGACCTTCACGAAGCGATCCAGCAACGACAAAGGGAAGTACCGGAAGCACGCACGGCGCGAGCGTCGTCAACGCACCTGCTGCAAAACTGAGTGCGAACGAGCCGGCACCAGGTCCGCTCATTTGTTCTCCAGTTCTTTTGCAATGAAGGCGCGGATCGCCTCCTCATCGGTGACAAATGAAGATCGAGGGGATTTTTTCGGATCGCCTTTTTCTTTTCCGCGGAAAGCGACAAAAGTCGATTGGTCGGTGACGCCGTACTTCTTATTCAGGTCAGTATCCGTGTCATAGTTGGCCGCAATGAAATGAACGTCTTTAAATTTCGCATCCGGAATGATCTTTTTCAAAACTAGCGATTGCTTGCGACACACCGGGCACCACGCTGCGTGAAAATGGAGGACGATCAAATCCTCAGGATTCTTTGCCCTCGTGTCTGACAAAAGCTTCTCACTATAAGGAAGCGCCTTGGCATCATCCGCTGCCCAAGCGTTTGGCATCGAAATGCCGGGCAAAATCGCCGCTATGAGAGACATGAGAATCGGAGCAACCATTTGAGTTCCCTTTTACCTAAATTACCAACGAAGCATCTTTCGCCCGAGCAGACCGCCGACAGCCGTAATCGCCACCATCGGAAGAAAGTGCCAAACCAGATCATGAAGCGGGTTCGCCACTGGACAGTAGATCCAGACGGCGCCCGCGCCGAATACCGCTGAACCCAGCGCCGCAAGCGCTCCCATCTGCAGAGGATGCGCAGGCGCAAGGCGCCTGAGTCGATAGAAGAGCGCGATCGCCGGAACGAGGGTGAGTGCAAACACGGTGACCGAGCATTCACTGCCGACTGGGTCCGTGCCGAAGGCGGCCGATTCGTGGCCAAGTGAATGAAGCGTCGCCAAGCATAAGGTGGCCACCGCGGAACTGAGACTGATCACTGCGGTTCGGCGAGCAGCGGTTGCACGACCACGTCCCGGAATCGCTTCCGTGAGGGCGACGGTTCCGAAAGCGGTCATCGCGACGAAAAGCGTGAAGAGTGAGAACGCCACCTCGGGCCGCGCGAGCGCGTGCACGAGATTCGGTCTCGGCGGTGAAGTCGTGAGACTGAGAAAAAGTACAAAACCGAAAGAAACTACGACCCAAATCAGAACCGAACGCCATACCGGTGGGCCTGGCTTCCAACCCTGATTCTTTTGAACGTTTTGAACAAGAGCCTCAATCAACTGATCATGCGAAGGTTTCGGGCTCATGACCGCACCTCCGCCCTGAGCTTTTTGAGCGCTCGGTGAATGGTGACTTTCACAGCGGAAGGCGACATTCCGGTCTTATCCGAAGCTTCGTTAATCGAGAATCCATCGACTTTCACAAGCCGTAAGACCTCTCTCTGTTTGTCACTGAGCTCGGCAAGAAGCACATCAAGATCAGCGCCCGCATGAGCATCTTCGCCATTTTCATCGACGAGAAAATCAACAACATCGTCAATATTTGACCAGCCCACCTGATGCCGCGCATGCCTTCCAAAGTCGATCAGCTTGTAGCGAGCGATCGCAAAGAGCCAAGGTGTGAAAAGCTGAGCCGAGTCATAGGTCGCTCGTTTCGCATGAAGTGCGATCAGGGTGTCCTGACAAAGATCTTCGGCCGCTGCTTCGGAACTCAATCCGAGGCGCGCTAGAGCTCGCTGGTGGTACTGCAGCACGAGACCTCTGACCTTCACGAGTAACTCCCGATATGCGGGCGCGTCGCCTCTCTGCGACCGACTCATCAATTCCCGCAGATCTTCTTCTTGGGGATGCAGCCGTGCATTCATATGGGACTTCGACGCTCCCCAGAGTTTGGTTACACTCTAGGTTCGCCTATCTTCGTTCCACTGAAAACCAGAAACGGCTCGCCTGTTTAAATACTGTCAGGGCTCGGTTCAGCTTCAGGCTGTACGTCGGGCTGCGCTTCTGGCTCAGCTTCTGAATCATCCCCTGGAATAGCCGTTTGTGCCGGTGGTGAATTCTCAAACGAGAGCGACTTCATCAT
>OUNO010005350.1_pt1 | contig 23986 bp, 19 predicted proteins | sample 1779811 | NCBI WGS metagenome assembly OUNO01 (sample SAMEA3914804, study PRJEB12502) | metagenome | biome: forest; material: soil | place: Canada | collected 2010-06-25 | depth 0.3 m | reverse complement strand
ATGACGTCCGAGGCCAAACTGGTGCCGTCGACTGCTATTTTGCCGTGCGAACCGCGTCGAAAGAACGCCAGACTCAGTTCGCGCTTGTCGGTGTCGTACCAAAAGCTAAATTCTACCTTGTTGCGGTAGCCATATTCTACCCCGTCACTATAAATACCGATCGGTTGTGGCAGGACGATATCGTGCAGTTCGAAGGCTTCTTCGATCAAAGCTGATTTGAAGTGTTGTTCGGTGTCAAAGTCCATGATTTGCCATGGGCTGGTCGACAGATAGCTTTCGGGGTCGCGCGGGTCGATTCGCTGGCTAGAAGGCGTGATCACCTCCGTGACGACGCCTTCGACAAAGCTCGATTTTTTCCTGGTGATCTGCACTTTGACTTCTTCGCCGGGCAATCCGCCCCAAGTCAGGCATTTTTTGCCACTTTCGAGGGTGCCAATAACCTGTCCACCCCCGATCATGCGGTCGAGGGTCAGGGTCACCTCTGGTAATAGTTTTTTTGTCATCCGTACTAGTATACTCTATTTATCGTACAATAACATTGACATTATGCATAAACTATGGTAGTATGTATAAGAAATGGCAACAGAGAGACATTCCACCACATCTATCGATTTCGATAGCGAATTCGATGGTATTGTCGACAACTACGACCGCCCGACGGAAGTCATGGCGGATGGTTTTGATATTGATCGCTTTGCCAGTAATGCCTTTATCAAGACCCTTGACCTCAGCGAGACGCCAATCTATGCTGATCAATCTTTGCTAGAAGACGGCTACGACCTTGCCTTTGATACGCCCGACGTGGTCACTGACACTCCGAAACGATCCGTGACGGAGACAAACACTGAAACCGAAGTAAAAAAACCTGTGACAGACACGAAAGAAAAAGTCAGCCGAATGAAACGTATCGGCAAAGCGCTCGGCCGTATCGCTGTCGCACCAGTCAAGGGTGTGAAAAGAATTGATCAAATGATGAGTGCTGCGGCTGTCGATGTCATCAGCAAAATACCTGGTAGTGCCAGCAAGGAAGAGATGCAAGAACGCTACGAAGCGTTGCAAGACCGGTTTGCTGACTATGAAGAAGATTCATGGCTGCGTCTTCGCTACAATGCCCTCCGCCGTAACCAGTTAAAAATAATGAGTTATGTGCCTGTCACCATGATGGGTGCAATTGCCGTCGAGATGTTCGCATCACGAGGTCTGGGGTATTTGGGTGTCGCCGAACATCTGAGCGTCCACAATATGCCGTTAGAACTGGCCTATAAATCAACCGACGTCTACATCGGTGGACATACGGATAATACCGGTAATTTGCTGGTAGGCGGTGTCCAACAGGCCGGTCTGTATAACCCTAATGCCAATAACGTTAATATTGATTACTCTGCCCAGATGGGTATGATGACCGGCGACGCGATCCCAATGAATATATCCGACGCGGAGGGTGGTGCAAAAGTCGCCGATGCGATCAGGAACGCCAATGGCGCTCCGGTCAGGGTGTTCGCGTTTTCTCAAGGTACGGAAGCGGCGATCGTCGGTCTGCGACAAATTGCAGACGAAAATCACGGCGTTGTACCGTCGAACGTCGAAGTTGTTTTGGAAGGTACCCCAAGCGGCTACCTTGGTCTTGGTCAAAGTAATTATACGAAGGGTATGAGTGGCTCTGTCCTCAATATGCTCGGTATGGAGACGAAACAACCAATTCCAAAAGGCGCTCATATCACTATCCGAACGGATATTGCTGACGAATTCGGTAATGGCGGCAGCCAATCAGGCGCGCTGCTTGCCGAAGAGGCAATGGGTCCCGGCCATAGGGTCGTTGGTCCAGGCAACGGAGTGCTTATTTCTAAATTTGACAAAGATGGCGTTACCTATGAAATCTGGGGTGACAAAGACGGCGTTAACAACCCGATCGCACGGATGCTGCGCGACAATGGCGTCCCAATTACTCCGGAAGGGGAAAGATTTGCCGAAGCCCTGACGCCATTTACTCCTCCTGGATCGCCAACACCTGTGTATGCCAACGCCAATGAGGTATCGGACAGCTTTGCCGCGATGACCGACAGAGCGATCAGCGACGGCACCGGTACGAATCTTGGTATTGCCCAAAATATCGAGAATACCGTTATGACGCCGGGACGTAAGGCAGATCTTCAGACTGGCCTCAATCTAGAGAAAATCCCCGATCAGATGGCCCAAATGCAGGCAGATCCATCAACGATTCCCCAGAATAGCCAAGCCATCATGGGCGAGGTCACCGGTGCTATCAATACGGGCCTCAAGTACACTAACCCGAAGGAACTGACCGGTGCCTTAAATGACGGGCTGAGGGGTGCTGGGATACCTATCACGATACCTGACAATATAGTGCCTGCGCAGGCTCCTGCACAACGTACGCAGGCTCCTGTATACGTGGCGCCAGCTCGTACTGAATACGCTCCGACGCCGGCTGTAGCGCCCGCAACGGCAGTGGCTCCAGTTATTCAAGGTAACTTTGGCGGTGGTAACGGGCTGAAGCCTTTGCTCGGTGCACTTCAAAATATCGTGACAGCACAACGCCCAGCCGCTTAAATTCATTCCCTAAGTATAAAGATCGTCGCCGCGAGGCGACGTTTTTTATAGAGGTGAAATGGCTCGCTATGCTATCATAAAGCTAATGCCTTATCACTTGCCCACCAACGAACAATTATCGACGACCGACCCGTGGTTGTCGCGTTATCATGATCGTTTGCAGCAGCGACTCGTCTCGACGGCTACCTTTGCCGAGCGGCTGGTCGGAACCGGGACGATTAAAGATTTTGCGCTGGGTCATCTACATTTTGGGCTGCACTGGGCAGATGATGGGTGGGTACTGCGCGAATGGGCGCCAGCAGCAACCAAAATCTATCTGATTGGCGATTTTTCGGGGTGGATGGATAATGACAAGTATACGCTCGATCAACTGGACGACGGCGAATGGGAGATTCGTCTGCCTCATGATGTCCTGCAACACGGCAGCCACTATAAACTGCATGTCTATTGGGATGGGGGTGACGGCTACCGCGTGCCCGCGTGGGCGACCTATGCCGTGCAGGATCCAGATACCAAACTGTTCGACGCGGTCGTGTGGAACCCGGAAACACCTTACGCGTGGCACGATGATAGCTTTACGCCGCCGGCCGATCCACCGCTGATCTACGAGGCGCATATTGGCATGAGCAGTGAAAAAGAAGCCGTCAGTACTTACGCTGAGTTTACGAAGGACGTTTTGCCGCGAATCAAATCGGCTGGCTATAATACCGTGCAGTTGATGGCGATTGCCGAACACCCCTATTATGGGAGTTTTGGCTATCATGTGTCGAGTTTTTTCGCACCCAGTTCGCGATTTGGGACGCCGGATGATCTGCGCGCACTGGTTGATACGGCGCACCAGATGGGGCTGCGCGTCATTATGGATATTGTGCATTCGCACGCTGTCAAAAACGAAATCGAGGGCATTAGCCGTTACGACGGGACGCTGACGCAGTTTTTCCACGAGGGGGACCGAGGCGATCACAGACAATGGGATTCGCGGGTGTTCGATTATGGCAAACCCGAAGTCGTCCACTTCTTGCTGAGCAATTGTCGCTACTGGTTGGATGAATTTCACATTGACGGCTATCGGTTCGACGGTGTCACCAGCATGCTGTATATCGATCATGGGCTGGAAAAGGAATTTTCGAACTACGATATGTATTTTAAAGATATCGACGCCGACGCGCTCGCCTATCTGACCCTGGCCAATCAGCTGATTCATGACGTCAAACCCGCTGCGGTGACGGTTGCCGAGGAAATGAGCGGCATGCCAGGGCTGGCGGCACCGATCGGTGACGGTGGTGTCGGGTTCGACTATCGACTGTCGATGGGCGTGCCTGACCTATGGATTAAATACACGCAGGATCTATCCGATGAAGACTGGAAGGTGTCGCAACTTTTCCATGAACTCATTCAACACCGCCCCGAAGAAAAAACCATCAGTTATGCCGAAAGTCACGATCAGGCGCTGGTTGGTGACAAGACGCTCTTGTTCCGGTTGGTCGACAGTGCGGTCTACGACCATATGCATGCTGACGATGATAATCTGATCGTCGATCGTGGTATCGCGCTGCACAAAATGATTCGTTTGCTGACGGCCAGCCTGAACAGTGGTGGCTATCTGAACTTTATGGGCAATGAATTCGGTCATCCGGAATGGATTGACTTTCCGCGGCTCGAAAACAACTGGTCGTACCACTACGCGCGCCGGCAGTGGAACCTGGTTGAAAATGAACGGTTGAAATACCATTATTTGGCGGCGTTTGACTACGAAATGACCACCCTCATCCAGCGACTATCCGGCCAACCAGCGAACGTTTTCACGCATGACGCCGATCACGTGATTGGATTTACGCGCGGCGATTATGTATTTGCGTTTAATTTCAGCCCGACGCAGTCATTCACGGATTATGGCCTGTCGGTACCTGATGGGAATTATGAGGTTATTCTGTCGACGGACGATCGTACATTCGGCGGATTTGACCGCATCGATACAGCAATCACCTACCCTACAGCTGGTGATACGGCTCGGTTGAAGCTGTATTTGCCTGTTCGGACGGCAGTTGTTTTGCGACGGCTGCCAGATGATACAATAGGTACATGAAGATAGCTATTTCTGGACTCGGACGCATGGGCGGACAAATCGCTCGCAAATTATATGACAATGGCCACACCGTCGTGGCGCACAATCGCAGTGCCGAAAAAGTTGACGAGGCCAAAGCCTACGGTGCCATTGGCGCCTACGCCGACCAAGATGTGATCGATGCTTTCGATGGCGATCCAGTCGTGCTGTGGATCATGCTGCCAGCCGACATCATCGACAGCAAAGTTGATGAATGGCTGCAGATTTTGCCCAAAGGCAGCGTGATTATCGATGGCGGTAACAGTGATTATCGCGGCGACCCTGCCCGGGCCGAACGGGCCACGAGCGCTGGTGTCGAGTTACTTGATATTGGCACTAGCGGTGGTGTTTGGGGATTGGAAAACGGCTTTTCGATGATGGTTGGCGGCGACAAGGCAGCCTACAATACATTGACGCCTGTCCTCGACACGTTGGCGCAACCAAATGGCGGACATCAACACTTTGGCCCGAGCGGCAGCGGCCACTTTGTCAAAATGGTTCATAACGCGATCGAATACGGCATGATGCAATCGCTGGCCGAAGGTTACCGCGTATTGAAAGAAGGACCTTATAAAGATCTCGATCTCGCAGCAGCGGGTGACGTTTGGCAGCAGTCCAGCGTCGTAACCAGTTGGTTGAACGACCTGACTCGCCAAGCACTGCACGAAAATCCGAACATGGACGGTATCAGCGGCGTCGTTGCCGAATCCGGCGAAGCCCGCTGGACGCTAGAAACGGCCAAAGACTTCGGTATTCCTATGCCTGCCATTCAAGCATCGTTTGACGTACGGTTAGCTTCTCAACAAGGTCAAACTGACTTTTCGACCAAGCTTCTCGCAGCCATGCGCGCCAAATTTGGCGGCCATGATATCAACGGCAAGCAGTAGCAGCTGACCCTTTACGTAAGAAGGTTTTTGTGCTATAATTTCTTAAGTTTTGGGCTCCAATGATGCAGCCCAAACTCGCCTACGCCCAGTCTGGGTGTTGATGAAAATCCGATCTAGAACTAAGGAGCTCGATGTCCAAACATCGGAAGTCCAAGCGCAATCGTATTGCACGAGCGGCTGCGGTAGTCGCTGCGACCGGTTCGGCCGCTTTGGTGACCGCACCTCTCGCGTTTGCTGCGGCCCCGACGGTCGTTTACGTCGACGGGACAAAGCCGATCATCCCCGGCAGTTCGGGGGAGGGTGCGGCCGACCTGTTCGGCGGCGCTTACAACCTCCCGGGCTGGAACAAGGTCACTGTCAGCTATCCGAGATCTTTCGGTGTCCTGACGGGGACAAACGATCCCGGCTACGACCAGTCGGTCGCGACCGGCCAGGCCAACACCGTCGCGGCGATCAAGCAGGCCCGGGCGAATAATCCTGGCATGCCGATCATCGTCGTCAGTGTCTCACAAGGGGCCGACGCCGCATCGCGTGCCAATGCCCAGCTCGAAGCGGAAGGCTTCGACACGTCGAACGTTTTCTTCGTGATGGCCGGTAATCCCGATCGTGCCGACGGCGGCATTCTGACCCGGTTCCCCGGGCCAGGCGTCTACGTCCCCGGTGTGGGAATCACGCTCGGTGGTCAGGCTGCGACGTCGTCCAGCGGCGCGCAGATCGTTCAGGTGACCAGGCAGTACGACGGCATCGCCGATGCTCCCAAGTACTGGCTCAACCCGGTGGCCGACCTCAATGCGGTGGTCGGCGCCTACTACCTGCACGGTACGTACAGCCAAGTGATCCCGAACGACCCGACCGCCATCGTCAGCACCACGCCGGACGGCAAGGTCATCGATGTCTTGATTCCGACGAAGACGGTCCCGCTGCTGATGCTCGCCGAGGACTTGGGCTTGCCCAAGCCGGTCGCTGAAGCGCTGGACCCAATCACTCGGGCCATCATCGAGACCGGTTACGGACCGCGTCCCAGTGGACCTGGCACGTATCCGACGGAGGCTGTGACTGCAACACTGTTGCCGCCGCCGTCGGAATGGGCATGGGATGCGCAGACCGTTGCACAGGGTGCGGTGCAGACCGGACAGGCTTTCGCGAACCTCGCGAATCCTGGCTCGGCCGGCACACTCGTTCCGAGCGTGCCCTCTATCACGAACGCGCCAGCTGTCAGCCCCGCACCAACGCAGGGTCAGAGTCTGGTGTCCACCGTGACGGAGCCGCTCAAGACGACGCACAACAGTGTGCAGAACGTGCTGCGGCCGAGTCTGAGCTTCTCCCCTGGCGGGAGCAGCCCAAGCGTCGGCAGTGGATCGCCTGGCGGCTCCAACCCAGTTGGAGCCGCGGTCGGCGGCATCACCAAGGCTGTGACCGACACGGTGACCAATGTGGTCAAGTCGGTGACCGGCGGCCTGAGCAGCTCATCCACGTCGACCAGTTCGACGAGCAGCAGTTCCTAGAAGATCGGATCACTCCGCGTTCACACCGAAGCCATCGGTGGGGACGCGGAGTTTTCCATTTATGGACTTATTTTTTTCTTTTCCAAAATCGGAAACGACGCGGCTTTTCCGATTCGAGCAACGAACGGTCAAGCCAAGGATGCGCATCGGCGACGACAGGTTTCGGTTGGGTTTTGTCAAACTCCTCTTGCTGTCTGTCTTTGAGGATCTCTTTCAGGGTTGAATGAAATACGGACTGGTCAACAAAAATCCCGGTCGTTTTTGACATGTTGAATAACTCGCTGAATGAGGCGATCTCTCGGATAGGGTTGCCGTATTCGATGTCCGCAATCAATTGGTCTGCGCCTGGTTGCTCCATAGCCAGCTCGACAGCAACGTGACTAGCGATACTTGTCAGCTCTTTTTTGCGCTCTGGATCAAGTTGAGGCCTGTCGGCCAAACCGGTTTGTAGCATTTCCGTCAGTTCAGTACGTAATTCCGCCTCGTCTTTTGTATTTGTCAGCGTACCAGCGGGATCTTCATAACTCATACCGCCCGCCCAGTAGTTATAGCAACGAGGCTCGGTTTCGCTAATTGTACGGACATGGAGTGCATACCAATAACCATTCGACGAATTCCATTTAAATAATCGAAAAATCCGATGCGTGTCTTCATCCTCCCAAGGCGCAAACAGTGTAGCCTTACCTGTTTCCTCATCCGTCCGATGCTCACCCTTATTGCGCATGATCAGAGTTGTCATCTGATCGACGTTTAATTTTTCAGGAACAAGGAAAAAATCAATAGCTTCGGTAGGAAATAAGTCCGGAGGTACGTCTTCCGGGTTCATTATGATGCCTTGTCTGAACTCTCGGCCGTATACGTATCAGCATCCAAAGAGAGGACGTCCACTCCGCCACCGATAGGAACGGCATTGGTCGTAAAGCTGGCCGGGTTATGCAGGAAGAGGAAGCCCGTCGGATCGAACGGAAGTTCAGGGTGGCGCCGAACGACGGCCGTAAACAAATTACCGGCAACAGTTTGGCGTCTGATGCTCTCTGTATCTGGCGACTCGTGGAATGTCATATCGGAAAGGTCTGGCACCGTTTTACCCGTGTAGGCTTTACTAAGATAGTCCGGCGTGGCAAGGAGGAGGAATGCCCTTGCGGTGATAAGCGGTTCCAGCCGAGATTTTAGACTTTCTTCGCTACGCAACATGGCTAACTGTTGCTCGAAGGGGTCCAGCTCGTTCAACGCCTCCCTACTTAGGTCATGTGATATTGTTTCGCCTATCTTTCTCAATTCTTCTGGCAGCTGAGTAGGGTCTATAGTGAACTTATTACTCAGGTCGAGCTGCGTCGCTCGTTGAACGGGTAAAAAATAGTGGCTAACGGCAGGGTTAAGCGGAGATGGGACAAGTTTAAAACTGACTCTGTATACGTTATCAATGAGAGGAACGGCCAGCGAATCAAGCTCGCAGGGGGCGTCTGTCAAGACTGCTTTGTCATTATTACTGAACGTCAGGTGTTGGTTTTTAGCGATATGATCCGCGCGCGCGTTGGTGACCAAGCGTGCGTCACCACTGGCACGCACCGCTTGTCCGCGCATGTCTTTGCCGAAGATTTCGTTCAATAACTCTTCTCTCTCGGCTATCCACTCTGCTTTTTTGACCACCGTTGTAACTTCGACTTCCGTGCCGGCGCAAAACTGCAAAAATGCCAAATCGTGCGCTCTTTCCAGGGCATTGGAGGCCCGGAAGATGTTTGTGACATTTTGTTCAGCCTCGCTCATGCCGTTTGATCTGCCTTCTTCGTGTGTTATGACGCTGGGAGTCTGCGTCCTAGAACTGATTCCAGAGATATTGATTGGTGACTTCGTGGTGGTAAAAGACTTCAGCTTCTTTGACTGACGTACCAAGTTCGCGCGGGTTACGGTGTGACACTTCTACTTTCCAGCCAACGTATTTGTCTTTGGCGCTTTCGCCCAGGATTTCGGTAATGTAATCACTGGCCTTGAACAGACGGATCGCGTCGCCAATTGTGCCAGGCAAGAACCGAACACGCGGGCGTTTGTCGGCTTTAGCGTCACTTGGCAGGCTATCGTCGATTCCGGTTTTTAACAGACCGTAAAGTGCCAGGTACGGGTTAGAATCAGGTGCGACCGAACGGACTTCGATGCGAGCGGTTCTTTCGTTCGCCAGCGGGATACGGATCATTGATCCGCGGTCGTTGGCAGATACCTTGATTTGGTTTGGTGCTTCAAAGTTCGGGTCGAGCCGACGGTAAGCGTTGACGCTACTATTAATCAGCAGGCAGAGTTCTGGCGCACGGTTGAGGATACGCGTCAGGAATTCCCATCCTGTTTTCGATAGGCCTTCGTCACCTTTTTTGTCGTAAAAGATATTTTTGCCGTTTTTGCTCAGCGATATGTTGGTGTGCATGCCGCAACCGTTGATATTTTGCTGTGGTTTGGGCAGGAACGTCGCTGTCATACCCATTGATTCGGCGACTTGGCGACAGACCAATTTGTACAGCAAAATCTGATCGCAAGCGCGCACGACGTCGGTATAACTAAAGTTGATCTCGAATTGCGACGGCGCGACTTCAGCATGATCCTTCTCGTTTTTGAATCCCATCGCACGGATAGCTTCGGCGGTAGAGTCAATAAATTGACGTAGTTCGTCCAGTGGCAGCGAGTGGTAATAGCCACCGGTACTGACGAGGGTAAATCCGACTTTTTTGTCGAAGTTTTGTTCGGCATCGACATTCGCCATCAAAAATCCTTCGATTTCCGGAGCCATGAATGCTTCGAGGCCATTTTTGGCTTTGATTTGTTCGGTGTATGTTGTTAACCGTCCACGAAAATCCGATTCGTAGGGCGTCAGGTCGCGTCCGCAGATGTTCGCGAATATCAGGACTTTGCCTGGGCCAAATATGTCAGATGGCAAAAATGTGATACTCGTCCAGTCAATGACCAGGCGCAGATCTGATTCGTGCAATTCCGAAAAACCGCGAATCGATGACCCGTCAAATGTTAAATTATTAAGTGAATCCAGAAAGAACCGTTTGCTGTAGTCCAGCATATGCAGGCGGCCTTCGATATCTGAAAAACAGACGGTGACTGCTTTGATGCGTGACTCGGCGGTCAGATATTTAACATGTGCTGTCTCTGCTTTGACAGGATCTTTTAACGCCCGCGCGTTGAGGTTCATCGTTTCGAGTTCGTCGTAGGTCAACTCGAGGAAGTTTTTTAGTGGTGTGGTTGGCATAATGAATTACTTTCTGCGCTTTGGTAGAGACGCGGTAACTGCTACTGGTACGGGTTCAGCAAAGACATAGCCGTCTTCTTCGTGTTGGCCTTTGTCGAGCCCCATGACTTCTTCGTCCGGGCTGACACGCAGACCGATTGTCATATCAATTAATTTTAGGAGGATCCAACTGGCTACGAAGGCAAAGCTTACTGCCGCACCCACCGCGATGGCTTGGTGGCCAAGGAGGGTCAGTCCCCCACCATGGAAGAATCCGTCGGCGCCGGCAGGGTTGACTGCTTTTTCAGCAACGAAGCCGATCGACAGCGCACCGACGATACCACCGACGGCATGCACACCGACAACGTCTAGTGTGTCGTCAAACCCAAACTTAAGCTTGAGCCCGACGGCATATGCACAGACAATGCCGGCCAGTACGCCGATGATGATAGCTGACAGAGGACTGACAAATCCAGCGGCTGGCGTGATAGCGACCAGACCGGCGACTGCACCGCTCACCGCACCAAGGGAGGTAACTTTGCGGTGACGCATGTAGTCAACAAACGCCCAACCGAGCATGGCGGCACCGGCGGCAACGTTAGTCGTAACAAAGGCGGATGCAGCCAGGCCACTTGCACCGAGGGCACTGCCGGCGTTAAAGCCGAACCAGCCGAACCACAGTAGTCCCGCACCCAGCATCGTAAACGGCAAGTTATGCGGTGTGATGCTACTTCTCTTTAACCCAGCACGTTTGCCGATGATAAGCGCGGCTGCGAGTGCGGCAATACCAGCGCTAATATGGACGACGGTACCACCGGCAAAGTCCAATGCGCCGAGGTTGCGAATCCACCCACCAGGTGCCCAGACCCAGTGTGCCAGTGGAGCGTAGACCAGGATGAGCCACAGGCTAGTAAAGATTGCGAAGGCCGAGAATTTCATGCGCTCTGCAAAAGCACCGGTAATCAGTGCCGGTGTGATCGCGGCAAAGAATAATTGAAAGACCGCAAAGGCAAGGTGCGGAATCGTTGGTGCTAATGCGGCATTGGGTGTCTGGCCGACACCGTTAAAGCCGGCAAAACTAAGATCGCCGATCAATCCGTGCACGTCAGGCCCGAACGCCAGACTATAGGCAACCAGTACCCATAGTACTGATACGATGCCCAGCGCAAAGAAACTTTGCAAGGCGGTTGCCAGTACGTTTTTGGCACGAACCATGCCCGAATAAAAAAACGCCAGCCCCGGTAACATCAACATTACCAATGCGGCTGATATAAGTACGTATGCCGTGTCTCCGGTGTCCATACTATTCCCCCTTCACGTCCTATGCAAATATTTAAACTAAACATTTGCATAATTAGTTTTAATATATTCCATATTTACATCATTACTTTTTTAATGCAAGTGTTTTTTATAACAATTTTTAAATAATAAGATTAAAAATTGTATATTTTATTATAAAGATTTTCATTTTTATAATAAAATATACAAAAAATAGCTTTTGAAATTATTGCGTATAACCACAGGCATATGATCACGCAAGTGGCAGAAACGCATTTGAGCTGCTCGCTTAGGCGGGTTTTTATTTTTTGTATACGTACCCTTGTATAATAGATGTAGAGATAATTAAGTAAGGAGGGTCGCTATGTCAGTACAGAAATTCGCCACGCATTTATGGTATGATTCGCAGGCTGAAGAGGCGGCCAAGCTCTACACGAGCCTGCTGCCTGATTCGCATATTGACAATATTTCCCGCGCACCCGAAGGCGTGCCGGACGTCAAAGCTGGCAGCGTATTTGTCGTTGATTTGACGCTGATGGGACAGAATTATATTTTCCTGAACGGCGGCCCGCTGTTTCCATTTAATTCGCAGGTATCGCTGTATGTCGAATGCGAGACCCAGGCCGACGTCGACAAATACTGGGACGCGCTGATTAGTGGTGGCGGCGCACCGGTGCAATGCGGCTGGCTGACTGATAAATTCGGTCTGTCGTGGCAGATTATTCCAACACGATTACAAGAGTTGATGACAAGCAAAGACCCCGCTGTTGCCAACCGGGTCACTGCTGCGATGTTGAAAATGATCAAGATCGACGTTGCTGAACTAGAAAAAGCCGCTGCGGGTTAATTGAAAGGCAACTAAGCGATCGTAATAACGACTTTGCCTTTGATTGACTCTGTCTCGCGGGCGGTGAAGGCAGCCTGTATTTCATCAATCGGAAATGTCTTGTCGATGACGACATCGACGACGCCGTCCTCGACGAGCGCGCGTAAATCGTCAAGCGATTTTGTCGCTACTTTTGTGCCCTGCGCTATTGCTGTCACACCGAGCTCATTCGCCTTTTTTTCATCGAATGGCCCGACGAGTGATACGGCGATGCTGCCTTTTTTGAGAACCTTCAATGCATCGTTAATATCATCGCCGGCAGTATTGTTCAAAACCGCATCATAATCATGGATAAGGTCGGTAAACTTTTGGGTTTTGTAATCAACAACCTCGTCGGCACCCAGCGACTTGACGTAGTCGATGTTACCATTGGATGCCGTCGTTGCGACGTAAGCACCAAGGTGCTTGGCGATCTGAATCGCGACTGACCCAATGCCGCCCGATCCGCCGTTGATGAATAGTTTTTGTCCGCTTTGGAGATGCATGTTATCGACTATGGCCTGCAAGGCGCTGATGCCAGCCGTCGGCAGTGTTGCCGCTTCGGCGTCATCCACGTTCTTCGGCGCGAGCGCGGTACTCGAGGCGTTGGCTGCTGCAAATTCGGCGAAAGCACCGCTGGCACCGAACATCGCATTGGCAGTGCCATAGACGCGGTCACCTACGGCAAACCCAGTCACGTCTGCACCAACTTCGACGATCGTGCCAGCAAAATCCAGCCCGAGCGTTGCCGGAAAGTTCAGTGGTGCCATCGTTTGTGCATAACCGGCGCGAACAGCTGAATCGAATGGGTTCAGGCTTGCGGCGGCTACTTTTACCAACACTTGATCGCCGGTTATCGTTGGTTTTTCCGCTTCGCGGACCTGAATGACCGATACGTCCCCATAATTATCAATTTGCGCTGCCTTCATGCGTTCCTCCAGTAAAGTAAAATAGTTGTTATTACTACTTTACTATACATTTTATAGCAAATCAAGCAGCGACGAAAATCAGTTGCTCAGAACGGAGAGGATATTGCCGGCCGGGTCTTTGAACCAGGCGATGTCCGGCCCCATCTTGGCGGCTTTGCCGCGCAGAATACCCTTTTCGTCCTGTGGCCCTGGCATATTATCATAGCGTTCGAGCACAATGTCGTGTTCGCTCACCAAATGATCGACTGTCTCGTCGATGTCTTCAACAACAAAGTTGAGGACAGTATATGACGCTGGCTGGTGATCCGGTTTGTCATAGACAAACAATTGGCCGCCGCCAGGAAGTTCCAACTGGAGCCCCATGGTTTCGTCCAGGACTTTCAGCCCAAGTTTGTCGACGTAGAACTCTTTTGCCTTTTCGCTATCGTCGACGGATAGTCCGCTGAATGCGCTGAGTGCTTTTAACATAACCCCTCCTTTTTATACGTTCGATTCCTGATCTTATAGTAGCACTGATTGATAGAGCTGTCTGTGGGCTGAAGCTGTATTTATTCGGCGATTAGTGACAAACTATTAGTATGACCCAACCCGAAGGCACGCCAGAATCTCATCAGGAAATCGCAGACAGATTGGATGCGAGAATGGACACATTGTTTGAAAGTATGCAAACACCCGAAGTCCGTGCTGCCGTTGATCGTGCTTTTCACCTGTCGTCGGCTGAGATAGGCAAGCTTTTAAAGAACCTCAAGATGAGTACGGAACCTAAGGAGGAAGAATTATGAAACCGAAAAGTATATCCGCACTTGTATACAAAGTGGTCGACCTGGAAAAGACACTCGCCTTTTATGAAGGCCTTGGGTTCCGCGTCGATAAAAACGACGGCCGAATCGCTGTCGTCTACGTCAACTGGTTCTCGGCTGAGTTCCACGTTGCGAATGATATCGATGACAGCCCCAAAGACGGCCCCCTGGTTTTGGTCAGCGTCGAAGTCGATACGTTTTACGAAGCCGCGGTCGCTGCCGGCTACAAACCGGAAAGCGAACTGCAACAAACCGTCAACGGTCGCACCGAATTCAGTATTCGCGACCCGAACGGTTATCTGATGGTCTTTTTCGAAAAGAAGAAATAGCTCATTAAAGTTTGGCGAGCTTTTTTTGCCAGTCACGATGGATAGCCAAGGCTTTTTTGGCTGCCAACCCGGTATATTCTGTTTCGGGATAGCTGACAATGCGGCGTTCGCGGTCAGTAAACCGCTGCCAATACGGTAACAGATCCCGGTCTTTCTCGACCGCTTGGTACAGCGGCTGCTGGTCGCGAAGCGCAGCGTGCGCCACCGCTTTGGCCGCCTCATGGCCGGTCGTATGCCCGTATTTTTCCAGCAACAAATACAGAGGTTCAGCGGCGATTGCGCCACCGGTAAGATGGAGATTCCGTTCCATATTTTCTTCATCAACCTCTAGCTTGCTCATGACACGGTTAAGACGCTCCGTCATGGACGCGACGCTGGCAATAACGACACCGTAAAAGCGTGATGATGCCGAATCGGTCAGATCCCTCTGGTGTTCGCTGCTGATATTCAGATTGGCATTCACGATTTGGGCGGTCACTTGTTTTGACATGCTGATGACGTTCTCAAAGTTCCACGGGTTGCGTTTGTGTGCCATCGTCGATGAGCCGGTCTGGCCCTTTTCGAACCGTTCACGGACTTCGGCGATTTCGCTGCGTTGCAGGTGGCGCATGTCGTGGGCCAGATTGGCCATGATGTTGGCCGTGATAGCCAGCTCGTCCACCAGCCTGACTGCGCCCTCGGCCGGTACGATCTGCGTCGAGTACGGCGCCGGCTGAATATCCAGATACCCAAGCACTGTCTTTTCGAACTTCAACGGATCATCAACGAACAGGCTGAGAGCATTGTAACCGCCGACCGCGCCCGAGAACTTTCCGCGCAGGTTTGCGCTGAGATCTTTCAGGGCAAGTGTGCTTTCCCCGAGACGACTGACGTATTCTGCAGCCGCGAAACCAAACGTTATCGGTACGGCGTGTTGACCATGGGTCCGGCCGATTTGTTTGGTATGGGCATAATCTTTGGTGAGGCCCAGTAGTGTTTCAAGCAACTCTTTCATTCGAGGCAAGACCAAGCTTTGGATCGCAGCGCGCAGCTGCAACGAAGCGGCCGTCGACACGATATCGTACGATGTGGCGCCGAAATGGACATACGGCTGAGCACTTTCCGGCAACTCATTTTTGATGCAATTGACCAGCGCTTTGATGTCGTGTTTTGTGGTTTTCTCTTCTTCGTACACCGCTTCGACGGTCACCTTTTTGGTCGCGGCCTCTATTTGCGAGGCGACTTTCTGGCTGCAGATGCCAAAGTCCGCCAGCGCATGCGCTAGCGCCGCCTCGACACGCGCCTGATAAGCGATCCGGCTGCGTTCCGAAAGATAGCCGGCGATGACCGGATCAAAGTAGCGGCTATCAATCGGGTCGATGGCGTCAAAACGGTCGCTCACGATACGTATTCTTTTAGCGTGTTCGTTATGTTGGTTTCGATCCGCGTCATCGGGTCTACCGCATCGGTTTTTACAAATGGTAACTCAGTCATTTTTTCATACAGCTCGATATATCGATCCGTCACTTGGGCCACAAATTCGTCACTCATTTCTGGCATGCCTTCGCCTGTGTGAATATTAAATCCGTTATCGATAAGCCATGCCCTAACAAATTCTTTCGAAAGCTGTTTTGGTGGTTCGGTCGACTGGCCGCCCACAAAAGCCTCGAAGCCGTCTGCATAAAAGTACCGCGACGAATCAGGCGTATGGATTTCGTCGATCAGGATGATGTCACCATTGACGCGGCCGAATTCGTATTTGGTATCCGCCAGCACCAACCCTCTTTCCTGTGCCATTTTTTGCCCGCGCTCAAAGAGTTGCAGCGCATAACCGCTCAACGTATCCCATTCCTTGGCGGTCGCGAGGCCGCTTGCGACGATATCATCGGCTGATACGTTCTCGTCGTGGCCCTCGTCCGCTTTCGTTGTCGGCGTGATGATTGGCGTGTCGAATCTATCATATTCTTTCATACCGTCCGGCAGCGGGATACCACAAATCTCGCGCGAACCTGCCGCGTAGTCCCGCCAAGCGCTGCCGACCAAATAGCCGCGGACGATCATCTCCACTTTTATAGGTTCGGCTGCCTTGCCAATACTGACGTTCGGATCCGGCACTGCTCGCAGCCAATTCGGGACGATGTCGCTCGTTTGATCAAGAAAGTATTCTGCCAACTGATTCAGCACCTGACCTTTGTACGGTATGGCGCGTGGCAAAATCACATCGAACGCCGAAATACGATCAGTCGCAATCATGACAACTACGCCATCGTCTAACGTATAGACGTCGCGAACTTTGCCGTGGTAGACGGCTTTTTGCCCGGGAAAATGAAAATCGGTGCCGTCTAAGGTGTCATAACGCATGTAACATCCATTGTTAGTTATTACTATAAAAAACACAAGTTTACGCTATAATCATTCCATGGATAATCGGGGGACAATCGGTATTGTCGGTGGCGGACAACTTGGGCGTATGCTGAGTCTTGCCGCTATGCCCCTCGGCTTTAAAGTCATCGTCGTCGATCCCGGCAAGAACAGCCCGGCAGCCCAAGTCGGTGCCGAGCAAATCATGGGCGACCTCTACGATCAGGCGGCACTTGAACGATTGGCCGATCGGGCTGATTTTTTGACGGTTGAAATCGAACATCTCGATACGAAAATATTGGAAGATATCGCCAAAGCGGGCAAACCCGTCAACCCTGCTCCGCAGACCATCCGTCTGATACAGGACAAATTCAAGCAAAAAGAATTCCTGCACGCTTCCGGCGTACCGGTGGCACCGTTTTGCGAACTCACCGACAGTGATTCAGCCAAAAAAGCCCTCACTAAATTCGGCAACAAAATGCTAGTCAAGACCCGTCACGGCGCCTACGATGGACGCGGCAACATGGTCGTCAAAAACGAGGCGGATATCAAGAAGGCTTTTGAACTTTTTGACGGCAAGCAGCTGTACGCCGAAGCATTCGTACCTTTCAAAAAGGAATTGGCCGTCATGGTCGCCCGCAGCATCGCCGGCAACGTCGCGCTCTACCCGATCGTCCAGACGATTCATGAACGGAATATTTGCGTCGAAGTTCTGGCGCCGGCTCCCATCAGTGATCAGGAACGGGGTAAGGCGGAAAAAGTTGCCCGAAACGTCGCCAAGCTGCTTGATGGTGCCGGTACGTTCGCTATCGAGATGTTCCTGACAACAGACGGCAAAGTGCTCGTCAACGAAATCGCTCCGCGCGTCCATAATTCCGGTCATTACACTATCGAAGCCAGCCGCACATCCCAATTTGAACAACATATGCGTGCGATAGCCGGCCTGCCACTCGGCGACACAAGCATGGTCGTTCCGGCCGCCGTCATGATTAACATCCTGGGTGAACGTAATGGCGAAACGCAACTGCGCGGGCTCGACAAAGTGCTCGGTATTCCGCATACGAGCGTCCATATTTATGGCAAATCGCCGACAAAGGTCGACCGCAAAATGGGACACATTACAGCTACTGGTAAGACGATTGCTGAGGCACGTCGGCGAGCCAGGCAAGCAAGAAAGCAACTGGATATTTAGGAGGAAAAATGGCAAACGCAGTCGTTGGGATAATTATGGGATCAGACTCGGACCTCGACGTCATGAGCGAAGCGGCAAAGGTACTTGACGGTTTTGGCGTCGCTTACGAAGTCCGTGTCATTTCCGCGCATCGTACTCCGGACATTATGGACGGTTATGCCCAGGAAGCCAAAGCAAGAGGGCTAAAACTTATCATCGCCGGAGCCGGTGGTTCGGCTCACCTGCCCGGCATGACAGCGTCTCATACGCCATTGCCGGTCATTGCTGTGCCGGTCAAGCGCGATCACCATGATCATGAGGCATTATGGTCGAATGTCAAAATGCCTCCCGGCATACCACTGGCCACCATGCCCGAAAACGGCGCCAAAAACGCTGCCTTGCTGGCAGTCGAGATTCTCAGCCTTGCCGATACGACACTGGCCGTTAAGTACGACGAATTTCGCACCAAACAACATGCCGATGTCATCGCTATTGACGACAAACTGGTAGTAATCGGTTGGGCTGAATACTTGTCATCCCACTCAAAGTAGTCTGGCCGATTATTCTTCTGAACTATCGGTTTGATACAGCTGGTATGCAGGCAACCAGTCGCCGTCGGTACGGATTTTGCTCTCCCTACCTTCTATAGGTGACATCAGGCCGATTTCTCCAAGAACCTTGACCATTGCGAAGACACGGGCTTCTCTGTCGACAACCGTCTCGTCGAGTGAGTCCGGAACAATGGCATGCGCGATATGCCTGATCGTAAACGGTAGTTTGCCATCATAGATACTATCCAGCGTGCATAACTCATCATAAAAAAGAGCGACGTCAGGATCATCGGTCTGCGCAAATTCTTGGAGCGCTTGTCGAGTCGGTAAATGAGACGGTTCAAAGTCTGGCATAGGATTAGTATACTAAAGATACGAAAATATCGGTCGTTTGCATGAACCGCCCGTTCGCAGGTATACTGGATTTAGTATGACAACTGGATCGAATAGCGCGCCCGCTGACGGGAAAGGCCAGACGTACGCCAAGTCAGGTGTCGATTATAGCGCTATGGATCCCATCAAAGTCCTTGCGCAGAAATCAGCCGCCCAGACAGCCCCTAATTTGAACCGTTTCGGCGCCAAAGAAATATCAGCCAGCCGTGGTGAATCGGCCTATGTCTGGGAAGAAGCGGACGCCTATCGGGCACTCGTTATCGAGGGTCTTGGGACAAAGAATCTCGTTGCGGACGCAATGCGTAAGATCACGGGCAAAACCTACTACGATCATTTGGCTCAGGATACGATTGCGATGGTCGTCAATGACCTGATCGTGGTCGGCGCACTGCCTCAGGTCGTCAACGCCTATTTTGCAATCGGCGATTCCAATTGGATGCTCGACGAGCAACGGGCGGCTGATCTGATTACCGGTTGGGCTGCCGCGTGCGATAAAATCGGCGCTGCTTGGGGCGGCGGCGAGACGCCCACGCTGAAGGGCATTATCGAACCGAACGCGATCGACCTTGGTGGGTCGGCGATCGGTATTATCAATCCCAAGGAGCGGCTCGTCCTTGGTGACAAGCTGGCTGCTGGCGACGCTATCGTACTGATCGAAAGCAGTGGTATCCATGCCAACGGGATTACGTTCGTCCGCAGTCTGGCGCAAAAAGATCCGAACATTTACGAATCTCGCCTATCTGACGGGCGCATGTTCGGCGAAGCAATCCTGACACCGACGCATTTGTATGTCGAACTCGTCCGCGACCTTATGGAAGCCAAACTCGACATGCACTATATGGTGAATATCACTGGCCACGGCTGGCGCAAATTGATGCGTGCAACGAAGGATTTGACGTACGTGGTCGAAGATATATTGCCGCCGCAGCCTGAATTCCTTTTCATGCAGCAGCAGGCTGCTGTCGACGACGAAGAAATGTACGGCAACTTTAATATGGGGGCTGGATTCGCGGTCTTTCTGCCGCAAGCAGATGCCGACAAGGTTGTCGAGCATGCCGCGCGCCACGGGATGAAAGCTATCGTCGCCGGCCGCGTCGAAGACGGTGCGAAACAGGTGGTGATAAAACCGAAGAACATTACGTTCTCTGCCGAAACGTTGGAGGTACGTTAATGCGGCTGTTCAAGGGCGTTAACGCGCTGTCAGAATTTCGCAAGAAGAAATTATTGGAGCAGCTACAAAAAAATACGGATATAACTGATATTTCCGCGGAGTACGTCCACTTCGCTGATGTCGATGATGGCTTTTCGGCGGCTGACGAAAACAATTTAACCCGGCTACTCACCTACGGTTCCCCCTACGAAGCAGACAGGGACGACGAACTTTTTTTGATAACGCCAAGAGCTGGCACGATGTCTCCGTGGTCATCCAAAGCCACTGATATTGCCAAAAATGCAGGTATCGCCAGCGTCAAACGTATTGAACGGGGCACGGCATACTACGTCAAAACCTCGCACGGTGCATTAGATAGGCAATTAGTAACGTCCATATTGTACGACCGCATGACCGAAAGCGGTTTTGCAGACTTTGACCAAGCAGCGGCACTATTCAGTGAGCCCGAACCGCAACCATTGCTGACGGTCGATAGCCAAAAAGGCGGTAAAGCCGCGCTCATCAAGGCAAACCAAGATCTCGGTCTGGCATTAGCTGACGATGAAATCGACTATTTGTACGACGCGTACAATGACCTCAAACGAAACCCAACAGACGTCGAGCTAATGATGTTCGCCCAGGTCAACAGCGAACATTGCCGCCACAAGATATTCAATGCCGATTGGAATATCGACGGCAAAAAACAGCCCAAAAGCCTGTTCAAAATGATTACGAATACCTATGAGAAAAATAGTCAGGATATTTTGTCTGCCTATTCCGATAACGCGGCCGTTCTGAGGGGCGACGTCGGCGGTCGGTTCTATGCCAATCCTTCCGACGGCCAGTATGCCTATCACCAAGAACCAATCCATTCCGTCATAAAAGTCGAAACGCACAACCATCCGACGGCAATAGCTCCTTTCCCGGGAGCAGCGACCGGCGCGGGTGGTGAAATTCGCGACGAGGGCGCCACAGGCCGGGGCGCCAAGCCGAAAATGGGACTGGCTGGCTATAGCGTCTCGAACCTCAACCTGCCAGGTGCGGGGCAACCGTGGGAAAAAGAATACGGCAAACCTGACCGGATCGCCTCCCCGCTCGACATCATGCTCGAAGCCCCGATAGGCGCCGCTTCTTTCGCCAATGAATTCGGACGTCCGAACCTCACCGGTTATTTCCGAACGTACGAGCAGCAGTCCGAGGAAAACGTGTGGGGATATCATAAACCAATCATGATAGCGGGCGGCCTGGGAAACATACGTGATGCACATGTCCAAAAAAGAAACCTCTTACCCGGCTCACAGATCATCGTTCTTGGGGGGCCGTCCATGTTGATCGGGCTTGGCGGCGGCGCTGCGTCCAGTATGCAGACGGGCGCAAGCAGTGAAGATTTGGATTTCGCATCGGTTCAACGTGCAAACGCAGAAATGGAACGTCGGGCACAGGAAGTCATTGACGCATGTTGGGCGCTCGGGGATGATAATCCCCTCATCACGATCCACGACGTTGGCGCCGGTGGACTTTCAAATGCGTTACCTGAAATAGTCCATGATTCTGGCCTAGGAGCGACATTCGAACTTCGTTCCATTCCAAGCGCAGAAACAGGGCTTTCACCACTTGAAATATGGTGCAATGAATCTCAGGAGCGCTATGTCATGGGAATCGATGAAGAGAGTCTCGAGCTGTTTACGCGTATCTGCGAACGCGAGCGATGCCCTTTTGCGGTCGTCGGCGAGACGACTCAGGCAGAGCAGCTCGTTGTCAACGACTCGTTATTTGGTAACCAGCCGGTTGACATACCTATGGCGACACTGTTTGGCAAACCACCGAAAATGACACGCACCGTCACATCGACGCAAAAAGACCTCCCGGATCTTGACCTGAAGGGCGTGGACGTCGCGGACGCCGTCAATAGGGTGCTTCATTTGCCATCCGTCGGGAGCAAAAAGTTCTTGATTACTATCGGTGACCGCAGCGTCGGTGGATTAGTCATGCGTGATCAGATGGTCGGACCATGGCAAGTGCCGGTCAGCGACGTCGCGGTGACAGCGGCCGCTTTCGACTCAACGTTTGGCGAAGCGATGGCGATGGGCGAACGGACGCCGCTTGCCCTGATTAACTCACCCGCCTCGGCTCGAATGGCAATCGGCGAAACGATTACGAACATGGCTGCTGCTGACATAGAAAAATTATCCGACATCAAATTGTCCGCCAACTGGATGGCAGCTGCCGGCGTCGGCAGCGAGGACCAGTCATTGTTTGAGGCTGTAAAGGCCGTCGGCGAAGATTTTGCTCCTGCTCTTGGTTTGACGATTCCGGTCGGCAAAGATTCGCTGAGCATGCGAACGGTATGGGACAAAAAAAGTGTCATATCTCCCCTGTCGCTTATTATCACAGGGTTTTCGCCTGTCACGGACGTACGGAAAACATTGACTCCTCAGCTGAACACCACAGTAGAATCATCCTTGATTTTCATTGATCTGGCACAAGGTAACCAACGGCTCGGCGGCTCGGCGTTGTCTCAGGTATACAACCAAGTCGGTAATAGTTCGCCAGATGCCGATCCTAAGGTACTGCGCAAATTCTTTGACGCGCTCGGTGCGCTGAGGGCGGCAGACAAACTGCTTGCCTACCATGACCGCTCGGACGGTGGCCTGCTGACGACCTTATGCGAGATGGCCTTCGCTAGCCGCTGTGGTTTGGCCATCGACCTGCGTGACCTGAATGGTGACCCACTCGATACACTTTTCAACGAAGAGCTCGGCGTTGTCATCCAAGTTAAAAAGGCCGATGAATCAGACGTCCTCGACATGCTTCAAGCAGTGCTTGGCGAACATGTGCACGTCATAGGGTCCCCTCGTAAACTGCAAACGATTACGATCACTGACGGCACAGAGATAATTTACGAGAACAGCCGCTTTCAACTTGAAACCTGGTGGAGTGAAACCAGTTACCAGATCCAGAAACTGCGCGACAATCCCGACGGCGCAGACCAGGAATATTCGATCATTGCCGACGATAAAGAACCTGGGCTGCAGCCAATGGTCAACTTTAAAACGGACACGAAAAAATACGAGGAAAAACCTCGCGTCGCCATATTCCGTGAACAGGGTGTCAATGGTCAGATCGAAATGGCTGCCGCGTTCGACAAAGCAGGCTTTACCAGCATTGACGTCCACTTGAATGACGTCATCACGGGACGCGTGTCGCTCGATGATTTCGTTGGGTTGGTTGCCTGCGGCGGTTTTTCCTATGGTGACGTCCTAGGTGCCGGCGAGGGCTGGGCAAAAACAATCTTGTTTGATCCTGAACTACGGGCGAAATTCAGCCATTTCTTCGAACGGCAAGACACATTCACCCTTGGCGTGTGCAACGGCTGCCAGATGTTATCCGCACTCAAAGAACTCATACCAGGAGCCGAAGAATGGCCGGAATTTTTGAAGAACACATCAGAACAATTCGAAGCACGACTGGTACTTGCCCGAGTCAATGAGTCACCGTCAATCTTTTTCTCCGGCATGGAAGGATCGTATCTACCGGTGCCGGTTGCGCACGGCGAAGGCCGGGCACATTTCACGGACGACAAGAAAGCTCGTGAGTCCCTCGATAACAAACTAGCGCCGCTGCAATACGTCGATAATTCTCGTAACGTGACCCAGCAGTATCCCCACAACCCAAACGGTTCACCCCTGGGTATTACTGCCCTCACGACGAGTGACGGCCGGGCCACGATTATGATGCCTCATCCCGAGCGGGCGTTCATGACGCGCCAGCTGTCCTGGCATCCCGACTCATGGGGCGCAGATTCTCCGTGGCTGCGAATGTTCCAAAATGCCAGAAACTGGATCGAAGAAAACTAAGATTAATCGCGACTAGGCGCTCAGCGTCTGTAGCAC
>OUNO010001162.1_pt2 | contig 24006 bp, 26 predicted proteins | sample 1779811 | NCBI WGS metagenome assembly OUNO01 (sample SAMEA3914804, study PRJEB12502) | metagenome | biome: forest; material: soil | place: Canada | collected 2010-06-25 | depth 0.3 m | reverse complement strand
CGGGCGGCATGTACTCGGTGTCGGTCATATTAGGGTATCCTCAGCGGCCGGCGTGAAGGCCGGCGCCATAGCCTGTAAGTCACCCCAGCATCCGCTCCAAGGTGGCCAGTTCGTCGGCCTCGCGCGCCGGCTTGTCCCAACGGATGCGGCTGATCCTGGGGAAACGCATGGCCACGCCGGACTTGTGTCGCGTGGAGCGCTGCAGGCCCTCGAACGCCACCTCCAGGACCAGGCCGAAATCCTCGCCGGCGCGCACCGCCCGCACCGGGCCGAAGCGCTCGGTGGTGTTGTCGCGCACGAAGGCGTCGAGCCGCTTCAGCTCGGCGTCGGTGAAGCCGAAATAGGCCTTGCCCACCGGGGTGAGCGCGCGGTGGCCGGCGGCGTCCTCGCGCCACACGCCGAAGGTGTAGTCGGAATAGAAGCTGGAGCGCTTGCCGTGCCCGCGCTGGGCGTACATCAGCACCGCGTCGATGAGGTGCGGGTCGCGCTTCCATTTGAACCACGGGCCCTTGGGGCGACCGGCCTGATAGACGCTGTCCCAGGCCTTGAGCATGATCCCCTCGGCCTGGCGCGCGTCGCCCTCCGGCGGGGCGAGGCGCAGGGCGGCGAGTTCGTCCCAGGTCGCGAACGGCTGCAGGGGCGAAAGGTCGATGGCTGGGCTGGCGATCGCGGCCACGAACGCCTCCAGCCGGGCCCGCCGCTCACGGAAAGTCAGGGTACGGATGTCCTCCTCGCCGTCCAGCAGCAGATCATAGGCGCGGATCCCGGCCGAGAAGGCGGCCATGAGCTTGGACTCGGCGGTCTTGCGGTTTAGACGTTGCTGCAGATCGCCGAAGGGGGCCACCGTTCCTTCCCGCAGGACCAACAGCTCGCCGTCAATCACGCCGTCGAAGTCGAGGGCGGCGATGACGTCGGGGAAGGCGGCGCTGATCTCCTCGCCGGTGCGGCTGTAGAGGCGCCGCCGGCCGGCCTCGTTCACCGCCTGGATGCGGATGCCGTCCCACTTCCACTCGGCGGCGTAGTCGGCCGGATCCAGCCTGGCGAAATCGACGGCCTCGTCGATGGCGTGGGCCAGCATCGGCGGGCGAAACCGGGCCGGGGTGGCGCTGGTGGGCTTTTCGCCGCGCCCCTCCAGCCAGGCGAAGAGGTCGCCATAGGGCGGGGTCAGGGCATGCCACAGCTCCTCGATTTCGCCCACCTCCACACCGCCGATGTTGGCGGCGGCCTGCTTGGCCAGGCGGGCCGAGAGGCCGACGCGCAGGCCGCCGGTCATCAGCTTCAGGAGCGCCCAGCGGCCGTCGGGTTCCAAGGCGTCGAGCCAGGCCTCCATGAGCGCCGAGGCCTCGGCCCGGGCGGCGGTGCGCAGGGCCTCGACCACTTCGGAGAGCTCCGGCTCGCGGTTGGCGCCGGGTTTGGCGGGCCAGATCAGGGCCACGGTCTCGGCCAGGTCGCCGACATAATCGTACGACCAGGCGAAGAGGGCCGCGTCGACCCGACTCTCCACCAGCTTGCGCAGGGCCGCTGGCTTGGTCCCGTCGAAGCTCAAGGCCCCGGTCAGCGCGGCCAGAGCCCAGCCGCGCTCCGGATCGGGGGTGTTGGTGAGGAAGTCGGTGACCAGGGTCAGCTTGGCGTTGCGCGAAGAGGTCAGCGACAGCCGGTCGAGGAGATAGGCGAAGGCTTTCACCGGCCCCCGTCCCGGCTTCGCCGGCCCTCCCCCCAGAGGGGGGAGAGAGAGGCGGTGTCAAACATCCTCGTCCTCGTAGCCGACCAGGGCCAGGGCCCGGGCGGGAATGCCGGCCAGCTCGCACCAGCGGCCTAGGGCCTCCTCGCGGCCGTGGGTGATCCACACTTCGCCCGGCCGGATCTCGTCGATGGTGCCGGTGAGTTCGTCCCAGTCGGCGTGGTCGGAGATCACCAGGGGCAGCTCGACGCCGCGTTGGCGGGCGCGGGCGCGGATGCGCATCCAGCCCGAGGCAAAGGCGTCCACCGGATCGGCGAACCGCCGGGCCCAGAGCGTGGAGACGGCCGCGGGCGGGGCGATGACGATGGCCCCCGGCAGGGCCTTGCGGCCGGCGTCGGTCGCCGGCTCCAGCGGCCCCAGATCGACGTCGAAGCGGCGGTAGACCTCGTTCATCGATTCCAGCGCGCCGTGGACATGGATTGGCGCCGACCAGCCGGCCTCGCGCAGCAGGCAGGTCACCCGCTGGGCCTTGCCCAGGGCATAGACCCCGACGACGTGGGTGCGCTCGGGAAACTGGCGCACGGAGCCCAGCAGCTTTTCGATCTCGCCGGCGTCGCTGGGATGGCGGAACACCGGCAGGCCGAAGGTGGCCTCGGTGATGAAGACGTCGCAGGGAACGGGCTCGAAGGGCGCGCAGGTGGGATCGCGCCGGCGCTTGTAGTCGCCGCTGACCACCAGGGTCAGGCCGCGATGCCTGACCACCACCTGGGCCGAACCCAGCACATGGCCGGCGGGAACCAGGCTCACCTCGACACCGTCGCGGCTGACGGTCTCGCCATAGGCCAGGGGCCGCACGGCGCCGGCGTAGCCAAGCCCATAGCGCGCCTCCATGATCGCCAGGGTCTCGCTGGTGGCCATGACCAGGTCGTGGCCCGGCCGGGCGTGGTCGCCGTGGCCGTGGGTGATGACCGCGCGGGCCACGGGGCGCACGGGATCGACGTAGAAATCCCCCGACGCGCAGTAGAGGCCGGCGGGCTTGGGGCAGAGGATGGCTTCAGGCCGGATCACGCTGAGGGATATAGGCGTCTGCGTTCCGAATTCCTTCTCCCCTTGCGGGAGAAGACCTTCCCCCGTCGGGGGTCGGATGAGGGGTTGATCGGCCGTCGAGATTATCCTGCGGCAGGCAAGTCCCCGGCTGAGCGCGACATCTCATCCGTCGGGCTCTCGCCCGACACCTTCTCCCGCAAGGGGAGGAGGAAATGGCCGTATAGCCCTACGTTGCGGAATGTCCCTATAACGCCGCCATGACCCTGGAGAACACGGACGCTGCCATCCTCGAGGCCCTGGGCGAGCGCATGGCCGCCGGCACGCCGCAGTCGGCTGCCCTGGGGGTGCGCATCGTCTCGGTCAAGCCTGGCGAGGCCGTCATGGCCATGCCGCACCGGGCCGAACTGGTCGGCGACCCGGAGACCGGGGTGCTGGCCGGAGGGGTGGTCACCACCCTGCTGGATCACGTCTGCGGCCTGGCCGTGTCGTCGAGGCTCGTGGCCGCCGGGACGGCCGGCCCCATCGCCACCCTGGACCTGCGCATCGACTACATGCGCGCCGCCGAGCCCGGCCACGACCTCTTGGCCCGGGCGATCTGCTATCACATCACCCACTCGATCGCCTTCGTGCGCGCCACCGCCTTCGACGGGGACGAGGAGAACCCGGTGGCCACCGCCCAGGCGGCCTTCGCGCTGGGAACCGGCCCGGGCCCCTCTGGCGCGACGCAAATTGGCGGGGCGCCGATCCGATGAGTTCTGGCCGATGAGCGACGAGCGCAAGGCGCGCCTGGCGGCGATGCTGCAGACCGTGCCCTATATCCAGTTCCTCGGCATGGACGCCGAGCTGGCCGGCGACGAGATGACCGCCATCCTGCCGTTCGCGCCGCACCTGGTGGGCAATGTCATCCTGCCGGCCCTGCATGGCGGGGTGGTCGGCGCCTTCCTGGAAATGACCGCCATCTGCCAGCTGGCGGTGCGCGAGCCCTTGCGCCGCCTGCCGCGGACCATCGACGTAACCATCGAGTACCTGAGGCCCGGCCGGGCGGTGACCACCTTTGCTCGGGCCGACGTGCGCAAGGTCGGCCGGCGCATCGCCAATGTCCACGTCGAAGCCTGGCAGGAATTTCGCGCCGCCCCGGTGGCGTCCCTGCGCGGCCACTTCATGCTCAGCCCGCCGGAGAAACCCGCGAGCTAGGGGCGTTCGCCCTGGCCCCCCTCCCGGCTTCGCCTGGGCTCCCCCCAGAGGCAGGGGAATTGCATATGGAATTTCGGCCGCAAAATTGGGGCCGAACCGCATCTTTGGAGACTCTAAACTCCAGCGAAATACTCGACGAAGACTTGGGCCAACCCGCCTTGGCGGCGACCTGGATTCCATATGCGATAGCCCTGCCCCTTTGGGGAGGGGGACCCCGAAGGGGTGGAGGGGGCCGCCCTCAGGCGGCCTCGCGCTCTTGGAGCCTGGCGCCCAGGAGCGGCTCGAAAATATGGGTGGCGAGGTGGCGGACGACGTCCACGACCACGCCGTCTCCGGTGAGGTGATAGGCCTGGTTGTAATTGGCGGGCAGCGTGTAGTCGTCCGGCAGACCCATGAGCCGGGCGGTCTCGCGGGCGGTGATCAGGCGCGAGCGCACGGTTTTGCCCTCCACGACCATGACGGTCTGTCGGCTGGAGCCGCCAGCGGGGGTCCGCAGGCATCCCGAGACGTCATCGAAACGGATCTCGGCCCTCTGGGTCTTGCGGCCGCGGTCATCCAGCCGCGTGCGCTTGTAGATAGCGCCAACCATTCGCCGACCGGTGCGCCGGGCGGCCTCAGCCTTGGCCAGGTTCACCGGCGACATCAGGCTGAGGATGCGCCCCGTCTGGCTGGCCGAATGCCAGGCGACGCCGGTGTCTTCGACGAGTTCGGCAAAGGTGGTGTTGCGGCGCGCCGGCGCCGGCGGCGCCCACCAGAGCATGGTGTCCCTGATGTCTGGCGAGACGGTTTCGATCGCGCGGCGGAGCGCCGGGGTGTGAAAGGGTTCAACGGGCCCGGGCGAAAGCAGCGACGGATCGATCGCGACGCCTTCGCGGACGCCGATCAGGAAGAGGCGCGGGCGCGATTGGGGCACGAACAGAGCGGCGTCGATGACGAGCGCGCCCATCCGATATCCGGCGTCATGGAACGCGTGGCAGATGGCCGCGAAGTCGCGCCCGCCGTGCGAGGTCAGGGCCCCGCAGACGTTTTCGAGGGCGACGATCGCCGGCGCCCGACCCTCGACGACGAGGCCCTGCATGAGGCGCCAGAACGGATAGAAGGTCCCCGAGCGCTCGCCTTTGAGGCCCGCGCCTATGCCGGCCAAGGACAGGTCCTGGCACGGGAACGATCCCCAAGCCAGGTCGGCGCGCCCGGGCAGGTCCGACGGATCGAGAGCGCCGACGTCGCCAATCTTCAGCTCGCCGCCCGTTCCCCAGTTGGCCTGGTAACTGACGCCTTTGTTGGCGTCGAAGTCGTTGGCGAACAGGCACGTCCAATGGAGACCGAGGCCGGCCCTGGCCATGCCGCCGCCGGCGAAGAATTCGTAGAAGCTGGGCAAGGCGCCTCTCAGCTGAGAATCGGTCTGGGCCAGTTTGGCATGCTATGGCAAGTGGGTCGCCTCAGGAGACCCAAGCCATGCGTTCGCCCGACTTCCTCACCGCCGTGGGCATCGGCGTCAGCGACCTGAAACGGTCGATGGATTTCTACACCCGGGTGCTGGGCATGCGGCAGACCCAGGTGTTCAAGCTGGACCATATGGACGAGGTGGTGGTCGCCCACGAGGGCCGCAGCGCCGTGGTGCTGATGCACTACACCGACGGCTCGGCGCCCAACTACCGGGACAACCCGGTCAAGCTGGTGTTCTTTGTCACCGACCCAGCCGGCCTGATCGAGGCCATCCGCGCCGACGGCCTGGAGATCACCCATGAGCCCGCGCCGGCGGAGACCATGGGCGGGGCGATGCTCGGGATGGCCAAGGACCCCGACGGCTATATCATCGAACTGATCCAGGCGCCGGCCGCTCGCCAACCGGCCGGCGAGATCGCCGAGGCCAGCGCCTGACCGAAGGAGCTTTCTCCTCTCCTCCCTCCCCTTGAAAGGGAGGGAGTCATTGACCCCGCCGGCCCTGCGCCTTACCCCCGGCCGCCATGCTGCAAGGTCTCAGCCCTCTCGCCCGTGAGGCGCGCGTATGGCCGTTCGAACAGGCCAGAGCCCTGCTCGCGCGGCTGCTGCGCGTGCGCCTGGCGGGCGAAGACGAGCGCGACCTGGCCGCCACCCTGATCGGCGCCGGCAAGATCGACGACGCCCTGGCCGCCCTGCCAACCCTGGCCCGCCCGGTGCTGTTGCAGACCGGCTATGGCGCGTCGGGCCTGCCGCACATCGGCACCTTCAACGAGGTCGCCCGCACAACCATGGTGATGAACGCCTTTCGGGCGCTCACGGAAGATCTGATCCCGGCCCGGCTGATCTCGTTTTCCGACGACATGGACGGCCTGCGCCGGGTGCCGGATAATGTGCCCAACCGCGAAGCCTTGGCGCTGGACCTCGGCAAGCCGCTGACCTCGGTGCGCGACCCGTTCGGCGAGCACGCCAGTTTCGGCGCCCATAACAACGCCCGTATGCGCGCCTTCCTGGACGCCCACGGCTTCGTCTACGACTTCTATTCCTCGACCGAGTGCTACGCCTCCGGACGGTTCGATGCGACCCTGCGCCTGATCCTGGAACGCTTTGACAAGGTCCAGGCGGTGATGCTGCCCACCGTGGGGCCTGAGCGCCGGGCCACCTATTCGCCGTTCCTGCCGATCAGTCCGACCACCGGGCGGGTGCTCTATGTCCCGACCCTGGAGCGGCATTTGGACCGGGGCACCATTGTCTATGAGGACGAGGACGGCCGCCGGGTCGAGACCCCGGTCACCGGCGGGGCGGTCAAGCTGCAGTGGAAGCCCGACTGGGCCTGTCGCTGGACCGCGCTCGGCATCGACTATGAGATGTCGGGCAAGGACCTGATCGACTCGGTGAAGACCTCCTCGCAGATCTGCCGCGTCCTGGGCGGGACGCCGCCGGAGGGGTTCAACTTCGAGCTGTTTCTCGACGAGAACAACCAGAAGATCTCCAAGTCCAAGGGCAATGGCCTGACCCTGGAGGAATGGAGCCGCTACGGGACGCCCGAGAGTCTGGTGTATTATCTGTTCGGCTCGCCGCGCTCGGCCAAGAAGCTGGCCTTCGAGGTTATTCCGCGGGCGGCGGACGAATATCTGCAGCAGCTGGACGCCTACAACCGCCCGCCGGCGGAGAGGTCGGGGGAGAACCAGCGGCCGGCCAACCCACTCGACAATCCGGTGTGGAGCGTCCACGGCGGCGCCCCGCCGACCAAGTCATCGCCGGTGTCGTTCGGCCTGCTGATCAATCTGGTCTCGGCCGCGAACGCCTCGGACAAGGCGATCCTGTGGGGCTTCATCAGCCGGCACATGCCGGGGGCGACGCCTGGGAGCGAGCCCCTGCTCGACCGCCTGACCGACTATGCGCTCAACTACTACGATGACTTCGTCAAGCCGGCCAAGCGCTTCCGTCCGCCTACGGACCATGAGCGCGCCGCCCTGGCGGACCTCGCCCGCCGCCTGCGCGCCCTGCCGGCGGACACCGCCGAGGCCGAGGTGGTGCAGAACGAGGTCTATGAAGCCGGCAAGGCGGCCGGCTTCGAGCCGCTGCGCGCCTGGTTCGCCGCCCTGTATGAGGTCCTGCTCGGCCAGAGCCAGGGCCCGCGTTTCGGCTCGTTCGCGGTGGTCTTCGGGCTGGCTGAGACCATCGCGCTCGTCGAGCGCGCCCTGGCCGGCGAGGACCTGGCCGCAAGCTCCTAGAGACACAGAGACGCGGAGATCGCAGAGGCGCGTCCTCCCTCCCCTTCATGGGGAGGATCGAGACGCGGAACGCGTCCGGGGTGGGGCGGGCCGGCGTTCCCACCCCCTCCGGCCCTTCGGGCCACCTCCCCCATCAAGGGGGAGGAGGATATGAATTCGCGGGGATGAAGGGTGTATCGGATGAACTCTCTCTGCGCCTCCGGGGTTCAAGCGAGGCCGGCCGCATCCCCCTCCTTGACCTCGCCCCCCTCGCTCACCTGCACATAGATGCCGGTGAGCAGGTGGCCGTAGAATTCGTGCAGGCGCGCAGTCACCTCGATGTCGCGCGCCGCGGTGACCGGATCTACGTCCGGGGCGGAGCAGCGGGTGATCGGGGCGAACACCGTGGCCCGGGCCTTGCCCAACTGGAGCTCGCGTCCCTTCCAGCCGTTTTCGGCCCAGGCCGGCCAGCCGTCGACATAGAGATTGGCCCGAAAGCGTAGGGGGTCGACCGGCCGCCCAAGCCGTTCGGCGAAATCGCGCACGCTGGCGAGATTGACGATCGAGACATGGCCCATGGGGTGGTCGAGGAACCTGTGGTCCGCGGCCGCCACCATGCGCAACGGACCGGTGGCCGACTTGCCAAGTAGGATCGTCAGCCACTCGGCGAAAGCCGGCCGGCCGGCCTCGTCGAGGCGGCCGTCGAAGTCGGCCATCCCCGACGCCGTGGCCGTCAGCCGACCGCTGGTATCGTCATAGTCGGTGCGGGCGCGGGCGACCTCGGCGATCTTGGCCAGGACGGCGAAGCGCTGCTTGGAGATCCAGGCCGGGTACTCCGGATCGAACCCGCTGGGCCCGTCCTCGACCGCAAACAGGCGGTCGCCGGGAAAGGCGGCCCCTGAGGTCAGATACGCGCTGGCAACCTTCTGCGGGGTAAAACCCTTGATCGGGTGCCGAAAAAGTGCGGCGATGTGGCCGGTCATGGCGCGTTCCTGCCATTGATTGCGCCGCGCGGCGGCAGAGGTCATCCAGGACGGGCCACCATGGGCGAACCCCCGACGGCGGCGGACAAACCGCCCGGCAATGGCGCCGCTGTCAAGGCAGGCGATATTCTCGGCCTCGCCCTGCGGGTCGCGCCATGGCTTGCCATGGCCGGGGTGGCGGCGTTCTGGCGCCGGGACCGCCGGCGCCTGCGCCCGAAGGCTGTCCTCTCGCCCGAAGCCTTCGACGCCCTCGAGCCCCATCGCGGCCGGACGGCGAATTTCCCCTGGCTGATTCCGCCCCTGGGTTGGAAGGATATCGCCCACCGGACCTACCACGAATATGGCCGGGCCCGGCTGCCGGCGCTTGCCGGCGGGGCGACCTTCTATCTGCTGCTGGCGACCTTCCCGGCCATCGCCGCCTTCGTCTCGCTCTACGGCCTGTTCTCCAACGTCGACACGGCCGAGCAGCAGTTCCTTCACCTGGCCAGGATCTTCCCCAGCGACGCGATCAATCTCATCGGCGATCAGATGGTGCGCGTCGCCGCCCAGAGGCACGGCGCCCTGGGCGCCGCCTTCGTGGTCAGCGCGGCGATCTCATTGTGGAGCGCCAACGCTGGCATGAAGGCGCTCTTCGACGGCGTGAACGTCGCCTACAATGAGCACGAGACCCGGCCGTTCTTCCATCTGAACCTGATCACCTACGCGGCCACCCTGATGGCGACCGCCTTCATCGTCCTGACCACCGGCGCCGCCCTGGCCGTGCCGGACGCCCTGCATCGTCTCGGCTTCCACGACATCGCGCCGTGGTGGGACCCGCTGCGCTGGATGGGCATACTGATCACGGCGACCCTGGCCTTCGCCTTGGTCTATCGCTTCGGGCCCAACCGGCGGCCGGCGCGGTGGCGCTGGTTGATTGGCGGGGCGCTGTTTTCGGCCGTGGCCTGGATGGCAGGGTCACTTGGATTCACCTGGTATCTCAACACCTTCACCCATCTGGGCGTCACCTACGGATCCCTGGGCGCGATGATCGGCCTGATGCTGTGGATGTGGTTCTCGGTGATGATCGTGCTGCTGGGCGCGGAGCTGAACTCGGAGATCGAGCACCAGACGGCGTGCGACACCACCGTCGGCCAGCCCAAGCCCATCGGCGAGCGCGGCGCGGCGGTCGCCGACAGCGTCGGACGGGCGTACACGGCCTCGCCTAGGGAGATGCGCGACTGGGTCGGGGCGACCATCGCCGGCGCGGCCCGCGATGTATGGAACTGGCTTCGCGGGCTCAATCCCCTGAGATAGTAGAACACCTCTTGGGTGCGGGCAGGGAACGCCATGGGACGGTCAACCGAGGTTCTGGTGGAAGGGATCTATTTCGGCGAGGGGCCGCGCTGGCGGGACGGGCGGCTGTGGTTCAGCGACTTCTACGCCCAGGCGGTGAAGTCGGTGTCCCTCGCCGGCGACCTCAGGACCGAGATCGAGCTCGACGATCGCCCCTCGGGCCTCGGCTGGATGCCGGACGGTTCGATGCTGATTGTCTCCATGACCAAGCGCCAGGTGCTGCGCCGCGGGACCGACGGGGCGATCACGGTCCATGCCGACCTCAGCCATGTGGCCGGATTCCACTGCAACGACATGGTGGTCGACGCGGCGGGCCGGGCCTATGTCGGCAACTTCGGCTTCGACCTCGACGCGGAACTGACCGCTCGCGGCGTGCCTTCGGTGCTGGCCGACCATACGACCGCCGACCTCGTCCGCGTCGACCCGGACGGCGCGGTCAGCGTGGCGGCGACCGAAATGCACTTCCCCAACGGCTCGGTGATCACCCCGGACGGCAAGACCCTGATCGTCGGCGAGACCTTGGGCGGCGTCCTGACCGCGTTCGACATCGGCGCCGGCGGGGTGCTGGCCAATCGCCGGGTGTGGGCCCCCACCAGTCCGCGCGTCGCCGACGGCATCGCGCTGGATGCCAAGGGGCGCATCTGGATCGCCAATCCCATCGCCCCAGAATGCGCCCTGATCGCCGTGGGCGGCGAGGTGGTCGAGGTGATCGACTCCGGCCAGCCCTGCTACGCCTGCATGCTGGGCGGCGAGGATGGACACACCCTGTTCATGCTGACCGCCAAGAGCTCGGTCGCCCATGACGCCGCCGCCGCGCCGACGGGCAAGCTGTTGATCGCCACGGTCGAGGCGCCCCACGCCGGCTGGCCGTGACCGCCATGCCTTTTCCTCCCTGCCCGGCGTCGCTAGGTTCGACCCGTCGAAGGGGAGAGCGATGACACTACGGATGGCCAAAACCACAGCAGCCCGGATCTCAGCCGCCAAGGCCGCGAGCCTGGTGCGGCCTGGCATGTGGCTCGACTTCGGCGTCAGCGTCAGCCAGCCGGACGTGTTCGACGCCGCCATGGCGGCGCGGGTGGCCGAACTCCACGACGTCAAGGTGCGCTCCTGCATCGCCCTGAAGCCGCGCGCTTTCGTGGAGGCCGATCCCGGGCGCGAACACTTCGAGTCCTTCAGCTGGCACTTCGGCGGCTATGAGCGGGCCAAGCACGACGTCGGCCTCTGCCACTACATCCCGCTCAACCTGGGCGAAGTCCCCGACTACTACCGGCGCTTCATCGATCCGGTCGACATCGTGGTGATCAAGACCCTGCCGATGGATGCGGACGGCTGGTTCAATTTCGGGCCCACCAATGTCTGGAACCGCGCCGTCATCGAGCGCGCCCGCATGGTGATCGTGGAGGTGAGCCCGGGCTTTCCCTACGTCCCGCCGCAGGAAAATGGCGTCCACGTCAGCGAGGTCGACTTCATCATCGACGGCGACGAGGCGCCGCCGGCGGAATATCCGCACCCGCCGCCATCCGATCTCGACCACGCCATCGCCCGTCTGATCGCCGCCGAGGTGGACGATGGCTGCTGCCTGCAGATCGGTATCGGGGCCATGCCTAACGCCGTCTGCGAATTGCTCCAGGAGAGCGGGATCAGGGACATCGGCGTGCACACCGAAATGCTCACCGAGGGGATCATCGATCTCTACAAGGCCGGGTGTGTGACCGGCGCCCACAAGACCCTCGATGCGGGCAAGGTGGTGTTCACCTTCGCCCTGGGCTCGTCGGCGCTCTACGCCACCCTCGACCGCAATCCCGACATGCTGTGCCTGCCGGTCGACTACACCAACATGCCGCACATCATCATGAAGAACGACAATGTGGTGTCGATCAACAGCACCACCCAGATCGACCTGCAGGGCCAGGCGGCCTCCGAGTCCGACGGCCACCGGCACATCAGCGGTACGGGCGGCCAGCTGCAGTTCGTCCGCGGCGCCTATGCGTCCAAAGGCGGCAAATCGTTCATCTGCCTGCCGTCCACCTATGAGCGAAAAGGCGTGCGCAAGAGCCGGATCGTCCTCGATCTGACGCAGGGCAACATCGTCACCACCCCGCGCTCGGACGTGATGTACGTGGTCACCGAATACGGCATGGTCAATCTGAAGGGGCGCTCTGTGTGCGAGCGCGCCCGGGCCTTGATCGACCTGGCCCATCCGGACTTCCGCGAAGACCTCGAGCGAGCGGCCCACGCGCACGGGCTGCTGCCAAGGAGCGTCGCGGCGCGCTCATTAGCTTAAAGCCCCACGGATTCCGATTGGACGGTCGAGCGGATCGATCAGCACGCCGGGATTGAGGATGCCGGCCGGGTCGAGGGATTTCTTGGCCGCGGCCAGGGCGGTCCGGAACAGGGGCGAGGACTGACCCTCGTAGCCGCTGCGGTGATCGCGGCCCACGGCGTGGTGGTGGGTTACCGTGCCGCCCAGTTCGACGACGATGTCATTGGTCGTGCGTTTGATCTCGCGCCACCTGGCCAGGGAGTCGGCGAGGTTGCCGGTGGCGGCGCCCAGCGCCGAGTAGGAGAAATACGGCGCCGGTCCGTCCGGATAGATGTGGGTGAAGCGGCACGACACGGTGGCATCGTGGCCGCAGATCTCGCGAATGACCGCCGCGGTCCGTTCGCGTACGCCCTCGTACAGGGTCTCGAAGCCATCCCAGGTGATCGCCGTCTCGAAGGTGTCGGTGATGACGCCGAGCGCAACCATCAGGTCGCGGTAATAGGGCATGCGGATGAAGACGTTGCGCCACTGGCCGGCCGCGCCCTGGCGATGTTCCGCCGCGCCGCCGCCGGGGGCAAGCGATCGGGCCACCGCGTCGGCGTCGACCTGGCCTTGGTGGTCAGCGACCAGCTCGAGGGACCTTTTCATCCAGGCGTCCAGCGGGTGATCGGCGGACTCGAATCCCAGCACCAGGACGGCCGCCGTACCGTCGCCGACGCCGTTGGCGCCCGCTTCCGCCGGGTCGAGCAGGCGGCAATTGCTGGGGAAGAGGCCCGACTGTGACAGAGCCCGCACCGCCGCCGTGGCTTTGGCCATGGTCTCAAAGGTCACGCTGGCCGAGGCCTGGTGGATCGGGCGGTCCTGCAGCCGCATCCACGCCTCCACGATCACGCCCAATATGCCTTCCGAGCCGATCATCAGCCGGTCCGGCGCGGGACCGGCGCCGGAGCCCGGCAGGCGACGTGTCTGCAGGATTCCGGCCGGCGTGACGGTCCGGGTTGACTCCACGAAATCGTCGATGTGGGTGTACAACGAGGCGTAGTGGCCGCCGCTGCGGGTGGCGATCCAGCCGCCCAGAGTTGAGTGCTGCAGGCTCTGGGGGAAGTGCCGCAGGGTCAGGCCGTGCGGCTTCAGCTGGTCCTCGAGTTCCGGGCCCAGGGCCCCGGCCTGGATGCGCGCCGCCCGGCTGGTGCGGTCGATCTCCAGCACCTTGTGCAGATACTGCAGGTCGATGGACACCGTCCCGGCGTAGCCATCGCCCACGTCGGGCTCGACGCCGCCGGCGACGCTCGATCCGCCGCCGAACGGAATGGCCGCCACATTGGCCTTGGACGCCCAGTCCAGAATGGCGGCGACGTCGGCTTCGGACTTCGGGAACGCGACCACATCCGGCGGATGGCGCACGTCGCGCAGATACATGCGGACGATATCGGCGAACGACTTGCCGAGGCTGTGCGTCAGGCGGTCGTAGGGGGTCACCGACATCATCGACGCTAGCGTCGCCGGCGGGGCGACGCGGGGCGGGCGTAGCTCAAAGTCCCTCAGCCGCGGCGCGGGAGTCTCCACCGGAGCGGCATTGAACCGCATGGCTGATCGGCGCACGCGGGCCTCTTCATCGGGCGACAGGCGATCGTCGGCGTAGCCCCACCCATGGAAGCGCAGGGTGCGGCGGCGAGACAGGGTGGCGGTCATCGCCGGGGTTATGGCCTATCGTCGGTGCGCCCTAAAGGTCCAGAGGGGCCAGCTGGGCGACGCGTTGCGGCTCCCGCTTCCAGATATCCGAGGCGTCGACATAGACCTCGAGGTTGTTGCCGTCGGGATCATCGAAATAGAGCGACTTGGTGACCTCATGGTCGATAGGCGTCACCACCACCCCGGCGCCCTCGAGTACCGCCTTGGCCTCGCGCAGTTCATCGAGGCTGTCGCCGATCTTGAAGGCGACGTGATGCAGGCCGACCGCCGTCTCCGCATGGCTGCTGCCCTCCCCGCTGACTTCCAGGACGGCGAAGTCATGATGATTGCCGAGACTAAAGAAAGTCATCTTCATCCCGCCCTCGTCGAACCGAGCCATGATCGGCAGGCCGAGGAGGCCGTTGTAGAACCGCTCGGCGCGCGCCCAGTCGGTCACGCGCAGGACCACATGGCCCAGGGCTTTGATCTCCATCGGTTTGCCTCTCCCTCAGCCCTGGTGGTGCGTTCCGGCCAGCGCAGCAAAACCCTTGGCGAAGCCATGCCAGGCGGCGGTGTCGCTGATCGGCATCACCGCCAGGGGGATGAGAACCAAGATCGGCACGGCGATCATATAGACCGGATGGATGCGCCCGCGCGTGCGCCAGTCATAGATCAGGGCTGGCACGATCAGCAGATAGCTGAGGTAGCAGGCCGGGACATCGATCCACACCGGCAGCTGTTGGGTCGGCGGCATTTTGAACACCCAGACGATCAGGGGCCGCGCCACCGGAGCGTTCAGCACCGAGACGGTGGCCAGCAACATGAGGCGCTTGTGAAATTCCGGGCGGCGGATGTTGGCGATGGCAACGGTGAACAGCACGGCGAACGGGACGATGACGGTCAGGGGCACGATCAGGAAGGCTTCTGCGCCGCTGGCCTGACCGGCGGCGATGCCGCTCTGCAGGCTGTTCAGCGCCGCCAACAGGCCAAGCACCGTGAGCAAGGTGGCGAAAGAGATCCCCGCCAACCCGACCGAGCGGTGCAGGGCGACCCGTCCGGCCGGAACCAGGGAGGTCTGGGCCAGGGCGAACAGGGTCCAGGTGAAGAAGCCGATGCCGTGCATGAACACGACCGGATTGGCGGCGAACTTGCCGGCCGCCACGGGCATCCAGAACGTGGGAATGAAACCCAGGAACGCGGTCAGCACGCAGCCAAGCGCCGTCCAGCTGTAGAGATCGCCGAGCCTGAAACCGACCCCGGCGTCCTTGGCAATTGTTGTCATGGCTTGACCCCCCGGTCCCCCGCGCACGCGGGCAATGCCGGATGACGTTATGTCCGCCCCGGCGGCCGGTCAACGTGCCGAATATGACGGGTCTGCTCCTTGAGCAGCCAGCCGAACACGGCGCTCGCCGCCACCGCGCCGGTCAGCTGAGCCACGATGAAAAGTGGCGCCGAAGCGGGGGCGATCCCGGCGAAGGTGTTGGAGAGGGACCGCGCCACCGTCACCGCCGGATTGGCGAACGAGGTCGAAGCCGTGAACCAATAGGCCGCGGTGATGTAAAGCCCGACGATCAGCGGCGTCGCGTCGGGGCGGAAGCGGATGGACCCCAGGATGGCCGCAATCAGGCCGAAGGTGGCGACGAACTCGGCGAACCCCTGGGCTGGCCCGTCGCGCAGCTTGGTCGAGACCTGCACGATCGGCTCGGCGAACATGGCGTGGGCCGTCCACACGCCGGCGATCCCGCCCACCAGCTGGGCAAGGATGTAGGCGCCGGCCAGGGCCCAGCCAATCTCGCGCCTCACGGCGAAGACCAGGGTCACCGCCGGATTGAAATGGGCCCCTGACAGGGGCCCGAAGATGGTGATCAGGACCACAAGGGCGGCTCCGGTGGCGACGGTGTTGCCCAAGAGGGCGATCGCCACATTGCCGCCGGCCAGGCGCTCGCCCATGATCCCCGATCCGATGACCGCCGCCAGCAGCAGGGCGGTCCCGAGCGCCTCGGCTGTGAGCCGCCGGGGCATGGAGAAGGCGTGTAGCGGCGGCTCCAGGCTTGCCGAAGGATCGATACTCACCGGTCAGCTCGCCGTCGTCGCCGTGATCCCGGCCTTACCGATCTCATCGAGCCGGCGCTGCAGGGTGAGGCGATCGAGACTGGCTACCGGCAGATTGACGAAGATCTCGATCCGATGACGCAGCATTCGGAACGTATCGGCGAACGCCAGCGCCACTTGAGCGGCGTTGCCGCTCGCTTGGACCGGATCGGGAAGACCCCAGTGCGCGCTCATCGGCTGACCTGGCCAGATCGGGCACACCTCGGCCGCGGCGTCGTCACAGACCGTGAACACGAAATCGAGCACGGGGGCGCCCGGTCCGGAGAATTCCTCCCAGCTCTTCGAGCGGAATTGGTCGACTAGGAAGTGATTGCCCCGGAGCACCTCCAGCGTCAGCGGATGCACCGCGCCCTTGGGCATGGAGCCGGCAGACCAGGCGTTGAATTTCGGCGGGCCGATACGGTTCATAATCGCCTCGGCCATGACCGAGCGCGCCGAGTTGCCGGTGCACAGGAAAAGGACGTTGAAAGGCTTGTGGTCTACGCCGGGTTCGGGGCCCATGGCCGTCAAGCAGCGCAGCAGGCTGTTTTCGGAGACGCTGCCGCCGGTTCGTCCTCGCCGAAGACGACGGCTTCGCCAAAGGTGTGGAAGGTCTCCCAGCGCAGGCCGGAGGGGTCGTTGACCCAGGCCTTGTCGCCCTTGGCGTAGCAGCAGGTCGTCGCCATCTGATCGCACGTGACTTCGCCGGCGGCCTTCAGCCGGCCGGCCAGTTCCGCTAGGTCCTCGCCGCTCTCCACCTGGATGCCCAGATGATCGACGCCGGCCGATCGCGCACGGTCGGAGATGGCGAAATTGACCCGCGGATCATCAAGCATCCATTTGGCGTAATCGGGCTTGAGCACGGTGGGCGGCTCGCCGAACAAGGTCGAATAGAAGCTTACCGACCGGGTCAGGTCGGCCACGGCGACGTGGACGTGCATGCGCTTCATGACGGGGGTCCTTGGGGTTGTTCGCAACAGGCCGCCCGGGCCGTCGCCTGCGCCAGCGGCGCGCACACTTCCGGCCGGCCCTGGCAACAGTCTTCGGTGAGATAGACGAGCAGGTCGCCCATCGCCTCGTAGTCGGCGACGTAGATGATCGAGCGGCCGTCCCGGCGGCTGGTCACCAGGCCGGCGTTCGACAGGACATTGAGCTGGGCCGACAGCGTATTGGGGGTGACGCCCAAGCTCCGGGCGATCTCGCCGGCCGCCATGCCGTCAGGGCCCGCCTGCACCAAAAGACGAAACACCTGCAGCCGGGAGTCCTGCGCCAGCGCGGAGAGGCGTTTGATCGCGAGTGTTGATTCCATATTTCCATTGTTATGGAAATAATGTGCGAGTCAAGGGTTGGGATCACCTCGCCGGTTAGGTCGGCGGCCGAAACGCCACATGCTCTCGAACACCCCGTCGCGGAGCACGAAACGATGGATGAGCGCCGCCGACGCGTGCAGTCCGATCAGGGCTGCGAACGCCCAGCCGCTCCACTCATGGATGGCGTGGAACAGGTGAACCAGCGCCCGGTCGCGCCCGACCACCGCTGGAACGCGCCACAGGTAGAACAGGTCGAACGCCTTGCCGCGATAGAGGCTCTGGATCATGCCCGTCACAGGCTGAGCGAGCAGGAAAAGGTAGAGCCCGTATTCGCTCAACCGAGCGGCCAGGCGCTGTGGCGCGCCCATGCTCTCCGGAAAAGGCGGGAGACTCGCCCGGGTCAGGCGCCAGACCAGACGCAGGACGGTCAGGGTCCACACCGTGACGCCCAGGGAGCGATGCAAGGTCAGCAGCGCTTTTGCGCCGGCCTCGTCCTGGACCTGGCTCATCGCCAGGGCGACGGCGAACAGTCCAAGCACCAGCGCCACCGTGGTCCAGTGGACGGCGATGGTCACCCGATCGAACGGCGGGCGGGTCGCGGCGACGACGCTCTGGGGAGCGCGAGCGAGTTCGGCGATGGTCACGGGCGGTCCTCAGCTGGCTGAGCGGGCGGCGAACAGCTGGTGGAACCGTTCCAGTTCGGCGCTGTCGAGGTCGGAGACGGCCCAGTATTCCAGGGCGCCGTGAGTCCAATGGACCACCGAATAGCTGGAGGCCGGATGGGACTGGAAGGGCCGCCACGCTACAGGCCGGGGCCGGGCGGGCAGAATGAACAGATTGATGGTGTGCAGTCGCCGCCGGTAGACCAGAGCCGCCACCTCCCGGTTGTCGGCGTAATCGAGCCGCCCGCCGGCGAGCGGAAAGCCCTGGTCCGCCAGATCGACCACCGGCGGGGCGAAATCGATCTTTCCGTTGAACCACGGCTTGACCACGTGCCGGTCGGAGGTCGCCACATCGATCAGATGGTTGGCCAGAAGCGAGCGGACATGGCTGGCCACCAACTGGTCCTCCAGGCTCGCGGGGACCGGGGTCAGCTGCACGATCAACAGGGTCGCGGCCACCGCCCCCATGGCGCCGGCGGCGGTCCAGCCGCCCGACAGCCGCTCGATCCAGCGGCGCGCCGGTCCACGGGCCGCGACCCGCGGCCGGCTCTCGCGCGCGATCATGTCCTCGACCCGGGCGCGCAGGCGCTCGGGCGCCGGCGGCGACAGTTCGGGGTCGGCCAGGCGCTCGCGCAGCGCCTGGAGGGTGCGGAAATAGGCCCCGCAGCCCGGGCAGGTCTTGAGGTGGCTCTCGACCGTCAGCGCGTTGGCCGCGTCCAGCTCGCCATCGAGCAAGGCTTGCAACATTAGTTCGCGGTCCAGGCAGGGATTCATGCCGCCACGCCTCCGCTCAGGGCCTGAGCCAACAGCAGCCGACCGCGGGCCAGGCGCGACATCACCGTGCCGATCGGCGCGCCTGTGAGCTCGGCCACGTCACGATAGCTCATCTCCTGCAGCTCGCGCAGGACCAGGGTTTCGCGGAACGGATCGGGCAGGCCTTCGACGGCCGTCCGGATGTCGGCCACGTCGGCCGCCCGGATCAGACTATCTTCCGGCGTATCGGCGGGACCCTGAGCGTCCCGGGCCGCGGTCTCCACGGCCTCGGGTGTAGTCACTTCGCTCCACGCCCGCTGAGCGCGCACCCAGGTGAGGAAGCAGGAACGCACGATGGCGAACAGCCAAGCCTTGGCGTCGCCGCCACGGTAGCCGGGAAAGCTCTGATAGGCGCGAAGATAGGCGTCCTGGACCAGGTCCTCGGCCACGGTGGCGTCGCGGCAGAGGAAACGGGCGAAGCCGTAGGCCGCGTCCATATGCGGCAGGAAGATCCTGCGGAACCGCGCAACGTCGTCAGGCGAGAGCGGGCCGCCCGCAGCGGCCGGATCCTTGCGCCTGACCGGGCTCAGCAAGGATCCGACCGCGCGGCCCAGCCGGCCGTCGGGGGGGGAGACGGCGGCCAGGACGGGGGGCAGAAAGTGGATCTGTCCGGACATGGGCGAGGCGTGGTTCCAGCGGGCTTAACGGGGTGGGACGCTATTTGACGATGATTGCCGCTCTCATTTTCGGATGGATGGAGCACAAGTATTTGTAGGCCCCCGGCTTGTCGAACTTGAAGGTGTAGCTTTCGTCGCCGTCGATCGCTCCCGATTTGAAAGCGCCGTCGATACTGGTGACGGTGTGCGGCTCCTCGTCGAGGTTCTTCCAGGTCACTGACGTCCCGGCGGGGACAGTCAGGGTCATGGGCGCGAAGTCGAAGTTCTTGATCACGATTGTCGCGCCGCCCGCATGGGCCTGCGGCGCCACGGCTAGAAGCATCAATATCATGGGCGCCCAGACGGCGCGCCGTAACCGGTTCGGTTGCATGTCTTGCGATCCTCTCAGGCCAGAGTCGTATCGGTCAGCGTCAGACGGCGATGCGTCTGGCTGACACTGGTGAGGCCGAGCATCCTGGGAAGCTGATCGGCGGCGACTTTCAGCGGCGCGGGGCCAGGACCGACGCCGGGCGCTGGCAGCGGATAGGCGGTGCCGCGGGCGGTGTGGAAGGTGACGTTCCCCTCCACCCTCTGGACGATCTGGTGGATATGCCCGTTGAGGACGGTCACGGAGCCGAACCGCTTGAGGTGGGCCATCGCCTGGTCGGCGTCGCCCGTGCCCCAACCCCAGGGCTCGTAAATCGACCACATCGGCATGTGGGCAAACACCACGATGGGCGTGCTGTTCGAGCGGGCCTTGAGGTCCGCTTCCAGCCAGGCGAGCTGGTCCGCACCGAACGCGCCCAGGCCGTTGGGCTTGAAGTTCATCACGTTGACCAGGGCGACAAAATGCACGCCATGATGGTCGAAGCTGTAGTAGCCCTTGTTGTTCGACGCCTTGCCGAAGCGGGCGAAGTATTCGGTCCCTGTGCCGTCGGTGACGTCGTGTTCGCCTGGAACGGTGTGAAGTTCGCTGACCCGCAGCGTGCCGAGCAGCTGCTGGGCGGCGTCGAACTCCTCCGCCTTGGAGAGGTGGGTGATGTCGCCGGTGTGGATGATGAGGCCCGGGCGCGCGGGCATGGCGTTCACCCGGGCGATGGTTTGCTTCAGAGTGCCGGCCACGTCGGGATTGGCGGCCTTGTTGAAGCCGATGTGGGTGTCGCTGATCTGCACGAACAACGGGATTCCAGTCGCCGGCGACGCCTCGGCGGCGCCGGCCGCGAGGTCAATCGGCGTCAAGACGCCTGCCGAAAGCATGAACATCGTGCCGGCGCCGCCGAAGGCCAGGCATTTGAGCGCGCCGCGTCGTGAGGGTTCGGTCATCGGGTTCGTCCTGCCAGGAATGGGAATTCTGCTGGCTAGACGCAGCGGCGGCGGACTTTATTCCCGGCTAGTCCAAAAAATCACCGCGCCATCAGAAGTTGTAGGCGCCGCCCACCACCAGGGCATTGCGCGACTGCCGGTGTCCCTCCGGGAAGTCAGGCCCGGAGCTCGTGGTCGTCCACGCCACGCTGACCTCACAACGACCGAACTCGCGCGCCACGCCCAACCGGCCGTCGAACTGTGTGCGGCCGGCGTAGGTGAGATTGCCCTCGCCGAGGGAGGTCAGGACGCCGACGTGGGCGAACAGCCGCCAGCGCCTGGCCAGCTTCCAGGACCCGTTGACTTCGCCATAGAGGGTGCGCGCCCCGCCGCCGAGATAACGCGGCGAATAATAGAGGTGAGCGCTGATATTGTTCCTGGTAATCCCAGCGTACAGCTGGGTGTAGTTATATCGGTAGGCAATGTCGGGATAGACTGAGACGTTGCTGTTGGAGGCGCCGACGTCCCACGAGGTTTCCGCACCGAGGCGGCCAGCATAGCCGAGGTAGACGACATCCCCGAGCATCTCGACGCCGTTGTGGTCGGTGGCCACGGCGGTGGCGGAGACCCCGGCATAGACCCCGCTCGCATGATCATAGGCGAGGTTCAGGCTGAGGACGGGATTGCCGTCGCTGAAGGACACGCCCCTCACCCGGTCATCCGAGTCCACCGCGGCGCTCAGTCCGATTCCGGCGTGCGCGGGTGTGGCGAGGCGCAGGAGGGCGACCGCCACAGTTGAAAGGAGCACACTGGCCCGCCGCGCGGCCCCGCCGAGTGTACAAGCCGGTCCGGCCCTTGCAGCGGTTCCGTGCAAGGACATCGCCGGCTAGCGGCTTACGATCGCGCTATCTTTGCGGACGTCCATGCAACCGCCGGAACCGGACACCCGCGTCAAGGTCGCGCAAGCGTCGATCGCGCCGCCACCTTGCCGAACGCTCACCAGGGTCAGGGGACCAGGTCGATACCGGCCGTGTTCACGCGTCAGAGCCACGAGGCCGCTAACATGAGCGGCGGAAAACGAACTGCCGTTGACCAGCGCCCAGCGACCTCCCGGCAGAGTCGTTGGCACGTCATGCCCTGGAGCCGCGAAGACGCCGGGCGGAGCCGCGCCAGACGACTCGTCGGCCACCGCCACCACGCCAGCGTGAGAGGCGGGAAAGCCGCCATGGGGCAAGTCGCGATCGAACGCGCCCACCACCGTAATGCGCCGACCCTGGGCGGCATCGACAAGTTTGCCGAGGAGGATGTCAGGCGGGCCACTGAGGCTGAGGTTGATGACCTGGGCGCTATGGGTGATGGCGAAACTGAGGGCCTTGGCGAGACTGAGACTGTCGCAGACGGTGGCTGGCGGCTTGCCGGGCGTCTGCCAGCAGGCCCGCAAACCCATCAATCGGGCGCCAGGGGCCACGCCGGCGATGCCGACGCCGTTGTCGGCCAGGGCCGCGATGATGCCGGCCACGGCGGTGCCGTGCTCTTCCGACCCCAGGAAGCGATCGAGGACAAAGTTCTGGCTGACGACCACCTGTCCGACCAGGTCGGGGTGGTTGTTCTCGATCCGGCTGTCGATCACGGCCACCCGCACGTTGCGTCCGGTGGCGATCTTGTGCAACTCGGCGAGACGCCACTCGCGCGCCGCCGGCTGGACCCGGTAGAGGGGATCGTTGTGAGTCGCCGATCCCTGGGCCCGGTAGAGGTTCATGGCCTGCGACCAGGCGACCGCCGGGTCGGCCGATAGCACGGCCGCCAGCTCTCCGGGCGAACGGCCGGCGGGGACCGCCAGGACGAAGCAATCGACGCCCACCAGCGGCATCGGCCAGTTGTCCACCAGAGTGAGGCCGTGTGCGCGGGCCAAGCGCGCCGCAACGCGGCGACGGGCGCTGGTCCCGATGCCGTCGCCATAGCTACCGGCGTAGTCGGTATTGGGCCGAAGGTGTTCCGGCGGGAGTCGCAGCATGACCAGGATGTGCTGGCGGGTGTCGGCGGGACCCGATTCCCGTGGGCCAGGGTCGGCAGCGGCGGCGCAGGCCATGCTCGCCGTGGCCAGGCCTGCGGCCAGCGCAAGCCAAAGCCTTCGCATCACGTCCGGCATCAGAACGACCCGCCGGGATCCAACGGTTGAGCGAGCACGACGTCGTGGCGCGCCCGTAGCCCCGCTAGGGCCCCGGCCCGCTCGGCGGCCGGCACGTGAAGCACATAGGCGTCGACGGGGGTCGGGCCGTCGATCAGATGCGCGTCGGCGGCGATGAGCGCCTGGCGCATGGCGGATTCCCGTGTGTCGGGGCGGAAGATCACCACCACGTTTCCGGTCGCCGGCGCCGGGGCCGAGCTCAGGGCGTGGTAGCGCGCCGGCTGCGCTTCAGGCGACGCCATTCGCACCGTCAGCGCGCCGGCTACAACGAGCAGGGCGCCCTGAGCCGCCAGGGCCCAGGTCAACCATCGCGGGCCGGTGCGCCATAGGCGACCCGGCCATTCTCCAAGCTTTGCCATGAAGCCGCCGCCCGACCGTGACGCCGGCGCCGCCGCGATGCGACGCTGCATCGAGGTCCAGCCATGCTCGACATCGATCGGGGCGATGGCCACTTCGACCTCAAGCCGGCGTTCGAACTCGAGGTCTGCCTGGCATTGCCGGCAGGTGCTCACATGGGCGGTGACCCTGGCGTGCTCGGTCGCGTCAAGGCGACCGGTGACATACCACGGTAGCAGCGAGCGGATTTCGTCGTGCCGGTCGGCGTGCAGTCGAATGATGCTCGCCATCAGTCCCTCACAGCCAATCCGTCAGCTGGCCGGACAACCGACTCTTGAGATGCCGGCGCGCGTGGAACATCCGCGTCTTAACCGTGTCGACCGGACAGTCCATGATTTCGGCGATCTCGCGATAACCGATCTCGTGAAAATAGGTGAGGTCGACGACCGCACGATGGTCCGTGGACAGCTCGCCGATCGCGCTCAACAGCACCTTCTGGATCTCGCGGCTGCCCAACTGCTGCTCGGGGCCGGGTTCGAGGCTCGGTCGGGTCTCCGCCAGGTTGTCCTCGACCGGTTCGTCGTAGCGGCGGAGGGCCTTCAACGCCTTGCGGTAGGCGATGGCGAAGATCCAGGTCGAGACCTTGCTTTTGCCGTTGTAGCGATCGGGATTGGTCCACACGACCATCATGGTGTCGTTCAGCACTTCCTCGATCAGAGGGGCGCGGCGCAGGATGTTGCTAAGAAAGCGGGTAAGACGCGGATAATACGACCGATAGAGCTCTTCAAACGCGCGCGCATCCCGGGAGCAGATACGGCCGATCAGGCGTCCGTCATCGTGCGCCGAACCAGCGCCGGGCCTGGCCCCGCCGATGGCCGCAA
>OUNO010001846.1_pt2 | contig 24105 bp, 21 predicted proteins | sample 1779811 | NCBI WGS metagenome assembly OUNO01 (sample SAMEA3914804, study PRJEB12502) | metagenome | biome: forest; material: soil | place: Canada | collected 2010-06-25 | depth 0.3 m | reverse complement strand
CCGCCTCAGGAAATCCAGCCGAGCCTCGCCCCAGTCGACGATCTCTTCGTAGTCATCGCAGGAGCAAACGCTCGCGCACACGACCAGGAACAGAACCTCCCTCAGCGGATACATCACCCGCCACGAGGCGCGATCGTCCTCGATCGCCGAAAGGTGCTCCAGCAACAGCCGCAAGCGCGGCCTGGGCGACAGGGTCTCCACCATCATCCTCCCGAATCAACAATCTCGAGAGAATCATCCCCGCCCCAAGCCGCACAGCCCCCGTCAACCTACAATCGCCGTTAACCCGAACCCGGGGCCCTGGCCCCTGCCCCAGGAGGCTTGACCTAGGGGAAATAGGGGAACAGCATTCGCTCGAAATCACGGACGCCGTCAGAGCGCGCCGGGTTGTCGGGAGGACTGCCATGAATGCCAAACTGCTCAGCGGAGCCTCGGCCGCAGCAATTGCAATTTGCGTTGGTGTTGATGTTCCCTGCGCGCGCGCGGCCGAGGCTACGGCCACACAGCCGAGCTCCGTGTCGGTTCAGGAGGTGATCGTGACCGCCGAGAGGCGATCGCAGAAACTGGAAACGGTGCCAGTATCGGTGTCGGCCTTCACCGCAGAGCAGCGCTCGCTCATGGGCATCAAGACCGTTCAGGACCTCACCGACTATACGCCCGGTCTCGCCTACACGACCGTCGACAATCGTCCGTACATCCGCGGCATCGGCCGCAACACCGACAACCTCGCCGTCGAGAGTGGCGTGGCCGTCTATGTGGACAACATCTACTTCGGGGCCAACGGCTCGACCATCCTGCAGACCGACACCCTGTTCACCGACCAGATCGAGGTGCTGCGCGGACCGCAGAGCACCCTCTATGGCCGCAACGCCGACGGCGGGGCGATCAACTATATCTCGGTGCGCCCGCCGGACCATTATGAAGCCGAGCTGCGCGCCGGCTACGCCAACTACGACAAATATTTCATCGAGGGCGCCACCGGAGGCCCGATCACCGATACGCTGAAGTTCCGCATCGGCGCCAACTACACTCAGGAGAACGGGGGCTATTTCAAGAACCTCAACGGCGCCTCAGAGGGCGGCGATGTCGCGCAAGGCGGCAACGGCTACTCCTCGCACGCCGAGTTCCAGATTCAATGGACCCCGAATGACAAGTTTGAGTGGTGGGTCAAGGCCGCGACCAGCGACTATGACGTCACCTTCCACACCGGCGCGCTGGTCGGCCCGTACGATACCCGCGAGTATCCCAATCCGCTCTACCCCAGTCCGAACTTCGGTTTCTGCGCCATACCCGGCGGCAGCGTGAATCCCGGCTGCGGACCCGGCCAGGGCAACGTCGACACCATCGTTCCCGGCAGCGTGGTGACCCTGCCGAACACCCAGCCGACGAACCCCGCCCTCACCAACGTCCGCACGTTCGACGCCGACTTCAAGTCAAACTCTTCCCAGGATCAGAACATCGCCCTGGCCACCCAGATGACCTTTCACGGCCCCGGCTTCGACGTGAAATACCTCGGCGGCTTCCAGCGCTTTCTCTATGACCTGACCGACCCTTACGTGAACGCGCCTGGCGTATCGAGTTCTATCCAGTCTTATCAGCTGCAGGGACCGGCGGCGCCTGCCGGCTTCTGTCTGTTGAATTTCGGCGCCACCAACCCAGCGGGTTGCACGCAGAACCTCACCATAAACAGCGCGCACGACCTGTTCACATTCGTCGAGAATGAATATTTCTTTAGTCACGAACTAAACATTAGCTCGACCACTAACGGTCCAGTGCAATGGATCTTCGGATTATATTATTATCACGAACACTATCAGCAGCCGATATTCGTCGACGACCCCAGCCAGGCTCAAGTCGCGAGCCCCGTTTTCCTGAATGCGAATTTCACCCTATCGCCCGCGCCGCCGAATCCGACGCGGGGGGTGTTTGAAGAGAACACGAACCTAACCGAAGACTCCTACGCCGCCTTCGGTCAGGTGGATTGGAAGATCACCAACACCATCAAGCTCACCGGCGGCATTCGTTACACGCGCGACCACAAATACGGCGGGGAATCCAACCGCACGATCCTGTTCGCCAACGACCAACTCGGATTGGGCGTAGCCAGCTTCGGCGCAAACACGCCGGCGTTTGACTTCAGCGCCTGTCCCACCAATCCTCCCCCGCCCTATCCGGGCGCGGGGGCCTGCTCGATCGATCCGGTCAACGGCGGGGCGGTGCGCTCGCTCGATGCCTGGTGGGACGCCGTGACGGGCACCGCGGACCTGTCCTGGACTCCCGATCCCGACACCCTGGCCTATGTCAAGTACAGCCGCGGCTACAAGACCGGTGGCTTCAACTCCGGCTTTCTCGCCGCCTTCCCAGAGACCCTGCCTGAGTACGTCGATGCTTTCGAAGCTGGGGTCAAGAAGGTCGTCGGCCGACAATTCCAGGTCAATCTCGCCGGTTTCTACTATAATTACTACAACGACCAGCAACCGCTGAATGAGCTCGTCAATGGCCTGGTCGTGACCGAAATCATCAACATCCCGACCGTGCATACCTATGGCGCCGAGCTGGAGGCCATCTGGGCGCCGACCCGGGACCTCTCCTTCAACCTCAGCTATGCCTATCTCAATTCGACCATCGCCGACATGAAGGGCCAGTGCTTCGAGGATACCAACGATCCTCTGGCTCTGGAGCCGGGGGCCAACACCACAGGCTGCCAACAGTCGAACCCCGCGGCGGTGCTGCAGAACCTCGTCGGCGCCCGACTGCCCGAGACGCCGCACAACAAGATCGCGCTCAATGGTCTTTACAAGATTAACTTCGAACCCGGCTCGCTCGCCCTGTCAGCCAGCTTCATCTGGAAGGATCAGCAATTCGACTCGGTGTTCAACCGATTCTATCAATCGGCCCCCGCCTATACTCAGGTGAACCTGCGGGCCACCTGGAGCGACATCAAGAACCGCTACAACATCATCCTGTTCTGCAACAACGTATTCAACACCCTGGGTTATGATGGCGTGGCCGGTCTGTTGGTGAGCGCCCCCGGCCCCGGCCAGGTGGTCAACCCGGGCCCGACCTACACCGCGCCCCGGACCTATGGGGTGGAGCTTCAAGTTCGCTTGCCCTAAGGCCTCTCGAGCCCGCTCCGGCGGGCCGGAGGAGTGCGATGGCATGAAGGCCGCCCGGGCGGGACGGCGCGGCGCGGCGAGCCTCGAGGCCCTGCTCGACGGCGCGGGGACGCACTATGTGGCCGGCCGCCTGGACGAGGCCGCCAGCCTGTATCGGCGCGCAGAGGCGCAAAGTCCTGGCGACATTCGGGCCCGCTATTCCCTGGCGGTGATCGATATCCGCCGTGGCCGGTTCGACCAGGCGCGCGTTCGTCTGCTGGCGGTCACCCGCACCGCGCCGGATCATTTCGCCGCCTGGCACAATCTCGGCGTGGCCCTCCAGGCGCTCCGTCAGTGGCGAGGCGCGGCCGGCGCCTACGCCAAGGCCCGCGTCTTGGCGCCGGACGCGGTCGAGACGGGATTCTCCCTGGCCGTAGCTCTTGCGGCCGAGGGGCGGACCGACGAGGCCATCAACCTCTATCGCAAGCTGGCGGCCGGTCCGACGGCGCGCGCGCTGGTGCGATTGGCCATCCTGCGGCCGGCGGCGGTGACCGACCTTGAGCTGGAAGCGATCCGGCGCGAGGCCGGTCAAGCCAGCGGCGAGGCTGCCATCGCCGCTCACTTCGCCCTGGGCGGCGCTCTGGAAGCCCGTGACCAGTTCGACACCGCCTTCGCGGCCTATGGGACCGGCGCGGCGCTCAAGCGCGCGGCGCTGGCGGCTGGCGATCCCGCCTCCGCCCCGGCTGCGGTGGAGCGCGAACACGTCCGCTCCATCGATCAGGTCAAACGCACCTTTACGCCGGCGTTCGTCGCCGGCCACGCCGGCGGCGGTGATGCCCACAACGCGCCGATCTTCATCGTCGGCTTTCCGCGCTCGGGCTCGAGCCTCGTCGAACAGATCCTGGCCAGTCATCCCGAGGTTCAGGGACTGGGCGAGATGCCGGCGCTGTCGTCGGCGCTCGATGGCCGGTTCCCTTACGCCCCCGCGCCGGACGCCTATCCCGATCCGTTTCGACTGCGGGCGGCCGACTATCTGGAGCAACTGAAACGCTTCGGCTGGAAGACCCGCTTTCGCCCGGTCGACAAGACCCTGGAGAACTACCTCCATGTCGGGGTGATCTCACTGATGTTTCCGCGAGCGGTGATCGTTCACTGTCTGCGCGATCCGCTGGATACCGGCCTCGCCTGCTTTCGCCAGTTGTTCGCGAGTGGAAACGAAACCCTCTACGACCTGGCCGGGATTGGCCGCGAATATGCGCGTTATCGCGGACTGATGGACCACTGGAACGCGGTTCTGCCCGGCCAGGTGAAGACCGTGAGCTACGAAGCTCTGGCGACTGCCCCAGAGGTGGAGATTCGCCGGCTGGTGAGCGAGGTCTGCGGGCTTACCTGGACGCCGCGATGCCTGGAGTTCCATCGGACGCGGCGGACTATCGCCACCGCCAGCGCCGACCAGGCGCGACGACCGATCTATCGCGCTTCCCTGGAGCGCTGGCGCCGGTATGAACACCACCTGACGCCGCTCATCGACGCGCTAGGGCCCTACGCCCATCGCCAACCTGAAGGATAGAGCATGGCCCGATCGATCGTCGAAGCGCTCGCCGATGCGCTCGGGCCCGACAAGGTGCGCACAGACGAACCCGAGAGGGCCGCCCGTCGCCACGACTACTGGGTGATCAGCCATCTGCGCGATCATCTGGGCCGACCGTCGCCATCGCCAGCCTGTGTCGTGCGCCCGGCCAGTGTCGACGATGTTCGCGTGGTGCTCTCCCTGGCGAGCGCGGCCGGCGCGCCGGTCGTCCCATTCGGCCTGGGCAGCGGCGTCGTCGGCGGGGTCCTGGCCTCTCCCGACAGCGTCCTGCTGGACCTGGGGTCCATGGCCCGCACCCGCGCCATCGACGAGGTCAACCTGCTGGCGAGTTTCGACGCCGGCAAGAACGGATTGGAGGCCGAGCAGGAGGTGGCCGCCCGCGGCCTGACCATCGGGCACTGGCCGCAATCTGTGGCCATCAGCAGCGTCGGCGGCTGGATCGCCACCCGCGCATCCGGCCAGTTCTCCACCGCCTATGGCAATATCGAGGACATCGTCCACTCCATCGAAGCGGTCCTGCCGGACGGGGAACTGGTGACCTTGGGCAAGGGGCCAAGAGCCTCGGCGGGGCCGGACCTGCGTCACCTGATGCTGGGCGGAGAGGGGACGCTTGGCGTGATCACCGGCGTCACCTTCTCCCTGCGCCGGGCGCCCGAGGCGCGGGCGCTCTTGGCGTTCGAAACCGACACCATGGCTGCCGGTTTCGCGTTTCAGCGCGAGGTCATTCAGTCCGGCTGGCGGCCGCCGGTTATCCGACAATATGACGAGCGCGAGGCCGCCCGCCTCGACGCGCGCGCCACCCGCTGCCTGGTGTTCATGGTGCATGAAGGCCCGGCGAGCCTGGTCTCGGCGGAAAAGAGCGCTGTGGCGGGCATGGCGGCGCGATCCGGCCTCACCCCCGCGCCCACCGATATCGTCGAACACTGGCTGGAGCATCGCAATAGCGTGCCTCGCTGGGAGAGCTTCCTGGAGCGCAACATCGTCATCGACACCGTGGAGGTGTCAGCCGGCTGGAGCGCGATCGGGGCCATCTACGATGACGCCGTGGCGGCGCTGAAAGCCCTGCCCGGCTGTCTGAACGGCTCAGCCCACAGCTCTCACGCCTACCGCAGCGGTCTCAATCTCTACTTCAGTTTCGCCATCCGCAGCGAAGGGCCGGCGGCTATGGAAGGGGCCTATTTCGACGCCTGGGCGGCCATCATGGAAGCGACCGACCGTCATGGCGGCAGCCTGTCGCACCACCACGGGATTGGGCGCGTCCGCGCTCCGTGGCTGGAACGCGAACTGGGCGCAGGCGGCCTGGCGCTTCTTCGCAAGATGAAGCGCGCTATTGACCCCGCCGGGGTGATGAACCCGGGGGCTCTCATCCCCGATGCCTGAACTGATCCTGGCCATCGATGTCGGCACCACCTCGACGCGGGCGGCCCTGACCACGCCCGATGGCCGGTTCGTCGGGCACGCCGCCGCGCCGTTGATTTCAACCGCGCCGGCGCCCGGCCGCGTCGAGCAGGATGCCGAGACCGTCTGGCGAGCGAGCCTAGACGCCATCGCGCGTACTCTGGCGCAGGCCGGGCGAGCGCCCTCCGACATTGCCGCGATCGGCGTCACCACCCAAAGAGCCAGCGCCGTGCTGTGGGATCGGTCGACGGGCGCGCCGCTCTCGCCGCTGGTGGTATGGAGCGATCTGCGCGGCGCCCATCGGGCGGTCGAACTGGCTGGCGCCGGCTTCATGCTCGCTCCCCAGCAGGCGGCGACCAAGCTGGAATCCCTATTCGCCGCGGTGGACCCGCCGACCGACCGCGTCGCATGGGGCAATATCGATAGTTACCTGATCTGGCGCCTGACCGGCGGGGCGGCCCATGTCACCGACCGCAGCCAGGCCTGGCCGTGCGGTTACCTGGCGTTCCCGGAGCTCGGCTGGAACGAGCGCCTCATCGACCATCAAGGGCTGAACCCGGCCACGTTTCCGAGCTTGGTCGATACCTGGGGCGCGCTCGGGACCACGTCCCACGCCGTATTCGGCGCCGCCGTCGCCATCGCGGCCGACATCGCCGACCAGCAAAGCGCGCTTCTGGCCCATGGTGAGGCGGCCAGAACCGCCAAATTCACCTTCGGCACCTCGGGAACCTTCGACCTCGCCACCGGTCCGACGTTCCTGTTCCCGGGACCCAGCACGCCGCCGCTGATCGTGTCCTGCGTGGCCGGCGAGGCCCGGTTCTGCCTCGAGGGCATGGTGCTATCGGCCGGCTCGGCGCTCGATTGGCTGCGCGAGGCGTTCGCCCTTGGCGATCACGCCGCTTTCGACGCCCTGGCCGGCCGAGTCGGCGACGCGGCCGGGGCAGCTTTCCTGCCCGCGATACAGGGACTGGGCGCCCCGCACGGGGACCCGACGCGGCGCGCCAGCCTGACCGGGCTGAGTTCATCGGTCGGACGCGACCACCTAGCCAGGGCGGCGCTCGAGGCGCTGGCGTTCCGCGCCCGGGAGATCGTCGATCATGTCTATGCGGTGACCGAGTTCCCTCCGCCGCCGGCGTTGGGCGTCGACGGCGGCTTGAGCCGCAGTGGGGTCTTCCTGCAGATTCTCGCCGATCTCACCGGCCGGCCCGTGCGGCGACACGCGACGCCGGAGGCGACCTTGCTGGGCGCCGCCATCGCCGCCGGCCGCGGCGCCGGCCTGCTCACTGATCGCGACATCGCCGCGATGATCCGGTTCGAGCCGGCGACCCTGCCCGCAATCGACGCCGCTCAATCGGTGGAGCGGTTTGCAGCCTGGCGGAGGCAGGTCTACGGCTGAGGCGAAACCACCAAGGATATTGCGATGCAGCTGACCAGCCTGGGACCTTTGCAGGGCGTGAGCCGGCTCACCCTCGGCGGCGGGGGCCTAGGCCGCATCTGGGGCGAGACCTCCATCAAGGAAGCCGTCGCCACCGTCCACGCCGCTGTGGGCGGTGGGATCAACCTGATCGACACCGCGCCCATGTACCGTGACTGCGAGCAGGTGATCGCGGCCGCGTTCGCAGGCCGCCTGCCCGATGGCGTGCGCATCACCACCAAGCATCAGCTCGGCACGCCGGGCGCCGGCGAGACGGCCGGCCGCCTGGAGGCCTCCCTCGAAGCCAGCCTCGCAGCCATGCGGGTCTTGCGAGCTGACGTCTACTTCCTGCACAGCAATATCTGTCCTGATGGCTGCGTCTACGCGCGCCATCCGGAACGCCAGTCGATGTTCGCCACACCCTGGCGGACCTATATGGACGAAGTGATCCCAGCGATGGAGGGGCTCAAGGCGCAGGGCCGGATCGGAGCCTGGGGGATCACGGGCGTCGGCGTGCCGGACACGATCCTCGCCGCCCTGGTTCACAGTCCGGCGCCGGATGTGGTGCAGGCCGTCGCCAATCTGCTCGACAGCCCAGGCGGCATGCGCAGCTATGCCGAGCCGCCGCGTCCGCGCGAGATCATCGCCGCGGCCAGGTCTCACGGTATCGGGTGCATGGGCATTCGCGCGGTCCAGGCCGGAGCGCTCACCGCCGCCATCGACCGGACCCTTTCGCCCAACCATCCGGAATCCAAGGACTATGTGCTCGCCACCCCGTTCCGGGTGCTGTGCGACGAACTGGGTTCGGATCCGGCCACGGTGGCGCACCGCTACGCCCTGACCATGGCTGGCGTGGACACGGTGATCCTGGGGGTCAAGAACCGCGCCGAGTTGGCCGATTGCCTAGAGGCCGAGGCCTTGGGACCGCTCGCTCCAGAGGTGGTCGCCCGAATCGACGCCCTCGACCTGCGTCAACCGTCATAAGGCGAGAACGAACCGTGGATCTTCAGCTCACTGACAAGGTGGTGTTCGTGGCCGGCGGAAGCCGCGGCATCGGCCTGGCCATTGTCGAGACGCTTCTCGCCGAGGGCGCCCGCCTGGCGATCACCGCTCGCGGCTCGGAAGGCCTGGAGGCCGTGCAGACCGACCTGGCCGGGCGGTTCGGCGCCGACCGTATCTGGACAAGGGCCGGCGACATGCGGAACTCGGAGGCAGTGGAAGACGCCCTCTCCGCCGCCGAGAACGACATGGGGCCGCTGTGGGGCGCGGTCGCCAACGTCGGCCTGCACCCCTGCCCGCCCGGGTTCGAGGTGGACGACGAGACCTGGCGCGGCGGTATTGACCAGAACCTCGATTCCGCCTTTCGCCTGGCCCGGGGAGCGCTGAGGCGCATGATCCCAAGACGCGAAGGCGCGCTGTTGTTCATCAGCTCGATCGCGGGCCTGGGCGCGCTGGGCTCGCCGCTCACCTACGGCGCGGCCAAGGCGGGCATGAATCATCTGGCCAAGGAGCTGGCGCGCATCGCCGGGCCTGACGGCGTCAGGGTCAACTCCATCGCTCCGGGCAATATAATCTTCCCCGGCGGCGACTGGGAGCAGCGGTCGACCGGGCCGCGCGCCGAGTCTTGGGCGCGGTGGATCAACCGCGAGGTGCCGCTGAAGCGCTACGGCCGACCCGAAGAGATCGGGGCGGCGGCCGCCTTCCTGCTGAGCCCGCTCGCCAGCTTCGTCACCGGCGCGGTGGTGCCCGTCGACGGTGGCCAGACGCGTTAGAGCCCGGTGGCTTTGCACGGAACAGATGCGAAGGCTGAAGCAGGCTCGACTCTTTACATTCCTGAGCAGCATTCAGCTTTGAGCCGATGCCGTCTCAAACCATCTTGCTCTAGAGGGATGGTGGCGGAATGACCGGCGGGTCTGCGGTCGGGTCGATCGCCGAATCCAGCCGCCGCCAGCCGACCGCCACGAGAATCATCTTCTTCGTGCTGGGCTTCGCCGCCGGCGGCTGGGCGCCACTGGTGCCGTTCGCCAAGGAGCGCCTGCGGCTGACCGATGGCGGACTCGGCCTGCTATTGCTCTGCCTCGGGGCCGGTTCGATCGTGGCGATGCCGCTGGCCGGCGCGCTCGCAGCGCGGTTCGGCTGCCGCCGGGCGCTGATGGCGGCTTTGGCGATCGCTGTCCTCGCGTTTCCCCTCATGGCGATCGCCGCGCCGATCGGCGCGCTGGCGGCGGCGCTCTTCCTGTTCGGCGCCGCGATCGGATCGATGGACTGCGTCATCAACATGCAGGCGATCATCGTCGAGCGCGAGCGCGCCCGGCCGATGATGTCCGGCTTTCATGCGCTCTACAGCCTCGGCGGCGTCGCCGGCGCGGCCACTGTCAGCGGTCTAGTCGCCATCGGCGCCCCGGTGCTGGCCTCGGCCCTCTGCGTGTCCGCGATCCTGCTGCTGGCCGGCGCTGCGTCTTGGCCGGGCCTGCTCGCCCGCAGCAGCGACCAGCCGGGGCTGGCCTTTGCGGCGCCGCGTGGGGTTGTGCTCGTAATCGGCCTCTTCTGTTTCGTGGTCTTTCTGACGGAGGGCTCGGCGCTCGATTGGAGCGCGGTCTTCCTGCGCACCGTCCGCGGCGCCGCGCCGGCGCAGGCTGGCCTTGCCTACGTGGCCTTCTCCGCCGCGATGACGACCGGGCGGCTGGTGGGCGACCGGATCGTCGACCGGATCGGCCAGTTGCGAACCGTGGTGTTCGGGGCGGGGTTCGCTGCAGCGGGTCTGGCGTTCGCGACGCTGGCGCCCGGCTGGCTCGCGGGGGCGGCCGGTTACGCCCTGGTGGGCGCGGGATGCTCCAATATCGTTCCGGTGCTCTTCACTTTGACCGGGCGGCAGAAAGCTATGCCGGAGAGCGCGGCGGTGGCGGCGGTGTCCGTGTTCGCTTACGCGGGCGTCCTGGCCGGCCCAGCGGCGATCGGCCTTGTCGCCAGTCTTTCCAGCCTGACGATCGCTCTACTCGCCGTGGCGGCGCTGCTCGGTGCAGTCGCCGCCGGAGCCACACGTCTGAAGGCGTTCGGCTAGCGTCACGATTCGGACTTCGCAAGCGCGTGTGTGGAGGAAGATCAGCCGCCAAACGGCGGCAGAGCCAGACCGCGCTCGCCGGGCTCGAACGCCAGCAAGCCGCCGGCCCACGGCTGCCGCGTCAGAGCCGCATCGTCGAGCAGCCAGCGCGCGGTGGTGACGTAGAGGGTGGCCAGGTCCTGGCCTCCGAAGGCGCAACTGGACGGATGGTCCACCGGGACCGGCACGATACGGTCGATGTCGCCGCTGGGCGCATAGCGGACAAGGCGCGCGCCGCCCCATTGGGCATTCCACACATAGCCCTCGGCGTCCACCGCCGAGCCATCCGGCCCGAACACCTCACCGCGCGTGTGAACGAACGGCCGCCGCGCGCCCGCCGCGCCCGTGATTGGGTCCAGGTCCAAGACGTCGATGGTCCGCAGCAGCGAGTCGGCCACGTAGAGGATGTCTCCGGCTGGGCTGCAGACCAGGGTGTTTGAGATGCCAAGACCGTCCAGGACGCGGGTGCACGACCAGTCGGGATCGAGGCGATAGACCGCGCCTGTCCGGTCCAACTCGCCATCGTGCATGGTGCCGAACCAGAACCGGCCAACCAGATCGACATTGCCGTCGTTGGCGCGGTTGTGCGGCCGGTCCGGCTCCGGATCGAGGCGCAGGGTGAACGTACCGGTCTCGGGATCGAGAATGCCGACACCATCCTTGCGCGCCGCCAGGAGCCCCTCGCCGCACGCGCGTGGAGCGACGGCGCTGACCTGATTGTCCACGGCCACGACGCCGTCGGCGCCGCTCGCCGGATGCAGCCAGCGCAGCCGGCCGCCCTTGATGTCCACCCAATAGAGCCTCCCGGCGCGCGCATCCCATACTGGGCCCTCGCCCAGGATGTCCTCGGCCGCCACGGCCAGCCGGATTTCAGTCATCGACGTTCAGAACCTCTCGTCCAGCATCGCCGGCAAGGTGGTCGTCAATCCATCCAGGGGACCGGAGGATAACAGCAGCACCACTTCATCTCCCCGGAGACTCGCCCTCAGATCGGCCAGAGCCGCTTCTCCGCTCGCCACGCCCACCGCTTCGACGCCGGCGGCGCGCACCCGCGCCACCATCTCGTCCTGGCTGAGTTGCGCGAAGCCTTCGGCGCCGCGCGTCGGCGGCGCCAGGATCAGGACCCGCGCCACCCCTTCGAACACCTTGTCGTACCAGGCGAGCGCCGCGACGTCGCGCCAGCTGAAGGTGTGGGGTTCGAACACCACCACCGCCGGACGATCGGGGAAATGCAGCTGGATCGCTTCGATGGCCGAGCGCGCCTTCTCGTAGCTGGAACCAAAGCCTTCATAGGCTGACACCAGCGAGCGGTGCGTCTTCTTGTCGAGCCGGCGCGCTACGCCGCGGAATTTCGCCACCCCGGCGCGCAGCGCCTCGGCGTCGACGTCGCCGCGTTCCAGCACCAGAGCGGCTGCGCCGACGATATTTCGATGTTGTGCAGGCCGAGCAGCTGCGTCTCCAGGGCAAGGCGCGCGCCGCCCGGCGTGACCAGATCGAACCGAGTGATCTCGCCGACCACAATCTGTTCAGCCCGATAGCCGTCGCCGGCCCCAAGCCCATACCAGGTCACCGCTCGGCCCTCGGTCAAAGCGTGCAGGCGGGGGTAGTCATCGGCGCAGATCAGCAAACGATCCGTAGGCAGAGCATTGATCAGGCTCGCAAACGCGGCCTGGTATGATTCGAGGGTCGGGTAGACGTTGAGGTGGTCGTGGACGAGGGAGCTGATGAGGACACTCCGTGGATGGTAGAGGGCGAATTTAGGTCGCTGATCGTGCGGCCCGATAACATATTCATCACCCTCGATCAGGAAGGCGGGGTCCGATCCGGCATGGCCGGTGGCCGCCAGATCGAGGGGAACGGCGCCGATGAAGTAGCCGGGGTCACGCCCGGCCTGGCGCATCAGCACCGCGACCAGCGCGGTCAGGGTGGATTTGCCGAAGCTGCCGGCGATGACGATGTTGTCGCGCCCCTGGGTATGACGGCCCAGGAATTCGGCCAAGCTGTAGCGCGGAACACCGCGGCGCTCGATCTCGGCCAACTCCGGGTTGTGATCGAGGTCGAGTTTGGCGCTCGAGCCGATGATGGCCGCGTCCAGCCCGAGCGGTATCTCGGCCGTGTCGAACCCGGCCCGCCACGGGATCCCCATTCGATCGAGGTAGTCGCTGACCGGCGGAAACACCCCGTCGTCAGAGCCGCTCACCTGGTGGCCCTCGGAAGCAAGGACTGACGCCAGCGCGCTCATGCCGGCGCCGGCTATGCCGAGGAAATAGAACCTCATGCCGGGCGGGCGACTGCACCCGTCCGCCGACCGCAAAGCCTCATGTCACCCGCCCGGGTTGCCGTGGCGGGCTTTCCCGCCACGTCTGTGCGCTCATGGTCTGGGCCAGGACATCAATGGCCCCCCACACATCCTCGAAGCCGATATAAAGCGGGGTCAGCCCAAAGCGCATCACATCCGGCTCGCGAAAGTCGCCGATGACGCCGCGCGCGATGAGGGCCTGCATGATGGCGTAGCCCATGGGATGAACATAGGAAATGTGGCTGCCGCGGACGGCCGGATCGGCGGGCGTGGCCAGGCTGAAGCCATGGCCCGCCAGGCGGACCTCCATGAGGTTATTGAAAAAGTCCCAGAGTTTCGCTGACTTGGCGGCCAGATCGGCCGGAGCGACCTCCAGCGCCAAATCCACGCCGGCCTCCAGCGTGGCCAGTCCCAGGATCGGCGGGGTGCCGCACAGGAACCGCCTGACCCCGGCCGCTGGCCGATAGGCGTCGACGAAGTCGAACGGGGCGGCATGCCCCATCCAGCCGGTGAGCGGCGAAGCCAGAGCAGCCTGCAGGCGATCGGCGACATAGAGGAACGCCGGAGCGCCGGGCCCGCCGTTGAGGAACTTGTAGCCACAGCCGACCGCCAGATCGGCGTCACAGTCATTCAGACAGACCTTGACGGCGCCCGCGCTATGACTCAGGTCCCACAGGGTGAGCGCGCCGGCGGCGTGGGCGGCCGCCGTGAGCCTGGCCATGTCCCGCCGCGCGGCGGACTTGTAATGGACGTGGGTGAGCATGACCACGGCGGTGTCGCCATCGATGGCGTCCTCCACGTCGGCCGGGTCCACGGCCCGCACGCTTGCGTCGGACATCACCCCGGCCGCGCCGCCGGCCACATAGAGGTCGGTCGGGAAGTTGCCGGTCTCGGTCAGGATCACCCGCCGTTCCGGCCGTGCGCGCAACGCCGAGACGAGCAGCTTGAACAGGTTGACCGAGGTCGAATCGGCGACGACCACCTCACCAGGCGCGGCCCCTATCAGGCGCGCGATCTTGCCGCCGACGCGCTCCGGGGCGCCGATCCAGTCGGCGTCGTTCCAACTGCGGATTAGACCCTCGCCCCACTCACGATCGGCGACTGCGGCCAGCTTTTCCCGCGCGGCGAGCGGCATCGGTCCGAGCGAGTTCCCATCGAGATAGATCACGCCAGGCGGGAGAGCGAAGCGCGCCTTGAACCCGCGCAGGGGATCGGCCGCGTCCAGAGCGCGTGCGACTTCCAACGTCGGGCTCACTTGGCCAGCTCGCGCAGCACGGCCCGGACCGGCGATGCGTCCAGGCCCGCCAGTTTCAGCGGCAGGGCGATCAACTCGTAATCTCCCGGCGGAATATCATCGAGAACCAGGCCCTCGAGCACGCGCATGTCGGCCGCGAGCACGGCGCGGTGGGCGTCCATGGTCTTGGAGTCCTGGGGGTCCAGCGACGGCGAATCCAGGCCGACAAGGCGCACCCCCATCGCCGCCAGGGCGTGGACGGCTTGCGCGCTGATGCAAGTGAAATCGCGCCGCCAGGCGTCCAGCGGAAATCGATCGTAGGTGCGGAACAGAACCCTCGCCGGCGGCGCGCAGACGGCGCGCTCGACGAAGGCGGCCGAGATCGACGGACCCTGGCCCCGCGCATCGACGAGCCGGCAGGGCCCCACATAGGCGCCCAGCGGCGCCTCGGCCGCGCTCATCCCGGTCGGGCTGTAGTGCAACGGCGCGTCGGCGTGCGACCCCGCGTGAACGGTGGTTTCAAAGCGTGAAACGGTGACTGGTGAATCGGCGCCTTGTGACCACCGTCGTCCGTGAGAGAACGGCGTGTCGCCTGGCCATACCGGCAAGTCCGGCCGCAGGGTCTGGCTGATATCCCACAACTTGGGAGCGTCGGTCACGGATGGCGCCCCGCGGCGGTCGGCGTTTGCGGAGCGGGCGCCAGGCGCGCCTCGTCGATCTCCTGGATGGTCCATTCCAGGGGCCGGGCGTCCACACGAATGGCGCCGAGCCGCGGTTGGTTGAGATCGACGGTCATCACCATGCCGCCGGCCCACATGACCAGCAGGAGCGAAGTCAGAACCGGCTGGCGGGCCCCTCGCAAGCCGGTCTCGTAGCCCATGGCCCCAATGGCGATGATCGCACCCAGGAACATCATATCCAGTATGGCGTTGGGCGTTTCGTCCAGAAAAGCGAAGCGCTGCGCCTGGGCGGAATCGAACATTTCATCGATGGCGGTGACCAGCGTGGCGGTGATCGGCGTAGGCGCCTTGCGCGCCGCCTGGCCGAGCTGCTCCGAGATCTCGCGTGCAACTTCGCTCGTGCGGGCGCCGAGATCGCCGAGGGGGCGGTCCGCAGACGCGCGGGTAAAGTCGAGCCGGATCTGGGCGTATTGGCGCACGAGGCTCGAAATCGCGTCGCCCTCGGGCCCTCCGACCAGTTTCGCGCGCTGCCACGCGCCGCTGATGGCGTTGGCTTCGGTCACCACCAGCTCGCGGCGCGCCTCGAACCGGTTCTCGGCGAAGTTGATCGTCAGTCCCAGGATGAAGGCCAGCAGTCCGACCATGCCCGCAGTCAGCGTGGCCGTCACCGTGTGGTCGGCGCCCTCGGCGAGGGTCACGCCTCGTCGGCGCCCGAAGCGGTAGCCGATCTCGCAGGCCGCAGTGAGGATGAGCAGCAGCGCCAGTCCGAGGACCAGCGAACTCGCACTCAGCAACCACACGAAGAGGGCGTTCACCTCGGCGCTTCCTCGAAGAACTTGTTCAGGAAGGGCGGTTTAGGGGCCACGGTGACCGATGGGAAGCTCCAGCTCTGCGGGGTCGTGCGACTTGGCCAATCGATCCTATATGTCGCCCATGGCAGAGATATCCGTTCTCGACCTGGCCCCGATCGTTCAGGGCGGCGACGCGGGCGGCGCCCTGCGCAACGGCCTCGACCTGGCCCGCCATGCCGAGCGGCTCGGTTACCGCCGCTACTGGATGGCCGAACACCACAACATGCCGGGCATCGCCAGCGCGGCGACTTCGGTGGCCCTGGCCTATGTGGGCGCCGGAACCTCGTCGATTCGGATCGGCGCGGGCGGCGTCATGCTGCCCAACCACGCTCCGCTGGTCATAGCCGAACAGTTCGGGACCTTGGCGGCCCTCTACCCCGGTCGGGTGGACCTGGGCCTGGGCCGCGCGCCCGGGACTGACGCTCTGACCGCCAGGGCCTTGCGACGACATTTGGTCGGCGATGTCGATTCGTTTCCCCAGGATGTGGTCGAGCTCCTGCGCTTCCTCGAGCCGGCCGCGCCGAACCAGGCCGTGCGCGCGGTGCCCGGCTCCGGCGCGGACGCGGCGGTGTGGATCCTCGGCTCCAGCACCTTCGGCGCCCAGCTGGCGGCCGTATTGGGCCTCCCCTACGCCTTCGCATCGCACTTCGCCCCGGCCGAGATGATGCGCGCCGCAGCGATCTACCGCGAACAGTTCCAGCCCTCCGAGCGCCTGGCCAAGCCCCACATCATGTTTGGACTCAACGTCGTCGCCGCCGAGACCGACGCCGCGGCGGCTCGCCTGTTCAGCTCTCTTCAGCAGGCCTTCGTGGCCCTGCGCTCCGGCCACCCGGGGCCTCTCCCGCCCCCGGTCGACGACATGGGCGACCGTCTCGATGAGGCATCCCGGGCCATGCTGAGCCACGCACTCTCCCAGGCGATTGTCGGCTCGCCGGTCACGGTCCAGACCAAGCTCGCCGATTTCATCCGCCGCACCGGCGCCGACGAGGTCATGATCACCAGTTCGATCTTCGATCATCAGGCGCGGCTGCGCTCGTTCGAAATCGTGGCGCAAGCTCACGCCGCGGCGGACCCGGCCGCACACGGCGATCGGGATAGCGCCCTGCGCTCATCCGTCGCATAAGCAGGCCAGAATCCCTCCAGGCGTTGCAAACGCCCGTTCCGCCATCGGAGCGCCGGACGCCGGCGCCGCCTTGGAAAGCCAATACAAAACATGATCCTCTGCAAATTCGTCACCGCCTGGGCGGCGTCGCTAACGGTTCTCTGGCCGGTGTTCGGGCACGCCGACACCATCTGTCAGAACCCTCCCACCGCCAACAAGCTCGAGATCGTCGTTGAAGGGGTGCGCTCCAGCCGGGGCATGATGGCCGGCTCGCTCTATCCGGGCGATGCGAGCCAGTTCCTGATCAAGAATGGCGCCCTGAAGGTGTGGAGGACGCCCGCAACCGCGCCCGAGACCCATATGTGCATCTGGCTGCCGGGGCCCGGAACCTACGCCTTCGCCGTCTATCATGACGCCAATTCAAACGGGAAATGGGACCACAATCTCCTGGGACAGATCGAGGGCTTCGGATTCTCCAACAACCCCTCCACTCTGTTCTCGGCCCCACCGTTCGATCGGGTGAAGTTCGAGGCGCGCGGCGCCGTGACCACCTTGCACGTACGCCTGCGCTACCCCTAATGGGCGTTGGCGCTGAGGCGCGGGCGGGAACAGGGTCGATGGCGGGCATCACATTCGGCGACGGACTCAAAGTAGCAGCGAAGATCCTGACCTCCATGAGTCGGCCGCTGCTCGCCCATCTGGTGGTGACCCGCTACTGCAACCTCGAGTGCGCCTATTGTTTCGAGTACGATAAGGTCTCCAATCCGGTTCCCTTGCCTGATCTGCTTGATCGCGTAGACGCCCTGGCGCGGCTCGGAACCCAGATCGTCACGCTCACCGGGGGCGAGCCGCTTTCGCATCCCGACCATGACGCGATCGTCCGACGCATCCGCAGCCACGGCATGATGGCCACCACCATCACCAATGGTTTCCTGCTCACCGCCGGCCGCATCGCCGGCATGAACGCCGCCGGTCTGCAGGAGCTGCAGATCTCCATCGACGGCGTCAAACCCGACGCCATTTCCAAGAAGACCCTGAAATCCCTGGCCGGGAAGTTGCGTCTTCTGGCCAAACACGCCGAGTTTCACGTCAACATCAACTCGGTTCTCGGCATTTCCGAGGAGCGGACCCGGGACGCTCTGGAGGTGGCGGGGAACGCGCGGTCATTGGGTTTTTCCCACACCGTGGGCGTCCTGCACGACGCCGAGGGAACCCTGACGCCGCTGTCGGCCACGCAGCGCGCGGTCTACGACACCCTGAGGCGCGGCCGGTCGGTGACACACTTCGTCAACTACCTGATGTTCCAAAAGAACCTTATCGCTGGCAAGCCCAACGCGTGGAGCTGCCGGGCGGGGGCCCGGTATCTGTACGTGTGCGAGGAGGGCCTGGTGCATTACTGCTCGCAGCAGCGCGGATCGCCCGGCATCCCGCTCGCCGAGTACGGCCAGGCGGACATCGTTCGCGAGTTCAATACGCCCAAGGCCTGCGCGCCGTTCTGCACCGTGAGCTGCGTGCACCAAGCCAGCTTCCTGGACGCCTGGCGAGGACCCCAGAGGCTCGCGGCGGCCTAATCCCAGTCGACGCTCGTCCGCCGGGCGCCCCGCGCGGCCCTGGCGCCGATCTGCGCCAGCTTCAGCAAGCCGTACGCCAGATGGCCGGCGAGCGGGAACGGGCGCCTGGCGTCGGACGTCAGGGCCTCGGCCAGCGCCGGATCGATCACCCGGCGCCGGAAGTCTTCGATAAGGCGAGGCGATTGGATCACCGCCACGAATTCCTCCTCGGCCGCCAGGCCAACGAAATCGAAGTTGCATGAGCCGACCACCAGCCGCTCGCCATCCACCAACAAGCCCTTCAAGTGGCTCATCTCGGGCAACAGCCGGGTGTCGAAACTATGCGTTCGGGCGAACTCGAGCAGGTAGTCTCGCACCAGCGGCTTGTTGTTGGCCCACGGCGTGATCAGCGTGACCCGGACTCCCCGACGGGCTGCCGCCGCCAAAAGGGCGGTGTAGGGGAAAGTGAGATAGGCGCTCATGACCACGATCTCACTTTGCGCCGCGGCCAGAAGCGCGCCGATCTCGTCGAAGAAGCCGTCGTTGGTGCGCCCATCGAGCGAGAGAAGTTCCAGCCCATCCTGGCGCAGCGCGCCTGACGCTGGCGTCCCCAACCAAGTGGCCTCGAAGTCGGCCGCCAGGAAATCTGCGGCCTCCCGGCCCTCCAGCCGCACCATGAAGTCCCGCCAGACGAAGTTATGGTCGCTGAAATTTATCCCGCCGACATAGGCGACGTCGTCGGCCAGGATCAGTTTCTTATGATTTCGAGCGGGGTAGTTGGTCATCAGCGGCTTGAAAGGATTGGTGAGGCGAACCTTGGTCCCCGAGGCGGTCAGGCCGCGGAACATGGCGTCGGTGGCGCGAGTCTCGGCGCGGAGGTCCTCAGGCAGCCACGCCGTGGGCCAGCCGACCCAGCGGTCGCTGACCACGACCCTCGAATAGGCATCCACCAGCACCCTGCGATCGGCGGCAGGGCTCGTCGAAATGGCGTGGGCCACCGACTGGCCGGCGTCGTCGCCCTCGAAGGTCATGGCCTGGACCCACAACCGGCGGCTGGCGCACGCGCAGTCGGCGGACGCACGCCGCCAGAAGGCGTCCGCCCCCACCAGCAGTTCCAGTCCAGTCAAACCTGAGCCCCCGTCCAGATCGGTCGTTGCCTCACCAAGCCCAGCCCGGCTAGAAGCCGGACGACGGGACGGTGGAAGGAGAATGGGGGATAGCATGAGCGAACGTCTGCGCGTCATGCTGCTGTTGTCGTCGCTACACGGCGGCGGCGCCGAGCGGGTCGCCACGCACCTGCTGAACCGCTGCGACCCGAGCCACTTCGATGTGCGCATGGGCTTGTTGCGCAGGGCCGGTCCATTTCTTGACAACGCCGACGCCAGTCGCATCGACGCCTCGCCTATCGGCGAAAGCTGGCTGGCCTTCGAGGGTCACAACTCCAGCTTCTATCGTCCCGAGAAGCTCGCGGCGGCGGCGCTGCTCGGCCCGGCGAATCTGTCGCGTATGATCAAGGCCCATCGCCCGCACGTGGTGATGAGCTTCCTCAAAGGCATGAGCCTTCTGACCTGGTCGGTGCTGGCAGGCATGGGGGCCGATCGTCCTGTGTGGATCGCGCGCGAGGGCAACAACACCGACGCGGTCATCGACGATGAGCTCGCCAGCCCCTTGGCGCGCGCCGCCATCCGGCGGCTGACTCGAAGCGCCTACAGGCGGGCGGATTGCTTCCTGGTCAACTCGCATGAAATGGCGCGTGGGCTTGAAGCCCGGTTGAAGCTCGACCATCGCCGGGTGCGGGTGATCCACAATCCGATCGATGTCGCCGAGGTTCGGCGCCTGGGCCGCGAGCCCCTGCCGTGCGAGCAGGCGCGCCCGTTTATCGTCGCCGTTGGCCGTCTCGAGCACCAGAAGGGCCACGACCTGCTCCTGAAGGCGTTTGCGATGAGCGGCGCGGCGCGGGACACCGATCTGGTGATCGTCGGACGCGGGACGCGCGAGACCGAACTGAGACGCCTGGCCGCCGAGTTGGGCGTTGCTGATCAGGTGAAGTTCGTCGGGTTCGCGACCAACCCGTGGGCATGGATGTCCCGGGCGCGATTGTTCGTGCTGCCGTCGCGCTGGGAGGGGTTTCCGACCGCGGTGGTCGAAACCCTGGCCTGCGGCGTCGCCGCTCTGGTCACCTCATGCGAATTTGGGCCGGCGGAGATCGTTCAGCACGGACGCAGCGGATGGGTCGTCCCGCCGGAGGATCCGGCCGCCTTCGCCGCGGCCATGAGCCACCTGCTATCCCAACCGGAACTGGCCGCCGATCTCGCCGCCGCGGGCCCGGCAAGAGCGGCGCTGTACGACGCCGAGAGCATGGTGGGCGGGTACAACACCCTATTCCTCGAACAAGGCCTGGCCCGGCGCGCGCGCCATCGTGTCGATCCGATCGCCACGGCCGAGACCGCGCCCGCATAGTGCCAGTAACTCAGGCGCAGAGCTGTTCGGCGTGCCCGTGGGCCACGCCGTCATCGACGTCGAGCCAGAAACGGTCGCCGATATCGTAGGCCCTGGCCAATCCCTGCGCGGCCAAGCGGCGCATGCCGTCAGAAACGCCGCCGCCGCCGCCGGCCTCGACATCGTCGCGAATGGCGCGGACCAGGGACTTGGCGGCCAGAAAAACCCCCGTGTCGTAGCCGTCGTGGTCGCCCATCAGCTTGGCGATCGCCTTGATCCTGCCCTCGCCGTCGACCGCCACGCGCGTCACGTCCTCGAGATCGACCAGCGGATTGTCCAGTCGCCTGTCGACGGCCAGGACCACCTCGCTGGGGAGCGCCGGCGCGCGCATAAGGTCGGCGATGATCGTCGGATCGACGAGATGGTCGGCCATCATCAGCACGAAACGATCGTCGAGGTGGGACTCGGCGGCGGCCACCGAAAGACCGTTGGCCCCCTTCCAGGCAAAGTTGCGCACGGTTTCGATCGGAATCGACAGGCGCTCTGCGAGGCCGCTCAGGAAGATCTCCAGCCTGCGCCCTTCATAGCCGGTCACGACCACGAACCGGGTGACGCCTGCCCGGTGGGCCGCCGTGATCACCCGCTCGATCAACGGAACGCCGTTGATCAGGGCAAGGGGCTTGGAGCGCGCGACTTCGCGCATCCGGATGCCTTGGCCGGCGGCGATGATTAGCCCCTGCATGCCCGCCAGGCGGGACTCCTGGTCGATGAAGGCGTTGGTCTGGCGCTCAGCTTCGTCGTCTGTGAACTGGACCGGCGGATGCTTGCAGAAGAAGGCCGAGGGTCCGATCACCGCCCCGCCGCGGCCGCGGCTGAGGGCGAGCTTGCAGCAGCGAATGGCGTCGATGACCACGCCGGCGGAATTAGGCGAGTCCTCGACCGAAAGCCTGACCTCGATGTTCATCGGCACATTGCCAAACAGGGCGCCTTCAAGCCGCAGGAAACACAGCTTGTTGTCGTTGAGCCAGGGCACATAGTCGCTGGGGCCCACATGGATGTTCTCGTCGGCCAAGCGCTCAGCCATCACTGACTGCACAGCCTCGGTCTTGGAGATCTTCTTCGACATCAGCCGGCCGCGGTCCATCATGTTCAGGAAGTCGGTGTTGCCGCCGGTATTGAGTTGGTAGGTCCGCTCCATACGCACGCCGCGCTGGCGCATGAGATTGGTGAGTGCGCGGTGGACGATCGTAGCCCCGAACTGGGCTTTGATGTCGTCGCCGATTATCGGCAGGCCGCGGGCCTTGAATCGCGCCTCCCATTCCGGATCGCTGGCGATGAACACCGGCATGCAGTTGACCACGCCCACGCCCGCTTCGAGTGCGCACTCCATGTAGAACCGCACTGCGTCTTCCGAGCCGACGGGGAGGAAGTTGACCATGACCTCGGCGCCGCTGTCGCGCAGCGCCTGGACGATCTCGGCCTTCGTCGGTTCGGGGGCGTCCGATTTGACGAAGCTGCGGTCGGCCGGCATGGCCGCCATGTGGTCCGCAACGCCATCGAGCACGGCGCCCATGCGCACCTTGATCCCGCTTGGCGGCACCTCGGAAAACACGGCCGTGCAATTGGGCTTGGCGAAGATGGCTTTGGAAAGGTCGACGCCGACCTTCCTCTCGTCGACATCGAAGGCCAGCACAAATTCGACGTCGCTGGGCTCGTATCCGCCGAGGTCCCAGTGCATCAGGCCACCGCTGTTGTCATTGGCCGACTGGTAATAGGCGACGCCCTGAACCAGCGAACTCGCGCAATTGCCGACACCGATAATCGCCGCGCGAATCTTTGCCATTCCAATCCCCTTCTGGGATGACCTTTGCCTGGACGTGGACAGTCCCCGAACGATTCACGCTATCGTTTGGCGATCGTTGTCACAAGACTGCCATATAGAGCGGCCCGTGGAGACCAAAGCCCTGTCGATGTCAATCGCCGCCACGCAAACGTCTGTGGAGGGCGCTGCGCCCGGTCGGCCGCGCGAAATTGAAGCGCCCAGCAATCTCTATCTGGTCCATCCCGCCTCGCGGCGGCTGACCGACCTGCTGGAGCGGACCGCGGTGACGCCCAATCAGGTGTCCATCGCCAGCGTCTTCGCCTCCGGCGCGGCTGCGGCCTCCTATGTCGCCCTCTCTTGGCCGTGGGGTGCGTTCGCAGGGCTGGCCTTCCAGTTCGCCTGGCATGTTCTCGATGGGGCCGACGGCGAGCTGGCGAGACGAACCGGGCGCGCCTCGCCCATAGGCGAACTTGTGGACGGGGTTTGCGACCACCTGAGCCAGGCCCTGATATATCTGGCGTTCGCGTTCGCCGCTCAGCGAACCTTCGGCGGGTGGGCCTGGGCGGTGGCGATCGCGGCGGCGGCGGCGCACTTCGTCCAGGCCAACGCTTACGAGACGGGGCGCAAGGCGTACCGCCGCTTTGTCTACGGCGCGCCGTGGATGCGACAGACCGGGGCCGGCGTAGGGGGGCCCGGCAAGGCGCTGTCGGAGCTCTATCTCGCGGTCTCGGACCTTTCGAGCCCCGGCGAGCGACGCACGGAACAGGCGATGGCGGGCGCCATCGCCGCTGGCCACGCCGCCGAGGCGCGGCGGCTCTATCGGGAGCGGTTCGCACCTCTGGTCAAGGCCAGTGGCATCATGGACTCCAATACCCGGACCGTGGCGGCGTTTCTCGCCGTTCTTGCCGCGCACCCGCTGTGGCTGTTCGTGTTCGAACTCACCGCGTTGAACGTGGCGCTCGTCGGTCTGGCCGTCGCGCGCGGCCGCGCCAACTGCGACCTCGCCCGTCGTCTCGCGACCCTGGTCTGATCGGGCTAGAGCGGGATGGTTTGAGACGGATCGGCTCGAGGCTGAATCTAGATGTAAAGAGTCGAGCCTGATTCAGCCTTTGCATCTGTTCCGTGCAACGCCACCAGGTTCTAAGCCGCGGCGGCGCCGAACTGCAGACGGGCCAGCCGGGCGTAGAGGCCACCCCGCGCCATGAGGTCGGCGTGACGGCCGACGTCGACCACGCGGCCAGCGTCCATCACCACGATGCGGTCCGCCTCCAGCACCGTCGCCAGGCGGTGGGCGATGACGAGAGTGGTGCGCCCTGTCATGGCCTCATGCAGCGCGGTCTGCACCAGGCGTTCACTTTCCGCGTCGAGAGCGCTGGTGGCCTCGTCCAGGAGCAGAATCGGCGCCCCGCGCACCAAGGCGCGAGCGATGGCGATCCGCTGACGCTGGCCGCCGGAGAGCAGCTTGGCGCGTTCGCCCATCAGGGTGTCGAAGCCATGCGGCAGGCGGGAGAGAAAGCCTTCCGCCTGCGC
>OUNO010000683.1_pt5 | contig 24137 bp, 28 predicted proteins | sample 1779811 | NCBI WGS metagenome assembly OUNO01 (sample SAMEA3914804, study PRJEB12502) | metagenome | biome: forest; material: soil | place: Canada | collected 2010-06-25 | depth 0.3 m | reverse complement strand
CCGTCGGCGTTGAGGATCACTTCCACGTGCGTGGCGAACCCACCCAGGGCCTCGTCGATGGCGTTGTCGACCACCTCATAGACCATGTGGTGCAGGCCGGTGCCGTCATCGGTGTCGCCGATATACATCCCGGGGCGTTTGCGCACCGCCTCGAGCCCCTTGAGGACCTTGATCGAGTCTGCGCCGTAGACGCCGTTAGGTTCTTCCGATTCGTCGGTCATTCATCTTTCCATGACGGTCAGGCTCGAAGCTTCGACCCGGATGCCCAGGGCGCGACCCTTGATGGTCTCGAAGAGGGTATCGTCGGTGCCCGTAAGAAAGGCCTGAAGCGCGAGAGCGTCGATTTCATCAAAAAGCGCCGCCCGCCTCGCCGCATCGAGGTGTGCGGCGACCTCGTCGAGTAATAATATAGGATTCGGCGTGTGAATTGCACGGGAAAGTCGCGCCGCCTGGGCGAGAATCAGATTTAGGATCAAAGCCTTCTGTTCGCCGGTTGAGCACTGAGCGGCGCCTCGACCGCTGCCGAGTTCGACGACGGCGAGATCGGTCCGGTGCGGCCCGCACAGCGCTCTTCCGGCCGTGGCGTCTCGCCCTCGTGCTCCAGCCAGGGCGCGGGCTAGGCGCGCCTCGATCTCTTCGGGGGCGCAGTCCTCCAGCGCCATCCGGTCCCATTCTCCGGTGAGGGCGATGCGCGCCGCTGGGAAATGCCCGCCGTCTCGCGCCTCGATCTCGGCGGCCAGGGCGCGGACGGTGTCCGCGCGCGCCACGGCGACCTTTGCGCCTGACATTGCGGCTTGGGCTTCCAGCGCGTCCAGCCAGGCGCGATCGGCCTGGCCTGAGCCCAGCACACGCATGCGCTCCCGCTGGGCGCGCTCATACCTGGAGACCTCGACGGCGTGGCTGGGGATGGCGGAAAATACCAGACGGTCCAGGAAGCGGCGGCGATCGCCGGCGCTGCCGGCGAACAGGCGGTCATGCGCCGGCGTCAGCCACAGCGGCCGCACATGCTCGGCCAGGGCCGACACCGGAACGCCTTCCCCTGACAGCCTGGCCACGCGACGGGTCGCTCCGGGGCTTTCAACGCCGGTGCCAACGGCGATCAAGTCCTCCCCGGAGATGATCTCCGCCGCCACGGCCCACGGCTCGCCATCTCCTTCGGGGCTGCGACGGCGCCCGATCTCCGAAGACGCCGCCCCGCGCAGGCCCCGTCCGGGCGAAAGCAGGCTTAACGCTTCAAGCAGATTGGTCTTACCGGCGCCGTTCGGGCCGTAGAGGAAGCAGGTCCGGCCATCGGTCTGGAGGCTCGCTTCGGCGTAGGAGCGGAAATTGGCCAGAGAGAGGCGCTGGATGCGCGAGCGCATGACCCGCGCCTTCAGGCCCTCAGCGGCATGAGCACGTACTGTACGCCGACATCGGTCGGATCGAGCACCAACACCGGATCGAGCAGCGTGGCGGCGGCCCGATCGACAAACCTGAACTCGGCCGTCTCGCCGCCGATCTGGGCGGTGACGTCCATGAGATAGCGGGCGTTGAAGCCGATCTCGAACGGATCGCCGTCGTAGTCGACCTCGAGCTCTTCGACCGCCTGACCGGTTTCCATGTTGCGCACGGTGAGGATCACGCGACCCGATTCCACGGCAAGCTTCACCGACCGGCTCTTCTCGGACGAAATAGTGGCGACGCGGTCGACCGCCGCGGCGAACAGGGCGTTGTCTACAGTCATGACCCGGTGGTTCTCGCGCGGAATGACCCGGGTGTAGTCGGGGAATGATCCGTCGATCACCTTCGAGGTCAGGGTCGCGCGGCCGAAGTCGAAGCGTATCTTCTGGGCGCTCAGCCGCAGATCGATCGCTTCGCCGGCGTCCTCCAGCAGACGGCGCGCTTCCTGCACCGTCTTGCGCGGCACGATGACGCCGGGCGCACCCGCGGCCCCTTCCGGCGCGGGCATTTCCGCCAGGGCGAGGCGATGGCCATCGGTCGCCACCGCGCGCAGCAGCGAGCGGCCCTCGCTCACCACGGTGTGGAGATAGATACCGGTGAGATAGTAGCGGGTCTCCTCGGTCGAGATGGCGAACCGCGTCTTGTCGATCAGTCGCGTGAGGTCGACCGAGTCCAGCGAAATAGCGCTCGACAGACCCTCCGATGGCATCACCGGAAAGTCCCCGGCGGGAAGCACCGGAAGGTTCACCTTGTAGCGTCCCGCCTGGACCGATAGCCGCGGGTCCGCGCCGGAAAAGGCCAGCGAGACCTCAGCGCCTTCGGGAAGCTTTCGTACGATTTCGTAGAGGGTATGGGCCGGAGCGGTGATCTGGCCCGGACTTTCCACATGAGCCGGAGCCCCGTCCGCAATCTCCATGTCCAGATCGGTCGCCGAGAAGGCCAGGCCGTCGTCCCCAGCCGACAACAGGACATTGCCGAGGATCGGGATCGTATTGCGCCGCTCAACCACACTCTGAACGTGGGTCAGCGCCTTCAGCAACGCAGCACGTTCGATCGTCAGCTTCATGTGTTCGTCCGCTGTTCGCCGCCGCGGTTCGAGCCCCCGACGCGGCGCGTGAGAAAGGGCCTGCGACACTAGCGGATTTGTGGCCGCGAGGAAGAGGCGGCGCGGCTACTGTCAGGCTGGTGAATCCGTCGGGGCGCGCCGGGATGCGGCGGCCGACGAATCACGCGACGAGACTACGACCATGGCCGGGCGGACAATTCGCCCAAACAGCTCATAGCCATCCTGCAACACCTCGATGACCGCGCCCGGCGCCACCGTGGTCGATGTCTGCTCGGTCATGGCCTGATGCTGATGCGGATCGAATTTGTCCCCGGACTGCGGCGCCAGGCGCTTGAGGCCGTTGCGCTGGAACGCGGACATCAGTTCCTTCTGGGTCATCTCAAGGCCCACGGCGAGATTCCGCGCCAGGGGATCGTCGCCATCCTTGGGGGCGTGGGCGAGGGCGCGTGAGAGATTGTCGGCAACCCCCAGGAGATCGCGGGCAAACTTTTGGATAGCAAAGGCGCGCGCGTCGTTGATCTCCCGCTCGGCCCGCCGCCGGGTGTTCTCAGCCTCGGCGGCAAAGCGCATGGCTTGATCCTTGAGCGCCGCCACCTCGTCGCGCAGGCTGGCGAGTTCGTCGATCCCGCCCGCCTCTTCTGCGCCGGGGTCCCGCTCGTTCGCCGCCATATCTTCGTTGGTCATTCGTCCTCGTCTAAACATCCAGCATCCGTCCGAGCGCCCGGGCGGTGTAGTCCACCAACGGGATCACGCGAGCGTAGTTCAGCCGCGCCGGGCCGATCACGCCGATCGCCCCCAACAGCCTCTGCCGGCCCGTCATATAGGGAGCGGCGATCAAGGCGGAACCCGAAAGCGAGAAAAGCCTGGTCTCCGCGCCAATGAATATGCGCACGCCCTCGCCGCCGCGTACGCCGTCGAGGAGATCGATGAGCTGTTCCTTGCGCTCGAGATCATCGAACAACATGCGGACGCGCTCAAGGTCGGCGGCGGCGGCGGGATCGCCGAGCAGATTGGCCCGGCCTCGCACGATCAGCGCCCGCTCGGCGCCCTCTCCGCCCCACGCCGCCAGACCTTCCTCTATGAGTCGGGCGGCGGCGGCATCCAATTCGCGCTTGGCCCGGTTCAGTTCGAACGTCACCTCCGTCTTCGCCTCGGCGAGCGTTCGTCCTCGTAGCCGGGCATTGAGAAAGTTGGACGCTTCCTGGAGCGCAGAGGGGGTGAGTCCCGATGCAAGGCGCATCAGCCGGTTTTCAACCTGGCCATCGTCGAACACCATGACGGCCAGGGCCTGATCGGGCGCCAGGGCCACGAACTCCACGTGCTTCACACCCGCGTCGCGAATCGGCGTCACCACGATGCCCGCCCCACCGGCCAGCCCGGAGAGTATCGAGCTGGCTTCGTTCAGGGCGTCGTCGAACGACCTCCCATGAGCGGAGAGGCGGGCCTCGATGTCCATGCGATCCGACTCGCCGACATCACCCAACTCCAACAGGCCGTCGATGAACAGCCGCAGCCCAGCGTGGGTCGGTTGACGCCCGGCGCTGGAGTGGGCCGCGCCAAGCAATCCCATGTCGGTGAGGTTCTGCATGGTGTTGCGGATCGACGCCGGCGAGAGCCTCATGCCGCCGCGGGCCAGGGTGTGTGATCCGATGGGCTCGCCCGTCTCCAGGTAGGCCTCGACTATGCGCCGGAATACCTCACGCGCGCGCGCGTCGAGCTCCGAGAGGCTTGCGCCCCGCGAAGCAGACGGGCTGACGATGGCGTTGGTCATGGACGGACCTCGTGCGAGTAGGATAAGCGCGACCTTCGCTGGCGCAACCCGCGTCGACACAGGGACCTGATATGCGGCCTTCCGGTCGAACGGCGAGTGTCATGCGGCCGGTGACCCTCGAGACAGGTGTGAACCGATACGCCGAAGGCTCGTGCCTCGTTACTTTCGGCCATACGCGCGTTCTGGTGACGGCGAGCCTGGAGGAGGGCGTCCCCCCGTTTCTGCGCGGCCGCGGCCGCGGCTGGGTCACCGCGGAGTACGGCATGCTCCCGAGGGCGACACACACGCGCGGTCGGAGAGAGGCGGCCCAGGGCAAACAGTCCGGCCGCACCCAGGAGATTCAGCGACTGGTTGGGCGATCGATGCGCGCCATCGTGGATCTGGCGGTCCTCGGCGAACGTCAGATCACCCTTGATTGCGACGTCATCCAAGCCGACGGCGGCACCCGCACGGCGGCCGTCACCGGTGGCTGGGTCGCACTGAAGATGGCGACCAAACACCTGCACGCCAAAGGGGTGATCCCGCGCGACCCCATTCTCGATCATGTGGCCGCGGTTTCCTGCGGGATCGTTGAAGGAGCGGCGCTCCTCGATCTCGACTATGAAGAGGACAGCAACGCCGAGGCGGACGCCAATTTCATCCTCACCGGCAGCGGCCATATCGTCGAGGTCCAGGCGACCGGAGAGAAACGCGGCATCTCGCGCGCCGAATTCGACGCGATGATGGATCTGGCGCAGCACGGCATTGGGGGCCTCGTGGCGCTTCAGGCGGCAGCGATCGAGGCCTAACCAGAGCGAGATGCAAAGCCATCAGGCTCTGGTCACGGTTCGCCCGTGTCGTCCTCTGAGTCGTCGTAGGGACCAGGCTCGAATTCGACCAGATCGCCAGGCTGACACTCCAATTCGCGGCACAGCGCACCTAGCGTCGAGAAGCGGATCGCACGCGCCTTGCCGGTCTTGAGGATGGACAGGTTGGCGATGGTCACGCCCACGCGGTCGGCCAGCTCGGTAAGCGACATGCGTCGCTCCAGCAAAAGTCGATCGAGGCGGACGCGAATGGCCATGGCTAGATCGTGAGCTCAGCTTCACCGCGCAGGCGGGCGCCCTCGCGGAAGACTTCAGAGAGCACCAGGATGACCAGGACCGCGAACCAGGTGGTCAGGCTGACTCCGCCGCTGATGTGGATGGCGCCATGGAGAATCAGCCGCGCGAGGGCGGCGACCGCGTAGCGCCCCAGTTCCAGGATCGCGAGCGCCGCGCCGATGACGCGCAATCGTCTGGCGTTCTCAGGATGAAATGGATCGCCGGCTATTAGTGTCCGGAAGATATTGCGCAGGCGGTCCACGACGATAATGCCGCCCACGAGATAGAGGTCCGCGATCAGGAGGAGTCCGGCTGCAGCTGGCCCCACCCAGGGACCGGCGATGCTGATGGTGTCCAGATCGATGTGGCTGCTCAGCCAATCGGGCCTGAAACTGAGGAGCAACACGGCCAGCATGGCCAGCGTGACGCCGATAACGGCGATCCACAGTACGAAGTGGAATACATCCAGGATCACCTTCAGAAAACTCGAGACCGAGCCTGGACCCAAGGCGCGCATCGAACCCTCCACAACGAAACCGCCGCGTGAGGACCGGTCCTCACGCGGCGGAGAAGATGGCCCGAACTGGGCCCGCGTCATAGCGCATCCGCGGTGCGTTCAGCGGATGAAGAGACCGACGGCCGCCAGAGGCAGGCCGATAAACACGATGGCGTTCATCACGGTGAGGGCGAAACGATCGACGACGGTGATCAGACGGGAAGCTTGCATGACTTAATCTCCATTAGGTTGTGCACTGCGGCACGGGGGTTGAGAGTTTTTGTTTGCGGAGGACGACTTCCGCCGTCCTTCTGTGCTTATCGATATGTCCGTATCGTTTTTCGATCAAATTAAATATCGTTTATCAATATTACATTTCCGCAATGCAACTTGCCGCCCGCTGTCGCCATAATTCTCCCCGCGCGGCGCACATTGGTTTAGGAAGGCGCGATGACCCTTCGCCTCGAGGCTGGAACGCGGCTGGTGGCCGCCACCCACAATCCTGGAAAGGCGAGGGAGCTTGCCCAGCTCCTGGAGGACCGGTTCCGGATCGTCAGCGCGTTGGAACTCGGCCTCACCGAGCCGGACGAAACTGAGACCACTTTCATCGGCAATGCGGTCATCAAGGCCCGGACCGCCGCCGCAGAGAGCGGCCTCATCGCCATCGCCGATGACTCGGGGCTGTGCGTGGAGGCGCTCGATGGCGCCCCCGGCGTCCATTCCGCGCGCTGGGCCGGTCCGAATCGAGACTTCGCCCGGGCGATCGATCTGGTAGAGCGACGGCTCGCCGAATCCGAACACGACGATCGCGGGGCCTGGTTTATCTGCGCCCTGGCCGTGGCCTGGCCCGCCGGCCCTGTGGTGGCTGTGGAGGGCCGCGTAGACGGCGTGCTGGTCTTTCCGCCGCGCGGGACGCGCGGCTTTGGCTACGACCCGATCTTCACGCCCCAGGGCGGGGCGGAGACCTTCGGGGAAATGGACCCGGCGGCCAAGGCCGCGATCAGCCACCGGGCGCGCGCGATCGCGGCCCTGAAGGCGGCGCTGTATTGACCGGCGAGGCGGCGACGCTTGGGGTCTATGTCCATTGGCCGTACTGCGCCAAGGTCTGTCCCTATTGTGATTTCAATGTCGTTCGCGACCGCGGGCGCTCGGCGGGGGCGAGCGGCCTGATCGGGGCGATCATCACCGATCTTGAAGGCCATGCGCGGACAGTGGGACGCCGAAGCCTGGCGTCGATCTTCTTCGGTGGCGGCACCCCCTCGCTCATGCCGCCCGGGCAGGTGGCGCAAATCATCCAGACGGCCAAGCGTCTGTGGCCACCGCGAGCTGAAGTCGAGATCACGCTCGAAGCCAATCCTCTTGATGCGGAGGAAGACCGGTTCGCGGCCTTCGCCGATGCCGGCGTCAACCGGCTGTCGCTGGGCGTGCAGTCTCTCCACGACAGTCAGCTGCGGTTTCTGGGCCGGGACCATGACGCCGCGACCGCCCGCGCCGGCGCCGAATGTGCGCTCGCGCACTTTCCGCGGGTGTCGTTCGACCTGATCTACGCCCTGCCCGACCAGACCGCGCACGATTGGTCGGCCATGCTGGCGGAGGCCGCATCCCTCGGACCGGAGCACATCTCGGCCTACCAACTGACGATCGAACCGGGAACCGCCTTCGGCCGAGCGCTTCGGCGAGGTGAGCTCAAAGCGCCCGCGGATGATCTCTCCGCCGATTTGTTCGAAGTCACCCAAGCGGTGCTCGGAGAGGTTGGTTTCGAGGCTTACGAGGTGTCCAATCACGCCCGGGGCGAGGCGGCCCGCTCGCGCCACAATCTCATCTATTGGCGAGGCGAGGACTATGTCGGCGTCGGACCCGGGGCTCATGGACGCTTGACCCTCGGCGAAACGCGGTTCGCCACGGAATCTCCCCGCCGCGCCCAGGACTACGTCGCGCGTGTCGAGCAGCGTGGAATTGGCGCAGCGCTGGAGCCGTTGGAACCACGCGAAATCACGCTGGAACGGCTGCTGATGGGCCTAAGAACCGGCGAGGGGGTGAGAACCGCCGAGCTGGGCGGGCTTGATCTCGGCTCCAGCCGAATGGCGGCGTTCGAAGGGTTCCTACAGATCGCCGATGGCCGGCTGGTGGCCACGGCCCGGGGGCGACCGGTGCTCGATCACATCATCGCCGAGTTGACCTGTGCCGAATGAGCGTCGGGCGGTCGCGCCCGGGCTCTATCTGGTGGCGACGCCCATCGGCAATCTGCGGGACATCACGCTACGCGCCCTGGATGTGCTGGCCGGGGTCGATCTCGTTCTGGCGGAGGACACCCGCGTCACCGGCAAGCTCCTGGCCGCCCACGACATCTCCGCCAAGCTCGACCGTTATGACGAGCACTCGGCTCAGCGCGCCCGACCCCGGATTCTCCAGGCCCTCGCCGCCGGCGCCCGCATCGCCCTGGTTTCCGACGCCGGCACGCCCCTAGTGAGCGATCCGGGTTATCGTCTGGTGAGCGAGGCCGTGGCTCAGGGCTCGCCTGTGTTCCCGATCCCAGGCGCCTCGGCGGTGATGGCGGCGCTGACCGTGGCCGCGCTGCCGACCGACCGGTTCCTGTTCGCTGGATTCCCGCCGTCACGCAGGGCGGCGCGCTTGGCGTTCCTCGAAGACCTGGCGCCTGTCTGCGCGACGCTGATTTTCTTTGAGGGCGGCTCACGTCTCGCCGCCAGTCTGTCGGACATGGCCCGCGTGTTGGGCCCGCGCCAGGCCGCGGTCGCCCGCGAACTCACCAAGCTGCATGAGACGGTCATTCGGGGGCCCTTGGACACTCTGGCCGATGACCCGCGACTGGCCGCGCCCAAAGGCGAGATCGTCGTCGTGGTCAATCGGGGTGAGGAACGCGTGGCCACCGCGGGCGAAGCGGATTTAGCCCTGGCCGAAGCCCTGACGCGGCTTGGTCCGGCGGACGCGGCTTCGGAGGTCGCCAAGGCTTTGCATTTGCCGCGCCGCGACCTCTATGCCCGCGCCCTCGCCCTGCGTGGACGATGACGGCAATCCGCACCAGCCGTGGACGACGGGCGCGCCGAGACGGGCGGCGCAGTGAAATCAATTGCGCGCTTGGGCTGATGGCCAAGGGATATCGCATTCTCGGATTGCGCTTGAAGACGCAGCAGGCGGAGATCAATCTCCTGGTCAGCAAGGGTGATCTGGTGGCCGTCATCGAGGTCAAGCGACGAACCCATATCGATGCGGCGCTGGACGCCGCAATCCCCCGGCAGCGGGAGCGTCTTCAGCACGCCGCCCGCTCGATCGCTGCGCGGTCGGCCTGACCTCTCCGACGCGGCGATCCGCCTGGATCTCATGGCCCTCGCGCCGGGACGGTGGCCGCGCCATATTCGCGACGCTTGGCGCGACGCCTAGAGCAAGAGGTTTCAAATCGCCACGACAGGAGGGTCAATGCCGCTCAACGTCGCCGTCCAGATGAACCCGGTCGAGGGAATCAACATCGATACGGATACGAGCTTCATGCTCATGCTGGAGGCTCAGACACGCGGCCACGGTCTCTGGGTCTACACCCCCGATCGCCTGGCTCTGGACAGCGGTCGGGTGATGGCGCGCGGACGAGCGTTGAACCTCAGGGCGATCAAGGGCGACCACCATAGCCTGGGAGAAACCGAAATCCGCAATATGGCCGAATTCGATGTGGTGCTGATGCGTCAGGACCCGCCATTCGACATGGCCTACATCACCGCGACCTATTTCTTGGAACGGATCCACCCGGGCACGCTGGTGGTCAACGACCCGGCGGAAGTGCGTAACGCCCCCGAAAAGCTGTTCGTCACCGACTTTCCGCAACTGCAGCCGCCGACCCTGATCACCGGCGACAGCGAGGCCCTGCATGCATTCCACGCCTTGCACGGCGACATCGTCCTCAAGCCACTCTATGGCGGCGCCGGATCAGGCGTGGTCAAACTCGCATCCGCCGACCCCAACCTGGACGCCATTCTCGAACTACACGCCATGATTGGACCCGAGGCCGTCATCGCCCAGAAGTTCATTCCGGCGGTCTCGCGCGGCGACAAGCGCATTTTGATCGTGGACGGGGACCCTGTCGGCGCGATCAACCGCATTCCCGCCAAAGGCCAGGTGCGCTCCAATCTGGCCCGCGGCGGCCGAGCCGAAGCTGTGGAGCTGACGTCCCGGGATCTGGATATCTGCGCCGACATCGCCCCTGAGCTAAAGCGCCGGGGCCTGATGTTCGTCGGCATTGACGTGATCGGCGACTACCTCACCGAAATAAATGTGACCTCGCCCACCGGCGCGCAGCAGCTGAAGATGTTTGGCGGCGCGGACGCGGCCGCGCGTCTCTGGGATCGAATCGAGGCAGTCCGCTCCGCCAAACAGTGAGTTGGACGCGCTCTTGCCACGTCCGGGGCAGCCAGATGTTGGGTCAGCCCAAGCCCGGACGACGCTCCAAACCTCGCGCCCTGCCGATCTCAGAGACGTGAGGGGCCAGGAGGCCGCCAAGCGCGCCTTGGAGATCGCCGCCGCTGGCGGGCGCAACCTTCTCTATATCGGCCCCCTGGGCCCCGGGAAATCGATGCTGGCCCAAAGGCCCCCCGCCTGTTGCCGCCTCTCACTCCGGCTGAACTGCTCGAGACGTCCATGATCCACTCGATCGCCGGGCTGATCGCCTAAGGCGCTCTCACCCGCGACCGACCCTTACGGGCCCCGCACCATTTGGCCAGCATGGCCGCGCTCACCGGCGGCGGGCTGAAGGTGAAACCCGGCGAAGTCTCATTGGCGAACAATGGAGTCCTGTTCCTAGTCGAGCCTCCGAAATTCGAAGGCATTAGGCGCGAGCGGGGTTAGTCCCGTTTGCTACCCAATGCGTGATCGCCGCGCCGCTATTTGGCCAGTTCGAACTCGCCGGTGATGTCGACCCGCACCTTAACCTGACCGGCCTCAATGGGTGTCGGCGCCTCGACCGCCTTGGCCATCGCCATCATCGGCCTGGGTGAAGTTGGCGTGACTCCCTCACCCTCGGTCAGATTGATCAGACGCGTGATCCGATAGCCGGTCGCCTGGGCGTAGAGATTGGCCTTGTCCTCCAGGGCCTTCACCGCCGCCACCCGGGCCGAATTCTCGGCCGCGACGGGATTGGCGAGTCCGAGGGAGATCTGACCCAGGTTGTTGGCCCCCGCTCCAGTGGCGAAGTCAGCCACCCGTCCTAGCTTCGTCAGGTCATGCGTCACCACGTTGACCTGATTTGACGCCTGGTACCCGGTCAACCGGGGCGGCTGGCCGGCTTCGTAGGCGTATTGCGGCGACAGGCTGAGCTGGGCGGTTTGAATGTCCCGGTCGGGCACGCCCGAGGCTTTCACCGCGGCGACCACCTGGCTCATTCGACCGGCGTTACCCCGGCTGGCCTCAACCGCCGTCGCGGCGGTGGTTTCAACCCCTAGCGTGAGCGTCGCCATGTCCGGCGGCACGCTGACCTCGCCATAGGCCGAAAGCTGCAGGGTGGTGGCCGAAAAGCGGGCCTGAGATTCGCCCAACTGGGCCATGGCGGGCGCTAGCGGCGCCGCCGTCAGCGCGGCGGCCATGGCAATTGCGACCGAAGGATTCACGGCTGCCTCCAAGAGTTATGGCCCATCCGAGCTGGCGATCTCACAGCGATGGGCGGCGAAAATGCGAGCGCTTTAAGCCGCCAGGCGACCGTGATAACCGCAAGTGGACCCAACGACGCTGTACCGCGACTGGGGCCCGTAGCTCAATTGGTTAGAGCCGGCCGCTCATAACGGTCTGGTTGTAGGTTCGAGTCCTACCGGGCCTACCATTCTCCGATTGGCGGGCGCCGAGGCTGCGTCTCGCCAAATGAGCCCCTCGGCATTGCACACCCAGCGGCCCAGGCGGCGATAGTCCTTTCCCTCGATCAATTCACCAAACGGCAGGAGTTCCAGGATCGAGGCTTCTACATATTGGTAGTTCTGGCCGGATCGGAGGCGGGCGAATTCGAGGAGCTCGCCTTGCGCCCAGGCTATCGCGCCCTCGTCTGCGGCCAGTCGGATCTTGAGCGGTTCGAGGCGGTTGCCGGGCAGGGCGTTCAGCTTGCGCTTTGACGGCGCGTGCCGAAATTCGAGGCTATAGGTCTTCATGTCGGGTCGAGCCGTTGTCGCGGAGTCGATCGCGCTTCAGGAGGCGACGATGATTGGCTTGGACACGGCGACGATAGAGCGCGACGGCGCGGGCCGGCGCCAAGTGCGCTTCACCGGCGACGAGGCTCTTGGTGATGAGAAATTGCGTGTCCCACACCGCCTGTCCTTTTTCCATGACCATGAGCCAGGCTTCTTCCCCGGCCTCGGCGTCACCCAAGGCGGACCCGAACAGGCGAAGGCCGATGACTTCCTGCGCCTCGAAACAGAGGCGGGTGACATCGGTGGCGAGGCTAAGCCATGGATTGTGGCGCACGGAGGGGACAACCTTGAAACCTGAACGACGCCGCAGCATCGCCATGAGCAATATGCTGCACCGCAGCATTCAGCGCAATGGTCGATTGCGCTTCAGCCGATTTTGTTCCAACGCCGACGTTGCGGTCAGGCTCACTCAAAGGGATATGCCGGGATATGGCCCTGTCTAAGATGGAGTCCCCCCAGTCGTCGGATCTCGCCGCGCGCTACGACATGCTGGCCGCGGAAATCGACGCCGTGGTGGACGGTGAGCCAAACCTTGTGGCCCGCATGGCGAGCGTGGCGGCGATGCTGGCTCAGGCCTTCGAGCACTATTTCTGGACTGGATTCTATCTCGTTGACGAAGGATCCCGCGATCAGCTTGTCATCGGTCCCTACCAGGGGACGCTCGGCTGCCTGCGGATCGATTTCGGCAAGGGGGTGTGCGGCGCCGCCGCCGCGCGTGGCGAGACCCTGATCGTGCCGGACGTGGACGCGTTTCCCGGCCACATTGCCTGCGACTCGCGCTCGCGCAGCGAGATCGTCGTGCCTGTCCGCAATGGGGACGGCGCGCTGATCGCCGTGCTGGACGCGGACTCGACCGAACTGGCGGCGTTCTCGGACGTCGATGCGCGCGGACTTGAGACAATCGTCCGCCGAGTGTTCGCGCACTAATGAGTTTGGTGGCTGTGCACGGAACAGATGCAAAGGCTGAATCAGGCTCGACTTTTTGCATTCCCGAGAAGGATTCAGCTTTGAGCCGAGTCCGTCTCAAACCATCCTGCTCTAGGTTTGACCCTGCGTCGGCTCCGGATTCACAAAATCGTCAAGCAATCAGCCTAACGCGGCATGCGCCTGACTGGCCTGGACGGCCAAGGAGCGCACCATGGAGGCGGAGCTCTCGCCCGCGGCCTATCGCACCGTCTTCATTTCCGACATTCACCTGGGCACGCGCGGTTGCCAGGCGGAACTGCTCCTCGATTTTCTACGCCACATCACCTGTGAGCACCTCTACCTGGTGGGCGACATCGTTGATGGCTGGCGCATGAAGGGCGGCTGGTACTGGCCACAATCTCACAACGATGTCGTACAGAAGATATTGCGGTTGGCGCGCAAGGGGGCCGCCGTCACCTACATTCCCGGAAACCACGACGACCGCGTGCGCGATTTCTGCGGAGTGCATTTCGGCGGCGTCGTCGTGTCGCGCGACGCCATCCACCAGACCGCTGATGGCCGCCGGTTCCTCGTTCTGCATGGCGACGAATTTGACACGGCCGTGCGCTTGGCGCCTTGGCTCGCCCTGGCCGGTGATCTCGCTTACCGAAGCGCCCTGCGACTGAACACTGTGCTCAATCGCTTGCGCCGCCGTTTCGGCCTCGGGTACTGGAGTCTTGCCGCCTATCTCAAGAGCAAGGTCAAGAACGCCCTTCAGTTTATCGACAACTTTGAACAAGCTTTGGCGACTGAAGCCATCCGGCGCGGTGTCGATGGGGTCATATGTGGTCACATCCACAAGGTGCAGATGCGCATTATCGATGGCGTAACTTACATAAACGACGGCGACTGGGTGGAAAGCTGCACGGCGGTGGTCGAGCACTTCGACGGCCGTCTGGAAATTCTGCCCTGGGCGAACCTGCGTTCCTGGTCCATGATCGATAGCGGGCGCCGCGTCGCGCCCTCGCCGTCGCAATTCACGGAACCCGCGATCGCCTAATGCGCATAGTGCTGGCCACGGACGCCTGGGAGCCCCAGGTCAACGGCGTCGTGCGCACGCTTGCGCGCGTGGCCGGGGAACTGCGCGACATGGGCGACCTGGTCGAAGTGATCAGTCCCGATCAGTTCGCGACCTTCCCGCTGCCGACCTATCCCGAGATCAAACTCGCCATGGGGGCGTTCGAGAAGGTCCAGCAACGCTTCAAGGCGTTCGAGCCGGAGGCCATCCATATCGCTACCGAAGGGCCGATTGGCTTGGCCGCGCGGCGAATCTGTCTGGAGTGGAAACTCCCGTTCACGACCAGCTACCACACGCGGTTTCCGGAGTACGTCTCGGCGCGGCTGCCGCTGCCCCTGGCGGCCGGCTACGCCTACATGAAGTGGTTCCATAGGCCGTCCGGTCGATTGATGGTCGCCACGCGCACGATGGCCGATGAGCTGGGGCGCCAGGGCTTCCGCAACATTTCGGTGTGGTCGCGCGGCGTGGACACCGAGACGTTTCAGCCGCGTCGGCCCCACGACCCGGACGTATTCGAAGGCCTGGCTCGGCCGATCTGGCTCAATGTCGGTCGGGTGGCGGTGGAGAAGAACATTGAAGCGTTTCTCGCCCTCGATCTGCCCGGAACCAAGGTGGTTGTGGGCGATGGTCCCCAACGCGAGGAGTTGATCGAGCGCTATCCCGACGCGCGTTTCGCCGGGGCCAAGTTGGGCGCCGATCTCGCCGCCCACTATGCAAGCGCCGACGTCTTCGTCTTTCCCTCCCTGACCGACACGTTCGGTCTGGTTATGCTCGAAGCCTGGGCTTCCGGGCTGCCCATCGCCGGCTTCATGGCGCCCGGCCCGGCCGACATCATCCCCAATTCCGGGGCCGGCGCCCTCGCGCCCGACCAGACCCATGGGCTGAGAGAGGCCTGCCTGCAGGCGCTTGAGATTGACGGGTCGTTCGCCCGGGCGGCGGCCGAGCGGTATTCCTGGCGCGCCTGCGCCGAAGAGTTTCGGCGGCTGCTCCAACCCTACCCCGAACCCGAGAAGAGCCGCTTCTGGCGCCGCCTGCGCCGACTGGCTCGCCTAAGACGCGGGCCCCGTCCCGAACAGACAGCCGCACCGAGTCAGGCCGCTTCCATGCCAAACTGAAGTTCGGCGAAGCGAGCGTAAGCGCCGCCTCTCGCCGCCAGCTCGGCATGGGTTCCCTCCTCCACGACCCGCCCGCCGTCCATGACCGCGATCCGGTCCGCCTTCAGCACTGTGGAAAGACGGTGGGCGATGACCAGGGTGGTGCGCCCCCGCATGGCCTCGTCCAGGGCGCGCTGGATCAGGAACTCGTTCTCGGCGTCCAGCGCGCTGGTCGCTTCATCCAGCAGCAGGATTGGCGCATCCCTGATCAGCGCCCGCGCTATGACCAGACGCTGACGCTCGCCGCCGGAGAGGATCTTGGCGCGATCCCCCAGGCGGGTTTCCAAACCCTGGGGCAGGGCGGAAATGAAAGCCTCGGCCTGTGCGGCGCGAACGGCGGCGGCGATCTGCGGCTGGCCCGCGCTCGGGCGGCCAAAGACGAGGTTGTCGGCGGCCGAGCCGGAGAACAGCGGCGCATCCTGGGCCACCCAGGCGATGCGGCCGCGAACCTCTTCGGGATCGGCGTCGCCGACGCGGACCCCGTCGATGCGGACGTCTCCCCTGACAGGATCGTAGAAGCGCAGAAGCAATCGAAAGACCGTGGTCTTGCCGGCGCCTGAGTGTCCCACCAGGGCGACACGCTCTCCAGGTCGAACGTGAAGGTTGAAGCCGTTCAAGGCCGGCAGGTCAGGCCGCCCCGGATAGGTGAACACCACGTCGTGGAAGTCGATTGCGCCGCGCGCCGGCGAGGGCATCGTCGTTGGCGCGGGCGGGGCCGCGATCCTGGGCCGCGCCTTGAGCAGCTGGGCGATGCGTTCGGTGGCCCCCGCCGCCTTCTGCACGTCGCCCCACACCTCGGCGAGGGCGCCTACAGATCCGGCCGCCAAGACAGCAAGGATGGCGAACTGCACCAGAGCGCCGCCGCTCAATTGCCGGGCCATGACGGCGTTGGCGCCAAGCCAGAACACCGCCGCCACACCGCCAAACACCAGAACGATGACCCCGCCGGTCATGATCGCCCGGGCGCGCACCCGCTCGAGCGATGCGTTGAATGCCGACTCGACCGATCGAGCGAACTGCTCGGCGACCGGCCGCTGCTGGCCGAAGGCTTGGACCGTATCGACTGCGTCCAACGTCTCACCGGCGTAGACCACCGCCTCGGCAAATCGTTCCTGCGCGCTGACCGAAAGGCGGCGTACGCGGCGCCCGTAGAGAACGAGCGGCGCCAGGACAAGCGGCGCCAGCGCCATGACGTAGAGCGTGAGCTTAGGAGCGACAAACGCCAGCATCACCAACGCGCCGACGAGCGTCAGCAAATTGCGCAGGGCGACCGCGGCGCCTGACCCCACCAGCCCCTCCACGATCGTCATGTCGACCGTCATGCGCGAGAGCACTTCGCCTGATCTGATCTCAAGGAACATCGCCTGATCGAGGGTCAGCACACGCCGGTAGAGGGCGACCCTCAGGTCGGCCACCACCCGCTCTCCCAGGCGGGTGATGAAGTAGAACCTCGACGCGGTCGCCGCGGCCAACACGCAGGCGACGCCGAGCAGGATGAGGAATGTCCCGTTGAGGACGGCGGGGGAACTGGATGCGAAGCCCTTGTCGACCACCAGGCGCAAGGCCGCGGTCAAGCCCAGCGTCGCGCCGGTGGAAAACAGCAGGGAAACCACGGACAAGGTCGCGGCGATCCGATGTGCGCGCAGGAATGGCCAGAGTTCGGCCAACGGCCGAAGATTTCGCCCGCGCTTGGGAGAGCTCCCTTCGGCCAACCGGCCGGCGTCGCCCTCGGCCGATCCTCGCGCCCCGGGGGCGCGTTCACTCACCATGGTCCAGGCCGACCCTTGCCTGACGCCGGTCTCAGCGTGTATAGCCGCGCGTCCAAATTAGCACCCGCGCCCAGGCGTGTTTGTCATCTCACTCAAGTCGATCTGATCAGGCCATGAAACAAGACATTCATCCAAACTACCACTTCATCACCGTGACGATGACCGATGGCACGACCTATCAGACGCGTTCCACCTGGGGCAAGGAAGGCGGGGAGCTGCACTTGGACATCGATCCCAAGACCCACCCAGCCTGGACCGGCGGTAACCAGCACCTTGTCGACCGTGGCGGTCGGGTATCGAGGTTCGCGGCCAAATATGGCGGGTTCCTGAAGAAGTAGGCTGCCGCTCGCCAAGCCCCGGTCCTTGACAGGCGCCCCGGCGCGGCGGTCCCATCTCCCATCATGATCGCGGATTCGCCGGCGCCGAGGGCGATCGATACGGCAACGCGCCTGGCCAGCCGATACCTCGCGCCGCGTTGGAAGGCGTTGTGCGTCGCATTGGCGAGCGCGGCGGTGTTCGCGGCCCTCTCCGGACTCCTGCTCGGTATTCTTCAGCCTGCGGTCAACGCGCTTGTAGGGCGCCCCAAATCCTCGGCGTTTTTTACCATACCGCTCATGATCGTGGGCTTGGCGCTGGGCCGCGGCGCGGCGCAAGTGATCCAGGCCCTGCTCATCAACCGTATGGGCAATGGCATAGTCGGCGACATCCAGATCGAGCTGTTCGGCAAGCTGGTGCGCGCGGACTTGGCGCGGCTGCGAGCCTCGCACTCCGGCGGCTTCGTTTCTTCCGTCCTCTACGACGCCGGCCTGATTCGAGAGGCGGCCACCACCGGCCTCGTGAACTTCGTACAGCAGAGCCTGATGCTGGCGGCGGCCGGCGTGGTCATGGCCTCGACCGACTGGCGGCTGGGCCTGTTCGTGCTTCTCGCCGCCCCCGTGATCGCCTTTTCCCTCGCCAGATTCATGCGCCGCGCGACCAAGGCGGCGCGCGGGGCTATGGCCGCCACCTCGACGCTGGCGACCGCGATCATGGAAGGTCTGGACGGCGTGCGCGTGGTCAAGATGGAGAACCGTGAAGCCTACGAAGAGGCGAGAGTCGCCGCCGTAATCTCAGATCGCCAGCACCACATCATCAGCGGCGACAACGCGCGCGCCGCGGCCGCGCCCGCCACCGAGACGGTGATGTTCGTCGTGGTCGCGGCGGTTCTCGCCTATGAGGCTTGGCGGGCGAGTTCCGGTCACTCCAACATTGGTGCGTTCGCCGCCTTCTTCGCCGCCCTGCTCACGGCCGCCCAGTCGCTGAGGCAGGTCTCAAATCTCGCCACCCTCGTCAGTCAAGGCCTGGTCGCGGGTCGACGGCTGTTCACCGCCCTCGATGTGGAGCCCGAGATAAGGGACCAGCCAGGGACGGTCGACCTCGCGCTCACCGACGCAACCCTAAAATTCGAAGGGGTGACGTTCGCATACGGGAACGATGCGCCTGTGTTGGATCAAGTCGATCTGGAGGCCCGCCGCGGCGAGATCGTCGCCCTGGTCGGCCCTTCGGGCGCGGGCAAGACAACTATCCTCAATCTCATTCCTCGATTCTATGACGTCGCCGCGGGCGCCGTGACCCTGGACGGTCAGGACGTGCGCCAAGTGTCCCTGGCCTCTCTCAGGCGCCACATCGCGCTTGTCACCCAGGAGCCGTTCCTATTCGACGACACCATCGCGGCGAACATCGCCTACGCCAGGGACGGGGCCAGCCGGGCCGAGATCGAAGCCGCCGCCAGTCAGGCCGCGGCCCACGAATTCATCCTCGCCCTGCCACAGGGTTACGACACGGTCGTTGGCGAGGCCGGCGCCCGCCTCTCCGGAGGGCAACGTCAGCGTGTGGCTATCGCCCGGGCCTTCCTGAAGGACGCGCCCCTGCTCTTGCTCGACGAGGCCACCAGCGCCCTGGACAGCGAAAGCGAAGCCCAGATCCAGGCGGCGCTGGCGCGGCTGATGTCCGGGCGGACTACCGTGCTCATCGCCCACCGGCTGTCCACCGTGCGCGGCGCCGACCGCATCTATGTTCTCGACCAGGGCAGGGTGGTGGAGACGGGCGCGCATGCCTCTCTGATGACTCGCGGCGGTCTGTACGCGAAACTGGCGCGCACTCAGGACTTGGAGCCGGCGCCCGGAACCGCGGCGTGAAACGACTGTTTCGCTCGCCGATCGTGCAGACCCTCCTGGGCTGGCTGGTCGCCGTCTACATCGAGCTCATCATCGTCACCGTCCGCTGGCGGTTCGAGAACCGGGCCCCGGTGGACGAGATCATGAGCGGCCCAGCGGGCCTCATTGCACTCTTCTGGCACGGTCGAATCGCCCAGGGCATGGCTTGCCGCCCCCTGCTCCGGGACAAGCCTCGCCGGGTAATTATCTCGCTTTCGCCTGACGGCGAGTTCATTGCCAAGGCCGCCGAGCGCCTGAAAATCCCCCCAGTGCGCGGCTCTACCGGTCGCGGGGGAACCGCGCCGTCCAAAGGCGGGACCCGCGCGTTTCGCGAGGCCATCACCTTCATTCGCGCCGGCGGGGTAATGATCGTAACCCCGGACGGACCGCGTGGCCCACGCGAGGAGCTTCCCCTGGGACCGCTCCAGATGGCCCGCGCCGCAGGATGCCCGGTCTTCATCATGAGCCTGGCCGCGGCGCCGGCCCTGGGCCTCAGCAGCTGGGACAGGACGCGCATTCCCCTGCCGTTCGCGCGCGGTCAGGTGGTGCTTGAGGGGCCTCTGCGCCTGCCGCACGATGCGGCGCCGGAGACCCTCGAGCGTGTGCGGCAGGAGTGGCAGGACCTGATGCGGGCCGGTCAGGCGAGGGCTGAGACGTTGCTCGCGGGCGGATCGGCGTGAGCGAGCCGAGGTCGTGGCCCCTGCGCTTTTATGCAGTCATGGCGGCGGCCGCCTCACCGCTCGCGCCGGCGATGCTCTCCTGGCGGGCGCGACGCGGCAAGGAGGACCCGCTGCGGCTCACCGAGAGATTGGGCAAACCAGGGGCCGCCCGTGGCGAGGGTCCGCTTGTCTGGATGCACGGGGCAAGCGTGGGCGAGGGGCTCTCCCTGCTGCACCTCGTTACGCAAATGCGCGCGCTGCGGCCGGACGTTCACATCCTGGTCACGACCGGAACCCGCGCGGCCGCTGAGCTGCTCGCCGAACGCCTGCCAGGCGGAGTGGCCCATCAGTTCGCGCCCATCGACACGCCAGACGCCACAGCCCGCTTCATCTCCTATTGGCGGCCCTCGCTCGGGGTCTTTGTGGAAAGCGAGCTATGGCCAAATCTGATCGGCGCGGCCCGGGCTTCAGGCGCGCATATGGCGCTGGTCTCGGCAAGGTTTTCGGAACGAAGTTGGCGGAACTGGCGACGGTCCCCGCGCGCCGCGCGCGACATCCTCGGAGCGTTTGATCTGGTCTTCGCCCGCGACCTCCAAGCCCGCGGGCGCATCGAGGATCTTGGCGGCCGCGTCGACGGCGTGTGGGACGCCAAGCTCGGAGCCCCTCCCCTTGCCGCCGACAGTGCGGCCCTGGCGAGCGTTCGTGGCCAGGTAGATGGCCTGTCCCTCGTCCTTGCGGCCAGCACCCACCCCGGGGAGGAGGCCATCGTCGCGCGCGCTTTCGCAGAAGCCACAACCGACGCCCCCAATGCGCGCCTGATCCTCGTCCCGCGGCATCCCGGACGCGGAGCTGAAGTTGAGGCGGTCGTGCGCGCCGAAGGCCTCACGATCGCCCGCCACAGCCAAGGCGGCGATCTGGCCTCCGCCCGGATTTACGTCGCCGACACCATGGGCGAGCTTGGTCTCTGGTATCGACTGGCGTTGCTCGCCGTCGTCGGCGGCAGCCTTGTGGATGGGGTCGGCGGTCACAACCCGTTGGAGCCCGCGCGTCTCGGATGCCCGTTTGTCGCCGGCCCTCACGTGGATCTGTGGCCAATCTACAGCGCCTTTGTCGAGGCCGACGCGACCCGACTCTTGAACGGCCACAGCGCACTGGCGGACTTCATGCGGCGCGCGCTCAGCCCGACCCCGGGCCTGACCGAGATGGCCTCTCGGGCGCTGGCGCTCGCCCGCGAGCGCGACGCGGAGGCCGAGGCGCTCGCGCCGCGGCTCCTGGCCCTGATGGACTCATGATCGCGCGCACGCCGAGAGACTGGTATGGCCGGCGTCGGCCGGCCGGGATCCTGCGCATGGCGGCGCGCCCGCTCTCACGGATCTGGCGCTTCGCAACGGCGCGCCGGATCGCTCGCGCCGCGCCGGCCGACCCTGGGGCGCCTGTGATCTGCGTGGGCAATCTGACGCTCGGCGGGTCCGGCAAGACGCCGGTCGTGGTGGAACTCGCCCGACTCCTGATCGCGTCGGGCATCGACGCCCATATTCTCACCCGAGGGCATGGAGGACGCCGGCGCGGACCGCTGCGGGTCGAGCCTGGGCGGCACGGGGCCAGGGACGTCGGCGATGAGGCGCTGATGATGGCCGACGGGGCTCCGGTTTGGGTCGCGCGCGATCGCGCCGAAGGCGCCAGGGCCGCCGCCGCCGCCGGCGCGTCCCTCATCGTGATGGATGACGGACACCAGAATCCGAGTGTGGCCAAGAGCCTGTCGCTCATTGTGGTCGACGGCGAGACCCGAGATGACGAATGGCCCTTCGGAGACGGCGCGGTGTTCCCGGCGGGGCCGATGCGCGAGCCTCTGTCGGCGGGCCTGGCCCGCGCCGACGCCGTCGTACTCCTGATGCCGGTTGATCTGGCGGCTCCAGACCCGGACCTGCTGGGCCTTTTTGCCGGCAAACCGGTGATTGTCGCCAGGCTCGAGCCGGCGCACGCGCCGCCGGCCGGCCCCCAAATGGGGTTCGCCGGCATCGGCAAGCCCTGGAAGATGGAGCGCGCTTTACGCGCCGCCGGCTGCGATCTTGTCGCCTTCGCACCCCTGGCCGACCATCAGGTCTTCACCGAGAGACTGCTCGAGGCCCTCGCCGCGCGGGCGGCTGCGCTCGGGGCCGGTCTCATCGCCAGCGAGAAGGATTGGGCGCGGCTGCCGGCCCGCTGGCGCGAACGCGTCACGCCCTGGCCCGTCCATGCCAGGTTCGAGAATGCATCGGCGCTGGAAGCCATCCTGGCGCCCGTGTTAGCCGCGACGATCTAGGCGCCGGCGAGCTTGGCGAACTTCCAGGCGGCCTCGCCGAGCAGCGGTACTCGCGCCTCCATGGCCGCGGCCTGCGGGCTGTTGGCCGTACCATCGCGCGCCCGACCGACGATGCCTTGGACGATCCCGGCCAGCCGAAACAGATTGTAGGCGAAATACCAGTTGAGATCGGGCAGGCCGCTGCGGCCGGTCATGCCGCAATAGGCGTCGACATATTCCTCCATGGTGGGGATTCCCCAGGCCTTCTTGTCGGGGATCGCAGCGATCGAGCCATTGACCCATTGCATGAGCAGATTGCTGAAATCAGCCAGAGGATTGCCCAGCGTCGCCAGCTCCCAGTCCAGCACAGCCACGACGCGCGCCTCGGTGGGATGCATGATCTCATTGTCGAGGCGATAGTCGGCATGCACGATCGTGGTCTGGTCGTCGGCGGGAACCGTCGCTGGCAGCCACTCGATGAGGCGCTCGACGGTGTCGAGGTGCTGGGTCTCACTGGCCTTGTACTGTTTGGTCCAGCGCGAGATCTGACGAAGCATGTAGTTGCCTGGACGGCCGAAGTCGGCGAGGCCGATGGCTTCGTAATCGGTGTTGTGCAGGTCGGCCAGGGTCTTGAGCGCGGCCATGTGCAGGGCGTGGCGCTCCGCCGGCGCATAGGCTGGCAGGGTCTGGTCCCACAGGACCCTGCCTTCGACCCTGTCCATCACGTAGAACATGGTGCCGATGACTTCATCGTCCGTACACAGAGAATAGGGTCTTGGCACGGGGAAGCCGGTGGGGTGCAGGGCTGAGATCACCCGAAATTCGCGGTCGACGGCATGAGCGGATGGCAGCAGTTTTCCGGGCGGCTTGCGCCGCATCACGTATCTGCGCCCCGGGGTGGTCAGCTCATAGGTGGGATTGGACTGGCCGCCCTTGAACTGTCGCACCGTGAGCGGTCCGGCAAAGCCGTCCACGTGCGGCGCCATCCATTCGGCGAGCCGACCCTCGTCGAAGCGGTGGGTCTCCGCGACCTCCTTGGTGCCGGTGTTGAGCGCCTCCCGGGCCTGATCTTCGCTGAGAGCCGTGTCGACCATGGCGTCCTCTCTCCCTGGCTGGCCTTTCGCCGACCTTGCCAGTCGATCGGGCGCTTGCAAAGCGGCCGGCCTACGGCGCCAGCGCGCGCCAGCCAATGTCGCGGCGGCAGAACCCGCCCGGGAAGTCGATGGCGTCTATGGCCTTGTAGGCCAAGGCGCGCGCCGCCACGAGATCGGGGCCCCGGGCGCAGACGTTCAACACGCGTCCGCCAGAGGCGATCAGGGCGCCGTCGGGACGGCGCATCGTCCCGGCATGGAACACCATCACATCCGGGCCGAAGTCGGCGTCGGCGCCCCGGATCGCCGTCCCAGTGGTCGGAGCGTCGGGATAGCCCGGAGCGGCCAGCACCACGCAGACCGTCGTGTCTTCGCGCCATACGGGCGCCGGCAGGCCCTCCAGCCGGCCAGTCGCTGCGCCCATGAGATAGGGCACGATGTCGCTCTCCAGCCGCATCATCAGCACCTGGCATTCCGGATCGCCGAAGCGGACGTTGAATTCCACCAGCTTGGGGCCTTCGGCGGTGACCATCATCTCGCAGAACAGGGCGCCTCGATATGGCGCGCCCTCGGCGGCGATCCCGGCGAACGCGGGATCTATAAGGCGCGTCCGGGCCGCCTCGACTGTGGCCGCCGAAAGGATCGGCGCCGGCGCATAGGCGCCCATGCCCCCGGTGTTGGGACCTAGGTCCCCATCATAGGCGCGCTTGTGATCCTGGGCCCCGCCGAACAGGAGGCTCGTCCTGCCATCGCACAAGGCGAACAGCGAGGCGATCTCACCGTCCAGGAACGCCTCGATCACCAGCCGCGCGCCGGCGGCGCCGAATCGGCCATCGAAGGCGTCGTCGATCGCCGCGTCGGCGGCGGCGAGGTCGGGGGCGATCACCACACCCTTGCCGGCGGCGAGGCCGTCGGCCTTGATGACGAACGGGGCCTCGAAGCCGCGCAGAAACGCCTTGGCCGGCGCGCCGGC
>OUNO010006294.1_pt1 | contig 24200 bp, 28 predicted proteins | sample 1779811 | NCBI WGS metagenome assembly OUNO01 (sample SAMEA3914804, study PRJEB12502) | metagenome | biome: forest; material: soil | place: Canada | collected 2010-06-25 | depth 0.3 m | reverse complement strand
GGTGTTGGTGTTGGTGTTGGTGTTGGTGTTGGTGTTGGTGTTGGCGTTGGCGTTGGTGTTGGTGTTGGCGTTGGTGTTGGCGTTGGTGTTGGCGTTGGTGTTGGCGTTGGCGTTGGTGTTGGCGTTGGCGTTGGCTTTGTCGGGTATACAAAGCAGGTTTCAGTTCTAGGACCATACAAGTCCTCACAAATGTCTGAGTCATTGATATGGAGAAGTATAACCTGAGTTAAAGGAAGAAATGAGTTCCAGTGTGCGGTACCGACCGTTATAGTGGTTCCGTCGAATGGAATGTTACTTGGGTTCCCGGTCGGTCTTCCAAAACCATACTCGGAAGATCCAATGTTTGCAGTCCAAGGGCTGCCATTTGCTCCTACGGCAATCGCTGTGGAGCTGTTTGGAACGAGATTGTTTGGAAGGAATGGAAAGACGCAGTATTCAATCAAACCGGGCACACCGTTCGACGAGGAAACGTTGGGGCTGGTGAGCGTATAGGTTGTTGTTCCGGCCGCAGTTGAATAATCGGCTGAAATAAGCGGAGTGGTCAAAAAATTTGGAAGAGCATTACGATTGGGGCAGGCATTGGCACCTGCTCCCATGAATGCTGTCGTGAACAACGCAGTTGTAAAAATAAATTTGAACGGATTTTTGTTTTTGCTGAAACGCATCTGAATTCTCCTTGTTAATAAGAACTCTGAAGAGCAAAACTCGTACCGATTTTTACGAAAGAGATTGACGATGAGAGAGACACGGAGTGCATCGTTCTGTAACGAACTGTTTAGATTGTGGATTAAGATTCCATAAACAATTAATGCTATCGGCCAAGACCAGGGCTAATAAGACAGGATCTTGCGGGTGAGATCCCCGTTCAGATCTTCATGATCAAAAATCTGATCGCCGAGGAGATTTCCATCCCGGATGTCGGAAGGATAATGCACGCCCCCGATGTTCCGATCGAGCGCGATTTGTTTTGCGCGGGCTTTCATTACCTCTGAACGATCCGGAAAGAGAACAATCAGGACACGCGCATAAAATTCCGCGAGGGCTGAATGACCACTGGGATAAGAAGACGACGATTCAAGTTTGATGCACGGTTTAAGATCCGGATGAGCAACATAAGGTCTTGGTCTTTGCCACTGTTGTTTTGCAATTCCAATGTAACCGTTCGCTTCCAGATAAAGATTTTCGAACAGCTGATTGTAACGGGAAACTTCCTGGTCACTCAAAGGTCCGTAAGGAGCTCCGAAAAAACTGGCGAGAGTGATCTTGACCTCAGTTGAGGCCCTCGCGCAGTCATCCGGAGTGCGTGAAATCTGAAGTGCGAGATTTTGAGCGTAATCCGCCTGGTCTTCCGCGCTTCCGGTCGCGGGAGGACCAGGGAGTTGAACGAAGTCCGGAAGAGACTGCACCTGTGCGTGAGCAGAAGTGGTGAGTAAGGACAGGAACAGGAGTGCCGTGAGTTTTTGAATCATATTTTCCCCGATACGAAGTCATCTTATCCAGCTTTCGGAGAAACATTGTCAGAATTTGAACAAAGCCGGTGCTGTGCGCTTACAGGGTAAGCGAGACAGGGCGGGGTTGTCGACATCCCGTTCCACTGAAACAATGAGCGTGGATAAAACATGAATATCGATCGAAAGCTCTTTTTTGGAATTTTGTTCGGTTTGATTGTGCTGGGTGTAGGTTGCCCGCAAAAAAAACTGGTAAACATGAGTGACAAACCGATCGATCGGACCAAACTCAAAGCAGAGTAAAGGTTTTCATCTTAACTTTCCTCATTATTCCATTCCGAGTTGACGTAAGTTTAGGCCTCACTCAAACTGATCGTTCAACCTCATGAAAAATGACCGCTCAAGTTCTGCATCCCGGCTGTTGCATCTGCGTGAATTACTAGGAATGTCCCAAAGAGAACTGGCAAAAGAGTTCGGGGTCAGTGGCGGTGCAGTTGCGCTCTGGGAAAACTCGGAAAGACCCATCCCGGGCCCCATTTTGAAGCTGATCGAAATGCACGAGCAGTACTATCTTGTAAAAAAAGATGCGGTTTTGTCGGACCCTTTGCAGGCACACAATCGTCATCTCAGTGCCCAGTGGGCGTGTTCGGTGGTGAAAAACCTGAAAATCCGTTCACCCGGGTCACGAAACGAGCTTCAGGAAAAACTCCAGTATGTGATGCTTGAATATCTGGGAGAGGGATTGTCTTCCGATCCGGTCAAACGTCGGGTTCAGGTGGGTGTTGCCAACCGTCTTGTTTCCTCGCTGGGACGAGTGAAGGGGATTCCACTTAAGGCTGCTCAGCTCGCAAGCTATCTTGATTTCAACATTCCCGACGAACTTCGCGAAACACTAAGTGAACTTCAAAATCATTGCGAGCCGATGCCTGCTGGCCAGGTTTCAAGGACGATTTACGAAGAGCTGGGAAAACGTCCCGAAAAAATTTTTGCGGAGTGGTCACCCAAACCGTTTGCGGCGGCAAGTATTGGTCAGGTTCACAAAGCCCGCTTGAAGACCGGAGAAGAGGTTGCGGTCAAGGTTCAGTACAACGATCTTCAGGAGGCGATGGAAAATGATCTCAAGGAAATTTCCTTTTTCCACCATTTGGCGATTCTTCTCCGGGGTGCAAGTCCTGAAGTGGTTCAGGACTTCTCGGAGCGGATCATCGAAGAGTGCGATTTCACCCGGGAGGCCGAAAATCAGGAGAGATTCGGGGAGTTTTTCAAAAACGATCCCGATATCATCATTCCGAAAGTCTACAAGGAGTATTCAGGCAAACGGGTGTTGACCACCGGATTTGCGGATGGAAAAAGTTTTTCAGAATTTCTGCAACAGGCGCCCCAGTCCGAGAAGGATCGCGCGGGTCAGACCATTGTCCGTTTTTATATCCAGTCCGCATTCAAACACGGACAGTTTCAGGGCGACCCGAACCCCGGCAATTATATCTTCTGTAACGATCGTGTGGCATTCATTGATTTTGGGCGGGTGGTTCACTACGACAATTCAACCCGGCTTGCGGAGAGGGATTTGCTTGCCTCAGTTGTAAAGGGTGACCCGAAAAGCGGGAGACGTTTTCTTGAGGAGCTGGGCCTGATTCACAAGGATCTTGCAAGCTGCGATTTCGAAGAGTTCTGGGACTTTTTCGTGACTCAGCACAAACCCATCACTGTCGATGAAACCTTCCAATATTCCCGGGGTCTCATCCGCGATCGGATCCGCATGGCTCGTGGCTATAAGAAGAATCCGATGACCCAGGTGACTCGTCCGCTTTTCTGGGACGTATTTCTTGGGATGAGCGCAAACGCACTTCGTGGAGACCTTGAGTGCAAGGCAAACTGGCATCGTCACATGGTTGCAATCCTGCGGGATGCCGGGGCTAAAGTCTGAGAGTTGCTTCTTAAGCGGGAGTGTCTTCTGTCTTTTTTACCGGAGCAGGCTGTTCGGGATAAATGAAGTAAGGCTTCTCGAGCGGGAACATCAGGAAGTATCTCACCTGTGAGTCGGCTTCTTTCTTCCCAATGAGTTTCGCACCGATTTGGAGATACTGGCCGAGAACCTTGTCACTGCAGGTGGCATAGGTGCAATCAATTCCGTGTTCGATCAGCCAGCGGCGGCCGAATTCAAAACAGTGAAGCATTTTTCCGGTTCTGGAGAAGATCACCATGGTCTCAACCCAGATGTGATCTTCTGCCGGTCTTTCAAAGCCGTACTCACCGGATTGAAAGTGCTCGAGGCGCATGTTGAACGCGAGTCCCGAAGTAATAGCACCTTCTTCGTTTTTGATCACGAAAATTTCCTGGTGGTCGTAAGGAACTTTGGTTTTCAGTCGACGGTTCTCATCATCCCAGATCCAGAGTGCACGAGTGCCTGGATTGGAAATGGGAGCGAAGGCTTCGTAAAAGCCCTGTTCATATGCCGCGATCTGTTCCGGATCGTTCCGGTCGATTTGATGAATTACAGGTCTCATGATCTTTTCCCCAAGGTAAGAAAAATGTCCCGGTCAGGCATGAGCGTGATTGTTGCCTTCACACCGACTTCGGACGGATCCTTGCGATTGATGGTGTAACGCTTTCCGATCATGGAAAGGGCTGTCAGCATTTCGTACGCCGCGAAAGTATTGCCGATACAGGTGTGTTTCCCTTTTCCGAAAGGCATGTAGCTTTTGCGGGGCCACATTACGCCATCGGCAAAACGTTCTGGTCTGAACTCTTCCGGGGATTCCCAGACTTTTCCGTCCCGGTGAATGCCGAAGTTTGAAAGCAACATCATGTCGCCTTTTTTAATTTTATAGGGACCCAGTTGATCGTCTTTCACGCATTCCCGTGGCTGGGTGAAAATCACCGGATACAGGCGCATGGTTTCGAACACGATCTGACGGGTGTAATCGAGATTGTCGAGATCTTCAAATTCCGGATTGTCCCGATCCTTCAGCACTTGATCACACTCTTCGTGCCATTTCTTAGCCACCTCGGGGTAACGGGCGAGAGAATAGAGTGCCCAAGTGAGGGTGAGTGCGGTGGTCTCAAATCCCGCCACGAGCAGAGTCTTGCATTCGGAAACGATCTCTTCCTGATCTTCGAGACTCAGATCATTGAATTCTTTTCCCGCAAGCAGGTTGTCCAGAATGTCGGGAAGGCCTGGATCGGACTCCTTCTTTTTCTTTCTTTTGACGATCTTGTCCTTCACGAACGCGTTCATGACGTCGCGATTCGCCTTCAGTGCATCGTTGCTCTTGTGCGGAAGCCAGAGCGGAAGCGGGAAGATCGCCTGATTTTTCTTGCGGATCAGAAGCATGCTGTCGCGGAGGTCTTCGCAGAACTGGACTGCGATCTTCTGGTCGATGTCGACTGAGAAAAGAGCCTGACAGATCACCGAGATGGTGAGCTTCTGCATTTCAGGAATAAGGGAGAGTTCCTCGCCCGCAGTGATTTTCTCATCCCATTGACGGATGAAGCGCTCTACGGTCTTTACACTCAGAGGAACTGTTTTTTTCAGGGCTTCCCGGTTGAAAGAGGGTTGTGCCCGGGTTCTTTTTTTACTCCATTCGCTGCCTTCGGTGGAAACCATGCCCCGCCCGAAAAGGACGTGCTGGTTTCTGAACTGGACTCCGCGTTCGTAGGAAAGATGGTTCTTCACCATGATCTGATCGTAGTAATTGGGATCAGAGATGGCGATGAACCGGCGGTGAAGGATCCGGAAGCGGGCGATTCCGCCGTGCTTTTGGGCGACGATTCCCGGATAGGCATGTGGCGCTTTCTGGAGATCGGCGACCGATCCCATGAGCCAGTGTCCCTTTTCCTGAGGAGGTCTCATGCGAACCCTTTCGCATTTTCAAGCTGTTGGCCGAGTTCTTTCGCGATCGTGGTGATGCACATGCCGTCCATCACAATGTGGTCAAAGCCCGCGCCGAGCTGGATCACGCTTCTCAAGGAAGGATTCTTGTTTTCATCCGGAAGGAACTTGTCACTCACGTTTCCGACGCTGATCTGGCAGGAATAGATGTTCATCGCGAGTCCGACGAAAGGACTGTGAAAGCCCTGTTGGCGGACGTTGGTGATCCCCATGTTTCCAAAGTATTTCTTGATGCGGACGGGATGGCGGAAAATCCACGCGTAGAAGAATCTCTGAATGAAGATCGGCATCTCCGAGAGTTTTCTCCGGAACTTCACGTTCTTATCATTCGCAAGATCGCCTACGACGGCTTCTCTCAATTCCCGATTCAGTTCTTCGAGGGTTTTTGTGTCGGCCTTCCGGACGATGTACCAGACCGGAATCTTCAGACCGCTTGGGAGCGTTTTCAAAATGGGCATTCCGATATCGGCGTGTTTGAAGACAATTTTTTTCTGCTTGTGCTTGAAGGTCCGCATTTTTTCGTTCTTGATCGCGGTCTGAGCGATCGAATAAACGAGGTAGGTATTCAGAGAAGGACCGTTCTCATTTTGCGCAATTTTTTCGAGCGCCTTCGTGATGTCGTACTCCGCGGTTCCGAACAGGGTGTGGCGTCTCGCTCCGGTCAGAAACAACTCGAGGATATTGCGGAGTCTTGGCCAAGGATGGATATCGTAATCAACTGGAAAGTTCATGGTGTTCCGATAGGTTTTTGTTGGGGGTTGAGGCTGTAACCTCTCATTTTTAAGGGATTTTTTCAATGAAATACCCGGTTGAGACCTGATCAGAAAATGGTCAGAGTGTCCCAGGATTTTATAAAGCTTTTACGCTGGATTCATTCGAAAAGGAATTGGGGTTTGGGCGTAAAAACGCTCGTAATTTCATCACTTTAATTTGCGACCAACCTGCCGAACGGAGAATTCAGGCGAATTAATAATTAAATCTAAACTATTTAAAAACAATGGACAAAGTCCTACCTGCTGCTGTAAGATCCGTCGAAAGTTTGGAGTAGTAACGTGTCAACAATTCAGGCCAAGACAGACGAAATCAACGCCTCGAGAGTTCATCTGACTCTCGCAAGAGTTTCGCCTTCGCGTCGCTCCTGGATGCGTTACGGCGAAGATCGCAGTGCACTCGCTTGCGTGGTATTCACGCTTGTTCTCGGTCTCATCCCGATCTGGGCGCCTCTTCCTGCATGGGCACTGGTTCTCTATCTTCCAATCGCTTGGTTGAGCCGACTTCCCACTGCAAGCATTCAGCATCATCAATCCCACCTGACGGTCTTCACCCGGCAGCCTCTCAATTTCATCTATGACCTGTGCCTGATGATGGTGACGGGTTATGCAACTCCGATCTGGGAAATTCAACATGGTCGCGGGCATCACCGTCAGTATTTGCGTCCCGAAACGGATGTAACCCGGGTAGAACGCTTTGGAGATCCGGAAGGGTTGTTCGGCCATATTCGCTATACTTTTTTGGGCGACTTTCTCATCGTTTCCGATTCCTACCAGATTGCGATGAAAGAAAGACCTTCCGAGCGGAATCGCCTGCTCGTGCGTCTGACCACGCATTTGATCCTTCAGGTGCTTCTGACAGCGATTTTCTTGAAAATCAATCCAGCAGCTGGAATTCTATTCTTCATCGTCCCGAATCTTCTCACCCGTTACATGGTCTGGTGGTCGGCTTACTGGCATCACAAGGATTTTCCGACCACTGATCTTTTTGATTCTTCGACCAACAAACTGGATGATCTGTTTAACCGCATTACTTTTAACAGCGGTCACCATACAGCGCATCATGAAAAGCCAACGCTTCACTGGTCACGCCTGCCGGAGAGAACGAAAATTCTTCTGCCTAAGATTCCGGGCTACTGCCTGAGAAGCGCCGCAAGCAAACACGTGAAGCTTCAAGCGCTGAGTTGATCGCGTCTTCGTGAAATCCGTATCCGAAATAACTCCCACAATAAATGATTCCGTCGTGCTCTCTTGCCCTGTTCAACTCGACTTGGGTTGAAACTGAATTAAAGTTGAAAATTGGATGGGAAAAGTGAGTCTGTTGCAGGACTTTTTCAGGATCAATGCGTTCGGCGGATCCAAGGGTTACAAACCAGGAAGCGTCCTCGTTCAGTGATTGCACCCGGTTCAGATAGTAGGTCACCGAAGTCCCTTTTGAGTCGTTCAGGATGTTCCAGCTCGACCAGAGCGCTGTTTCCTTGTGGGCCTTGCCCAGGGCCTTCGAATCCGAGTGCAGGGTGATCAGGGTCTTTTCGTATTCCCATTTGGAAAAGATGCTTTGCTCGAAGGAGTTTGGATCTTTTATCACTTCAAGTACGCGGTTGGCGGGAAGCGCACAGACCACGGCATCGAAATGTTCCGAGTCAACGAAGACCCCATCCGGGCAGCGCCTGATTTCCTTGATTCTTTTTCCGGTGATGATTTTTCCTGAAAACTTTTGTTCAAATGCCTTCACATAGACCTGGCTGCTTCCATTGAGCGAGCGCCAGCGATGGCCGGGATGACCCTGTAAATAACCATGATTTGCCAGAAAAGAAGCGACGGTCTTTGCTGGAAATTCGAGAATTCGAGCGGCCTTTACGGACCAGACTGAAATACAAATCGGAAGCAATACGTTTTCAAGAAACGAAGGTGAAAAAACCGAAACATATTCACGAAGTCGAACATCCGGAAATGAGGAGCTGTTCAGATCTCTCCATGCTTTCTTTCGAAAACGCATGAGCTCAAGAAAGTTCCGGTAGAATGACGGTTTCACCAGATTCCACTTCTGATGAAAGAAGAGACTCAAGCCCCGGTTCAGACAGAAGTTCAGATTCTGTTTTTCGTTCAGAATGGAAAAGGACATTTCTGAAAACTGAATGTGTTCGCTTACGCCGAGGTCAGTAAGAAACTCCATGAAACGGGGGTAGGACTTTTCGTTAAAAACCATGAACCCGGTATCAACCCGGTTTCCAGAAGGCAGAGGCACCGAAAAAGCATGTCCGCCAAGATCTGGTTCGGCTTCAAACAAAACAACTTCAAAATCATTCTGAAGACGGTAAGCCGCGTGAATCCCGGCGACTCCGCCTCCGACCACGGCGATTCTTGCTTTATGGGATTTCAGGTGTGGCGGCACGCAGGTTGATTTCTTCCGGGTTTGGAGAGAACGAGTTGCCAGAGATGGAGGTTGCGGGCGCGGAAGTTTGCTGCAAATGAAAGCAGGTAAAATTCCCACATCCGCTTGAAGCGCTCGGTATAGACCGGTGAGGTGCCTTTCAGTTCGGGCCATGCGGATTGAAAACGGCGGTGCCATTCCATCAAGGTCAGGTCGTAATCGGGTCCGAAGTTGTGCCAGTCCTCAAGCATCAGCTTGTTCTCGAAGGAGGCTCCCAGTTGTTGAATGGACGGAACAATCCCGTTCGGAAAAATATAACGATCCACCCATTCATTCGTGTGCACAGTCGAATAGTTCCGACCCATCGTGTGAATGAGTGCAAGGCCCTCGGCATGAAGAGAGTTTGAAACCACCGTCATGTATTCCGGATAGTTTTTCCAGCCGACCGCTTCGAGCATCCCTACTGATACTACGCGGTCGTATTTTCCGGTGACATCCCGATAGTCTTTCAGGCGGAATTCAATGTCGAACCCTTCGCACAGTTTCTGGCCGAGTTCCATCTGCTTGGGAGAGAGGGTATAGCCGACACAGCGGGCGCCATAACGTTCGGCCGCGAACTTCATGAATGAACCCCAGCCGCAGCCAATGTCGAGAATACTCATGCCGGGTTCAATTCCCAGCTTTCGACAGATCAAATCCATTTTTTGTTCCTGGGCCGATTCAAGGGTTTGAGCGTCTTTCCAATATCCGCAGGTATAAACCATTCGGGCATCGAGCATCTTTGAAAAGAGATCGTTCCCGAGATCATAGTGGACGTCACAAACCTGTCCTGCACGGGAACGGGATTGCAGATTTAAAGTTGAACTGACGATCTTTTGAAATTTCAATCCGAGAGACGGACGATCAATGGGCATTCCTGAAAGCAGGAGACGGGACATGAGCTGGTCGAGGCGATCGCACTCCCACCACCCATCCATGTAGGTTTCCCCGATTCCAAGACTATGGTTGGCAAGAAAACGAGCGAAGGTGCGTTTGTCATGAACGCGGATGTCGTGAGGGCGGTTCCCATTCACTTCCACGTCCATTTTTTTTAGCAGATCGGTAACGATCGACTCAGCCCTGTTCATTTCAAAAATTTTACTCGTTCCGGAGGCTCAGGCAACTTAAATCCCTTGTCAGACGGGAGGAGGGGATGGATTCTTTATCTGCACTCTATGTTGAATATCCAGGAACAGAATTCAGGCAAGTTAGCTCCGGGCCCGGGCCTTATCGCCTTTCTCGGTGCCGTCGTCCGAAATCGGAAACAATCCCTCCATCTTTTTCAAGAGCTGTTCGAAACCTACGGCAAAAACGTGTTTTTTCGATTTGGAAGCATTCCTTACCTCTTTACCCAGGACGAGAAACTGATCGAAGCCATCTGCCTTGACCGTGAAAATGAATTCATCAAGGGAAACGGTTACGAAAACCTTCATCCGATCATGGGAAAAGGCTTGTTCACTGCCAATCAAGAGCAGTGGGAGAAAAGCCGGAAGATTTCAAAGCCGGCGTTTCATCGCGATCGTTATGCTCCATTTCTAAAGACAATTGAAGACTCACTCAAGAGACGCCTCGATGTGTGGGAACGAGATGGAACGAAATCTGTTTTACTTCTTTCCGAGATGAATGAGCTCACGCTGGAAATCATTTGTCGTGCTCTGTTCGGGCAGGACTTGGGTGATCACTTAAAGGAAATCACGGACGCGGTTACGGTCCTCGTGCACGAATCAGTTTACCAACGGGATTCTTTTTTCCGTGCATTCGACATGATCCCGGGTCTTGGAACGATTCCGGTTTCTCACTGGCTTTATCACCACGTGCCAACCCCGTCTCTTGCCCGTTTTCGCAAAGCCTGCAAGGTGATCGAGGACACTGCTCTTGAAATCATCCAGAGACGGAAGAAATCCGGAGAACTGGGTGACGACCTTCTTTCCCGTTATCTGGGTGAGACTTCCGATGAAATTCAAATCCGCGATGAAGTGATGACGATGATTCTCGTCGGACACGAAACCACCGCAACCGCTTTAACCTGGCTCTTCATGGAACTTTCCCGAAATCCAAAATGGGTTGATGCCATTCGGGAAGAAAGTAAGGATGCGCTCTCTGAGAGCCCTTTAAGTTTTGAAATGCTTTCAGCTCAAAAATCGATGCAAGCGGTCTGGTCGGAAACACTGCGCCTGTACCCGCCACTTTGGCGTTTTTCCCGTCAGGTGTTCGAAGAAAAAGTGGTTGCCGGAGTGCGGATTCCGAAAGGAACCGTGATGGCTGTTTTCCCATATTGCAATCATCGAGATCCTAAATTCTGGAATGATCCAAATACATTCATGCCAGAACGTTTCATGAAGGGCCCGGACACCTCGTTTGCGAAGTTTGCCTACATTCCGTTTGGCCACGGAGTTCGTTTCTGTATCGGAAAGTATTTCGCTCTGATGGAGGCACTCGTTATTGTTCCACGCATTCTGGAACGTTATGATCTCAAGGTTGAGAACATCGATGAGATTCAGATGGACCCAAAAATCTCACTCCGTCCAAACACGGAAGTAAAAACGACACTCATTCGAAGGACAGCTGGTGCGCGGGTTCAGTAAATACTTCCAGTCGCTTGAAGATTGCGGAATCCCCTGCGGGATTCCATGCGCCTCACTTGATCTGGAGGCGCTGGAAACTGCCGGAATCATTTCGATCGATCCGAGACACATTCAAAGACAATCGCATCTCCGGAATGACTGGGTTCAGATTCTATTGCGGAAACTTCCGGAAAACTTGAGACAGACTGTCATTCAGAATTTCGCCGATCTTCCGTATCCCGGCTTTTTCAAGAGCATGGCAGCTTATCAGCATTTCAGGCGCTCTCTTCCGTTTCCGAATCCGGTTTGGGAGGGAAAAATTCAGAATTTTCAACCCGATGAAGAGTGTGATTACTCAGTGATTGTTTTGGACCGAGAGAAAACGAATGTCCTTCTTGCCAGACGAAAGTCTCAAGGTATTCATTCTTTTTTTCTTCACCCTCTCGCACGAAGTATCGACCGCAATCCGCAGGTTTGGATGAATCTGGTGGTGTTGAAGTCTCTTTATTCAGAAAATGAACCCGATATTAGCGCGAGTTTTTTCGATGTGACGATTGTTCCGGATTTATCGGTTTCAGATCTGGATTCAACTCTCACAAAGGAGCTCCGCAATCATTCCGCGTGGGGGACATGGTTTTCGCTCGAACTTTTCGGAATGCTACCGAGGTTTCTGAGACAAAAACTCATTCCTGAAATTCAAAAATCCACGCGTCGAACCGGTGTCTATTCAAATTTTGGTCGTTGGAATTTCGAAACAAATGACCGGGAGTTCTTGTTTGCATTCACGCCGCCGCTTCCCGAAACACCGGTCGCAGCAAATACACTGATGTGGAATGGCCGTTTGATATTGGCCGTGAGTATTCATCCTGCGTTGAAAACGGTTCTTCGTTCGAGTGATGTCTTGAGTCGTTGGCTAAAGAGTCTGAATTTTGACGAATCGACTTGAGTTTTGCTGAAGTTGGCGTGTCAAATTCAAAAAAGTTAAAGTACCTACCAATCATTCCCGACACGGTGACAGAGCTGTTCTTCAAGCGCTCTCAATTTTTGAAAGGGAACAAAATTCATGACGTACAAAAAACAACTTCGCGTACTGGCAGCAGTATTGATCGTTTCAGGTTCTTCGAGCGCATTTGCAGCTGAATACGACGCAAGTCTGGTTGCTTGTACTTCGGTTCACTTCGAGATCAAGAATAAAACTGACACCGGTCTCACCGTTGATGGACGCTATCTTTGTGATCTGACACCTGCCGGATGTGCCACCGTAAAGCGGATTCAAGCCCAGGCGCTGGCAAAACATCAGAAACTCGACGTCGATAACATCGCCTGTACGATCAAGGCGGTGAAATCTTATGCCGACCTCGTAGCAGAAAATGCTTCATTGAGACACGAACTTGCTGCATGCAATGCTGTTCCGAAATCAAATCAGGCAATTTCCAATTCACAAACCAAACAGCTTCAGGAAATCGTGGATTCGCAAAACAACGCAAATACGGACACGACGACCGCAGCACCTGCTAACAAATAGCCGAACTATTCAAGATAGCTCAGAGTCAATTCTTCGCCGACCGCGATATCTTTCAGTGTCCGTGTTACCCCTTCCCGGGTGTCAGGAAAGTCTTTATCCGTGTAATTGACTTCACAATTTGGCGCTTCCGAGTGGTTAAAAAAGAGAGCGCCGTCGCCGCACATGATCCACTGCATTTGTTCGTTCCGATAAGCAAAGTGACTTACCGTCGCTTTACGGGATTCAGTGAATTTTTCGTAGTCGTTTTTCGAAACCTTCGAATCGATCCGGGAGTCGTAAACCCAGATGGCTTGTCCCTTGCGAACGGGTTCTGCTGCAAATAAACCCAACCCGTGAATCGAACTCAATCTGACAGATGTTTTTACTAAAAGCATGGCTTATCCGTTCAACTGCTTTGCATGAAACGCAATGTGCTCTTCAATGAATGTAGAGATGAAGAAATAGCTATGGTCATAGCCTTCCTGACGACGAATGGTTACCGGGTATCCAGCCTCTTTCGCTGTTTTTTCGAATGCATCGGTGAACAGTTCATTGGGCAGGAACTCATCATCCAGACCTTGATCGATCAGGATGGGGGGTTTTTTTGAGTATGTTTTTTTAATGAGTTCATTCGCATCGTAAGCCGCCCACACCGTCTGATTCGTTCCCAGGTATTCCGAGAATGCCTTGATTCCCCAAGGTGCTTTGGACGGAACGCAAATCGGTGAAAATGCAGAAATGGAACGATATAAATCAGGATTTCTCAATCCTAAGACCAAGGCCCCATGGCCCCCCATCGAGTGGCCAAAGATTCCTCTTTTCTCTGGAATCACCGGAAACTGATTCTCAATGATCCTTCTCAGTTCCTGAGTCACGTAAGAATCCATTTTGTAGTGCTTGGACCACTTCGGAGTGGTCGCATCCACATAAAATCCAGCGCCGGAACCCAGATCGTAACTATCGTCTTCTCCTTCAATCCCGGTGTTTCTCGGGCTTGTGTCCGGGACAACCAGAATCACTTCGTACTTTTTTGCATGAGCTTGAGCCTGGGCTTCGGTCATGAAAATTTCTTCGGAGCAGGTGAGTCCGGAAAGATAATAAAGAACCGGAAGTTTTTTCTGCGATGCCTGTGGCGGAAGATAAACCGCAAATTTCATCTCATGCTGACAAGTTTCGGAGAAGTGGCTGAAGTAATGATTGAAGCCACCAAACTGTTTGTGTGATCGGGTCGGTTTTAAAGTTTCCATTGTCATTATTTCCCGTAGTGAATCACGCTGCGAATGCTTTTTCCCGCGTGCATCAGATCAAATGCCTTGTTGATGTCGTAAATACCCATGGTGTGGGTGATCATCTTGTCGATTTCGATTTTCCCCTGCATGAAGCTCTCAACGTAACCTGGAAGCTCCGTGCGGCCCTTCACGCCACCGAAAGCGGTTCCTTTCCAGGTACGGCCTGTGACCAGCTGGAAAGGGCGGGTTTGAATTGTTTTTCCTGCGCCGGCAACACCGATGATGATGGATTCACCCCAGCCTGCACAGCAGGATTCGAGAGCAGAGCGCATGAGATCCACGTTCCCCACACATTCAAAAGAGTAGTCGACGCCTCCGTCAGTCATTTCTGCAATGACTTCCTGAATGGGAGCATCGTATTTTTTCGGATTCACACAATCAGTCGCGCCCAACTGACGGGCAAGCTCGAACTTGTCTTCGTTTACGTCGATCGCAATGATTCGCCCCGCTTTTGCCATGACTGCGCCTTGAACAGCGCTTAATCCAATCCCACCGAGACCAAAAATTGCAACAGAAGAACCCGGACGCACTTTTGCAGTATTTAGAACTGCACCGATGCCCGTAGTGATCCCGCACCCTAGCAGACACACTTTTTCCAATGGGGCTGCACGATTGACGACAGCCAGGGCAATCTCAGGAATAACTGAGTACTCAGCGAAAGTGGAGCAACCCATATAGTGGAAAATTTTTTTTCCTTTTTTAGAGTAACGGGTGGTTCCGTCCGGCATGAGACCATCCCATTCGGTATCGTAAAGAGCCGTGCAAAGATTGGTGCGACCTGACAAACAGTTTCTGCACTTGCGACATTCCGGAGTGTAGAGCGGGATCACATGATCACCGACTTTTACGGACGTAACACCCGGGCCCACTTCTTCAACCACGCCGCCACCTTCGTGTCCGAGTACACAGGGGAACACGCCTTCCGGGTCTTCACCCGAGAGAGTGAACGCGTCAGTGTGACAGACACCGGTTGCAACCATCCGCACCATGACTTCGCCAGCGCGAGGTCCTTCGACATCAATTTCTTCAACGACTAATGGTTTTTTAGGTTCCCAAGCGACCGCAGCAATTGTTTTCATGCATTCAGGTTAAAACAACTCGTCCAAAAATGGTAGATTTGCATGTTTTAGTAGTGCGAAACCCAATTTCAAACAGTCGACTAAAAACCACAGTCTTCCCTTGAGAAAGCAGGCGCACAATATTTCCCGGGTCCAGCTCGCGTTGAAACCGCTTTCCATAAAATCAATGGCCGACCCCGAACATTTTAAGTAGGATCAGACCATGGCAAAAAAAATCACTCCTTGTCTCCTGTACACCAAAGATGCTGCGAAAGCGGCGAAGTATTACACCTCGATCTTCAAAGACGGAAAAATCCTGAGCAGCGATGAAATCGTCACTGTGTTCCGCATCGGCGGTCAGGAATTCGTAGCGCTTAACGGACCCTCTAAAAAATTCAACTGGTCGGTTTCCTTCATGATCGATTGTAAAGACCAGAAGGAAGTGGATTACTACTGGAACAAACTCTCCAAGGGCGGAAAAGAGATCCAATGTGGATGGCTCGAAGATAAATACGGAATGGCCTGGCAGGTGATTCCATCGATCCTCCCGAAGCTTTTCGGCGCCAAGGACCGGACTAAAGCCAATCGTGCAATTCAGGCCATGTTGAAAATGAAAAAATTGGACATCGCGAAACTGAAGGCTGCTTTTGACGGGAAACCGGAAAAACCCGCTAAATAACCTAAAGAAACCGTAGATCATCCGGGTTGCAGACCGGGATGAATCGTGGAGTTTCGAATACTTACGCTCGGCTAGTGTTTTTATCGGGGCGAGCCAGGTAAGTATTGTAAGCTTGTGTAATAAATGATACCGTGCCGCCTTAAAGGAGGCACGGTATTGTGAAAATTTTCAAATTCATTTCCATTGTCGGATCAGGGCTTTCCCTTTTCGTAAGCCTTGCTTCTTTCGCAGCCACTGACACCGGCTTCACGCCCCTCACCGTAAAAGAAGTGCGGGACCAAAACTATTTTTCTTATCTGGATTACCGCCAGCCTGAAACCCTGGCTTTCATGCCGTTCTGGGAAGAACGCCTTCGCGATTCCGCGGACTACGCACTTCAGCTTCCTGACTCCGATCCTTATTTTGCGAATCCGGATAACAGCCTGATTTTCATTTATGCCGCTCTCTACATGGATGCTTATCTCGAGGCCAATCGTAAAGGCTATCTTTCAGCCGAGACGATGCTTGCCAGACCTCTGGGAAGCGAGCGGACCACCGCTGAAGAGACCAGTCTTCGCGTTCAAAGAATCATCACTTATGTAAATCGCGCCCGCGTCCTTCGTCCACTCGACGGACGAGTCATCGGTTGGGATCTTGGCCTGAAAGCGATCTATCAGGGGCGCCCATACTTCGACGAGCTCATGGGCCGGGTTGCAAGCTCCAAAACCCCGTTTCTTTTCATCACAGCTTTGATTTTAAGCCAGCAGCTTCAAATCACTTTTACGGACGAGCAGCATGAGCTCATGGACTCGCTCGTCGACAAGGTGACGAACGTCGATTCCCCTTGTTTGTTCGGAAGCGGGAAGAATCAATGTCGTAACAGTCCGCTTGCCCCGTTTTCAGGACAATCCGGGACTCTCATGATCGCAGATTATCTGATGAGAAGAGCGGAGACGGAAAAGAACCAGCGCTTGCAAAACATTGATCGCGTGAAATCCTGGGTGATCTACAATTTCCCTTATCTTCCCGGACTCAAGACCCACACGGAAGAGTGGAGAAACAAAGATTTGATCAAACCGCGTCTTGATTTTCATCGCAGTGATGATTTTAAATCCAGAAAAGGGTCTGACTTCTGGACCACTCCTCAGGCACTTGAAATCTACCGTTGTTCAAGCTGTCATGCTCCTGCAGTTTCCCCGGCGGCCGGGGCTTCGATTCAAAAAGAAATGAAGACGCTTTTCAACTGAAGTGCGTTTGTTAAATGTGCATTCCGCCTGAAGCTTCGATTCTTTGAGCATTCACCCAGCGGCTATCTTCTGAAAGAAGTGCTGCGATCAGAAGACCAATATCTTCCGCTTCTCCACAACGGCCGAGAGCGGTATGGGAGGCGATCATCTTTTTTTGCTCATCACTTCTTTTGTTGGGGCCTGCAAAGTTCGTATCAATCGCTCCCGGTGCAACAGTATTTGCTCTGATTCTTCTAGGCGCATATTCTGCGGCAAGATACCGCGTGAAAACTTCCATCGCACCCTTCAAGGAAGCGTAAGTGGCTACGCCCGCAAGATTCGTGAAACGAGAAAGTCCGGTGGAGATGTTGATGATGTGTCCGCCATCAGCCATCAAAGGGATGAGTTTCTGCGTAAGAAAGAATGGACCTTTGAAGTGCACTTGCGTTAACTGGTCGAATTGCTCTTCTGTCGTGTCTTTAATCAAAGTTCGTTGAGCTGTTCCAGCATTGTTCACCAGGTAATCGAAAGTTTTTTGATTCCATTCCTTTTGAAGTGTCTGCTCAATCAGGCTTGCGAAATCATTGAACCCGGCCGTCTGGGTTACGTCGAGTTTCAATGCAACTGCCTTACCGCCATTCTTTTTGATCTCGGCTACTACGGCTTCGGCTTCTTCGGAATGACTGTTCCAGGTGAGGATGACTCCATTCCCGCGCTTAGCCACATTGAGTGCTGCGCTCTTTCCGATTCCTCTGCTTCCGCCGGTGATGATTGCAATTTTCATAAAGTTTTTCTTATTTTTCTTCGTCTCTTAAAGTCAGAATCTCGTAACCGTCTTTTGTAACCGCAATGGTGTGTTCCCATTGAGCCGAAAGACTTCCGTCCTGAGTCACCGCTGTCCAGTCATCATCGAGATGCTCCATGTCTGCCGAGCCTTGATTGACCATGGGTTCAATGGTGAAAACCATTCCTTCTTGAAGCTTGACTCCCTTGCCCTTTTTTCCGTAGTGGGGAACCTGTGGGTCTTCATGCATTGCTTTCCCGATGCCATGCCCGCAATACTCCTCTACGATGGAGTAACCATTTCGGATCGCATGCTTGCTGATGGTAAAGCCGATATCACCGATCGTGTTGCCCGGTTTCACTTGTTCAATTCCCTTGAACAAACACTCCCGGGTCACTTTACAGAGGCGTTCAGCTTCTTCGCTGGCTTGACCCACGATATACATGCGGGAAGTATCGGCGATGAAGCCGTGCTTTTTAACGGTAATATCGAGATTGATGATATCGCCCTTTTTCAGGATTTCTTTTTTAGAGGGAACCCCGTGGCAGATCACATTATTTACGGACGAGCAGAGGGCATATTCAAAATCGTATTGCCCGATGGAAGAGGGGATGGCGTCGTAATCTTCGACAATCCATTTTTCAGCAAGTTTCGCCAGATGCCAGGTAGAGACACCTTCCTTTACTTCTGGAATGAGTCTCGCAAGGATCTCTCCGGCAATTTTTCCTGTTTTTCTATAAAGAATGAGGTCTTGTTCTGTTTTTAAGTGAATCATTTGTCTGCGGCCTTTCCCTGCTTCTTTAACTGGCTCAGAATCTCACTCAGATTTTTCTTCGCCAGTTGCTTCAATGTATTCTCTTCAATTTCTTCCGAAATCCTGCAAAGAACATCACCCATCCCGCAACTGATGGGGCAATTTTTATCCGGAGACTTTTTTGGTACTGCCATCAAGGTATTGTCTGTAACAGCCTTATAGACAAGATCAAGCGTGATGTCCTTGGGATTTTTCGCAAGACGAATTCCACCAGCCTTACCTCTCACGGACTCAACGAGGCCTGCAATAGAGAGGGAGACCACCAATTTCCGGATGAAACTGGGATTGGTCTTAATGCCTGCAGCGAGTTGTTCAGAGCTCACTAAGTTCGGTTGATTGTAGGCGAGACTCGTCAGGATGTGAATGGACACTGGGAATCGGGTATCTACCATGGGAAGCCTCCTCTAAGACTCAAGATTATCAAGGACTTGGCTAAAAAGCAATTTAAATGTATTTTTCACTGTTGCATTATCGGCGGGCTTGCTCTAATATGTACCTATACGAGATACATTTAAGTGTCTCATCAATATCAGGAGAATCCAGATGAGTCGTTTTGCAGGAAAAAAAGTATTGGTCACTGGCGGTAACAGCGGAATGGGTTTTGACACCGCAAAAGAATTTATTCGTGAAGGCGCAGAAGTTTTTATTACCGGGCGCAATCCGGAAACATTGGCTGCCGCTCTGAAGGAGCTTGGACCTAAAGCCAGAATGGCAGTGAGTGATTCCGGGAATCTGAAGGACATTGCCATCCTCGCCGAAACAATTAAAAAGGAATTCGGGCATCTGGACGCGGCCTTCATTAACGCCGGCATCGCTCAATTCGTGCCACTCGAAGAGCTTACCGAAAAACACTTTGACGATACTTTCAATACCAACGTGAAAGGGCCTTTGTTTCTCGTTCAAAAAATCGCACCTCTTTTTATAAATGGCGGATCCATTATTTTGAACGGATCAGTCGTGGCTCAAAAAGGGTTTCCAAATGCGACCGTCTATAGTGCGACCAAGGCAGCGATCGTGAATCTGGCAAAAACGCTTTCCACGGATCTCTTGAGTAAAAAAATCCGCGTGAACACCTTGAGCCCAGGCCCGATTGAAACGCCTATTTTTTCAAGAATGGGTGGAACCGCCGAGGAAACCAGACAAATGTCAGAGCACATGGCATCGATGGTTCCATTGAAACGTCTGGGCACGGGAAAAGAGATCGCAAAAACCGTTCTTTTCCTTGCTTCTGATGACTCATCTTTCATCCTGGGTTCAGACATCTCAGTTGATGGCGGAGTGGCTCAGCTCTGATTTTTTGAATAGATGAATGAAAACAAAAGCTCCGGTGCGCTTGCGCTCGCCGGGGCTTTTTTACGTTAAAGCTTCGCGAAAGATAAGCATTGTACCGAATCGGCTTTAGCGTAAGGTGCCTCATGGATGTAACCGCAGCGATTAACGAGCTTCATTCGCAGGGTTTTTTTATTTGGGATGATTTTCTCTCACCACTTGAGGTGGAAAAAACGGTACAAGATTATCTCTCGATCTATGGATTGAATTTCTTCAAGCCCGCAGGAACCGGCAACCAGTCTGACTTGACTGCTTCCGATGGCAGGGTTCGAAGCGATGAGACTTATTGGCTTGATTCACTCAATCTCACTGCTACGCAATCAGTTTTCTGGAATAGACTGGAAAAGTTAAAAGAAGAAATCAATCGGCAGCTTTTTCTAGGACTTTGGTCATTGGACGGACACTACTCCCGTTATCCAAGAAATGGTTTCTATCATCGTCACTTGGACCGCTTCAACTCCAACGATCAACGAACTATTTCCATGGTGCTTTACTTTAACGAAAAGTGGATCTCTGAAGATGGGGGTGCGTTGCGATTGCATTCCGCGCCATTGGGAATCGTCGATGTGAATCCGATTGCCGGAAGATTGGTTTGTTTTTTGAGCTCAACGATGTTGCACGAAGTGATGGTGACGAATCAGGTGAGATTGAGCTTTGCCGGATGGTGGAAGAGAAGGAATTAAAGCCCCAATGGCTCTTTTAATGGCGGGCCCGAATCGATGAGTTTAGAAATGCTTGTCATGAACCCCCGACGGAGTAGAATCAAGCACATGAAGAGCTATGAGACATTTTCGCTTTGGGCGGCCGACCAACTCACGAAACAGAAAAGAATGATCAGCGCCTTGCGAAAGCTGGTGAAAAAAGCCGCACCGTCACTGACGGAATCCGTAAAGTGGGGAAATGGGGTGTGGCTGGGAGAGGAGTGGCCAGTTGCTTTTCTTCACGCCAAAGATGATCATCTTCAGTTCGGCTTTTTTGGCGGATCAGGGCTTTCAGATCCAAAAGGCCTTTTGCAGGGAAGCGGAAAGTACGTGAAGCACATTAAAGTTTATACGATGAAGGACATCAATGAAGCAGCCTTTACAAGATTGTTGCGGCAAGCGGTGCGGGCAGAGAGAGAGTAAATTTTAAGAAGCCGAGGTTGGACTTTAACTGCTTGTGTCGCCTAAGCTGACAAATTCCACTTCCATCCTTCACTTCCTGCTGTCGGAATTGACGCATTTTTCTCAATCAAATCCCGGTCTTTCAACTCTTCCCAGAATTCGACCTGAATTTTCGTTTGCATCGAAGTATAGTCTTCCAAAATCTGCCGCTCATTGCTGACGCCAACAAGCAGGGCTGAAGCCACATCGGGAGTCGCGGAAAATTGAAGTGCCGCAGTTCGAAGATCCACTCCGTGATGAGCGGCGACCTCACGTAATTTCCTGCGTTTTTCAATGAACTCGGGAAGAATCTGATATGACTCATTTCCGTAATTGTACCTGGGGCTTCCAGAGATGAAGCCGGCGTTGAGCGGAGAGCCGATCACCAGGGATGCTTTTCTCTGTCTTACCGCCGGGAACACGTTGTTCAGCGCATTCTTGTGATCGATCAGCGAATACTGCGAAGCCAGGAGGCACACGTCAGGATCCGCGACCTCCAGAGTTCTCAACACGGGCTCCGGTGTATTCACTCCGACCCCCCAGCCTTTGATCATGCCCTCTTCGCGCATGCGGGTCAGTTCAGGAAATGCGCCCTTCTCGGCGATTTTGAACTGCTCCTGCCAGGTGCCGGGCAGGTGCTTGTTGTCAGGGGAGAGATCATGCACAAAGACGATATCAAGGCTGTCGATGCCGAGCCTTTGAAGGCTATCTTCAATCGATCGCCGGACTCCGGAAGCGCTATAATCGAAAATCAGGTCATTCGGTGAGGGCGAAAACGGAAAATACTCTCGGCCACGCGCATGAGCCGATGCTTTCAGCAGTTTACCGACCTTGGAAGAAATGACGTAGTCACTTCTCTTCTTCTCATGAAGAAAGTTGCCGAACCTTCTCTCTGCCAGGCCTAGCCCATACCATGGAGAGACGTCATAGTATCGAACGCCGGCAGACCACGCTGCTTCCAGGGTGGCATATGCAACTTTATCGGTGACAACTGAAAACTCGTTTCCGAGTGGCACGCCACCCATACCGAATCTGATGGGGGGCCGGTAACGAATACGACTGGAATTGTTCTTTGAGTTATCCATAAATTGCCTCGTCATGCCGGATGTTCCCGGCCTGTCTGTTGCAATTTCTGCGCGGATTTCGGCGTAGGCGGTTTCGAACTCAAGCCGGCGTTCTCGGCGGCGATCTTGCCCAGCGCCGACCAGTCGAGCGCTTCGTTTCCCCGTCCGAGCGCTTGCACCATCTGTTCGCGAATCGCGCTGGCGGTTGGCATCGGCACCTTCAGCTCGTCGGCCGCGGCGAGGATGAGACGAAGGTCCTTGGCAGCGAGTGGCATCTTGAACCCCTCGGGATGCACATAGGATTGCGAAGCGATCATTTCGCCGTAGTTTTTATAGGAGGGAGCTGCGAACAACGTTGTGGAAAAAATTTCGAAAAAGACATTGGCATCGATTCCGCCTTTGCGGGTGAGCGCGAAGGTTTCCGCCATGGTTTCGATCGCGGAGGCGAGCATGAAATTGCAGCTGAGTTTGAGCAGGTTTGCTCGGCAGCTTTCGCCTTCGATCCGGCGGCGGCTAAAATGAAGAGCTTTCCAGCTTGGGCTGCCTCAGGGCGCCCGAGCACCGGAGCGGCCACGAATTTTTGACCGGCCGCCGCGTGTTGCTCGGCCAGGCGTCTCGACAAGTCGACGCTGATCGTGCTCATCGCGATGTGAGTCGCCCCCTTTTTAAAGGTTTTGGCAAAACCCCGGGCCCCGTTAACGACCTCCTCGGTCGCGTGGTCGTCGGTCAGCATGGTGATGACGAAGTCGGCGTCGGAAAGTTCCGAGGGAGCCCGCGCCAACGTCGCTCCCCGGGAGACCAGGTCTTTCGCTTTTGCTTCGGTTCGATTGTAGACCGCGATTGTATGACCGGCGATCATAAGACGATTCGCGATGGCATGCCCCATGTTTCCCAGTCCGATGAATCCAATTTTCGTTTTAAGGCTCATGCTGATTCCCCATTCCTTTTGAATATGGATCTGCAATCCAAGGGCCAGTCGCCGTACCTCAGCCAGGACCGAAACGAAATACTGTGGCCCTTCTTTTGCAGTGAAGTGCATCGATGCCCCGGGTCCATTCCGCTTACAATCGATTTGCAGGAAAAAGCGTGAAGAGGCTTGCCGCACTGAGTGACGGAATCTTTGCCGTGTCGATGACACTCTTGGTTCTCGATCTTCGCGTTCCCGATGCGTTGAAAGTTGTTACGGAGGATGCTTTCGTTTCCTCGATCAAGACGCTCATACCCCGTTTGGTCATTTATCTGATGAGTTTTCTGACCCTCGGAATATTCTGGATCGGCAATCAAACCCAGCTCGATCGGATCGAACGGAGTAATCGGCACTTTGCCTGGCTCAATCTCGCGACCCTGGTGCTTGTGACGCTCATTCCGTTTTCGACGTCGCTCCTGGCGACGTTCATTACCTTTCGTTTCGCTTTACTCGTTTATTGGTGCAATCTTTTTGCATTCGGGGTCACCATTCTCGCGATGTGGGTTTATGCCTGGAAGGTCGGCCTGACGAAACCCGAGACCGACCCTGCCTTTCACCGTGCATTTACGCTTCGGGTCTGCTTAGCTCAGGCTCTCTATGCTGGCGCAGTCCTCATCTGCTTCGTGACCAACACCTATGTGAGCATCGGGCTCATTGTGCTGATTCAACTCAATTATGTTTTTGCACCCAAGCTTCTCTTTCGTCGTCGTCGGTAATTTTGAAATCTGCAGGCAGGACGTCTTCCAGAAGGTCATGCCTGCCCCGTTCTAGTATGGCATGGGGGCTGCAGGGTCGTACGCCATGTCACGTCCCAATGATTCATCACGCAGAGATTTCATTCTTCAAATGTCAGCCGCCCTGGCTACGGCAGGAGCTTTAGGTTCGGTCTCTTGGCTCGCGCGAGCTGAAGAAAACGGACAGGAGTCCGCCCCCCGCAAACCGTTGCAAGGAAAAATAGCCGTCGTTACCGGCGCGGCACGCGGGATCGGCCGAGCCATCGCGGTTCGACTCGCGCAAGACGGTGCGGATGTAATGGGAATCGATACGCGACGCTTCGGCCAAGGTCGAGAAGGAATGGGGCAAAGTGGATATCCTGGTAGCGAATGCAGCAATCCAGAATTTCAAGCCTTTCATTGAAATGAACGATGCGGACTGGCATGACATCATCGACGTGAACTTGAATGGATACGCGAATACCGCGCGCGCTTTCCTTCCACCTATGGTTGGCCGCAGGGCTGGGCGTCTGATTTTTATCTCATCAACTCAGGGACGCATGGG
>OUNO010018674.1_pt1 | contig 24240 bp, 24 predicted proteins | sample 1779811 | NCBI WGS metagenome assembly OUNO01 (sample SAMEA3914804, study PRJEB12502) | metagenome | biome: forest; material: soil | place: Canada | collected 2010-06-25 | depth 0.3 m | reverse complement strand
TCGAGCTCACCCCCGCCGGCGCCCGCTTCCTCCGCAACCGCCTCGGCCTCGCCGCGATCGCCCCCGAAGCGGCGGGCAAGCTGACCGCGGACCTGCGCAGACAGGCCGACCGCGGCACCGGCAGCGGGCCGATCGTCTCCGCCCCGATCAGCTCCGAACCGCCGCTGCTGGCGCGGCCGGCGAGCGCCGTCGACGTCCACGACGTCTCGATCGCCTGGTACCCGCGGGACTCGTGGGTGCGCTACGCCTCCAGCGGCGTCGCCGCCGGCGACGGCATCCGCGGCGGCGGCGGGGCGGCGGCGCTCGGCTCGACCGCCTCCCCCTGCCCCGACCGGCCCAGCGGCAGCGACGCGGCGCTGCCCTACGGCTTCAGCTTCACCCCCAAGCCGAGCTGGTACGACCCGGCCAGCGGCAGCGCCGGGATCTACGGCCAGGGCGCGGTCAGCTTCCGCTGGGCCGAGCACACGATCGACCTGACCGCCTCCGATCCCGAGATCGAGATCGCCGCCGGCGCCGCCTCGCGGGCGATCTTCCGCTTCAACGGCAGCGGCGGCACCCCATACCCGAACCAGCGCGCCGACCTGCTCAGCCTCGACCTCGCCAAACAGCCGACGATCGCCGGCAAGACCTTCTCCTTCGACCTGATGCGCGGCACGCTGACCGGGAACGGCGTCGCCGTCTTCGCCGGCTTCTACACGCCGCCCGCCAACGACGAATTCGGCTGCGTCTCGGTCAGCTTCACGACCCCGTAGGGCGGCGGCGGCGCGACAGGCGGGAGGGCCGGAGGACTACGCTCCCTTGCCCCAAACGATCTTCTGATGGAGGCCTGACTTGACTGACCAGCTCTGGGGTGGCGAGACCACCAAAGCCGTCGACAACTTCCCCGTTTCGGGGCAACCGGTTCCCGTCCCCGTGGTCCGTTGGCTGGGCCGCGTCAAGGCCGCCGCGGCCGAAGCGAACGGGCAGCTGGGCTTGCTCGACGGCGACCTCGCCGAGCGCATCGCCGCCGCCGGCAACGCCGTCGGCGACGGCCAGCACGACGACCAGTTCCCGGTCGACGTCTTCCAGACCGGCTCCGGCACCTCCTCGAACATGAACGCCAACGAGGTCCTGGCGAACATCGCCGGCGAGGGCGCCCACCCCAACGACCACGTCAACATGGGCCAGTCCTCCAACGACGTCTTCCCCTCCGCCGTCCACCTGGCGGCGCTCGACGAGGTCACCCACGACCTGCTGCCGGCGATGGGCGGGCTGGAGGCGGCGCTGGAGGCGAAGGCGAAGCAGTTCGCCGACGTCGTCAAGGCCGGCCGCACCCACCTGATGGACGCCGTCCCCGTCACCCTCGGCCAGGAGTTCGGCGGCTACGCCGCCCAGGTCCGGCTCGGGGTCCAGCGGGTCGAGGGGACGCTGCGCCGGGTCGGCCAGATCCCGCTCGGCGGCACCGCGACCGGGACCGGGCTCAACACCCATCCAGAGTTCGCCGCCAAGGTGCGGGCCAAGCTCGCCGCCGACACCGGCCTGGCGATCTCCGAGCCACTCGACCCGTTCGAGGCGCAGGGCAACCGCGACGCGTTGGTCGAGCTCTCCGGGGCGCTCAAGGTCTACGCCGCCTCGCTCAACAAGATCGCCAACGACCTGGCGCTGATGGGCTCCGGCCCCCGCGCCGGGCTCGCCGAGCTGCGCCTGCCGGAGCTGCAGAAGGGCTCCTCGATCATGCCGGGCAAGGTCAACCCGGTGATCCCGGAGGTGGTGATCCAGGTTGCCGCCCAGGTGATCGGTAACGACGCCGCGATCACGATCGGGGGCATGCAGGGCCAGTTCGAGCTCAACGTGCGGGTGCCGCTGATCGCCCGCAACCTGCTCGACTCGATCAAGCTGCTGGCCTCGGCCTCGCGCCTGCTGGACGAGAAATGCGTCTCCGGCCTGGAGGCCAACGAGGAGATGACGACCCGCCACGCCGAGGCCACCCTGGCGACTGCGACCGCGCTCAACCCCCACATCGGCTACGACCGCGCCGCCGACATCGTCAAGGCCGCGGCCGAGTCGGGCCGCTCCCTGCGCGAGGTCGCCCTCGAGCAGGGCGTCGAGCCGGCGATCCTCGAGCAGGCCCTGGACCACCGCCGCATGGCCCGCCCCAACGCCTAGGGCGGTTTGCCGCTTCCGACTTTGTGGGGGCTATGGACCCCCAAAAGTCGGAAGCGTCGCGCGGCCTCAGCCCTGGAGGGTGATGAAACGCTCCTCGGTCAGCTCGATCACCGCGAAGGCGGGGCCCTCGCGGGTGTTGCCGGAGTCCTTGACGCCGCCGTAGGGCTGCTGGTCGGCGCGGAAGGTCGGCACCTCGTTGATCAGAACGCCGCCGAACTCCAGGGTTCTGGCGGCCTGGAGGCCGCGGCCGATGTCGCGGGTGAAGACGCCGGCCTGAAGGCCGAACTTGGAGTCGTTGGCCATCGCCAGGGCCGCGTCGAAGTCGGCGAAGGTGTCGATCGTCGCCACCGGCCCGAAGATCTCCTCGCACCAGACCTTGGCATCTTTGGGCGGCGCGCCGAGCAGGGTCGGAGCCAGGCAGCGCCCCTCGTCGACCAGCTCGCCGCCGGTCAGCAGCTCCGCGCCCGCGGCGACCGCCTCGTCGATCCACTCTTTCACCCGGTCGCGGTCGCCCGGGGTGATCAGCGGGCCGACGTCGGTGCTGGGGTCGAGCGGATCGCCGACGGTCAGCTTCTCGACGTTGGCGACGAGCCTCGCGGTGAACTGCTCGGCGACGTCCTCGTGGACGAGGATCCGCTGGATCGAGATGCAGGACTGCCCGGCGTGGGAGAAGGCGTGGATCTGGGCTTTGTCGGCGGCGGCTTCCCAGTCGCCGTCAGAGTTGACGATCAGCGGCGCGTTCGAACCCAGCTCGAGGTTGACCTTCTTGTGGGGGACGCGGGAGCGGATGTCCCAGCCGACCGGGGCCGAGCCGGTGAACGAGAGCGCGGTGGTCAGCTCGTGCTCGACGATCGCGTTGCCGACTTCCGAGCCCGGGCCGGGGATGACGCTGAGCCAGCTGTCGGGCAAGCCGGCGTCGAGCAGGATCGCGGCCAGCTTCAGGGCGCTGATCGGAGTCTGGCCGGCGGGCTTGAGGACGACCGCGTTGCCGGCGGCGATCGCCGGGCCGAGCTTGTGGGCGACCAGGTTGAGCGGGAAGTTGAAGGGGCTGATCGCGCCGACCACGCCGTAGGGGACGCGGAGCATGATGCCGAGCTTGCCGACGCCCGCCGCCGAGGCCTCCATCGGCACCGTGCCGCCGGTCAGCTTGCGCGCCTCGACGGCGGAGAAGGTCAGGGTCGCGACGCAGCGTTCGGCCTCGACCGTCGCCGTTTTGATCGGCTTGCCGGCCTCGGCGGCGATCGTCGCCGCCAGGTCCTCGACCCGCTCGGCGGCGAGCTCGGCGGCGCGGTCGAGGACGGCGGCGCGGGCGTGCTGGGGGAAGTCGGCGTTGAGGTAGGCGTCGTGAGCCGCGGCGATCGCCCGCTCGACCGTGGCGGTGTCGCCGATCGCCACCCGGCCGACGACGCTGTCGTCGTAGGGACTGCGGACCTCGCCCCAGGTTCCGCTCTGCACCCACTCGCCGGCCGCGAGGAGCTTGTGATCAACTGCGTCAACCGCCTGAGTAGCCAATTCCGACCTCTTCCGTAGCTTCAGATCAGCCTAGCGCCAGGCGTGTCCCGGGCCTAGAAGTGGCTCTGGGGATTCTCCGGGAGGCCGCGACTCACGGGCGGCGAAGCTGTTGCCACAGGTGCACGCGATGAAGAGAACCCGCCGACCAGCCCGCCTACTCGCCCTGCTCGCCGCCGTCGCGAGCCTCGCCGCGATCCCCGCCGCCGCCTCGGCGAGCGTCAACTGGGTCGTCCACGGGCGCGGCTTCGGCCACGGGGTCGGGATGAGCGCCTACGGCGCCTACGGCTACGCCCAGCACGGCAAGGGCTACCGCTTCATCCTCGGCCACTACTACACGGGGACCACGGTCGGGAGCTTCGAAAAGGCCCGCAGCATCCGCGTCCTGCTCGGCGCCAGCTCCGGCGACGTCGGCTTCAGCGGCGCCACCAGCGCCTGCCGGACGAAACTCGACCCGGCCCGCAACTACGAGGCGCACCGGATCGGCAACGCCGTGCGGCTGCGCAGCTCGGGCGGCAAGCTGCTGGCCAAATGCGGCGCCAAACTGCGCGCCGCCGGGGCGGGCCAGATCACGATCTCCGGCTACGGCGCCTTCCGCGGCGCGCTCGAGGCGGTGCCCAGCGGCGGCAGCCTCGACGTCGTCAACGCCCTCGCCCTCGAGCAGTACGCCAAAGGCGTGATGGCGAACGAGGTGCCGCCCTCCTGGCCGACCGAGGAGCTCAAGGCGCAGGCCGTGGCGGTGCGCTCGATCGCCCTCACCAGCGACGTCGGCGGCAGCCTCTTCGACGTCTACAACGACACCCGCAGCCAGGTCTACAAAGGGCTGGAAAGCGAGTACACGACCACCAACGCGGCGGTCGAAGCGACTCGCGGCCAGGTCCTCCTCTACCAGGGCCAGGTCGCCCAGGCGCTCTACTCGGCCTGCTCGGGCGGCCATACCGAGAGCGCGGTCAACGTCTTCGGCTACGCCGTCCCCTACCTCGTCGGCGTCAACGACCCCTACGACGACGCCTGCCCGCTGCACACCTGGACGCTCAACTTCAGCGGCCCGGAAATCAGCTCCCGGCTCAGCGCCTACCTCAACGGCAAGCTCAAACAGGTCGTCATCACCAAGACCGGCACCTCGCCGCGGATCATCAGCGCCAAGCTGATCGGCACCGGCGGCACGACGACGGTCAGCGGCGGCGAGCTGGAGTCGGCGCTGGGCGGCTACGACACCTGGATGACCTTCGAAAAGGTCACTTCTTCAAAACGCTGAACGGCAGTTTTTCGCTGCTCGCCCCGGGCGGGCGCAGCACCGCGACCTGGACCGGGCCGGGGACGAGACCGCGGGGAACCTCCACCCGGATCAGCGTCTCGGTCGGCTCGCCGACGATGGTGGCGGCCTGGCCGCTGAAGGTGACGATCGACCCCAGCTGGGAGTTGTCGGCAACCGCCTCGGCGCCGCCCCCGGTTGCGACTTTCGCTGTCGAGGAGATCAGCTTCTCGCCGTAGATCCGGACCTCCTTCCCGGGCCCGGCGGACGGTGGCAGGACGCCGAGCAGGATCGGGGGTTCGCTGTATACGCCCTTCTTGCTGACGTAGGCAGCCGCGGCCACGCCGGTCAGGCCGACCAGCGTCGGCGGCATCGACGGCAGGCCGTCGGTCGGGTGGGAGATGAACTGGACCAGGAAGTAGGCGGCCGCAAGCAGGTTGAAGAGCAGGTACTGGAGGTCGCCGAGGTCGGCTTCGCCGCTGTCGTTGCCGATCAGCTCTTGCACCGCCCCGGTCGTGCTGTCATCCCCCTTCGGCTCCTTGACGACGCTGCCGCTGGCGACCTTGCTGCTCGTTATCGCCTTGCTGGAGATCGCCCCGGCGAGCGGGATGCCGAGCAGCAGCAGGTAGCTCCCTTCGAGCCCGTCGTCGAGGAACTTCTGGAAGCCCTTGTTCAGCGCGGTCCAGGCTCCGTCGGCGCCGTTGGCGCCTAATAGGTCGTGGCCAATGCGGGCGATCGCCCAGGCGTAGAGCAGCGCGAACAGCGCCCAGACGACGATGAAGGTCCACATCGCCCCCTGGAATTTGCTCGTCGAGATGCGCCCGTCCTTGCCGCGTATGACCCCCCTCGCGGTACGGCTGAAAATGATGAGGAGGACGAGCGGGGCGAGCGCAAGGCCGAAGGCGATGACCCACGACCAGTTGATTGCCCCGGCGTTTTCCTTGACCACGTCGGCGCTGGCGAGGACGAGACTCACCGCGCGATCCTGTCGTAATGGCTGTGAGTAATCAACTACACGCCGTTACTCGAAGCTTGAATAGCGATCTAGGGCAGGGCCAGCTCGGTCTCGATCGCGCGGTGGTCGGAGCCGGCCATTTCCTCGACCGAGTACGCGACGATGCCGAGGCGGCGGTCGGCGAGGACGTGGTCGATCGTGATTGGCGGGATCGCGTGCCCTTCGCGCGGGAAGGTCGGCTCCAGGCCTTTGCCGGCGACGGCGCCGGCGTCGCGGTAGCCGCGGTCGACGAGGTCGCGGAACTGCGACTGGTCGAGGGTCGCGTTGAAGTCCCCGGCCAGCACCCAGGGAGCGCCGCGGCCCGCGGTCGGCAGCGAGGCCAGCGCCGCTTCCCATTCGTCGACGTTGCTCGGCTGGGGCGGGTAGGGATGGATGCCGACGACCCGCACCCGGCGCCCGTCGGCCAGCGTCAGCTCGGCCCGCGGCATGCGGAAGAAGAAGCGGTCGGGACCGGGCAGCGCCCGCAGCGGCAGGCGGGAGTAGAGGCCGGCGCCGGAGGATCCCTTGCGGACCTCGATCAGCTTGTTGGGCAGCAGCCGCTCGAGGCCGGCCTGGCGCAGCTCGCGGGCGAACTTCGGGGTCAGCTCCTGGACGCTGAGCAGGTCGGGGTGGAAGCGCTCGACCAGGGCGATGACCGCGTCGGGGTCGGCGGTGCCGTGGTGGATGTTGGTCGAGAGGACGCCGAGCGTCTCGTGGCCGGCGGTGCTGACGGTGCCGTCGCCGATCGCCCGCGGCAGGACGGCGGCGGCGAGGTAGAGGGTCGCCAGCGCGGCGACCGCCGTCGCCGCCCAGTTGCTCAGCGCGACCGCGACCCCGGCGACGAGCAGCGCCGCGACCGCGACGTAGGGGGTGAACGGCATCGCCGCCGCCAGCGGGAAGCCGCTGTCGATCCCGAACAGGCGCAGCAGCGCCCAGAGCGCGACCGGGATTACCGCAAGCCAGATCCACCAGTAGCGCCGGGCCCCCGCCAACCGCAAACGCTCAGCCGTCCGGGTAGGGCTGGATCGGGATCCCGTGGTCGGTCTCCCGCATCCCCAGCTCGTAGGCGCCGCCGCCGGGGAGGTTCAGCTCGCGCGGCGGCAGCCCCGGCCGTTCGACGGTCAGTTCGAGGTCGGCGACCGAGCAGTTGACGGTGTTGTGCTCGGGGCCGGCCGGGTCGGCGTAGACCCAGCCGACGAAGTCCTTCTCCGGGGCCGAGACGCGGCCGTGGACGACGATGTCCTTGCCGGGGAGGACGAAGCGGCAGACCGCCGGCTCCTCCTCGATCGTCGCCGCGCGGATCTGGCCGAGGCCGCCGAGCCGGTGGGCGACGCCGTCGAGCATCAGCATCCCCGAGGGGATCCAGGGGCTGGTGCGGCGGCCGAGCTTGACCCGGGCGGCGCCGGCGTCGAAGTAGGTGCCGGGCGAGCCCTCGAAGCCGGTGCCCTCCAGCCAGACCCAGCGCTCGGCGTGCTCGGTCCCCCAGTTGTGGCCGATCATCCCCGGCCAGCCGCTCAGCTCGATCGACTCGTCGTCGATTTCCAGCCGGCCCTCGAAGCGGGCGTTGGGGAAGGGGGCGAGGAACTTGGTCCGCGGCAGCGGCGCCTCGTAGAGCCAGTCGGCCGGGAGGTACTTGCAGGGGGTGTCGTCGCCGTCGAAGTTGAGCGACCAGGAGGCGCTGAGCGCCTCGGTGTCGACCGAGCCCTCGGCCCGCCGCGGCCCGATCTCGGCGTCGCCGACCCGGAGCCAGGAACCGGCCGGCACCGAGAGCTCGGCGGCCGGGACGGTGACCTTCGTCGCCCGCGGCCCCTCAGCCGCTCGATCGAAGAGGACGAACCAGATCGAGGCGTCGGGCTCGGCCCCCGGCCGCTTGTGGACCGTGTGCCGGATCCAGATCCCGCGCCCACCCCCCGGCTCGCAAGCCTTGATGTAGAAGCTCTCGTAGTGGCCGCCCTTGGCGGCGACCCGCGGAAACCGCGCCCCTTCGTCCATCCCCAAACCCTAAAGCCAACTGCGGTTCCTTTTGCACGAATGCCGTGCGTAAAGAACCACGCTCTCGCCCGGGCTTCGACGAACGGTCATCTGCGGTTCCTTTTGCACCGACTCCGTGCAAAAGGAACCGCACACGTCCGGGTTAGACCTTGATGGTGATTACGTCTCCGTCTTGGACGACGTAATCGCGGCCCTCGATGCGGAGCTGACCCTTGTCCCTCGCCTGCGAGTAGCCGCCGCACTCGACCAACTGCCGCCAGCCGACGACCTCGGCTTTGATGAACGCTTCCATGATCTCGGTGTGGATCGTCCCCGCCGCCTCCAGCGCGGTCGAGCCGCGGCGCAGTTCGCGGGCGACGGCTTCCTTGTCCTCGCCGGCGGTGAAGAAGGTGATCAGGTCGAGCAGGTCGTAGGCGGCCCGGACCAGGCGCGCCAGGCCGGAGCCCTCGACGCCGTAGGACTCGCGCATTTCAGCCGCTTCCTCGGGGTCGAGCTCGGCCAGCTCGTTCTCGATCCGGGCGCTGACCGCGACCGCGCCGGCGCCGACCGAGGCGGCGTGGGCGGCGACGGCCTCGGGCACCTCGGCATCGCCCTCGTCGACGTTGGCGACGTAGAGGATCGGCTTCGTCGTCAGCCCCTGCAGGTTGCGGGCCGCGTTGGGGGCGGCGTCGGGGACCGGGACTGAGCGCGCCGGCTTGCCGGCGGCAAGCGCCTCAAAGGCGGCCTGCAGCCAGCCGTGCTCGGCGATCGCTTCGGCGTCGCCCGTCTTCGCCTGCTTGCCGACCCGGCCGAGGCGGCGCTCGACCTGCTCGTAGTCGGAGAGGACGAGCTCGGTCTCGATCGTCTCGATGTCGGCCAGGGGGTCGACGCGGCCGTCGGGGTGCGGCACGCCGGAGTCGTCGTGGCAGCGGACGACGTGGCAGATCGCGTCCGTCTCGCGGATCGAGGCGAGGAACTGGTTGCCGAGCCCCTCCCCTTCGGAGGCGCCTTTGACCAGGCCGGCGATATCGTGGAAGGAGATCGTCGCCGGCACCAGCTCGGAGCTGCGCACCGTCGCCGCGACCTTCTCGAGCCGCTCGTCGGGCACCTGGGCGATCGCGACGTTGGGCTCGATCGTCGTGAACGGGTAGTCGCCCATCTGGGCGCCGCCCTTGGTCAGGGCATTGAAGAGGGTCGACTTGCCGGCGTTCGGCAGCCCCACGATTCCAACCTTCATAGCGAGAGTGGTATCAGCAGGCCGAGGAGGACGCCGAGCAGGGCACCGACGACGACGTCGGAGGGGTAGTGCATCCCCAGGTAGGGACGGCAGAGGGAGATCGCCAGGGCGACGACCAGGGCGCCGGCGGTGGCCGGGTCGACGCGGAACATCGCCGTCGCCACCGCGAAGGAGGAGAGCGCGTGGGCGGAGGGGAAGCTGAGCGAGCTGGGGGCGCCGCCGAGCGGCGGCAGGCCGTCGAGCACCGGCCGCGGCCGTTTGACCAGGAGCTTGATCCCGTAGTTGAGGACGATCGCGATCGGGCCGAGCGCGGCGCAGATCAGCCATTCCTCGCGCCGTTCCCAGTCGAGGATCGCCAGCGCCACGCCGAGCACGACCCAGACGGCGCCGTTGTTGCCCGCTTTGCCGAGCGCCATCGCGGCGGACTCCAGCCGCGGCGAGTGCCCACGGGTCCGCATCAGGCGCAGCAGCTTCAGGTCGGCGTTCTCGAGGTCGGCGCGTTGCATCGGCGGCGGAGGATAAGCCGCTGCGTCAAGATCCGCCTATGGCCTCGATCCCCGACTACGTCCACACCCCCGGCAACCACTGCGGCTCGACCGCGCTGCGCAACCTGCTCGCCCACCACGGGGTGCGGATCAGCGAGGAGATGGCCTTCGGGCTCGGCGCCGGCGCCGGCTTCTACTACCTGGCGCTGGACGACACCTCGCCGAGCCGCTGGTTCAACGGCCGCACCGCCCGGCTGGAGGAGAGCTTCCGCGACCTTACCGGCGCGGCGCTGGAGCTGCGCACCTTCGCCCCGGGCGACGAGGAATCCTGGGACGCGGCCCGCGCCGAGGTCGACTCCGGCAACCCGGTGCTGCTGCTGACCGACCTCTACTACCTCGACCACTACGGCAACTCGGCCCACTTCCCAGGCCACGCGGTGGTCCTCGCCGGCTACGACGAGGAGGTGGCGCTGCTCTCCGACACCGGCTTCGAGCAGCTGCAGACCACTCGCCTCGAGCACCTCGCCCAGGCCCGCCACAGCGGCCACCCCGCCTACCCGCTGGAAGGCCACATGTTCAGCGTCTCCGAGGCTGTCGACGGCGAGGCGCTGCGGGCCGCGATCCCGGCCGCGATCGAGCGCGCCACCCGGGAGATGATCGAGCCCCCGTTCGGCGAGTTCGGCGGCCTGCCGGCGGTCGAGCGGCTCGCCGCCGAGGCCGGCTCCTGGCCGGAGGCGGTCGAGGACTGGCAGTGGTGCGCCCGCTTCGCCTACCAGGTGATCGAGCGCCGCGGCACCGGCGGCGGCGCCTTCCGGCTGATGTATTCGCGCTTCCTGGAGGAGGCGGGACGCGAGGAGGCACCGCTGGCCGCCGTCGCGGCTGCGCGCTGGACCGAGCTGGCCGGCGCCTTCCACGCCGCCAGCGAGAGCGAGGAGCCCGAAGCGGAGAAGTGGCGCGCGGTCGGCGCCGGGGCCGAGCGGGTGGCAGCCGCCGAGCGTGAGCTCTGGACCGCGCTGGCCGCGGCCTGAGCAGCCGACCAGCGAGAGCGCAGGGCGGCGCTAGGCTGAGCCGGTGGACGATCTGCCCGAGCACGTACTTCGCAACCGCTCTGCCTGGAACGGGCTGGCGGCCGAATTCGAGCCCGACGGTCGCCGCAACTGGGGACAGGAGGAACCGACCTGGGGGATCTGGAACGTGCCCGAGTCTCAGCTCCGCGTCCTGCCGGCGGAGCTCGAGGGGCGCGACGCGATCGAGCTCGGCTGCGGAACCGGCTACGTATCCGCCTGGCTCGCCCGCCGCGGCGCCCGCCCGGTCGGGATCGACAACAGCGAAGCCCAGCTGGCGACGGCGAAGGCGCTGCAGGCCGAGTTCGGGATCGAGTACCCGCTGCTGCACGGCAACGCCGAGCAGGTCCCCTACCCCGACGCCAGCTTCGACCTGGCGATCTCCGAGTACGGGGCCAGCATCTGGTGCGACCCTTACCTCTGGATCCCCGAGGCGGCGCGCCTGCTGCGACCCGGCGGCGAGCTGATCTTCGTCGTCAACAGCGTCCTGGCGATCATCTGCGACCCCGACGAAGGCGAGGAGACTCCCGTTTCCGACCGCCTCGCCCGCCCCTACTTCGGACTGCACCGGGTCGAATGGGAGGGGGAAGATTCAGTCGAGTTCCACCTCCCCCACGGCGAGCTGATCCGGCTGATGCGTGAGAACGGACTCCATGTCAAGGAGCTGACCGAGGTCCAGCCCCCCGAGGGGTCGACGACCCGCTTCCCCTACGTCCCGCTCGAGTGGGCGCGGCGCTGGCCCTGCGAGGAGATCTGGAAGGCGCGCAAGGCCTGAGCGCCGGGCGGTCCGGGCGCGTCGCCCTAAACGAGGCCCAGATCGGTGACGTCGAAGAGGCCGTCGTCGTTGGCCTCCAGCTCGACCTCCCGCTCATCGCCGCCATCGGCGGGGGCGAAGGTCGAGACTCGCAGCGAGCGCTTCGCCTTCACCGCGAGCAGGATCGCCACACCGGCCGGCGCCCGCGCCTCGGCCTGGCCGAAGGCGCGCCAGCGCTCGTCGACCGCTCCCTGCAGCCGGGAGGCCCCGGCCGCGTCGAGGAAAGTCCGGCCCTTGCGCGTCCAGCAGCTCAGCAGCAGGTCGCCGGAGTCTGCCTCGCGTGCGGGTAACGAGATCGCCAGAGCCCGCTCCTCGGGCAGGTAGCCGCGCCCGGCGAGCGTCTTCAGATGACGCAGCTGCGCGCCGCGGTCCCAGTTCGAGTGAGCGCGACCGAGACCCCAGGCGATCAGCCCCATCAGCACGCCGACCCCGAGAATCGCCAGCGCGACCAGATAGGTGTCTTCGGGCTCGACCGCCCAGGCCGAACTGGCGAGCACCGCCGCGACGACAGCGCTGACGATCAGCAGCGGCCCGATCGTGATCACCCGCTCCACCGACCCCCGCAGCCGGGAGAAAACGCTGATGAAGACGAGCAGGAAGACGGCGACGATCAACGGCGTCGCCGTCTCGGTCAGTTCGCGGTCGCTGATCGGCTTGTCGGCGTGCAGGAGCGAGATGCAGAGGTAGGCCGTCGTACCGACCGCGGTCAGCACCGCGGCGATCGCGAAGACTTCGAAGACCGCGAACCCGGCCTTGCGCCGGCCGCCGATGAAGAGGGCGAAGATCGTCCCGGCGCCGAGCGCGCCGGCGAGCGGGATCAGGCTCTGCAGCGCCGCCCGGTCGCTAGCGCCGAGCACCTGCTCTTTCAAGATCCACCTCTGACTTTCGCGCTCACGTAACCAGCACGGATACCGGATTGCGCGGCTGTCAAATTGCGCGGCGGGCGATTAGAAGCGACTTTGCCGCAAGACTCCAGCCATGCCTTCGATCGCGACGATCGGCGTTTACGGTTTTGACGGGGGCTCGTTCCTGGCCGCGCTGGCCGCGGCGAAGGTCGACCTCGTCCTCGACGTCCGCCAGCGCCGCGGTGTTCGCGGCAGCGAGTACGCCTGGGCAAACGCGCGCCGTCTGCAGGCGGGGCTGGAGCAGGCCGGCGTCGGCTACAGCCACCTGCCGGAGTTGGCGCCGACCACGGCGATGCGGGAACTGCAGTACCGCGAGGACGACCGGCTCGGCGAGGGCAAGCGCTCGCGGAGCGCGCTGGCGCCCGAGTACGCCCGGCTCTACATCGAGGAGATCCTCGCTCGCGTCGACCTCGAGCCGATCGTCCGCTGGGTCGGCGCCAGCCGCGCCGCCCTGCTCTGCGTCGAGCGCGATCCCGAGGCCTGCCACCGCAGCCTGATCGCGGCGCGGCTAGCGCGCGACTGGGGCTTCGAGGTGATCGACCTGAGGCCGAGCACCGGCTGAGCCGGCGAGTGAGTCACGCCCCTCAGGCGATGTCGCGGCGGCGGTCGATCAGCGCCCCGACCACTACGAAGGCCACGGCCCAGGCGAGCAGGACCGCGGAGGCGGCGCCCCAGGGCAGGAGATCGCCGATCTCGTCGCCGCCGACGGCGGTCGAGGTCTGGCCGACGGTGAACTTCGAGATGTCCCCGATCAGGCCGGTCAGCGGCTCGAGGATGAAGAACCAGACCATCGTCCCGATCACGGCGGGGACCTGGCGGCCGACGGCGGTCCCGAGCCCGACCCCGAGCATCGTGCAGAGGAAGATCGTCAGCAGGCCGCCGCCGGCGAGGCCCAGGTAGTCGCCCGCGGCAAGCTCCGGACCGGGCTGGCCGGCGAGCAGCGGGATGCCGAGGGCGAAGGCGACGGTGAGCATCACGACGCCGATGCCGAGGCCGGCGAGGCCGAAGGCGATGACCCGGGCGAGCAGCAGACGGCCGCGGCCGGGAGCGATCAGCAGGGCCGGCGCCAGCGTGCGGTGGCGGTACTCGGCGGTGGAGCCGACGACGCCGAAGAGCAGTCCCAGCACCGCGATCGTGGTGCCGACCGAGAGGGCGCTGCGCTTGTCGGCAATCGATTCGGGGTTGCCGGCGAGGGTTGAGAGGAGGACGAGCGCCACGGTCAGCAGGGCGATCGCGATCGCGAAGCCGAGTGCGGTGCGAGTCGTTCGCAGCTTGATCAGTTCGCCGCGGATCAGCCTGCTCATCCCGGCTCCCCCTCCGCCTCGTCGCTGGTCAGGCGGAAGAAGACCTCCTCCAGCGAGGCCACCTCGGCGCCGAGCTCGTGCAGCGGCACCCCGGCGGCGAAGGCGAGCTCGCCGACCTCGGCGCTGCTGCGGCCCTGGACGAAGAGCACCTCGCCCTCGGCCCGGACCTCGGCGCCGTCGCGCTCCAGCGCGGCGGCGAGCTCGGCGGCGCGCGGCGAGCGGGCCCGGACCCCGGCGCCGGCGGTGAGGCTGGCGATCGGCCCGCTCTTGACCAGGCGGCCGCGGTGGATCACGACCACGTCGTCGACGGTCTGCTCGACCTCGGAGAGGACGTGGCTGGAGACGAGGACGGTGCGGCCCTCGGCGGCGGCGGCGCGGAGGAAGTCCCGCAGCCAGCGGATCCCCTGCGGGTCGAGTCCGTTGGCCGGCTCGTCGAGGACGAGCAGCTCGGGGTCGCCGAGCAGCGTCGCGGCGAGGCCGAGGCGCTGGCGCATCCCGGTCGAGTAGCCGCCGCTGCGGCGGTCGGCGGCCTCGCGCATCTCGACCAGGTCGATCACCTCGTCGACCCGCGAGGCGGGCAGGCCGGCAAAGGCGGCGAGCGAGCGCAGGTGATTGCGGCCCGAGCGGCCGGGGTGCATGCCGCAGATCTCGAGGTTCGCCCCGACCGCGCCGGCCGGGTCGGGGAGCTCGGAGAAGGGCCGGCCGAAGATCGTCGCGCCGCCGGCGCTGGGGCGGGCGAGGCCGAGCACCATCCGCAGCGTCGTCGTCTTGCCGGCGCCGTTGGGCCCGAGGAAGCCGGTGACGGCGCCGCGGCGGACCTCGAAGGAGAGGTCGTCGACCGCCTTGACGGCGCCGTAACGCTTGGTCAGGCCGCTGGCGACGATCGCGGGTTCGGCACTCTCCACGCTGTGCTCGCTCAACGCGTCCCACCGCAGGGCACCTGCGGGGTCGATTCCTGGGTCGGGTCGCAGGGGACGTAAGGCGGCGACTCGAGAATCGGGCCGATTCGGAAGTGGAAGCTGGCGACCGGGCCGGCCTTGCCGCCCGGGGCCAGCGCCCGGACCTTGAAGACGTGCTTCTTGCGCCCGAGCCGGTAGTGGATCGGCGACTTGCAGGGCTTGAAGCGCCGCCCGTCGAGCTTGCAACGGAAGCCCGCCGCCTTGCCGATCGAGCGGAAGCGGAAGCTGACCCGCGCCCCCCCTTTCTTCTCGTCGACCCGCTGCGGTGGGTGGCCGACGATCCTCACCCGCGGGCGCTTGGAGCCGCCCTTGTAGACGGGTTCTTCGGCGCCAGCGAACGGCTCGGTCGAGAAGATCAGCTTGCGTTCGGCGCCGGCCGCGACACAGAGCCCGGTGGTCGGACAGGAGATGCCGTTCATCGCGTTGCTGCTGCCGTCCTCGGTGACGTAGGGCTGGATCACGTTGACGAAGGACCAGGCCGAGGGGGGGCCGGTCGGATTGGTGGAAGTGATCGCGTCGGCGTTGTTGTCGACCGCCGCGCAGGCCGTCGGCGAGGGGCAAGAAACGCCCATAACGGTCAGGCCGCTGCCGCCGGCGACCCCTTTCCAGGCGCCCGAGGTCGGGGCGGTCGAGCTGATCATCGCGCTGGCACTGGCGGTGACGCAGAGGCCGGGGATCGGGCAGGAGATGCCGGTCAGCAGCCCCGGCCCGGCGGGTTTGTGGGCGACCTTCCAGGCCCCGGCGCCCCCGGTCGGGTCAGTCGAGGTGACGATGTCGCCTTCGTTGCCGACGGCGACGCAGAGGGTGGCGGTCGGGCAGGAGATGCCGCGCAGGTTGAGCGGCTCGGTCAGTTCGGTGATCGTCCAGGCCGCCGTGCCGCCGAGCGGGTTCGTCGACCAGATCACCTTGCCGTGCTGGGAGACCGCGACGCACAGCGACGTCGTCGGGCAGGAGATCGCGTTCATATGGGTGGCCGCGAGCCCGAGCGCAGCGCCGACCCAAGAGGAGACCGGCCCGGTCGGGTCGGCCGAGGCCCAGATGTTCCCCTGCGGCCCCGCGGCCACACAGAGGCCGGCCGCCGGGCAGGAGATGCCCTTGATCGCGTTGCCGGGGTAGGACGACGCGCCGCCACCGTACGGGGGTTCGAAATAGCCTTCCGGATGGACCGCCTTCCACCCCGCCCCTGGGCCGGTCGGAGCCGTGGTGCTGGCGATCGTGCTGTTGCTGCCGACCGCCACGCAGAGCGAGGCCGTGGGGCAGGAGACGCCCCAGAAGATCGCGTCGACCGGCCCGTCAGGAACCTGCGTGGCCTTCCATCCCGCCGCCGACCCCAAAGCGGGCAGCATCAGCAGAGCCAGCGCCCCAAGCGCGACGACGATCCCCAGCCGACCTGTCCGGCTTCCCCGCATCCGAGGAAAACCTTAGCGACGTCAGATCCGCCGCTGGCGAACGCTCCGTGCGGGCGCCGGGCGCCGCGGAGCCTGAACCTGGCTGCGCCCCAGGTCTTCAAACCAGACCCGCACCAGATGCGCACAGGCGCCAAGGATCAGCAAGAGGAGTCCGGTGCCAGGCGAGCCGAGCACCGCGGTGAGGAACGCCAGTCCCATCAGGACGTAAAAAGCGATCGCCAGGGACTCGGCCAGCTTCTTGAGTCGGAGTGGATCGAGCTGCTGCATCGTGTCCACAACTTCGACGTGAACGGGGATTCCCCTCGAAGTTCCTTGCGTCACCAGCACCCGGATGTAGGGTCGAAAGGCCAGGGCACAACCAAAGGAGGAACCGTGTTCGCACGAGTCGCACGTTGGGAAGGTGCCGAGGCCAAGTCGCTCGAAGAGTCCGCCGCCGAGATCCGCTCGCAAAGCGATTCGGGTCCGCCGCCGGGGGTGCCGGCCAAACAGTTCTTGCTGCTGCACGACGCAGCCGCGGGCAAGGCGCTGGCCATCACCCTGTTCGAGACCGAGGAGGACTACCGCCAAGGCGACGAGACGCTGAACTCGATGAGCCCTCCGGGCGGCGGCATGGGCGAGCGGGTGTCGGTCGAGAAGCTCGAGGTCGCCGTTCATCTCGAGGTATAGGTGGAGAGAGGAACGAAAACCCCTTGGCGACCGTCGCCGACGCTAGCGTCAATCCCGGAAAGTCCGCCCCCCGGGCGGATCGACGAAAGGGTTGGAGGAGATATGGCAATCGTCAACAAGGACGAGTTGGCCCGTGACGTCGCAGCGAAGAGCGGCCTCGAGGTCGGTCAGGCAAAACGCGCCCTAGCGGCAACGCTCGCGGCGATCGAAGAGCAGATCGGGGAGGGCAACGAAGTCCGCCTCACCGGCTTCGGCAAGTTCTCGGTCTCCCAACGAGCAGCCCGCCAAGGACGCAACCCCCGCACCGGCGAGACGATGCAAATCGCCGCCAAGGCGGTACCAAGGTTCAGCGCCGGCGCGGAGCTGAAGAAGGCGGCTCAGTAGGAGCTGTCCTCCGGCCCCGCGCCGCAGCGTCGGTGCGGGGCCGCCTTTGTTTCGCTAGAGGCGCGCCCAGAGACGATGGCCGTCGAGCGCCAGCGACGATGGCCATTTAGCGCTGTCAGTAGGGAGGCGAAGCTTTCGGCCGTCTAGATCGGCGTATGCAGTGCTCGTCAAGGAGGGATCGAGCAAGCAACGCATTGATGCCGAGTCAATTGCGAGCAACCCAAGGTCGAAGAGCGCATGAATGTCGGAGCGAAGAAGAAGCCCGTTCTCAATGTGATCTGACGCGGGGCCGCTGTAGGGAGATATATGGGCCGCATCAAGCGCAGGAAGTACGTCGGCAGCCGTCACCGCACAGCGACCTCTGTAAGCCGCGAGGACCTTACGTCGGAAAGCTGCCTGCCCACGTCGGAGCACAACACTCGCCCTCACCCGCTCACGTTCTTCTTTGTCAGGTGGATTCCAGGGGGCTTTCTCTGGTTCACCTCCCGTCGGCAGAGACTCATCGTCGGTGGGCACCAACAAGAAGCTGCCTTCTTCCCAACTGCTTACCCGAGCCAAACCAATCACCGTGTAAATGGACGGGGTCTTCGACACCTGGACCAAGACCCCCACCGGCACACCATCCTCCATGCATCGCACCAGCCCCTCGTTCGGATACGACGAGAACGGGGCGTCGACAGTAGGGGGACCTTCCTGGTGATATCTCGCCGGCCCCGACCAGCCTTCAGCGAGCTCGACGAGATCATCGTCATAGTCGGATCCAATTCGCTGCGAGACGCTTAGGGCGTAGTCACTTCCCGCCGGCTTGTAAATGCCCTTGGCGGCAGTGGCAAGCCTTCGCCCATCCTCGAGCCCCAATGCATCCCAGGGCAGGTCTATCTGGGCGTGGCGACTGAACCAGGGCAAAGCCCGTTGATGGAGATCTGGGAGGAGAGCCATCCGACGAATAGGTATAGCCGCAAATGGGTCTAGTGACACGCCGAAGCGGGAGCGACGGGACTCGAACCCGCGACCTCCGGCGTGACAGGCCCGCGCAATAGCCCTCTGCATCGGACTCTAGGCCGCTCTGCAATGGGAAATAGAGCGCATCAGGCGGTCTGCCAAGCGTAGCGAAAAGCAGTCTCGATCAGTCTCGATTCGTTGGCGTTGGTACCCAAGGTGGTACCCATGCCGATGAGCTGAAGGCCCGATGCACAGCGGCGTTGCGACTGACAAGAAAGTGATCGGGCCTTCACCCAATGGAGACGCAAATGGCAGCTAAGCAGAGTTCGGGCGGGACCGCCGTCCTCCAGGAACGAGAGAAGCCGGCACCAAAGCTCGCGATCGGGCCGGTCGACGGCGACGCGAGCTACAAGCGAGCCACGGCCGGGAGAGCCCTTGAGGCGAAAGACAAGGGGGCGCTTATTGTCCGAGAGCACCGGGGCAGGCCGTTCTATGAGGCGAAGTGGCGTGACCTGAATCGAAAGCAGAAGAAGCGCCGACTTGGCTTGGCCTGGGTCGAAAAATCCGGCGCCGAGTGGATCCGCCGGCGCGGTCGAGTCCGCGATGGATTCCTTGATGACCGACGAGCCTTTGCCCTGATGGCCGAGGTGATCGAGAAGCACGAACAGGAAGTGCTCCTCGAGGCCGCGCCGCTGAAGCATCTCGTCCTGTTCGACGACGTTGTCGCCGCCTGGCTCGTCTACCTCGAGACTGAGAAACGAGTAAAGCCATCGACGCTCGCGGGCTACGAGAACCTCTTGGCCGAGCCGACTGGGAAACCCCGTCAGCGCGGAGCTCGAATCATGCGGGAGTTCGGCGGCAAGCCCATATTCGATATCGCCGTCGCCGACGCGAAACGGTTCCTAAGCAAGCTGGACCGCGAGGACATCTCGGCTCGAACCGTGAACATTCACCGCCAGGTCCTCCACTCCATCTTCGAGTTCGCACGCGATACGGACACCTTCGGCTTGGTCGTGAACCCGATCGCGGGGACGACCAAGAGGCCCGAAGACGGAGCTAAGCCAATTGAAGTTTTCGAGCGGTCCGAGATTCGCGCGATCGCCGGGATAGCGCGAGAAGGTCAACATCGACGACGGTCAGGTTATGAGGGCTCAAGGTTCTCCGCCGAGACCGAGCGCGAGTGGTCGCGGATCAATCATCAGGATGCGGCCCTCTTTGACTTCGCGTTCTGCACCGGCCTGCGGCTTGGCGAGTTGCTCGCGCTCCGGTGGCGCGATGTCGATCTGCGCAATGAGGTGGTGACCGTCTCGCGAGCCCTCTCTGGCGGAAAGGAGACGAGCACGAAGTCGCGGCGGTCGAGGATCGTGCCTCTCGCGGCGCAGGCAATCTCTGCCCTGAGAGCGTTGCAGCGCCGCGGTATCTACATCGACCGAGACGACCTTGTCTTTTGTCGTCCCGATGGCGGGCATCTGGATCGGGGGGCGGTACGCAAGCGGTTCATCACGGCCCAGAAGAAGGCAGGCGTCCGAGTGAGACGCTTCCACGATCTTCGGCATAGCTTCGGCACCAAGGCGATTCGTAAGTTCGACCTGGTCACCGTCAAGGACATGATGGGTCACTCGAAGCTGACGACGACTGAGCGCTATCTGCATTCACAGCCACGACCGAGCGACGCCGCGAAACTGACCTCAATCTTCCAAGAGGAGGAGGAGCCGATGCCACTCGCCGCTTAAGAGCGAGGTGGCATTCCGAACAGCTGCTCTAGGTGGTCATCGAGCAGTGGTTTGGGTGAATACCACTGGCGTCCGATCTTGCAGGCGGGGACGATGCCGCGGCGCATGTAGTCGAGCGCGGTCGTGCGCTGAACGCGAAGAATGTCGGCGATCTCGGTTGCCGTCAGGAGGTCATCGCGCCCGAAAGCGAGGTGAGTCGGGGGATCCGTCGTGTTCTTCTCCGCGGCCACTAGAGCCCCGGCGGATGTAGCTGGACGAAGCCACTCAGGTAGCTGGACGAAAAAGTCTGCTGGGGTATCCAACCCGGTCCATGCCCGGGTTCCACGAAGCCGGAGGTCCCCCAGTAGCGCTTGCTCGCCGGGGTGACGCCCGGCATGAACTCGATGAAAGTGTGGGCGTCACCCCCGTAGAGCTTGTCCCAGATCGTGACCCACTGACCGGGGCCGGGCTCCCCCCAGCTGCCCAACGCGATCGTGTCCATCGTCGGGTTCTTGAAGCCGCCGACCTGGAGCAGATGTGAGACAGCCGAGCTGCAGTCGAAGGGGCCGTTCGCCGGCGTCGGCGACAGGCCGTGCGAGCCGCCCCAGACATATTCGGTCGTCGGCCGCAGCAGGCTAAGCCGTTCGGCCTCGGCGATCATCTTGGCGACGGCTTCGTTCGGTGCCGCGACTGCTTCGCAGCTGGCAGTCGCGCCTTCGACCGACCCTTCGCCGTCGCTGAACTGCTTTGCGTATCTCAGGACTTTTTCGACGTACCAGCCAGCGTGGTTGTAGGCGAAGATCGCCTTCCACCAGTCGCTGGGGGCCCCCGAGTCATGCAAGTAGTTCGCGGCGCTGAAGATCGCGTCGGCGGCGTTGAAAATGTCCTTGACGCCGTCGCCATTGCCGTCTACCCCCCACTCCGCGAAGGTCGAAGGCAGGAAGGCCATCCATCCCTCGGCGCCAGCGCTCGAGGTCCCCATGTTGGTGCCGAAGCTCGTCTCGACGAAGTTGATCGCCGCCAGGACCGAGGGACCCTTAGGCCCGAGCCGGTATTTGGCGGCGGCTTCGTCATAAATCGGAACAAGTCGCTTTGGGACTTCCGAGCTGAGAGCAGGGCCGGCTTCCGATCCGCAACTCGTTGAGTTGGCACCGAGGGCCGCGACGGCGATGACGATCGCGATCAGGCCGAAGAGAACGACAAGCGGAATCCCAAGAAGCAATCGAGGAGCGTGCGAGGTGGCTGACGCCTCCATCGACGCATCTCATTCCGGCGTTGAGATCGAGACGACTATCCAGCCGGTCGCGTGCAACTCGACCGTGAAGCCAACCGAGAATGGGGGAAAGTGATCGTCGTCGACCTCGACGCTGCCTTTGACGTGTGAGGCGTCCGAGAAAGCGAGGTGCAACCCCACGGCGTGCGGATGCAGGCGGCGCCTGGAAGAGGGAACGCGCCGGGCGCTGGAGGCAACATGGCGATCGACGGCGGGCGAGGCGTCGGGCAACTCGGGAGGGCGTCGGAGATATGCGACTTCCGCGTAGGCGGCGGCGAATCTGCGCGCTACTTTGGCCGCGACGGCGAGCTGCACCGGAGGGATCGGCGCAGCTCGCCTGCCGACGACCAGGGAGGAGGACGAAGGGTCGCCGTGGCCGGCCGACCCGCATCCGAGCAAAAAGAGAATGGTCGCCCAGAGTGCGAGATGCACGACTGCAACGGGCGAGAGTCGCGCACTCAGCGACCGTCCACGGGGACACCTGGTGGGCGGCGAGCTGTTTGCGCGGATCTCCATCTGCGCTCATGTAGTCCGCCGTCAAGCGGAACTGCATCGGGTGAAAATTGACCCGATGCAGTTAGCTCTGGCGACTGACATTGGGGGTGACCCCAAGAAGACGCCGACGCTGATTTTTCGCTCAAGCGCACGCTTTCGGCGCGCTAGGATTTGACCGGGAACTCCGATGTACAACAGATGGACTACCCAAAAGGAACTGACTCCCGAGCAGATGCGGCTGGTCCGCAAAGGCTTCCGCCGGCTGCTGGCTCGGGGGAAGTACCGGCCGGAGTTCATCGTCAACAATTGCGACGAAATCCTCGGCATGGCCTACGTCGAATACGTGCGGGCCGTCGAGAAAGGTGTCGAGATCGAGGACCCGGTGGCGTGGACGATCTACTGCGCCCATATGCGGACGAAGACCTTTCTCGAAGCCAAGAGCGTCCGCCCCCAGGAGGTCTCGACCGAGAAAGTGCTCGAACTCTCAGACGAGACGACGCCCTCTCCCGCGCAGTTGGCTGAGGAAGCTGACCGTCAGCGAAAGATCAGGGAGGCAGTAGCCGAGCTCAACGCGGATCAGCGGAAGCTGCTCGCGTTGACCTATTTCGGCGAGCTGAGCGTGCGGGAGGCAGGGCGGCAGCTGAAATGGGGTACCTCCAGAGCTCAGCGCTGCCATGAAGCGGCGATCAGAACTCTTCGTCGTAGTCTCCCTGTGAACAGCAGCGATGAGCTGGAGATCATTGTCGGGCTCACCGCCTGGCTCTCCTTTCAGAGCGGCAACAACTTCCATTTCCCGGCGGGCCTCGAGGCGGTCTTGGACAAGGCCGGCCACCAGGTCGACAGTGCCTGGGGTCGCGTCCAAGACTTGGCGAGGCGGATCTCGATGACCGGCGGGGGCGAAGCGGCGGGCGTCGCGGCCTCCGGCGGTGCAGGTAGGGGCTGGGGGACCACTTGCGCCGCCGCGGTCGGGATCGTGTGCAGCCTTGGGGTTGGTGCTGGTGCGGTTGTCGTCGGCGCAGGCGGCGGCACCTCTTACTCGGCGCCCCCGACGACTGCCGCTAGCCGCCAGGTCTCACAAGAGCCTCGTTCCACGACTCCCACGACGAGCGCCGAAGCGCAGTCGAAACCATTCGTGCCGGATCCCGCCACCGCTTCATCATCGTCCTCACCTCCGAGTGCAGCGCAGCGGCGAGCCCAGCGCGACGCGGCGAGAGCGAGGACGGACAAGAAGGAAGCCGAACAGGTCAAGGCGCAAACTTCGGGCATAGCTCGAGTCGCAAGTGAATCGAGCGCGGCAGAATCCGGGGCGACGGCCGCATCCAGCGAACCGGCAGCCTCCGAACCCGTGACGATCACCCCCTCCTCGGGGTCCCCAGCCACCCCAGTAGAAAGAGCGCAGGCCAAGCAGCAGTTCGGCGCCTTCAAGTAGGTCTCGTGGATCAGCGGCGGGATGAGGGGCAGCCGCCCCCCGCCAATGTCGCGCGGGGAGCGACAGCAGGCGAGAAACTACTTGAGGCAGTAGGCGATGACCTGGCCCTTGGCGGTGCCGCCAGAGTTCGAGCCCATCTGGCCGATCACGCCTTCTGAGGTGCCGACGACCGGCAACATCTTCAGGAACGTGACTTCGCGGTTGCCGAGTTCGGTCAGCCCGTAGAAGGCGCTGAGGAGCTTTTCCCCTGGGCCGCACAAAGCGGCTTCGGTGTTACTCGCGGTCCATTCCGGATTGGAAGCGATGGCGTCGGTGTCGGGGATCACCGTCGCGTGGACGGTCCTTTCGCCAAGCGCCCCTCCATAGACGGAGCCCGGCGCCAGCTGACGTGCGGTGATGGCGTTGTCAGCGATCGCGCTGCTGGTCACGGCCCCCTTTGCCAGGACCCTCTTGTTGACGGCTCCCTTGGCGAGTTTCTTCGAGGTCACGGCCGAGTCGGCGAGATTCTTCGTATGGACGACGCCCTTGCCAAGTGCCTTCGCCGTAACGGCCCCCGGAGCAATTTCGTTGGCGTGAATCAGCCTCGTACTCGGCGCCGCGCTCGCGGTGCCGACGACGGCGATAACGATGGCGATGAAGCCCAGGACGGTCCCGGTGCTCGGATACCTCAGCTTGAACTTGCCCATCTCTGCCTCCTTGATCGACCCGTTCGAGTCGGTCGAGTCGGTCGACCCGACGATTTGATCTTAGAAGGCGAGAAGGCCGGTCTTGCAGCCAGGCCGGACTGATGTGGGACTAGTCGAGGACGTCGGGACTCTGGAGAACGAGCCACTCGAACTCACCGTTGAGGAGCGGCATCAGGTCGGGACATAGGGCCGACGCCGTGGAGAGTTCCCTCCAGGTACGCCCTTTGTAGAGCTCGATCCGCTCGCCAAGGCCGGTGGCAGAGGCAAGGCTGGTGGCCAATCGTTCGCATCGCGCCAGGAAGCCGCGGCGCTCGTCGAGGGTCGCTCTGTCGCCGACCCTCTGCCGGCGTTGTGGGGTATCGATTCGCCCGCCGCGGTCCTTGACCGGCGGTGCGCCGAGAATCTCGATCTCGATGTCTGCGGGGTCGGCCAGGACCGGCGCCCCGGTGTCTGGTTGCTGCTGGCTCATGTGAGCCTCCTTCGATCTCTCGCCCCCACCCGCTGCGGGGGCCGCTGCCCGACCCCCGCACGCCGAAGGCGTGCAAGATCGAGGGCATCAGCGCGGCCCCCGCAAGGGTGTCCGGGCGAGCGCGAAATCCGCG
>OUNO011323117.1_pt1 | contig 24293 bp, 23 predicted proteins | sample 1779811 | NCBI WGS metagenome assembly OUNO01 (sample SAMEA3914804, study PRJEB12502) | metagenome | biome: forest; material: soil | place: Canada | collected 2010-06-25 | depth 0.3 m | reverse complement strand
TGGTCGAGACCTTCGGCACCGGCGTCCTGCCCGACTCCCGCATCTCCCAGCTCGTCGAGGCCGAGTTCGACATGCGCCCCGGCGCCTTCCGCGGCTACCTCGACCTGCACCGGCCGATCTTCCAGAAGACCGCCGCCTACGGCCACTTCGGCCGCGAGGACGACGACTTCACCTGGGAGAAGACCGACCGCGCCGCGGCGCTGCGCGACGCGGCAGGTCTCGCCGCAACCGCCGCGTAGCGTTCTACACCCGCAGGTAAGTCCGGGCCGGGGGAGAGAACGGGGCGTTCCGTGCATTTGAGCCCCTATGGGGGCCAAGAAGCACGGAGGGCGCAATGGGACGGCGTGGGAGCTCGCCGGCCGGCAGCATGGGGTGGTGGCGCGAGGTCAATTGTTGGCGCTCGGGTTCAGCGCTAAGGCGATTCGGCACCGCGTTTCGACCGGGCGATTGCGCCCCGTGTACCTTGGCGTCTATAGCGTCGGGCGCCGCGAATTGAGCCGCGAGGGGTGCTGGATGGCGGCGGTGCTCGCATGCGGAGATCGCGCTGCGCTGAGCCATCGCAGCGCGGCTGCGCTTTGGGAAATAGCGTCGGATCGGCGAGACCGAATCGACTTGAGCGTGAGGCAAGCGGGGAAGATTCGACGGCCGGGACTGCAAGTCAGGAGTCGACCAGCACTACTCGACCGCGACATCGGCTCGCACCTCCGTATCCCTGTCACCCAGCCAGTCCAAACGCTGATCGACATCGCCACCGAAATGACTCCGCGTGAACTCGAGCGGGCGGTTAACGAGGCCGACAAGCGCGGCCGGGTCGATCCGGAGGCGCTGCGGCTCGCTCTCGACGATCACGTGGGAGAGCCGGGCGTGCCTGCGTTACGCGCTCTCCTCGACCGACACACCTTCCGCCTCTCCGACGACGAACTCGAACTCTTCTTCCGCCCGCTCGCGGCCGACGCAGGGCTCCCGGCGCCACTCACGAAGCACAGGCTCAACGGCTTCGAGGTCGACTTCTTCTGGCCCGAGCTGGGCCTGGTCGTCGAGACCGACGGCTTCCGCTACCACCGCACCGCCTCAGCTCAGACCCGAGACGCCCGGCGCGATCAGATTCATACGGCCGCCGGGCTAACCACGCTGCGCTTCTCCCACTACCAAGTCAAATACGAGCCCGCACACGTCCGCTCGATCCTCACCCGCACCCGCCTGCGGCTGGCGAAGTGACGACTCAGGCGCCAGGCGTGATGCCGGGACCGTCGGGGTGCTGAGCCTCGCCCAGCCCGTGGGTGCCGGCGGCGCCGGTGCCGGTGGCCTGATCGACGCGGTGGACGACGTCGGCCGGGTTGGCGACGCCGACGAATACGAAGTTGTAGTCGTCGGTCGCGGCGGTATCGAAGTCGACGTCGCCGATCTGCATCAGGCGCTGGTAGACCGACTGCCGGTAGTTGACGTTCTGGACCCGCTCCAGGCGGGTCTCCTGGATCTCCCGGGAGATGATCCCGCGCTTGATGTTGAGGCGCCGGTTGGTGATCGTGTAAGTCGTCGCGACCCGCTTGACGAAGCCGATCAGGACCGTCACCGCGATGACCACCAAGACGATGACGAAGGCACTGCCGTTGCCGTTGACCAGCTTGGCGATGACGCCGAGGATGACCGCGACCAGCAGCCCTTTCAAGTAGAAGCCGAGGATCGCCCGCCAGGATGGGTGGCCCTCGAAGATGACCTGCTCACCGGGGCTGAGGTTGAGACTCACGGGCGCCAGCATATGCGCTCGGTCGGGCGCCCGCCAGTCGTGCCTGGACGGCCCGTCCCCCGACGGCCATAACCTCGACGGGTGACCGTCCTCAGGGTCGAGCCGCTGACCACCGCCCGCGCCCTGCGCGGTCCGTTCGACTACCGCCTGCCGGCGGCGATGGACGGGCTCGAGGTCGGCAGCGTCGTCCGCGTCCCCTTCGGCCCGCGGCGCCTGCTCGGCGTCGTCGTCGAGCTGGCCGAGACCTCGGAGCTGCCACCGGAGCGGCTGGCGGAGCCGATCGAGGCGCTCGAGGCCGGGGCACCGGCCGAGCTGGTCGAGCTCGGCCTTTGGGTCGCCCGCGAGTACTGCTCGACGCCCTCGCGCGGCCTGCAGCTGGTGCTGCCGCCCGGGACCGGGACGGGCGGCCGCACGGTCCGCTCCAAGGTCGAGCTGCGGGCCGAGATCCTGCCTGCCGGCGAGAGCGCCTTGGGCGGCGGCGAGCGGCTCGGCGCCAAGCAGCGGGCGGCGCTGGAGGCGCTGCGGGCCGGCGAGATGTCCGGCGGCGAGCTGGCCGTCGCCGTCGGCTCCGACCGCCAGACGCTGCGTCGCCTCGAGGAGCGCGGCCTGATCGCGACCCGCAGCTCGCGGCTGCGGCGCGCTCCCGGTGGCTCCACCCTTGCCGCCCCGGCCGAGCGCCCGCAGCTGCTGCCCGAGCAGCAGGCCGCGGTCGACGCCCTCGTCGCCGCGCTCGACGGTGAGGACGGCGCCCCGCGGCGGCAACTGCTGCACGGGGTCACCGGCTCGGGCAAGACCGAGGTCTACCTGGCCGCGGTCGAGGCGGCGCTGGAGCGCGGCCGCGGCGCGATCGTCCTCGTCCCCGAGATCGGCCTCGCGCCGCAGGCGGTGGCGCGCTTCCGGGCCCGGCTCGGCGACCGCTTCGCCGTCCTCCACTCGGCCCTCTCGGCCGGCGAGCGCTACGACGAGTGGCGGCGCCTGCGCAGCGGCGAGGCGAGCGTCTGCGTCGGCCCGCGCTCGGCCGTCTTCGCCCCGGTCGAGAACCTCGGCCTGATCGTCATCGACGAGGAGCACGACCCCTCCTACAAGCAGGAGGGAGACCCCTGGTACGACGCCCGCACCGTGGCCCGCAAACGGGCCTCCGACAGCGGCGCGGTGCTCGTCGCCGGGACCGCGACGCCGCGCCCGGAGACCTGGCTGGAGCTGCCGCGGATCGAGCTGCCACGCCGCGTCGACGGCCGCCGCATGCCGCCGGTCTCGCTGGTCGACATGCGTGAGGCCGACCCCCGCTCCGGGCCGCTGCACGCCGACACCTGGACGGCGCTGGAGGAGGTCCGCCGGGCCGGCGCCAAGGCGATTGTGATGATCAACCGGCGCGGCTTCGCGCCCTGGCTTACCTGCCGCTCCTGCGGGCATCACTGGGATTGCCCCAACTGCGACGTCTCGCTGATCGTCCACCGCCACAGCGGCCGGCTCGTCTGCCACCACTGCGCCCACTCCGAGGCGGCGCCGCGCGCCTGCCCCGAGTGCGCCTCGACGACGCTCTCCCAGGCGGGGGCCGGGACCGAGCGGATCGAGGCCCTGCTGCGCGAGCACCTGGAGCCGATGCCGGTCTTCCGCCTCGACTCCGACACCGCCGCGGCCCGCGGTGCCCATGCTCGGATCCTGGCCCGCTTCGCCGAGGCACCCAGCGCCGTTCTCGTCGGCACCCAGATGGTCGCCAAGGGCCACGATTTCCCCGAGGTGACGCTGAGCGCGATCCTCGACGCCGACGCGACCCTGCGCTTCCCCGACTTCCGTGCCGAGGAGCGGACCTTCGCGATGGTCGCCCAGCTGGCCGGGCGCTCCGGGCGTGGCGAGGCTGGGGGAGAGGTGATCGTTCAGACCCTGGCGCCGAACGCCGCCAGCATTGAGCACGCCGCCCGCCACGACTCGGCCGGCTTCCTCGCCGGCGAGCTCGAGCGCCGTCGCATCCTCCGTTACCCGCCCTTCTCCCACCTGGTCCGGATCGGCTTCTCCTCCGAGCAGGAGGCGAAGGTCGAAACCGCCGCTACGACGCTCGCCGCGGAGTTGCGGGCGGCGCTCCCGGAGGGCTCGGACCTGCTCGGCCCGGCGCCGATGTTCCGGGTCCGCAACCGCCACCGCCGCCGCATCCTGATCAAGGCCTCCGACCGCGAGGGGACGGTCGACGTGGTGCGCGAGGTGGTCGAGCGCAAGGCCGCCGACCGCTCCCTTCGCGAGGTCGCGATCGGCGTCGACGTCGACCCGCAGTGAGGCTTAGACTCAGATGAGATGAGCGATCACGTCGAAACCGGCACCGAGCCCGAGCAGGGCGAGGAGCAGCGCGCCTACGAATCGGAGCTGCTCGAGCGCCGCGAAAAAGCGCTCGCCCACGTCATCAAGTTCGGCGACCCGGTGCTGAAGAGCAAGGCCTCGCCGGTGACCAACTTCGGCCCCGAGCTGCGGGCCGAGGTCGAGCGGATGTTCACGATCATGCACGACGGCATGGGCGTCGGCCTGGCCGCAACCCAGCTTGGGGTTCTGCGCCGGCTCCTCGTCGTCCAGGCCGGTCCCGACGGCGATCCGGCGGCGCTGGTCAACCCGGCGATCGAGTGGCTCTCCGACGAGGTGATCCTCGCCGAGGAGGGCTGCCTCAGCCTGCCGCGGGTCTCGATGGACGTCGAGCGGCCGCTGCACGCCCGGGTCAGCGGCTTCGACGCCGAGGGCGAGCCGATCCTGATCGAGGCATCCGGCCTCGAGGCCCGGGTCCTGCAGCACGAGATCGATCACCTCGACGGCGTCCTGATCCTCGACCGCACCAGCCGCGAACAGCGCAAGGGTGCGCTGCGGGCGCTGCGCGAAGGGGGCAGCTACAGCCCTCCGGGCGAGGACGAGGACGGCGAGTTTCACGAGCCGCGCAGCGACGCGTGAGAACGGTCTATCTAGGGACTTCCGACTACGCCGCCACCGTCCTGGGGCGCCTGGCGGACTCCCCCCACAAACCGGCGCTGGTCGTCACCCCACCCGACCGCCGTCAGGGCCGTGGCCGCCGCGTCAGCCCACCCCCGGCGGCCGAGCAGGCCACCGAGCTGGGGATCGACCTCCTGCAGGCCGAGAACGTCAACGAGGCGGAGGCCCTGGAGCGGATCCGGGCCGCCGAGCCCGAGGCGGTCGTCGTCTGCGCCTTCGGCCAGCTGATCCGCGAGCCGCTGCTGAGCGCCTTCCCGATCCTCAACGTGCATCCCTCGCTGCTGCCGCGCTGGCGCGGCGCGGCGCCGATCGAGCGGGCGATCATGGCTGGCGACAACCGCACCGGGGTCTGCATCATGCGCCTCACGGAGGGACTTGATTCCGGCCCCGTGGCCCTCCGCGAGGAGGTCCCGCTGGGCTGCGACGAAGACTTCCAGGCGCTCTCGGAGAGGCTGGCGGATATCGGCGGGGAGCTGCTCGTCAAGGCCCTCGACCTGCAGGCCGCGGGGGCGCTGGAGTTCACCGCGCAGGAGGAGGCCGGGGTGACCTACGCCGAGAAGATCGACCCGGCCGAGCGCCGCCTCGACCCCTCGCGGCCGGCGACAGAGCTGGCGGCGACGGTGCGGGCGCTGACGCCCCACGTCGGCGCCTACCTGGAGACGACAGGGGATGAGCGGCTTGGCGTCCGCAAGGCCCGCGCCGTCGACGTGAGCGTCAAGACCGGCGCCGTCAAGTCCGAGTGGGGGGCGCTGCTGATCGGCTGCTGCCGCGGCGCCCTGAGGCTCGACGAGGTGCAGCCGCCCGGCGGCAAGCCGATGCCGGTCGCCGCCTACCTGCGCGGCCACCCCTTGCCGAAGCTGCCGTGATCTCCCCGGCTCGGCAGCTTGCCTTCGCGACGATCCGGGAGACCTTCGAGGACGGCGCCCACACCGAGCGAGCCTTCCGCGCAGCGGCCGACAAGCTGGAGATCGACGGTCGCGAGCGCGCCCAGGCGCAGCGGCTCGCCTTCGGCGCCGTGCAGCGGCGTGGCACCACCGACGCCGCGATCGAACGCCTGGCGCGCCGCGCGACCCGGCTGCTCGACCCGCCGGTCCTGGCGGCGCTGCGCCTCGGCCTCTACGAGCTGCTCTTCGCCGACGGCACCCCTGACCACGCCGCCGTCGACCAGGCGGTCGAGCTGACCAAGGGAGCGGGCGCGGCGCACGCCTCCGGCCTGGTCAACGCGGTCCTGCGCCGCGCCACTCGCGAGCGCGGCGAGCTGACCGCGGCGCTGCTCGGCGACGACTCGACCCCCGCCGCGGCCGCGATCGCCCACTCGGCGCCGGAGTGGCTGGCGCGGATGTGGTGGGAGGAGCTCGGCCCCGAGGTCGCCCGCCCGCTGCTCGCCGCCTGCAACCGGCCGGCCGAGGTCGCGATGCGGGCCGATGAGGACCCCGCGGCGGCGCTGGCGCGGTTGCGCGAGGCCGGGGTGGAGGCCGCCGCGGCGACCGGGGACTGGCCGCTGGCCGCTCCGGAGACGATCGTGATCGCCGGCCGCACCGGTGCAGTGGTGCCGGAGATGGTCGCGGCGGGATCGCTGACGCCGCAGAGCCGGGGCTCGGCCGCGGTGGTCGAAGCCCTCGACCCGCGGGAGGGTGAGCACCTGCTCGACCTCTGCGCCGGCCCGGGGATCAAGACCGGCCAGATAAGCGCCCGGATGGCCGACCGCGGCGAGCTGATCTCGGTCGAGTTGGATCCCGATCGCGCCGCCGAAGTCGCCGCCCAGGCGCGACGGCTGGGGCTGCGCAACGTCAGCGTCTTCGAGGCCGACGCGGCCGAGTTGGAGATGGCGCCGAGCTTCGACCGCGTCCTGCTCGACGCCCCCTGCTCGGACCTCGGCGCCCTCGCCTCGCGGCCCGACGCCCGCTGGCGCAAATCGCCGAAGGGGATCGAGCGCCTGGCCGACGTTCAGCGCCGGGCCCTGCTCGCCGCCAGCCGGGTGTTGAGCCCCGGCGGCACCCTGGTCTACGCAACCTGCACGATCTCCCGCCGTGAGAACGAGGACCAGGTCGCGGCGCTGCTCGCCGCCGCCGCGGCCGGCGAGGTTCCGGCGTTGGAACTGGAGGACCTCGGCGCCCGCGCCCCGGCGCTCGCCTCGGCGATCGAGCCGCGCTGTCTGCAGCTGCGGCCCGACCGCGACGGCACGACCGGATTCTTCATCGCTCGCCTGAAGCGCAATGATTAGTCGATGAGCGAATCCAATGCCCCGGAGTTCGGCGGCGGCAGCGTCCTCAATCGCGCCCCGTGCCCCAACTGCAAGGAGCCCTGGCTGCGCCCGACCCAGCTGCCGGGCCGGCTGCGCTGCGTCAACTGCCTCAGCCGCTTCGAACTCGTCTCCCAGTGCCCGAACTGCGGCGAACACGGCACGATCGCGAGGATGAGTCAGACCGAGGACCTGCAGTGCCAGTCGTGCGGCGCCTCGATGCTTAAAGCGACCTGAGTAGGCTGGCGCCCATGACTGAGCGTATTTGGGAGCTGGTTGCTGACCCTCGGGTCGCGCCTTCGATTCTTTCGGCTGATTTTGGACGGCTGGGGGCACAGATCGATGAGGTGATGGATGCCGGGGCGCGGGTGATCCACTTCGATGTGATGGACGGGCATTTCGTGCCCCCGATCACGATCGGGCCGCTGGTTCTGGCCGGGATCGCCGACCAGGTTCACTCCGCCGGCGGCGCCGTCGACGTCCACCTGATGATCGAGGCGCCCGAGCGCCAGATCGCCGAGTTCGCCAAGGCCGGTGCCGACTCGATCACCTTCCACGTCGAGGCGACCCCGCACGCTCACCGGACCCTCAGTGCGGTCCGCGAGCTCGGCTGCCTGGCCGGGATCGCGCTCAACCCCGGCACCTCGGCCGAGGCCGTCGCCGAGTTCCAGGGCCTCGCCGACATCGTCCTTTGCATGTCGGTCAATCCCGGCTGGGGCGGGCAGTCCTTCATCCCCACCTCGCCGGCCAAGGTCGAGCGCCTGCGTCAGCTCGTCGGCGAGGCTCGGATCGAGGTCGATGGCGGCATCGACACCACCACCGCCGGCCCGATCGCCGCCGCCGGCGCCTCCCTCTTCGTCGCCGGCTCCGCCGTCTTCGGCGCCGCAGACCCCGCGCAGGCTTACGCGGACATCGCCAGCGCCGCCGGCGCGATCTGAAGCGACTCGCACGACCGTCGAAATCGAGCGGCTAGCGCTAAGCCAGCCGCAGCGTTCGGCCGATCAAGCAGTATGAGCAGCGCATCTCACGCGGCGGTTGTGATCTTCCTCGCGGTCGTGCTCCTTGCCATGCATTGGCGAGAAAGCCGGAATCCGAGGCCTGGCAATAGCCGCTACTCGCGGTTGCTTTGGGTGGGTCTGGGTCTCTTGTTCGCCAGTGATGTTCTGTTCGCTGTGGGGGTCGGGACACTGGCAGGGATCGGAATCTTCGCCGGCGCGATCCTGATGGCGATCGCGGTGTTGCGCGCTCGCTCCGAGGGGATCCGGATGTAGTCATCCGGCTCAGCGGGCGTGAGATGCGTCAGCCGCGGGCGATCAGGGCGCCCGTGACCTCCTGCCACCAGGCTTGTTCAGCCTGGTCGACCCCCGGGCGCTCGGACCGACGCTCACACCACCCTGCCAGGGCGCGCCTGCCGCCGATTGCGATCAGCTCTTCTCCCGTAACCGCGTAGCGCCCGTCGGCCAGGGCCGCCATCGCGCCGACGCGGTCGCCGCGGCTGCGCAGCACCGCCAGGACCGGGATCCCGTCGACCGTCTCCAGCGCTCGGGGGTCGTCGCCCTCGCGGATCGGGCGCACGGTGAAGACCTGCGAGGCGGCGCGACGCGGCAGCGGCGGCGGTGGCGGGCGGCCGATCGGGCCCTTGGTCCAGACCTTGGTCAGGGCCTCGACCTCGTCGCGCAGCTCGCTGCGGACGAGGATGTGGAGCTCGTCCCCCTCCTGCAGCTGGGTCGAGCCTCGGGGCGGGATCGCGTGGCCGTCGCGGACGATGACGTTGACCAGCGCCTCGCGCGGCAGCTCCAGCTCGCGCACCCGGTGCCCGGCCGCGGCGGCGCCCTGGGGCAGCCGGTAGGCGATCACCTCGCCGCCCAGCTCGCGGATCCGCCCCGACTCGAGCAGGCGGCGGGGAAGCGCCGGCTCGTCGGTGGTCAGGCCCAGCCGCCGCGCCAGCGGCTCGAAGCTCGCACCCTGGATCAGGGTTGAGCTGACGACGACGAAGAAGACGATCGCGAACTCTTCGTCGCCGCTGCGGATCCCGGCGACGACCGGGAAGGTGGCGAGCCAGATCGGCGTCGCCCCTCGCAGCCCGGCCCAGCCGAGCATCAGCCGCTCGCGCACGTTCAGCGGCGCCAGCGCCGTGGCGACGAAGGCCGCCACCGGCCGGGCGACGAAGATCAGCACCGCCGAGAGGGCGATCCCCTTCAGCGCGACTTCGCCCAGCGCGCTGGGGTAGATCAGCAGCCCGAGGAGGATGAAGAGGGCGATCTGCGAGACCCAGCCGAGCCCCTCGTGGAAGGAGACGACGGTGCGCTTAGCGGGGAGGTTGGCGGAGCCGAGAGCGAGCGCGGTCAGGTAGACGGCGAGCAGGCCGGAGCCGTGGGCGATCTCGGCGAGCCCGTAGGCGAGCGCCGCGATCGCGATCGTCGCCACCGGGTAGATGCCGTCGGTCGGCAGGCTGATCCGGTCCAGGACCCGCACCGCGAGCCAGCCCAGCGCCAGCCCGATCGCGATCCCCAGCGCCAGTTTCAGCGCCAGCAGGCCGAGCATGTCGGCGGCTCCGTAGTCGGGCTTCTGGATCCATTCGATGAAGCCGATCACCAGCAGCAGGGCGACCGGGTCGTTCATCCCGGACTCGCCCTCGAGCGAGCGCGCCAGCCGCTTCTTCAGCGTCGAGCGGCGCAGGACGGCGAAGATCGCCGCCGAGTCGGTCGCCGCGATCGCCGCCCCGACCAGCATCCCTTCCAGGGTGCTGAGGCCGAAGATCAGTTTCGCCGCGACGCCGGCGATCGCGGCGGTCAGCGCCGTCCCGATCGTCGCCAGTGAGGCGGCCGTGCCGAGCACCGGCCGGATCTCCGACCAGCCCGAGGTCAGGCCGCCCTCGAAGAGGATCAGGACCAGGGCGATCGTCCCCAGCGTCCGGGTCAGCTCGGCGTTGTCGAAGTGAATCCCGCCGATCCCCTGCGAGCCGGCCAGCATGCCGAGGCCGAGGAAGAGCAGCAGGCCCGGGATCCGGATCCGGTCGGCGAGAAAGGCGCCCGCGATCCCGGCGGCGAGCAGGGAGCCGGCGATGAGAATCAGCTCGGCGTCGTGCTCACCCATTAAGGGACCCTAATAAACGACCGGAGCGATGAACTTTCAGAGGTTCTCGTCGAGCATCCCGACGCGGAACTCGAGTTCCTCCGGCGAGCCGGGCTCGGGCACGTCCTCGGCCCGCTCGTGCGGGCGGCGGTAGACCCAGTAGAGGAGCGCGAAGAGGACCCCGGCGGCGAGAAGAAAGCCGACCTCGACGCGGCGGAACTCGTTGCTGACCAGCGGCACGAAGTTCCAGCCGATGAACAGCACCGCGCAGCTGATCCAGCGTGCCGAGGCGCGCCGCACCTGGCCCTGGGCGATGCAGGCCTGGTTGACCGTCACCGAGCAGAGGTAGAGCCCCATCCCGACCGAGACCAGCAGCAGGCCGGCGCGGTCGTAGGTGAATTCGTCGGAGAAGGCGATCTGCATCAGCTTCGGCCCGGCGATCGCGACGACGACCAGCACCAGGGAGGTAAAGGCGGCGATCCCCATCAGCACGACCCTCACCGTTTTGCCGAATTCGCGATCGCTGTCGGGCTCGGTGCTGGCGTGCAGCTTGGTCAGGTGCGGGAGGATGCTGGTCGAGACCGACTGGAAGAGCTGCAGCGGCGCCCGTGCCAGCATCAGGACGTTGAAGATGAAGCCCGCCGCCGCGGCGTCCTGCAGGCCGCGGATCACCAGCGGACCGGCGTTGAGGAAGGCCTGTTCGCTGAACATGATCAGCAGCACCGCGCCGGCGAACCCGCCGCCGTCTCTGAAAGAGAAGTGCTCTTCCTCGGCGTCCGCCGCCGGAGCCGGTTTCTCGGCCTCCTGCTGGGCTCGGCGGGCGAAGGCGAAAGGGACGACGATCAGGCTCAGCGCCGGCGCCGCGGTGATCCCGATCGCGACCGCCGACTGGCCGCTGAGGATGCCGATCGCGACCATCACGGCGAAGATCGTGCGGAAGCAGGATTCGGAGAGGATCAGCGCCACGAAAAGCCCGAAGCGCTGCTCGCCGGCGAGGAAGCCGCGGGCGAAGTAGCTGGCGGCGTAGAAGAGGACCGAGGAGAAGAAGACCCAATAGAGCGCTTCGTTGCCCTCCAGCAGGGTGTCCTGGATCGGGCCGCGCAGGGCGAGGGCGACGACGGCGAAGAAGAGCGAGAGGCCGAACTGGATCGTCGAGGCGACCCGCATCGGCTGGCCGATCGGCTGCCCCTTCTCGCGGCGCTCGGAGATGTGGCGGGAGAGCAGCTGTTCGATCGGCCGGTAGAGGGTCGAGATCGTGATGAAGACCGCCGACCAGAGCACCGTGATCTGCCCGTAGGCGGTTTTACCCAGGACGTGCGAGGCGATCAGGAAGTAGGCGTAGGTGATCAGCCCGGTGAGGCCGACGCCGACGGCGAGGAAGCTCGCGGTTTTGCCGTAGTCGGCAGAGCTCTCGGTGCCGGGCCCGCTCGCCACGGGGCGCTCCGCCTGCGTCTCGCTCACTCGGGTCCCTCGGCGCCGCGCTCGTAATGGGAGGGCTCGACCCCGAGCGCCAGCTCGACCCGGCGCACGCGCTCGAAGACCCGCTGGGTCATCACCCGCTGTCCGGCCAGGAGGTCGCCGATCACGCCCAGGGCGAAGAGCTGCACGGCGGCGATGAAGAGGACGGCGCCGAGGATCAGCGACTGGATGTGGCCGTTGCTTTCGCCGTTGAAGATCCAGTCGATCAGGAACGGCATCCAGGCGGCCAGGGCGAGGACGGCGACGACGAGGCCGGCGGTGGCGAAGGCGCGCAGCGGCTCATAGCGGGCGTAGATCCGCAGGATCGCCGGGCCGTTGCGGCGCACGTAGGCGCCGGTCGAGTCGAAGAGGCGCGACTCGCGCGTCTTCGGGTTGGTCCCGACCGTGACCTGATCGACTGCGACCAGCATCTTGCCGGCCTGGATCAGGCTCTCCAGCGTGTAGGTGTAGTTGTCGACGACCGAGAGCTGCAGCGCCGCCTCGCGGTTGTAGGCGCGGAAGCCGGAGGTGGTGTCGGTGACCGCCGTACCCGAGAGTCGCCGCACGACCCAGCTGCCGAGTCGCTGCAGCCCTTTTTTCGAGCCCGAGAAGTGGTCGATCTGGGAGACCTGGCGGTCGCCGACGACCATGTCGGCCTCGCCGGCGAGGATCGGCGCGACCAGCTTGGCGACGTCGGCGCCGTTGTACTGGTTGTCGGCGTCGGTGTTGACGACGATGTCGGCGCCGAGCTTCAGGCAGGCGTCGAGGCCGGCCTGGAAGCCGGCCGCAAGCCCCTTGTTGTTGGTCAGCCGGACGATGTGCTCGACCCCGCACTCGCGGGCGACGGCCACGGTGCGGTCGGTCGAGCCGTCGTCGACGACCAGCAGCTCGATCTCGTCGATTCCCTCTATTTCGCGCGGGAGGTCGGAGATCGTCGCCGGGAGCGTTTGCTCCTCGTTCAAACAGGGGATTTGAATTATTAGCTTCACGAGGCGGACCAGGGTATCCCTAGCTACTGCGGGAGGGGGGTAGAATCTTGGTTGATTGACGAGTCAATCGGTCGAATGGATCCCCAGATCAAAGCTGCGGATGGGATGCACCTCAAGCGCGCTCTTGAGCTTGCCGGGGGCGGGCGGGGTCGCGTCAGCCCCAATCCGCTGGTTGGTGCGGTCGTCGTTCGGGGTGGGGAGGTTATCGGGGAGGGGTTTCATGCCGAGCTCGGTGGGCTGCATGCCGAGCGGGCGGCGCTGGCCGATTGCCGCGAGCGCGGTGAGGATCCGGGCGGGGCGACGATGTACGTGACGCTGGAGCCTTGCGCGCACCAGGGGCGTCAGCCGCCCTGCACCGAGGCGCTCCTGGAGGCCGGCATCGCCCGGGTCGTGATCGCCTCCGAGGATCCCAGCGAGAAGGCCGCGGGCCGGGGGCCGGGGATGCTGCGCGACGGCGGCGTCGAGGTCGAGTTCGCCGCCGGGGCCGAGGCCGGCGCCGCCCGCCTGCTGAACCAGCCGTTCCGCAAGCATGCCCGCACCGGCCTGCCGCTCGTCACCCTGAAGCTGGCGATGTCGCTCGACGGCCAGACCTCGACCGGGTCGGCCGACAGCCCCTGGATCTCCGGCGAGCTCAGCCGCACCCTGGTCCACCGCTGGCGCGCCGAATCCGACGCGATCGCCGTCGGTATCGGTACCGCCCTCGCCGACGACCCCCTGCTCACCGCCCGCCGGCCGGACGCCCGCCAGCCGATCCGCGTCGTCTTCGACTCCCAGGCCCGCCTCCCGCTCGGCTCCCAGCTCCTCACGACCCTCGACCAGTCCCCGGTCCTCGTCGTCATCGCTCCCGACGCCGATTCGTCCCGCGTCAACGCATTGAGGGACGCGGGCGCCGAGATCCTCGTCGCCGGCGGCGAAACCTCGGGCGACCGAATCCACTCGGCCCTCGCATTGCTAGGCCGCCGGGGAATCACCAGCCTCTTCCTCGAGGGCGGCCGATCCCTAGCCTCGGCTTTCGTGGCAGCCAACCAGCTCGACGAAAGCAGGATCTTCATCGCCCCGGTGCTGATTGGACAGAGGGACGAAGCGGAGTGGCCCGCGGGTCCTATCGGGGCGGCATCCCCCACGGTGCTCGCGCTGCCGCGCTCCGCGCCGCGGGGGGCCCCCGCCACCCCGCCAACCGCGCGAGTCACCGCCCTCGACTCCTCGGTCGAGCGCGTCGGCGAGGACACGCTGATCACGGCGAAGTTCAGGGAGTGGTGACGTGTTTACGGGATTGATCCAGGATGTGGGCAAGGTTGAGCGGGTTGAGAGCGGGGACGACGGCGCGCGGATCCGGATTGCTACTGCGCTGGGCTCCGAAATCGGTCTGGGTGACTCGATTGCCGTCAACGGCGCCTGCCTGACCGCCATCGCGGCCGACGCCGAGGGGTTCGAGACCGAGGCGATGAATCAAACGCTGGATGTGACTGCGCTCGGTGGAATCGAGGCGGGAGCGGCCGTCAACCTGGAGCTGGCGATGCAGGCCTCCGACCGGCTCGGCGGCCACATCGTCCAGGGGCACGTCGACGGGGTCGGCACGGTCGCGGCGATCGCGGCGGACGGCTTCGCCCGGCGGATCCGGGTCAAGGTCGCCCCCGAACTGCTGCGCTACGCCGTCGACAAGGGCTCCGTCACGCTCAGCGGGGTCAGTCTGACGATCGCGAAATTGGGCGATTCTTGGCTTCAGGTCTCGCTTATCCCCGAGACCCTGGAGCGGACCAACCTGGGCCGAGTTCAGCCGGGTGACAAAGTGAACGTCGAGTGCGACATCGTTGCGAAGTACGTCGAGCGTTTGGTTGCGCCATTCGCCGGAAAGGAACGAGCTTGAGTCAGATGGCCGAGACCCAGAAGAAAGACGGCGTCAAGGACGCAAGGGGAGAGAGCCCCTTCGCGACGATCGAGGAAGCGCTCGAGGAGATCCGCCGCGGCAAGATGGTCGTCGTCTGCGACGGCGAGGACCGCGAGAACGAGGGCGACCTGGTGATGGCGGCGCAGTTCGCCACCCCCGAGGCGGTCAACTTCATGGCCAAAGAGGCGCGCGGCCTGATCTGCCTGGCGCTGACCGCCGAACGCTGCGAGCAGCTCGGGCTGAACCTGATGGCGGCGAAAAACGAGGCGCCGCTGCAGACCGCCTTCACGGTCACGATCGAGGCCGCCGGCGGGGTCAGCACCGGGATCTCCGCCCACGACCGCGCTCACACGATCCAGGTCGCGATCGACCCCCAGTCGGGCCCGCGCGACATCGTCGTCCCCGGCCACATGTTCCCGCTGCGGGCCAAAGACGGCGGCGTCCTCGAGCGCACCGGCCACACCGAGGCCAGCGTCGACCTCGCCCGCCTCGCAGGGGTGATCCCCGCCGGGGTGATCTGCGAGGTGATGAACGACGACGGCACGATGGCCCGCGTCCCCGACCTCGTCCCTTACTGCGAGGCGCACGGGCTGAAGATGATCACCGTCGCCGACCTGATCGCCTACCGGCGGCGGACCGAGAAACTGGTCGAGCGGGTCGTCGCGACGGCGCTGCCGACCGTCTTCGGCGACTTCACGGCGGTCGGCTACCGCTCGCTGGTCGACGACAAACACCACGTCGCGATGGTCAAAGGCGAGATCGACGGGGCCGAGGACGTGCTCGTCCGGGTCCACAGCGAGTGCCTCACCGGCGACGTCTTCCACAGCATGCGCTGCGACTGCGGCGAGCAGCTGGAAGCGGCGATGTCGCAGATCGAGGCGGCCGGCCGGGGCGTCCTGCTCTACCTCTCCCAGGAGGGGCGCGGGATCGGGCTGCTGAACAAGCTGCGCGCCTACAAGCTGCAGGAGGAGGGCGCCGACACGGTCGAAGCCAACCTCAAGCTCGGTCTGCCGGCCGACCTGCGCGACTACGGGATCGGCGCCCAGATCCTCTCCGACCTCGGCCTGACCAGCATCCGCCTGCTGACCAACAACCCGAAAAAGATCGTCGGGTTGGAGGGTTACGGCCTCTCGGTCTCCGAGCAGGTCCCGATCGAGTCCGATCCCAACACCCACAACGAGGCCTACCTGCGCGCCAAGCGCGACAAGATGGGCCACTCGCTGCACCACCAGGGGCTGGCGCTCGACGAAGAGATGCTCCACGACGAGGAGGAACGCGACGCCAGGAGCGCCGATGGCTGAGGGCGACGGGGTCTTCCTCGAACAGTTCAGCGACGAGGAGAAGGCCTGGCTGGCCGAGCAGCGCTTCGCGGTCTGCGTCGGCCGCTTCTACGAGGACCTCGCCAACCGCCTCGCCGAAGGCGCCGACGAAGGCTTCAGGTTGGCCGGTGTGCCGGTCAGCGGGGTCAGCCACGCCTCCGTCCCCGGTGCCTACGAGCTGCCCTTCGCGGCGAAGCTGCACGCCGAGAGCGGCGATTTCGCCGGGGTCGCCTGCCTCGGCGTCGTGATCCGCGGCGAGACCGACCACTTCGACTTCGTCTGCGCCGAGTCTGCCCGCGGCATCCAGGACGTCCAGCTGCGGACCGGGGTGCCCTGCGCCTTCGGCGTCATCACCTGCGACAACATGGACCAGGCGCTCGCCAGGGCCGGGGGCGACAAACGAGACCAGGGTCGGAATTCGGCTCTGACTGTGGCCCGGATGGCCCTGCTCAAGCGGCAACTCGCCTGAGCGCCGCGATCCTCTACCATCCACGATCCCGATGGCCAAGGTATGTCACAGCTGCGGCAAGGGACCGGCCTTCGGCCAGTCCAGAAGCCACTCGATGGTCGCCACTAAGCGGCGCTTCGATCCGAACCTGCAGAAAGTTCGGATCCAGGAGAACGGGCGCAAGCTTCGGGCTTACGTCTGCACGCGTTGCTTGAAGAGCAACAAGGTCGTCAAGGCCGCCTGACTTTGTAGTTGCGGGGCGGTTGGAGGGGTCCGGTTGCCCTCTGGTCGAATTAGTCGCGCGAGCTTCGCTCGCAGCTCCCGATGATGGAGCCCGCCTATGGCGGGCAGATGACCCATTCCATTTGGCCTTCGGCAACATTCGACCAGAGGGCAACCGGACCCCTCCGCGGACACGCAGCCCCGGGACGGCCGATCCGCGGTTCCTTTTGCACGAGATGCGTGCAAAGCGAACCGCAGATCGGCTGAACTGGACCCGAAGGACGGAAGCTCAGGAACGAGTCCAGGGATGAGCTGTTTACGGAAGCGCCCGTAGTCCCTCTCGTGTTGCTGGGGTGGGTTCGGAGGGCTGGTGGTGTGCCTCTCCGGGAATGTTGCCGAACGCCCCAATGCAATGTGACATCTGCCCGCCATAGGCGGGCTCCATCATCCGTAGCAGCGCGCTTCAGCGCGCGCTACTCAATTCCCGGAGAGGCACACCACCAGCCCCCTGGAGCTCTCCCGAGCCCGGGTCAGTCGGAGGACTGCTGCGCCACCACAGGGTGCTCGCCCGTGGGGGAGGGGTCCCCCTCGGCCGGCTCGACGTGCAGTCGCGGCAGGATGCGGTCGAGCCAGGCGGGGAGGTACCAGGCCTTGCGGCCGAAGAGCTGCATGATCGCCGGGACCAGGATCGAGCGGATGATCACGGCGTCGATCAGCACCGCCGACGCGAGGCCGAGGCCGAAGAGCTTGATGATCCGTTCTTCGCCGAGCATGAAGGAGGCGAAGACGGTGACCATGATCGCGGCCGCCGCGGTGATCACACGGCCGGTCAGGGCGAGGCCGCGGGTGACCGCCTGGGTCGGGTCTTCGCGGCGCTCCCACTCCTCGTGGATCCGCGACATCAGGAAGACCTCGTAGTCCATCGAGAGCCCGAAGACGATCGCGAAGAGGAAGATCGGGAAGAAGGAGATGATCGGCCCGGTGTTGTCGACGCCGATGATGCTTGCGCCCCAGCCCCACTGGAAGACCGCGACGATGATCCCGAAGGCGGCGCCGATGCTGAGCAGGTTCATCACCACCGCCTTCAGCGGCACCAGGATCGAGCGGAAGACGATCATCAGCAGCAGCGCCGAGAGCAGGACGACGACGCCGATGAAGAGCGGCAGCTTTTCCGAGATCGCGTCGCCGAAGTCCTCGAAGACCGCGTTGATGCCGCCGACGTGCAGCTGAGCGCCGGTCTTGGTCTCGATCGGCGGGATCACGTCGTTGCGGATGTGGTCGAGCAACTCGGTCGTTTCAGCGCTCTGAGGAGAGGTCGTCGGGTAGAGCTGGAAGGTCCCCGTGTTTTCCGCCTTGTTGAGCGCGATCGAGGTGACGGCGGCGACGCCCTTTTCGTTTTCAAGCGTCTTGCTCAGCTGCACCAGGCCTTCGTCTTCACCCGGTCCGGGCAGCGCCGCGACCATCACGAAGGGCCCGTTGAAGCCCGGGCCGAAGCCTTCGGCGAGCAGGTCGTAGGCCTGGCGGGTGGTCTTGTCCGGCGGTTCGGTGCCGGCGTCGTTGGTGCCGAGCCGCAGCGAGAGCGTCGGCACGCAGAGCAGCAGCAGTAGCCCGCCGGAGAGGGTCGCCGAGAGCACCGGGCGCTTCTGGATCTCCCGGCTCCAGCGGAACCAGCGGCTGTTTTCGTCGATGCTGGTGTTGCGGCTGCCAAGGCCAGGGATCCGCAGGCGGTCGACCCAGTGCCCGGCGATCGTCAGCATCGCCGGCAGCAGGGTCAGCGCCGCGATCATCGTGAAGAGGACGGCGATCGCCGCCGCGGCCGCGACTCCGTAGAGGAAGTTGAGGCCGAGCAGGAACATCCCCAGCAGCGAGATGATCACCGTGATGCCCGCGAACAGCACCGCCCGGCCGGCGGTGTCGACCGCGGCGATTGCCGCGTCGCGCTTCTCCATGCCTTCGTCGAGGCCGTTGCGGAATCTGGTCAGGATGAAGAGGGCGTAGTCGATCCCGACCCCGAGGCCGATCATCGCCGCGAGGATGATCGCGAAGTTGGCGGTGTTGAAGACGTGGGTGCCGATCGACACCAGGCTGAGGCCGACGCCGAGGGCGAAGAGCGCGGTCAGCAGCGGCAGGCCCATCGCGACGACCGAGCCGAAGGTCAGCAGCAGGATTACGACCGCGGCCAGCAGGCCGATCGCGAAGGAGGAGTCGCCTTCTTCCTGTTCTGCTTCCTGGACCGGGTTGCCGCCGAGCTGGATGTTCAGCCCGTCGCCGCTCGGCCCCTTGGCGATCGCGATGATTTCCCGCGTCTTTTCTTTGTCGAGCTTGTTGTTCGGGACGTCGAACTGGATCGTCGCGTAGGCGATCTTGCCGTCGTCGCTGACCGCCGCGGCGCCGCCTTCCTTGTAGGGGCTGGCGACTTCGCTGACGTGGGGGAACTTGGCGATTTCGGCGAAGGCCGCCTTCATCTTCTTTTCCACCGCCGGCGATTCGACCCCGGCGTCGGCCTTGAAGACGATCGTCGAGGTTTCCCCCGACTGGGCCGGGAACCTGGTTTCCAGCAGGTCGAAGGCTTCCTTGGAATCCGAAGCCGGCAGCTTGAATTCTTCGGTGAAATCGGCGCCGACGGCTCCCGAGATGGCGCCGATGCCGATCAGGGCAACGATCCAGCCGATGATCACCGTCTTGCGGTGACCGGTGATCCAGGTGGCGAAGCGACGCATTCGCGGGCACGCTAGCAACCGTTCTCCCTGGGCTGCATCCAACCGTCGCAAGCGGCGGATAGATTCCCGACAGATGTCTGATCCCTCGATTGCCCGGTTCCGCCGGGTCATTAGTTCTGCGTACGCCTCGCTGGAGGCGCGTCGTCAGGAGGTCAACGACCTCAATGTCTTCCCCGTCGCCGATGGCGATACCGGCGACAACATGGCGATGACCCTGCGCGCGGTGATGGAGGAGCTCGACCGCTTCGACGCGCTCGACGTCGACGAAGTCCCGCGCACCGAACTGGTCCAGGCGCTGGCCCGGGCGGCGCTGATGGGCGCCCGCGGCAACTCCGGCGTGATCCTCAGCCAGATTGTCCGCGGCGCCGCCGAGGAGCTGGCCAGCCGCCCCGGCGAGCTGGTCGACCCGGTGCTGGTCGCCGCCGCCTTCGCCAGCGCCGCCGACGCCGCCTACGACTCCGTCCGCGAGCCGGCCGAGGGGACGATGCTGACCGTCTTCCGCGAGATGGCCCACTCGCTCGCCCGCCAGCTCGCCCACCTCGAGACCGACAAACAGCGGCTCGGCCGCGACGTCGGCGAAGAGCGCCAGGACGCGGTCCTGGCCGAGGTCCTGGAGCGGGCGATCGAGGACGGCGAGCGCGCCGTCGCCCGCACCCCCGAGCAGCTCGAGGTGCTGCGCGAATCCGGCGTCGTCGACGCCGGCGGGCACGGGCTGGTGCTGATCCTCGCCGGGGTCGTCGCCGGGCTCAAGGGGGACGGCGCCGCGGTGCCGGAGATCCCGCACCACGAGCCGCCGCGGGCCAGCCTGCCCCACCACGAGGACAGCCGCTACCGCTACTGCACCAACTTCATCGTCGCCGGCAGCGGCCTCGGCAGCCGCGAGTTCCTGCCGCGCCTGGAGGGCCTCGGCGACTCGGTCCTCGTCGTCGGCGACGAAGTGACGCTCAAGGTCCACGTCCACACCGATACCCCGGAGGCGGCGGTCGCCCTCTTCGACGGGGTCGGCGAGGTGACCAACCTCGACGTCGCCGACATGCGCGAGCAGATGGCCGAGCGGACGGCCCGCCTCGCCGCCGGTCGCACCGGGGTCGTCGCGGTCGCCGCCGGCGAGGGCCTGGAGCGCCTCTTCGCCGAGCTCGGCGCCAACGTCGTCCCGGGTGGCGAGACGCTCAACCCCTCGACCTACGAGCTGCTGGCCGGGATCCACGGCGTCGCCGCGGCCGAGGTCCTGGTCCTGCCCAGCTCCTCCAACGTGATCATGGCCGCCGAGCGCGCCTGCGAGCTCTCGGAGAAGCCGGCCCGGGTGGTGGCGGCGACCTCCCAGCAGGCGAGCCTGTTGGCCCTGGTCGAGCTCGACCCCGATGCCTCCGCGGAGGACAACGCCGGACGCCTCGAGGGGGCGCTGGCCGGGGTCGCCACCGGCGGCGTCGCGCCCGCCGCCCGCGACGACGCCCAGGGCCGCTTCAAGAAGGGCGACGCGGTCGGCTTCGCCGATGGGGAGATCGTCGCCTGGGGGGGCGCCGGCTCGACTCTTACCGGGACGATTCAGCACCTCGCCGAGGGGGCCGAGATCGTCACCGTGATCGCCGGCGAAGGGGCGCCGATCGCGCTCTCGGAGATCGACACCCACGTTCCCGACGGGGTCGACATCGAGACCCACGAGGGGGGTCAGCCGAGCTGGTGGTGGCTGCTCGCGGCCCAGTAGTGGCGGCGATGCGGGGCGCCGCTCTCTGATGCGGTCGTTCGCCGGCGCCGAGGAGCTGACTCCCGCCCGGCTGCGCGAAGCGCCGATCCACTGGCCCCGCCCGAGCGTTCTCGACGCCGGGCTTCAGGCCCTCAGCGGCGTTGGCCCGAAATCAGCCGAGGCTGCGGCCCAGGCCGGGATCGGGACCATCTGGCAGCTGCTGATGCATCTCCCGCACCGGCACCGGGATCTGAACGTGCGCCAGCTCGGCGAGCTCGAGGTCGGCGAATCGGGAACCGTCCGGGTCGAGGTACTTGGCCCTCAACCGCGCCCCTTTCGCAAAGGGCGCCTTACTTTCGTCAGCGTCAAAGTCGGGGATGAATCCGGGCACGTCAAAGCGACCTGGTTCAACCAGCCCTGGGCGGCCGGGAAGCTGATTCCGGGGACGGAGATGATCCTCACCGGCAAACGGAATCCTCGCGGGTTTGCCGTGAACGAATGGGAGGTCGTTGCGGTTGTGGGGGACGCCGACGAGGGGGGCGTGAGCGCCGAGGGGGAGGGGGCTGGTGGCGCCGAGAGGGAGGGTCCTGCGGGCGAGGACGTGGCTTCGTTCTCGGACCCTCCCCCTCGGCGATCCGAGCCGCCTGCGAGCTTCGTTCCAGTGCACGGGGCGACTGAAGATCTTCGGCCGCAGCGGATACGTGAGTGGGCCTGGCAGGCGTGTAAGTGGGCTCCGAACGCGATTGAGGGGTTGCCGGCGGAGATGCGGGCTCGGCGTGGGATCGGGGGAGCTGCGGATGCGATCAAGGGCGCACACTTCCCAGAGTCCGAAGAGGAACTTGCCGCGGCCCGGGAGCGGTTGCGGTTTGAGGAGCTGTTCCTGCATCAGGCGGTGCTGGCGACGCGGAAGCGGACGCACCGGATCGCGCGGCCGGCGCCGCGGTTCGGGGCGCCGGGGGAACTGGTGGGGCGCTGGATCGAGTCGCTGCCGTTCGAGCTGACCAGGGATCAGCTCAAGGCGCTGGATGAGCTCGAGGGGGACCTCGACTTCGGCGAGCCGATGCAGCGGCTGCTGATGGGGGAGGTCGGATCTGGCAAGACGGTGGTCGCCGTCTACTCGATGCTGCGGGCGCTGGAAGCGGGGTTCCAGGCTGTGCTGATGGCGCCGACCGAGGTCCTGGCCGAGCAGCACGCGATCACCCTGGGGAAGCTCCTGGCCGCGGAGGCGACGCCCTTTGCGCTGCTGACCGGCTCGACCCCGGCCCCAGCCCGCCGGCGCGCCCTGAACCAGCTCGCCTCTGGCGAGCTGGGGCTCATCCTGGGCACCCACGCGCTGATCGAGCCGAGCGTCCGCTTCGCCCGCCTCGGCCTCTGCGTCGTCGACGAGCAGCACCGCTTCGGGGTCGAGCAGCGGCACGCCCTCGACAGCAAGGGGATCGAGGGGATGGCGCCCCACGTCCTGCACATGACCGCGACCCCGATCCCGCGCACCCTCTCGCTGACCGCCTACGGCGACCTCGACACGACGGCGCTGCACGAGCTGCCCGCCGGCCGGGTGCCGGTCGAGACCCGGCTGGTCGAGGAGGATCAGCGCGGCGAAGCCTTCGAGTTCATCCGCCGCCGCCTGCGCGAGGGCCGCCAGGCCTTCGTCGTCTGCCCACTCGTCTCCGAGTCCGAGAAACAGCCTGGCAAGGCGGCCGAGGTCGAGGCGCAGCGGCTGCGGGCGGGGGAGCTGCACGAGTTCCGGGTCGGGCTCCTGCACGGGCAGATGCCGCCCGCCGAGAAGGCCGAGGCGATGCGCGCCTTCGCCGCCGGGGAGACCGACGTGCTGGTCGCGACGACGGTGATCGAGGTCGGGATCGACGTCGCCAACGCGACGGTGATGGTGATCGAGGGGGCCGAGCGCTTCGGCGTCTCCCAGCTGCACCAGCTGCGCGGCCGGGTCGGCCGCGGCGAGCATCCCTCCCAGTGCCTGCTGTTCGCCGAAGGGGCCGGCGAGCTGGCGCGCAAGCGCCTGCTCGCGGTGGAGGGCGAGCGCGACGGCTTCAAGCTCGCCGAGATCGACCTCGGCCTGCGCGGCGAGGGCGAGATCCTCGGCACCCGCCAGCACGGGTTGCCGCGCTTCGCCGTCGCCGAACTGCCCGAGGACATGGCGACCCTGCTGGCCGCCCGCGAGGAGGTGCAGGCGCTGCTGGCGCGCTACGGCTCGTTGGCGGACCCGGCCCTGGGGCCGCTGCTGGAGGCCGCCCGCCGTCGCTTCGGCGCCGGCGCCGCCGACCCGATTCCTCTCTAATGGAGCGGTGAGGGCGATCTTGGAAGTTGGCCGGGCATGCGCGTGACCGGGGGCGAGTTCGGCGGCCGGCCGCTGCTGGCGCCGCGCGGTTGGAAGGTGCGGCCGACCTCCGACCGCGCCCGCGAGGCGATCTTCTCCTCGCTCGGCGAGCGCGTCACGGGCGCCCTTGTCCTCGACCTCTACTGCGGCACCGGGGCGCTGGCGATCGAGGCGCTCTCGCGCGGGGCCGAGCACGCCGTGCTCGTCGACCGTGACACCCGCCCGGCGCTCGGCAACGTCGAGCAGCTGGGGCTGGGCACCCGCGTCGAGTTGGTCCGGGCCGACGTCGGCCGCTGGCTGGAGGGAGATTCGGCCGAGCGGAAAGCAGGGGTATTCGACCTCGTCTTCGTCGACGCCCCCTATAGACTCGCCGACCGCGTGGCCGACCCCCTGAACAACTGCCTGCCAGATCTGCTCGCTCCGCGGGGACGCGCGGTGGTCGAGAGCGCGACCGGGCGGCCGCTGCGGATCGATTCGCTCGAGCGCCTGCGCCAGCGCCGCTACGGCGCCGCCGACGTCTCGATCTACGGGAGGGCGGGGGAGTGAGCGCCACCCGCAACGGCACCGTCGTCTGCCCGGGCAGCTACGACCCGGTCACCAACGGGCACATCGACATCATCACAAGGACCTCCAACGTCTTCGAGCGGGTCGTGGTCGGCGTCGTCAACAATCCGGTCCGCAAGCAGCGCACCCTCTTCAACGCCGAGGAGCGGCGCGATTTCATCCTCGAGGCGACGGCGGACCTCCCCAACGTCGAGGTTCAGATCTTCGCCACCCTGCTGGTCGAGTTCGCCCGCGACAACAACGCCCGGGCGATCGTCAAGGGCCTGCGGGCGATCTCCGACTTCGAGTACGAGTTCGAGATGGCGCAGCTGAACCGCAAGCTCGACCCCGGCATCGAGAGCATGTACGTGATCGCTTCTCCGCACTACAGCTTCCTTTCCTCGACCGGGGTGAAGGAGATGGCGACCTTCGGGGGCGACGTCTCGGACCTCGTTCCCGACCCCGTGGCGGCCGCGCTTTCTGAACGCCTGCCCGAGAGATAGGCTGTTGACCTTGCACCACCTTCGTGGGCGACGGCTTGCAAAAAACGGCACGGATCACCACATCCTCACCAAAAACCCCGCATACACGTAGGCTTACGACCTGCAAATGGACGTACTCGTACTAATTGACAAGCTGGACGACGTCGTCCACAACGC